>Ga0209415_10013301_pt1 | contig 13587 bp, 11 predicted proteins | sample PeaSoiSIISIP2007_FD_187696 | JGI IMG/M metagenome (GOLD analysis project Ga0209415, IMG submission 187696) | Peat soil microbial communities from Weissenstadt, Germany - SII-SIP-2007 (SPAdes) (version 2) | ecosystem: Environmental > Terrestrial > Soil > Wetlands > Peat | place: Germany... | reverse complement strand
CGACGCTCTTCCGATCTGTATGGGCGCTGAAGGCGGGGCGGTTGGGAAGACCTCGGAAGCTCCATGCGGAACAATTGAAGCGGGTAGAAAAACAGTTGGAGCGTGGTTCGCGGGGGATGCGGCGGAGGAAGTGGACGGTGCGGCGGGTGGGAGAATTGATTGAACGGGAGTGCCGCGTGCGGTATTGCTCGGCGGGGGTTTGGGGAGTGTTGCGCGGGATGGGGTGGAGGTGGAGAGGTGGCGGCAGGGGGTGGAGGAGGGAGGGAGGAGGTTAGAGTTTCTTCAGCTGCGCTCGGGAAGAACCCGGAGCTTTAGTCGGCAGTGGAATCCCACCCTAACAGGAATATTCCGCAGTTGTTCAGAGCGGGAGCATAGACCCATGCCGAACGTGCAGTATGTAAACTGATTTCTCTTCATCAAACACGGCAAAGAGAAAACGATAGGTGCCGCGATTGCCAGAGCCGAAGAACAGCTCGCGGATGGGTTGGTCGAAGGACGCGCTCTCGGGGGCCAGAGGACAACGCTCGGGATGACGGGCGAGACTCTTCGCGGTCTGGCGGGCGCGACGAATCCAATCGCGCGCCGCGCGGGGCGCTTGGCTGCGGATGTAGCGATAGGTTGTTCTGAGATCGCTCTCGGCCGCTGGCGTGACGATCACGCGGTAAATCATCTGCTCGCGTCTTCGCGTTCCAGTTCGTCGAATACTTCATTTGCCGGACGGCCTGCGCCTCTTTGAGCCTGCGCCAGGCCACGACGAATGCTGGCCACGGCGTCCAGTTGACTGGCCACTTCCTGATAGGCCTTGGCATCGAGAACGACAGCCTCGGCTTTGCCCTTCACGGTGAGCACCAGCGGACGCCCGGTTTTCTTCATGTGCTTCATCAGGCCCGAAGAGTTGCGCTTGAAGGTGGTCAGGGAGTGAATGTCTTGAGTGACATCGATCATGATGCGATTATAGCATCAGGGCAGCATCTTATATGATGCTGATTTCGCGATAGGAATGCTTCATCGGCGGTGCAGCATAATATTGGTGTATGCCATTTCCAGACAACATCGATTTCTGTCGTTTAGCTCTTAACGGTCCGTGCCTCGCCGTGAAGGGAACACATGCGCTGCTGCCCGGTTTTGTATTCACGCATTTTCACAAACGATCCGCTGCGTGAGCGTTTCCGAATAGAGCGAGGGGCGAAGGTTACATTCCGTCCGCTACCGGATTGCGCAGCACTCCTATACCGTCGATCGAAACTTCGATCGCATCTCCAGCAACCACCGGTCCCACTCCCTCCGGAGTGCCGGTGGCGATCAGGTCGCCGGGTTCGAGGGTCATGATCTGCGAAATGTAACGGATCACCACGTCGAGCGGGAAAATGAAATCGCGCGTGTTGCCCGACTGCCGCACCTCGCCATTCACTCGGGTCTCGATCTGGACTCCCGCCCACGGGTCAAGGTTCACGCCGTCGGCGACCACGGGTCCAACCGGGCAAAAAGTGTCAAAACCTTTGGCGCGCGTCCACTGCCCGTCCTTTTTCTGCAGATCGCGCGCGGTGAAGTCGTTGACGCAGGTGTAGCCGAGGATGTAGGGACGTACGTCATCGCTGTCCGTGAGTTGGTGGCAGCGCCGCCCGATCACGACTCCCAGTTCGCCCTCGTAATCGGTGCGTTCGGAAACTTTGGGCCGAAGAATCGTTTCGCCCGGCGGCAGCAGGGCAGAGGGAGGTTTGAAAAACAAAAGCGGCTCCGGTGGAACATCGTGGCCGAGTTCGGCAGCGTGCGCGCGGTAGTTGCGACCCACGCAGACGATCTTCGTAGGCTGTACTGGCGCCAGCAGAGTTGCTTGCGCGAGCGGAATGCGGTCCATGCGGCGGCTGGGAAGGCCTTCGACGTCGCCATCGCTGTGCTGCGGAGGCTGCGACAGCAGGCGAGTGATTTCGTTGTGGTTGCCCGCAACGGATTCGACCAGGCCGTAGTGCGCGGTACCGTTGAGAAGGAATCGGCAATATTTCATCAGGATTATTCAAACACAAAGAACGGGAAGATCGCGAAGGAAAAATCCAAGAGATTTTGTCATCCCGAGCGAAGCGAGGGATCTGCATTAGCGGCGAACTGCAGATCCCTCGCTTTGCTCGGGATGACAATTCGTGAAGGCGACCCTTCCGTGCACCGCTCCGGACCCGACCGTCGCCAAGGGTTCCTAAGGCACGGACTCGCTCGTCGCCTCTGAGCGCTGGCTTTCGTTGCCACGCACGTCGACGGCGGAAACGGAGTAGGTATAGGTCTTGCCGGAGGCGACCGCATTATCGCGGTAGGAAGGCGATTTCACTAGCTCGGAATTCACTTTGACAGCGGCTGCGCTCGGTTCCGAGCGATAGACGTTGTAGCCCGCGAGATCGGCGTTCGTCACTGGAGCCCAGATCAGATCGATAAACGGCTTTTGCCCCTCGCCCGAGTACACCGCCTGTAAACCAGCGGGGACGGAGGGCGGAAAAACATCGTGGGCGACGACGCGCACCGGAGTAGTGTCGTCTCCTTCCACCTGTACTTCGCCGTCGGCGCGTTTGACGATGCTGACGGCAGTGACGCGATAGAGGTAAGTCTTCTCCCATTCGAGTCCGGAGTCGGTGAAATGCACGGGGCCGGGTGCGCTCGATGAAACTGGGACGGGGACTTCGCCGGCAATCACATCTTTGCCCGAGCTTTCGTCGCGCCGATAGATTCGATAGCGGAACTGAACCCAGGAGTTAGGCGATCCGCCGGAACTTGTCCAGCTAAGCACGACGCCATCGCCGGTTAGTTCGGCAGACAGATCGGTTGGCGGAGCCAGGGTCGCGATCGCTGGAACGTGCACGCGATTCGACAATCCGGCGCCGCGGGCATTGCGGTTCAGCACCTCGACGGCATAGGTGATTTCGGCGTCCGGGTTCTGCTGCAGCAGTGCCGCGGGCAGAGTGTCGGTGCAGCTTTCCGGTTCTGCGCGCGCGGAGCCTGATTTGTGCGTGGGGTGCTTGGAAACTGTTTTCGCAACGGCCGGCGGCGCCGGCAGTATGGCGGCAGGGTTTCCGCATTTGCTGATTTCAGACTCCGGGCTGCGGCACACGAGGGTTGGGCCGATATAACGAACGCTCTGGTGATCGGTGGTGAGCGTGGGCTCACTCCAGTTCAGAGTAACGCGATCGCCTTTGCGACTGGCGCGGAGATCGGCAGGCGGCTTGGGAAGTTCGAGCGACGGCGGCAGCGGCGGTCCGACCTGGGCGCAACCGGCCAGCAGCAGGCAGACGGCGGACGGCACGACGAACTTACCGAGATATCGCTTCATGCGGAAAAAGAAAGAGTATCAGAGAAACAGTTGCCAGTTGCCAGCAGCCAGTTCCCTTAGGGCGCGGGTGGTTTCCATTTGTGGTCCGACGGTTGGTGCTAGCTACTGTGTCATCCCTCCAGTTCGCGTACGCGAAATCGCAGGCACACTGCCGTAACTTGGCCGGACGCAGCATCCGGTTGAGAATACGATAACCGTGATCCTGCCGTCCCATCCCGAAGAGCAAATGCGAGCGTTGGCGTGGTATGGCCTCGTTGTCGCGGCTGTCTATTATCTTCTGGCGAGCGTGGCATTGCGCTGGCGTCGTCGCAGTGGCGCACGCGTGGCGCAATATGATCCGCCGCCGGGAATCTCGCCGGCCGTAGCGGCCTACCTGTGGGAACATGGAGTCGGCGACAAGCCTTTCGTCGTGGCTATGGCGAATATGGCTTGCAAGGGCTGGCTGAAGATCGAACAGGGGCCAGAGGACTATCTCTTATCGCGCGGAGACGCCTCGCCGCAATTGGAAGATGAAGAGCAAGTGATTGCCGAGGATATTTTTCGCGGGTTGACGCGCACGCAGGAAGTTCTCGGTGTGCTTGTTTCAACCATTGATGTTAAGGCGAATTCGGTGTGCCTGTCTCAGCTATTCAAGTTGGGACGGATGGCCGGGAATGTACGCAACGTGCTGCAATCTGCCGTAGAACCGGAGTTGCTCTCGGCCCATTTTGCCTGGTTTGTTCCCGGACTTACGCTCTCGTTATGGTGCTTTCTCGCCGCCCTGTATCCGGAAATAAACAGCCTTCGGGATCCGGCGATCGACGGCCTGCACAAGTCCTGGGCGGTGATGATGTCGGCGCCATTCGTGGTTTTGCCTGTGCTGGCGACGATCAAGATGCTGCCTGCAACCGCCTACAAGCTCAAAAGCCATTTGCCGGGACGCGCCCCGCGGCCGTTACCTCTCGTCAAGCGCGATGGCGTCGTTCTCATTCTGATGGGGCTGTCGCTCGCGGCGCTGGCACTGTTTGCCTGGAGTACTTCTCTGTCGTTTGCTCTGCAATTCGGAGGTTTTTTGGTGGTGAATCTCGTTGGCATGGTCGCACTTCGAGCACCCACCGCGGCCGGTCATGCCCTGCTCGCGAAGCTCACCGACTTCCGAATGTTTCTGGCGCAGGTGGATTCAGACCGGGTGAATCGTGTGAATGCACCGACCGCACCTTCGCCGGCATTAGAGAAATACTGGCCGTGGGCCATGGCTCTGGACGTGGAGCACGCGTGGGGCGAGCAGTTCACAGCCGCCGTTCTGAATCGCTTGGGAATTGACAGTATCGCAGGCAGGGGACCGGTGCAAGGTCCCGAGCACGGTCCCGCGGCGGCGGAAATCATGGATCTGAAGTTGCGTTAGCGGTAGCCTCTACAAAATGTAGCGCGACAGATCCTGGTCTTTCACGATCTCACTCAGCATCTTCTGCACGTACGCCGAGTCGACCACGAACTGCTGGCCCTTTCTCTCGGGCGCCTCGAAGCTGATCTCGTCGAGCACGCGCTCCATGATGGTGTGGAGACGGCGGGCGCCGATGTTTTCCGTGCCTTCATTTACGCGGAATGCGAAGCGCGCCACTTCTTCGAGCGAGTCGGGCGTGAACTCCAGCTTCACGCCTTCGGTTTCGAGCAGCGCAATGTATTGTCTCGTCAGCGAGGACTTCGGTTCGGTCAGGATGCGCACGAAGTCTTCCATGGTGAGCGACTGTAGTTCCACGCGAATCGGGAAGCGCCCTTGCAACTCGGGAATCAGGTCGCTCGGCTTCGAGACGTGGAAGGCGCCCGCCGCGATGAACAGGATGTGATCGGTGCGGACCATGCCGTAGCGCGTGTTGACCGTAGTGCCTTCCACAATGGGTAGGATGTCGCGCTGCACGCCTTCGCGCGAGACGTCCGGCCCATGACCGCCTTCGCGGCCGGCGATTTTGTCGATCTCATCCAGGAAAATGATGCCGGAGTTTTCCACGCGATCGATGGCTGTGCGCGTGACCTGCTCCATATCGATCAAACGCTGCTCTTCTTCCTGGATCAGGTATTCGAAGGCCTCGTTGACTTTCATCTTCCGCTTCTTGGTCCGCTGGCCGAAGATGTTGGGCAACATATCTTTGAGATTGACGTCCATCTCTTCGACGCCCTGGTTGGAGATAATCTCAAACGACGGAAAATTGCGCTCGCGGGTTTCGATTTCGACAGTGCGGTCGTCGAGTTTGCCTTCGCGCAACTGCTGCCGCAATTTTTCGCGCGTGCGGCTGGAAGACTCACTCAGGCTGGTGCTGGCGTCGATCACCACGCCGCCCGAACTGGAGTCCGCCGGACGGGGCGGCGAAATCGGCGGGAGAAGAATGTCGAGCAGACGCTCCTCGGCATTCAGTTCCGCCTTGTCCGCGACGTCTTCCAGTTTTTCTTCGCGGATCATTTCAATGGCGATCTCCACGAGATCGCGGATCATCGACTCCACATCGCGGCCGACGTAGCCGACTTCCGTGAACTTGGAAGCCTCGACTTTCAGAAAGGGCGAATTGGCCAGCTTGGCGAGGCGGCGCGCAATTTCGGTTTTGCCCACGCCAGTGGGCCCGATCATGATGATGTTTTTGGGGATAACTTCTTCGGCCATTTCCGGCCCGAGCTTCTGCCGTCGCATGCGGTTGCGCAGGGCGATGGCGACGGCGCGCTTGGCGTCTTTTTGGCCGACAACGTACTTGTCGAGTTCGGTGACAATTTCGCGCGGCGTCAGTTCGTCGAGCGTGACTTGTTCTTCTTCGGCGGTTCCGGGTAAGTAAATGGCCATAAATGCGTCGTTCGCTTTTCGTCGTTTGCTATTCGCAACACCGTCGCCATCTTAGCGCGAACAGCGAACAGCGAACGACGAACAGCTATAGCTCCTCGATCGTGACCTTGTCATTGGTATAGATGCACATCCGGCCCGCAATCTTCATCGCTTCTTCGGCGATTTCTCGCGGGGAGAGCTGGGTGTGATCGGCAAGAGCCTGCGCTGCCGCTTGCGCAAACGGGCCGCCGGAGCCGATTGCGGCAATGCCGGTATCGGGCTCGATCACATCTCCCTGACCACTAAGCAGGAAAGTTGTGTCCTTATCGGTGACCAGGAGCAGGGCCTCCAGATGGCGCAGAAATTTGTCGGTGCGCCAGTCTTTTGCGAGTTCGACGGCGGCGCGGCCGAGGTTGCCATGATACTGCTCCAGTTTGGCCTCGAATCGGCTGAACAGCGTAAAGGCGTCGGCAGTCGAGCCGGCAAATCCGGCAAGAATCTTGTCCTGATAGAGACGGCGAATCTTCTTCGCGCCGTGCTTGATGACGGATTCGCCGAGTGTGACTTGTCCGTCTCCGGCCATGACGACTTTGTCGTCGCGGCGAACGCAGAGGACGGTGGTGGAACGGATGAGGCGGGCTTCGGCGGCGGTTTTATTGGCCGCGGATACTAGTGTGTTCTTCTTCATGAGCGCAATTTTTAATTATACAACCGTGTAGAATTTAGTTACCGATTCTCTGGAGCCATTCTCTTTTGTCGTTTCTGGACGAGTTAAACCCGCAACAACGCGAAGCGGTCGAAACCACCGAGGGGCCGGTGCTCATCCTCGCCGGGGCGGGCAGCGGGAAGACGCGCGTCATCACGTTTCGCATCGCCTATCTTATCGAGAAGATGGGCGTGATGCCGGAATCGATTCTAGCGGTCACTTTCACCAACAAGGCCTCGTCCGAGATGGCCGAGCGTGTCGACAAGTTGGTGGGTGGGCTCAGCGTGGCCAAGCCGGTGATTTCCACTTTCCATTCGTTTTGCGTGCGCGTGCTGCGCCGCGATATTGAGGCTTTGCGCATTCCCTCTACCGTGCCGGGGCAGCCGCCGATCGGGCTCACTAAGAACTTCGTGATCTACGACGAGAGCGATCAGCAGCAAGTGGTCAAGGGTGTCATGCGGCGACTGGGGCTGGACGACAAGCAACTGACGCCGCGCAATGTACTCTCGCGGATTTCCTGGGCCAAGAATCATATGCTCGATCCGCAGGAAATCTATCTGCAATCGGCAGATCCGAAGACGGAAAAGATTGCCCATATTTTCGAGGAGTATCGCAAAGAACTGCGCAAGGCCAATGCGATGGATTTCGACGATCTGCTGCTCGAAGCCATGCGCCTGCTCAAGTCGGTGGCCGCGGTGCGCGAATACTACAACCGGCGCTTTCGGTATTTGCTGGTCGATGAATATCAGGATACAAACCGTCCGCAGTACGAGCTGATGCGGCTGCTGGCGGGCGATGGGCACAACGTATGCGCAGTGGGCGATGAAGATCAGTCGATCTATTCCTGGCGCGGAGCCGACATTCGCAACATTCTGGAGTTTGAGCGCGACTTTCCGGAAGCAAAGATTGTGCGCCTGGAACAGAACTACCGGTCGACGCAGAACATTCTGGAGGCAGCGTCGGTCGTAGTGGCGAACAACGTCCGCCGCAAGGGCAAGAATCTTTGGACGTCGCGGCAGGGTGGATCGAAGATCGGTTACTACGAGGCTCCAGATGGCGAAAACGAAGCGCTGTTTGCCGCCGATACGATCAATCGCTACGTGCGGCAGGCGGGCGAAAGCGGCGAAACCGCGCGCGCGGCCGTGCTCTATCGCACGAATTCGCAATCGCGGCTGTTTGAAGAAGCGATGCGGCGGTATCAGCTGAAGTATCACGTGGTGGGCGGTTTTTCGTTTTACGAACGGGCGGAGATCAAGGATCTGATTTCGTACTTGAAAGTTATCCAGAATCCCGATGATTCCGTTTCTCTGCTGCGCGTGATTAATACTCCGGTGCGCGGGATTGGCAAGACGACGATCGAAATGATCGAGCGCCTTGCGCTCGAAACGGGCTTGTCGATGTGGGGCGCGGTGGGCGAGGCGATCAATCGGGAGTTGTTGCCGGCGCGGGCTTTGGCTGCGCTGAAGAGCTTTCGGACGCTGATCGAGGACGGGCGGGCCATGCTGGCGGGAACGTTTGTGGAGCGGGTGGAGGAGGAGGCGGCTAGTGCATCGGGCGAGAGCGCTGCCGAGCTTTGCTCGGCTGGGCAGGTGAGGGCACCTGCCCCTACGCAAGCGGAGGAGAGCGACACGGATTTCGATCCTGGCAACTTCAGTTTTGATTTTGCTGCTCACGATTCGGCGGAGAGCGAGGCTACGGGCGAGGACGCCCGTCTCTCCATCGACGAGTCGGCTGATGGGGCGGTCGAGGAAGCTGTTGACGGCTTTCGCGCTCCGGGGGCGGCCGCAAATACTGCCGAGATCCTTAAGTTCCTGATCGACCGCACCGGATATATCAAACAACTGGAAGAGGAAGACACGCCGGAAGCTTATTCGCGCATCGAGAACCTGCGCGAACTGGTGAACGCCGCCATGGACTCGCGCGATCGCGGCGAGATGCTTGACCAGTTTCTCGATCACGCCGCGCTGGTTAGCGACGCCGATCAGTACGACGAACACGCGCAAATTACACTCATGACGCTGCACGCGGCCAAAGGGCTGGAGTTTCCGCTGGTGGTTCTGGCCGGAATGGAAGAAGGCCTGTTCCCGCATTCGCGCACCATGCTTGAGCCTGATTCGATCGAAGAAGAACGACGGCTCTGCTACGTCGGCATGACGCGCGCCATGGACACGTTGATTCTGTCGCGCGCAGTGTATCGGCGGCGTTATGGCACGGATCTACCGGAGGCCAGCGTGCCCTCGCGTTTTTTAGAAGAGGTTCCGCCGCAGCTAGTCGAAGAGTTGGGTGGATCGCGGCGGCGAGGAAGTCCTGCCGCTTCGCCGGCTACTGGTTTTTCTTCCGCTGCTGGCTTTTCGCGGGCGGGGGCGCCCGCGCCACACGGGCAAAGGCCCCACTATTCTTACGAGGACGAAGACCAGAGCGCAACTTGGAACCCGGCGCGGATCAAGCCCAAAGCGCCGACTCCGCTTAAGAACTACAACTCGATCGACAACATCGCCGAGTTTTTTGCGTCGCGCGGCAAGAAGTTCAATGTTCCAAAAATGCACGCGGAAGAGCCGACGGGCAGGCGCGGATTCCGTCCTGGACAGAAGGTCAAGCACCCGAAATATGGGGAAGGGACGGTGTATCGGCGCGAAGGGGATGGGGAAGACGCCAAGATTACGGTACAATTTCCTCGCTTCGGTTTGAAGAAGCTAGTGGAGAGGTACGCACAGTTGGAGAAGGCTTAGAGCTGCGAGCCTTGAAATGCGACAGCGCGAATTTCAGAGAGGATTTGAAACGCACGAATGGCAAATACAAAAAAGCTAACCAAAGAAGAACGGAAGAAAGTCAAGCGAGCATCGCGCAAGAAAATGAAGGCGGAGAAGCCGAAGAAGCCCCGCGATTACGCGCGCGGATCGAAGAAGCGCAAGGTGAAAAAGCTGGCCCGCGGCCAGGCGAAACGGTAAGCCGTTAGCCGGAATCGTGAGCAGTGCCGGGCATGGGCCAGCGCCCATGCCCGACTCCCGCTGTGAGGAGACAACGACTCTTGTCGCAATCATCCCCTGAGCCAGCCGCCGCCGTCGGCGTTATTCGTACTTCCAACACCCAAGCCTTCTGTTGTAAGTCCATCGACAAACTGATCTCGGAGTCGCAAGACCCGGAACACCGCCTCAGCAAAACGCTGGGCCCGTGGTCGCTGACGGCACTGGGCATCGGCGCCATCATCGGTTCGGGAATCTTCGTTCTCACGGGCACGGCAGCAGCGGGAGAATATTTCCAGGCGCCTTCCATCCTGCACGCGCAGGCGCTCGACCTGATCGTGAATTTCCTGCGCACGGGCAGCTCCGCCGGAGCGCTCATGCACGGCCGTCCGCCCGCCGGGCCATCGATTGCGATTTCGTTTTTCCTGGTGGCCATCGCCTGTAGCTTTGCCGGATTGTGCTACGCCGAACTGGCTTCGATGATTCCGATTGCCGGCAGCGCCTATACATATTCCTACGCGACGCTCGGCGAAATTTTTGCCTGGATCATCGGTTGGGACCTGATTCTCGAATACGTGGTCAGCAACGTAGCCGTGGCAGTGGGTTTTGCCGGTTATACCAAGGCGCAATTCGCGGCGTTTGGTATCAACTTGCCGGACAAATGGGCGAGTCCGGTCTGGGCTTCGGGACAGTGGACGGGCGCATACTTCAATTTGCCGGGCTTCCTGATCGTATTTATTCTCACGCTGCTGCTGGTGCGCGGCGTAAAAGAATCGGCCGAGACGAATAACATCATGGTCGCAATCAAGATCGGCGCGATCCTCACCTTCCTGGTGGTGGGCGGCATGCTGGTGAAGCCCGCCAACTGGACGCCTTTCGCGCCCTCGGGCTTTGCCGGAATTGTGACCGGTGGCGCGATCGTTTTCTTCACCTACATCGGATTCGATTCCGTCTCAACCGCCGCCGAGGAATCGCGCAATCCGCAAAAAGATTTACCCTTCGGCATCATCATGTCGCTGATTGTTTGCACCCTGCTCTACGTCGGCGTTGCGTTGGTGCTGCTCGGCATGATGAAGTACACGACCTTCGTCTCGGGAGAAGCCGCCAACGCTCCCGTCGCTTACGCGATGAAGTATCTGGGCGTGCATCCGTTTTTCCGGTCGGTGATCGTGATTGGAGCGCTGACGGGGATGATCTCTTCGTTGCTCGTGTTTCAGTACGGGCAGGCGCGCATCTGGTACGCGATGTCGCGCGATGGCCTGCTGCCAAAATTGTTTTCCGCGGTGCATCCGAAATATAAGACACCGTACTGGTCTACCTGGATCGCCTGTTTTGCCGTGGGAATCCCCGCCGGGCTTGTGGATATTGGAGACGCGGCCGACCTGGCTAACATCGGGACGTTGTTCGCCTTCGTGCTGGTTTCGCTGGGTGTAATCTTGCTGCGGCGCAATCAGCCCGAGCGCAAGCGCGCATTCCGCGTGCCCTTCGTGCCGTGGTTCCCGCTGATCTCGGTCGTTCTGTGCGGCGGACTGATGTTGGGGCTGACGCTGATCACCTGGCTGCGGTTTGTGATTTGGTTGGTGCTGGGGCTGGTAATTTACATGTTCTACAGCCGCCACCATAGCGAGTTCTGCAAGAAAGATCGGGTCATCGGGTGATCGGGCCATCGGGCCATCTGGTTTTGACCTTGAAGTTCAGATTACCCGATGGTCAGATGACCTGATTCCCGCCTCGGCTATCCTTTAAAATCGGTACATGCCTTCGGAGCCCTCCAGTTTCGTCCTCTCGTTGCCGAAGGCCGAACTCCATCTCCATCTTGAGGGCTCGATCGAGCCCTCCACGCTGCTCGAACTGCGGCAGCGTCACGGGATGGAAGGCGCTTCTCTGGTCGAAGTCGAGCAACTCTACAACTACGCGGACTTCAAGGGTTTTCTCTCGTCTTTCAAGGATGTGACCGGACACCTGCGCACGCCGGAAGACTACGAACTGATCACCTACCGCCTGATGGAGCGGCTCAAAGCGCAGAACGTTCTGCACGCCGAGGTGATTGTCTCGGTCGGCGTCTGCCTGTGGCGGAAGCAGGATTTCGCCGCGATTTTCGAGGGGTTGGAACGCGGCCGCCAGCGCGGCGAAAAAGATTTCGGCATTTCGCTCGCGTGGATTTTCGATGCCATAAGACAGTTCGGAGCCGAGAAGGCGCAGAGTGTGCTCGATCTTGCGATTCAGTTTCGCGATCGCAGCGTAGTTGCCTTCGGCATTGGCGGCGATGAGCGTGCCGGTCCGCCCGAGTGGTTTGCGGGAGTTTACGCCCGCGCCGCGGAATACGGGCTTCATCTGACCGAGCACGCCGGTGAAAGCGCTGGGCCCGAGTCGATTTGGGGAGCACTGAATCTCAAGGCGGAGCGCATCGGCCATGGCCTCACCGCCGGGCAAGATCCCGAATTGATCGAAGAGTTGGCCGAGCGCCAGGTTCCAATGGAAATCTGTGTGACCAGCAATCTCCGCACGGGTTGCTGTGCCGAACTCGCCCAACATCCCGTCCGCCGCTACTTTGACGAAGGACTGATGCTGACCCTCAACAGCGACGATCCCGCCATGTTTCGCACCTCGCTGGCAGCGGAGTACGCACTCGTCCAGGAGGCGTTCGGCTTCAGCGACGAACATCTCAGAGAGTTAGCGCGGAATTCCTTCGAGGCATCCTTTTTGCCGCCAGAGAAAAAAATAGCATTCTTGAATCTGTTGGACACCGCGACCTTGCGGGCGTAGGGAGCGCCTTCCGCGCACGACGGTTCCGCATCACAAAGCCTTGTGGCAGTGGTCACACTTTAGATAGCTCTGCGCTCGCCTATAATGGCTCCCTATGAAACTCGAAGAGAAAATTGCCGAACTGAAAAAGCGGGATCAGATGGCGCAGGAAGGCGGCGGCACGCAGCGCCGCGAGCGCCAGCACAAAGAGGGCAAGATGTCGGCCCGCGAGCGCATCGAATTTCTGCTCGACGAAGGCACCTTCGAGGAGACCGACAAGCTAGTCACCCATCGCTGTCATAACTTCGGCATGGAGCAGCAGAAATACTACGGTGACGGATTTATCACCGGATACGGCCGCGTGGAAGGGCGTCTGGTCTACGTCTTCGCGCAGGATTTCACCGTGTTCGGCGGCTCGCTCTCCGAGGCCAACGCATTGAAGATCGTCAAGATCATGGATCTGGCGGCCAAGATGGGCGCGCCTGTCATTGGATTGAATGATTCGGGCGGAGCGCGCATTCAGGAAGGCGTGATGTCGCTGGCCGGTTATGCCGAAATTTTCTTGCGCAACACGCTTTATAGCGGAGTCGTGCCGCAGATCTCGGCCATCATGGGCCCGTGCGCGGGCGGCGCTGTATATTCGCCGGCCATCACCGATTTCATTCTGATGGTCGACCAGACTTCGTACATGTTCATCACCGGTCCTGACGTGATCAAGACGGTTACGCACGAAGAGGTAACCAAAGACCAACTTGGCGGCGCGCGTACGCACAACGAAACTTCAGGCGTGGCTCATTTCATGTGCCGCGATGACGCCGAATGTTTGTCGATGGTGCGCGAGCTGTTGAGCTTTATTCCGTCGAATAATATGGAAGACCCGCCGCGCAAGCCTTGTACCGATCCGATCGATCGCCTGGACGAGAAGCTGGACACGATCATTCCGGATCAATCGAACATGCCGTATGACATGAAAGACGTGATTCACACGGTGGTCGATGACTCCTATTTTTTTGAAATTCACGAGCACTATGCCAAGAATATTGTCGTGGGATTTGCGCGCTTCAACGGGAAG
>Ga0209415_10013300_pt1 | contig 13587 bp, 9 predicted proteins | sample PeaSoiSIISIP2007_FD_187696 | JGI IMG/M metagenome (GOLD analysis project Ga0209415, IMG submission 187696) | Peat soil microbial communities from Weissenstadt, Germany - SII-SIP-2007 (SPAdes) (version 2) | ecosystem: Environmental > Terrestrial > Soil > Wetlands > Peat | place: Germany... | reverse complement strand
ACGGGAACCATGCCCATGATGACCGCCGGCCAGTGCCGCTGGGGCGTCGTCTCGAAGGCCTGGATCGTGATGATGAACCCGATCCAGATGATGATCGCCAGTCCGCAGTCCGCGGGAACCGCCCACACGATCGGGGACATGGCGCCCGTCAGGCAGACGATCGTGACGAATATCCCGTTTGCCGTCGAATAACCCGCGCGGGCGCCCATCCGCTTCCATGCGGGATGGCCGATGTAGAGGGACGTCGGGAACGGGGATCCGAAGCAGGCCGCCGCGAACGTGCAGGCCCCGTTGACCAAGAGCGAGGAGCGCGGCGAATAGGAATCGCCGGCGGCGGCGGCGGACTCGATGCACTGGAGCGAGGCGAGCAGGTTGAGCAGGCCCATCGGCAGGATGACCGAGAGGTAGGGAAGGAATTGGCCGCCGGCGATTCCCCCCAGCACGTCGGCGACGACGGGCACCGGGGGCCGCCAGCCGATGTCGGCGAGGTTGAGCCTGCCGAGCGGCGCGAGTCCCGTCGCCCATGCGAGGGCGGCGCCGACCCCCAGGACCACGAGCGCAGGCGGAACACCGCCGCGCGGCTTGAGCTCGCCGAAGTAGAACAGCATCACCAGGCCGAGCGTCACGAACCCGACGATCGGATGGGCGAACGTGCTGAACATGAAATTCATGGTCAGGAAGGCGAGCCCGGCGCCGGAGAGCGAGGCGAGAAGGGCGGCGCGAGGCGTGATCGACCTTATGCGCTCGGCCACGAACGCCCCGAAAAATTCTATCATGCCGCTGCCGACGCAGGCGACCAGCCCGATTCGCCAGGCGACGAGATCTGGATCGGCGGCCCCGTGCGCGATCGCGATCTGCTTCGCGGGCGCCATGACCAGGAAGATGTATGCGATAAGCGTCGGCGTGTTCAGGCCGAACGGGATGGCGCACACGTCGGTGCGGCCCTCCTTCCGGGCGAGCCGGTGGGCCTGCCAGGCGTAGAAGACGTTGCCCACCAGGTACGACACGGCCACCCCCGGGAGAATCCTGCCGTAGACCAGCTCGGGCCGGAAGCCGAGGGCGCCGATGCACATCGGCGGTATCAGCAGGAACTGGACGATATTGTCCAGCGCGATGGCGCAGAAGCCGTCGACATCGCCCCGGCAGAAGAGCTTCATGGCCGCCGGCTCCTAGCGCTCCAGCTCGCCGACCAGCGAGACGGTGAAGAGCGCGGCCTGCCGCGCCGCGAACGGCGAGAGCTTCCGGTAGTCGTTGTCCGGCAGGTTCTGGGTCCGGTTGCTTCCGCTGCGGATGCAGATGAAGGGCGTGCGCAGGTACCAGCATACCTGCGCCACGGAGCCGCTCTCCATCTCCATCAGGTCCGGCCTGAGCTGGCTTCGGATGTCCCTTATGCGCTGCGCCGTGATGCCGAACTGGTCGCCGGAGGTGATGCGGCCGAGCCTCACCTTCGGCGTGTAGGCGGGGCTGTGATGGGTGGCGGCCTCGGGCACATGGTGCTTGATGGCACGCCGCGCGGCCGCCAGCAGCCGCGCATCCCCCGGATAGACGATCGGGCTCGAATCACCGAGAGGGCCCTCGGCGCCGAAGTATTCCATGGCGTAGCGCCTCCCAAGCGAACCGAAGTCGTGGTTGCACGTCACCACGCCCACGATCACGTCGCCGTTGCGCACGCTCGGGTTTATTCGCGAGGCCGTACCGGTCATGATGAGCTCCCGCGGCCGGAAATGTCCGACGAACAGGGTCGATATCAGCGCGGCGTTCGTCTTTCCGATGCCTGTGACCGCAACGATCGTCGACCGGCCCGCAATCGAGCCCCGGACGTAGGGGAAACCCTCGAGGCTGCCCCTCCTTCTTCCCGACAGGGCCCACTCGACGAGATCGGTTTCCTGGGGAATCGCCCCGAGAACGAGCGTCACATTGCGCGCCCGCCCCGAAGCGCGCCGGGAGGCTACGGGGATTCCCGGGTAGATCATCGGGGGCGCGTGCCGCAGCGAGGGAGGGGCTCCATGCATGGGATTTCCCCATTCCTGCAATCGTTTGCCCGTTTGCAATTGCTTTCCCTCCGCATGGCGAACTAAATCTTCGGAAGAATCTGTGCTCAATTTTGCCGCGCGCATTTTCACGTTCCCTTGCCCCCATCGGTGGCAGACCACGGTAGTTTCAGGTCCGGGCCATCTTCACAATCAAGGAATTGGAAGAATGCCGCACGATTCCGCCCGGGGCGCCTGGCCGGGCAGCATCGAGCCCGGCGCCTCCCAGGCCTTCAGCTTCCCCCTCACCCCGGTTCCGCATCGGCGTTAATCCATCCCCCAGGCAAACCCACGTCACTCCCATGAAGACCAGGCCGAGTTTGGTCGACGTCGCCCGCCGCGCAAAAGTGAATATTTCGACCGTCTCCCGCACGATCAATCAAACGGGCAAGATCGGCCTGAAGACCCAGGAGAGGGTGCGCAGGGTCATGAGCGAGATGAACTACAAGCCGAACCGCGTGGCCCGCCGCCTGCGCACGCGCGAGGGAAAGAGCAATCTGCTGGGCCTGGTCATCCCCAACATCCAGAACCCGTTCTTCGCCGACCTTGCGCGCGGCGTGGAGGACGTCGCCTATGAGAACGATTTCGCCGTCCTGTTATGCAACTATGACGAGGATCCCACGAGGGAGCAGTTCTACCTCGACATTCTGCAGGCCGAGTCCGTGGACGGAATCATCCTTCCGCCGATCCACGAGAATGACGCAGCCGTCCTGCAGGTCGTGCGGAATGGAACGCCAATCGTGTGCGTCGACCGCAGCCTCTCCAGCGCCGCACTGGACAAGGTCGAGGTGGACAACAGGCGCGGCTCATTCGAGGCCGTCGAGTATCTGATCGGCCTAGGGCACCGGAACATCGGGTTCATCGGCGGACCCGCCGATTCCTCCACGGGGAGGGAGCGTCTGGCCGGTTACAATGCCGCGCATGAGAAGGCCGGCGTGCCCATTAAGACCCAATACGTTAGATTCGGTGACTACAAACCCGGGAGCGGCCGGCGCCTGGCCGAGGAGCTGCTTTCGGAGCCGGATCCTCCGACCGCGCTGTTTGTGTGCAACTGCCTCATGACAGTTGGAGCGCTTGGAACGGTCTACGAAATGGGCCTGCACATACCCGACCAGATCGCGATAATCGGCTTCGACGAGCTTCCCCTTGCTAGCGTTTTCAACCCCCCCCTGACGGTCGTCCGCCAGCCGGCCTACGAGGTGGGAAAATGTGCCGCGGAGCTCATGATCAAACGGCTGGATGACCCGCGCCGGGCGCCCACGAGCCTCATGCTCTCGCCCGAGTTGATCATCAGGAAGTCGTGCTGACTGCTTCCACCCGGACCTGCCGAAGCGCGTAGCCGGCGGCGCGCCCAGGGTTTCCGGATCCGTCGCCCTATTTGGGGACCGAATCGCCCTGGTATGGGGGAAACGTTATGATTCTCGGAGACGGCATCGGCTCGGCCTGTTCCGACGCAGGCAAGACCTTCTTCAGCGCGTTCATGAGCAGCTCCGAGGTGAAGGGCTTGTTGAGGACGATCTCGACCCCGGCCGCCTTCAGCGCCTTCATCTTCGTCATTGTCTGGCTCTCGGACAGGATCCCCGTCGAAGCGATGATGGAAAGATTCGGGGCCATGGAGCGAAGGACAGCCGCAAGGTCGTCGCCGCTCATTCGCGGCATCCCCACGTCGGTGATGACGGCGGTGAACTGCCCACCGAACGCGCGGAATTTCTCCAGAGCCTCGATGCCGTCCGAGGCAGTCACAACGGAGAAGCCGAACTGGCTCAGCACCTCCTCGCCGACGCGCCGCACAGCGAGCTCGTCGTCGACCAACAGCAGCCGCCGGCCGCCCCCCTGGAGCTGCTGGCCGCCGCCACGCGCCTTCTGCTGGGCGGGCGCCTTCTCGGCAGCGGGAAGATACAGGGTAAACCGGGACCCGACGCCAAGCGCGCTGTTGACGGTCACGAAGCCACCGTGGCTGCGGACGAGGCCGTGTACCGTCGACAACCCCAGGCCCGTGCCGCGCCCCTTCGGCTTGGTGGTGAAGAAGGGGTCGAAGATCCTGTCGAGGATCTCGGGGGGGATCCCGGTGCCCGTGTCGGACACGGAGATGAGCACATAGTCGCCGGGCCGGGCGCCGACGCTCAGCCGCGCCTCCTTTTCGCTGAGCCGGCAGTTTTCGGCCGAGATCGTCAGCGTGCCCCCGCTGGGCATTGCGTCCCTCGCGTTCACCGCGAGGTTGAGCAGCACCTGATGCAGTTGAGTGGGATCGCCGGTGACCGACTTGAGGTCGGGCGCGAACTGCACGTCGATTTCTATCGCGGGCGGAAATGTCCCCGTGATCATCTGCTGGAGCTCCCGGATGAGGTGCCTCGGCACGATCTCAACGCGCTCGCCCTCGATGCCATGGGCGAAGGTCAGGACCTGGCGGACGACCCCCGCCCCCCTCTGGGCGGAGGACTCCATGACGTCGAGGATCTGGTGGGAATCGGTCGTCGGGTACCTGGTCTTCAGCCAGTCGATGCTCATCAGAATCGGCGCGAGCACGTTGTTCAGGTCATGGGCGACGCCGCTTGCAAGGAGCCCGATGCTCTCGAGGCGCTGCGCGCGCATGAGCCTTCCCTCGAGCGCCTTGCTCTCGGTTATGTCCTCCTTGATCGCGACATAGTGGCGAATCGCCCCCTCCTGATCCCTGATGGGGGCGATGGTCATCGCCTCGCGAAAGATCCGTCCATCCTTGGCCCGGTTGCAAATCTCCCCCTGCCAGTTGTTGCCGGCGGTTATGGTGCGCCAGAGCTCATCGTAGAACGGCTGGGGATGCTTGCCGGACTTGAGCACCCTCGGGGTCTTGCCGATCACCTCGCTGCTCGGGTATCCGGAGATCTTCTCGAACGCGGGATTCACCCACTCAATGTGGCCGCGGCTGTCAGTGATCACGATCGAGGTCGGAGCAGCCTGCAGCGCGGCGTCCAGGAGGTGGACCCGCTCCCCGGCAGCAAAGACGCTGTGCTCATCAAGGAGGCTCTTGGTCTTCGCCTCCGCCTCCCGCAGGGCGTATCTGCGGATGGTCTTTGTCGCCATGATTCCCGCGACCACCACGAACGCGATCCCCGAGGCAACCGCCACCGCGACGGTGAGGACCGGCCAGCGGAACCACCACGCCATGAGGAGGTCCGTCACGATGATCCAGGCGGCCCCGGCCCCGCAGTAGACCGCAGCGATATTCGCCGGCGGCGAAAGGCGCGGGAGCGCGGAAGGAATCCGGGAGGGAAGTTTCACGTGGGACGCGTCGGGCTTGGGGATTCGGGCAGGGGGCTGGAGTTGGAATTGAGCTCGATCGGGATATCCTGGGAAAAGACTCAGGTTGTCCAGCTCCGGGGGCACGAAGGGCTTACGACCGCCATCCGACTGGGGTGCCTGTGCGCATGACCGAATTCTGGGGCTTCAGAACGACGGACCAAGCCCCTTCACTGCGCATCCCTTGTCGAATATTGCGCGTTGTTTGCGGCCTCAGGCGGCTCGTGCCTGCCCTCCTCAACTCGCCCGGCGCAACCCGTCCGGCACCATCGGCAGCGAGCGCAGGCGGACGCCCGTCGCGTCGCAAATCGCATTTCCGAGGGCGGGGGCGATGCCCACGATGCCCGTCTCGCCGGCACCGGCAGATGGCAGGTCCCTGCGATCGACCAGGACGATCTCGATCGCAGGCGCGTCGCTGAAGCGCGGCACACGATAGGCTGACAGATGCGGATTGAGAATCCGTCCGTTCTCGAAATGAACCGCCTCGAACAGGGCCCCGCCCAGCCCCTGGACCACGGCCCCCTCGAGCTGCAGCCTGAGGTGGTCGGGATTGACCACCGCGCCGCACTCGAAGGCCTGGACCACGCGCACCGCGCCGACGCGGCCGCTCGACGCATCGACGGCGACCTCGGCGAAGGTCGCCACGTGCCCGCCCTTGTCGAGGCCGACGGCCATCCCGCTGCCATGCCCGGCCGCCTTAGCCCCTCCCCATGCAAACGCCCGCGCGCCGGCCTCGGCCACGGCCCGCAGCCGGGGGTTCGTCATGTTGCGCAGTCGAAACTCAAGGGGGTCGAGTTTCAAGGCGCCGGCGAGCTCGTCGACATGGGACTCGCGCGCGAAGTGGTTGGCCGCCGCCGCCAGGGACCGATAGGAGCCCTGCGGCAGGGGCGAATCCGCGCTGTGAAACTGCGTCTGGGGATCGGGGACCGCGTACGGGGGCGCAATCCCGGCGCTGCCCGAATTGTAGTTGTGGAAGTCCCACGACGCGAGCTTCCCGTCAGCCCGCACGCGGCTGGCGACATCGATGACCCCCGCGGGCCGGAAGTAGGCCCAGGTGAACTCCTCCTGCCTGGTCCAGACCACCTTCACAGGCCTGTCCGCCGCCCGCGCGAGGCGGGCGGCCTCCACCGCGGCCCGTCCCGTGTGCTTTCCCCCGTATCCGGAGCCGGTGTCCGGGACAATCACCCGTAGGCGCTCGGGGCCAAGGCCGAAGGCCTCCGTCAATTCTTCGTCGCGGATGCCGAACGGCCGCTGCGACCCGGTCCAGACCGTGAGTTTCCCGTCCCTCCACACGGCGACTGCCGCGCGCGGCTCGAGGGGCACGTGGGCGATGTACGCCATCGTGTAGGACCGCTTCAGGGTGAGCCCGCCGTCCGCCTCGAGAAACAGGCCGCTCTCGGGAGGATTTCCGCCGCCGCGCAAATCCCGGAGGAGCCGATCCTCGGAAGGCTGTGCGCGGGTCTTCCAGGTCGCACCAATGGCGGCGACCGCCCGCGCGGCCTCGAAGGAGCTCGGCGCGACGGCGCCGACAAATTCGCCGTCGCGGACCACCTTGACCCCGGGCATGGCCTCGGCCCTGGAGACATCGAGCGATTCCAGCGTGGCGCCGTACGCCGGCGGGCGCAGCACGCTCCCGAAGAGCATCCCGGGCAGCGCCATGTCCGAGGCGTAGCGGTGGCGGCCGCTCACGAACTGCCTCCCGTCCACCTTGGGCACCGAGAGGCCGGCGATCCTCCACTGCGTCGCGGGCTTGAGCGCCGTACCGGACGAGATGGTCCGCACTAGCTTCCCGCCCGCCGCCAGCTCCCCGAAGCCGACGGAGCGCCTGCTCGGGGGATGAATGACCCTGCCATCGGCCGCGGTCAGCGAGCCCCGGTCCACCGACCAGCGCGCCGCCGCCAGGTCGATCAGCGCCTCGCGGGCGGTCGCGGCCGCGCGCCGAAGCTGGAGGCCCATGTCGGGCGTCGATCGGCTGCCAAAGGTGCCGGCGTCGTAAGGCGTGAGGTCGGTGTCGGCCATGACCGCGCGTATCGAGCCGATCGGCGCCGGCAGTTCCTCGGCTACGGCCTGGGTCAACGACGTGCGGATGTTCTGCCCCATCTCGGTTTTCCCGGTGAAAAACGTGACCGTGCCGTCTGGGGCGACCTGCAGCCATGCGTCCAGGGTGGCGGGCCGCGGCGTCCCGCCCGCGAGCCTCGGGCCTCCCGCTCCGGATTCAGCCTTGGCAGCCGCGCGCCGATTCACGCACAAGACGACGACGCCGGCCCCGAGGAGCTTTAGAAACGCCCGGCGCCTGAAGCGGGGCGGCTTCGCATGCGCGGGCCCGCGAAGCTCATACTGCTCCGGATAGATCTCAGGCGAGGAGGATGGGTGAGGCTCGCTCATGCCCGGGCTCCTCCCATCGCCTTTGCCGCCCGCTTGACCGCATCAAGAATTCTCGGGTACACGCCGCAGCGGCAGATGTTCCCGTCCATGAAGCGCACGATATCCTCATCGGTGGGATCCGGGTTCTTCGCGAGAAGCACGACCGCCGACATGATCATGCCGGAGGTGCAGTAGGCGCATTGCATGGCCCCTGCGTCCAGGAACGCCTGCTGCAGGGGATGGAGCCGGCCGTCCTTCTCAAGTCCCTCAATCGTGGTGACCCGTCGCGGCCCGATGGCCCCGGCCGGGGTGAGGCAGGACCGGATCGGCACGCCGTCGACATGGACCGTGCAGGCCCCGCATTGGCCCTCCCCGCACCCGAACTTGGTCCCGGTGAGGCCGAGGTCGTCGCGCAGCACGCCCAGGAGCGGCCGGGCGCCATCCGCATTCAGCGAATGCCGGACGCCATTGACATTCAGCTCGGTGACGACGGGCATGAACCGGGAAAGGACGGCGACACCCTTGCGCGCACGCAAGCATTAGGCAAGGCGCGGCGCGAGCTCTTGGGCCGCGCATGTCCCAACGCAGCCCCAAAAAATCGAGCGCCCCGGGCCGGCGTAGGCTCACTCGCAGGAAAGGCGCAGGCCCCAGTCGGCGTCGCTTGGGAGGTCGGGCAGCGAGATGATGCCGATCTTGTCAGCGCGGACGCGGCCGTCTCCGACGTCAATCCATGTGCCGTCGCGCACGTTGAACCACTGGGCGCGGTAGGCGGCGTTCAGGCGCGCGCCGCGCACCCGTGCCCTGGGGCAGCCCTTCTCGAAGTAGGCCAGGAAGATGCCTTTGTCCGGCGTGCGCGCGCAGTAGGCCCAGCCCTCGTAGCTTAGCGTGTCATGGGACCTGCTGGGCGAGACGAGGTCGGGCAGCGGAACGAGCTCCTGGTAGCGCCTCCCAACCGAGAACGCGAACGTGCGCAGGTACTGCATCTGAGCGCCGGAGCCCCACTTGAACGCGTCCCACATCTTTGTCGGGGCCGTCGGCTCGATGTCGGCGCCCCAGATGCCCTCGGCTCCGTAGACGTGCCCGGCGAACCCGCCTGAGAGGAAGCTGCCGTAGAGGCCGGACCGGCAGAACGCGTCATCGCGATCCGTGCCGCCGGCGGCGCCGCGCGTGTAGTTGGCGCCGCCCGGTCCCCGGGCGTCGCGGTAGCCGGCATAATAAGGCTCGCCGTTCAACGCGGGAACCGGGGGATCCAGGCCATAGATCTCCGTGAGATACCAGTAGTTGCCGTGCTCCCGCATGTTGCCGATCTGGTGCAGCGTCACCCACGAGGGCTCGCCCCAATTCTCGAGCGTGGACGGGTTCGCGTTGGCGGAAAGGAGCGTGCCGAACGGAGGCGCCCCGTATCTCCCCTTCACGGCCCTTATCGCGTTGGAGTAGTCGTCGGGGCTCACCGTCTCGTCTATGATATCGAGGTGGACCGGGCTGAGCACCGCGATGTTCGCCTGGTAGCGCGACCAGATGTACTCGATGTAGCGCGCGTACGAGTCCGGCCAGGCATAGTACTTGTGCCAGCAGAGGCCCGAATCGCGCCGGGACGCCTCGATGAACGGGACGAACCCGTTGGCGTTGAGGTAGTCGACCTTGCGGTCGAGGTACCTGAAGTACTCGGGATTGATCCGGTCCATGTCGGGGAAGTCGTCCTCAAATCCCGGCACCTTTCCCGGGAAGAAGAAGGGCCGCCCTCCCTCGTTGTCCATGTTCTTGGCGCTGCCCGTGCCGAACTCGAGCCAAGCCGAGCGCACGGTCGTCCTCGCAGCGTCCTCCATCACCAGGTGCCACGGCTTTCCATCGGTCTTCCAGTTCGGGAAGGCCGCGATGATGCTGATCCAGTTGTAGCCCTCGGCCTTGCGGAGGCGCACGTAGTCCTTGAAGCCCGCATCCGGGCCGATGGGGCGCTCCCGCGTGTCGTCAAACCATTTGAACCGGCTCGAGGACGCGGCGTACCACGTGTCCCCGATCGCGAGGTACGGCGTGCCGTCCGCATATTGCAATGCATGGCCGTTGGCCGTGGGCCGGACCATCCCGCGGCGAAGGGGGTTCTCGTTCAGCTCAGCCTCTGTCCACGCGGCGGCGTCAAAGGAACCGGACCTTCCGGAAATGCCCGGGTCGTCCGGACCCGATCCGCTGGACCAAGTCCAGGACCCCGGCGCCGTCGCAAGCAGCCGGACATGATACGTCCGGCCCCCGTCCCAGAAACCGTAGACGCGCTTGCTGAATCCGGGACCGCTCAGGTCCACCCAGACGATCACGTCGGTGTAGGGGTTCGCGTACGCGCCCCGGGCCGTGAACGTGAGCTCCTGCTTCTCCCAGACGTGCGTGGGCCGTCCGTCGGCGGCGCTGGCGGCAAGCGGGCCGAGCCAGAGGCTGAGGGCAAGACGGAGCGTTTTCGCGGGGGAAAGCGGATAGAAGGATTCCTCAATTCTCAAACCATTCGCGGCGACTTTCCTATGAGAAAAATGCGCGGCGGCGAGCAATGGGCAGTTGCAATTCATCGGCGCTGCGCAAGCGCCCTGGCCTTCCGCCAAGACACCGGCCGTCATATTCAGCGCTGCGGAGCCACCTTAGGATATCAGTCCACAGGGGCGAACCCTGGAAAACCCGGCCTTCCCGGCACAAGCCTTCCTAATACTGCGTTTTAAATTGTGTTTCGTCGTGATGGGGGGAAGCTACGGGCCGTTAGCTACCTCCACCCCGTCAGTAACCGTATTTCTCACATGAATGGCAACGGAGACCTACCAGGACTCTTTGCCGCCAAGAGGCTGAGCGATCACAACCGCGCCGAGATGCGCGAGATCTTCGAGCGCGCGATCAAGCTCGCCGAACGCGACAGGCTGCGCTTGCGGGTGCCCCATGAGGTCAAGCAGGTGCAGAAGCTTCGGGGCATGCACTACCACTACCGGCCGGAGCTGTTCCTCCAGATGCAGGGCCGGACGGATTTTCAGTTTCCCAGGGATGCCTTCAGCCTCGACCCGGACGAGTTGTGCGTCATCCCGGCGGGCGTGCCCCACGGAGAGAAGGTGCACGCCGAGGAGAAGCGGCCGTTCCGCAACCTTGTCGCCGGCTTCTACAACAACACCGTCAGCCTGCATTTCGCCTACGAGGCAAGGCCGCACCACCCCGACATCGAGGTCATCGAGTTTTTCGACGCCCCCAACCTTGACGTCTTCCTGACCCTGGCCACCAGCCTTGCGCAGACCTTCCACACGAAGGGGCCCGCGCGCGATTCGGTGCTCAAGGGGCTGCTCATCGCCATCCTCGGCCTCTTCCGCAACGTGGTCGAGACGGGCACGGGCGAGCTCAACAGCGACATCGGCAAGGTGTTTCAGGCGAAATGCCTCGTGCGCGAGAGGTTCGCGAATCCCGAGCTGAGCGTCCAGCACATCGCCGAGCTCCTCGGGTGCTCGGCCGACTACCTCTCCCACCTGTTCAACGTCGAGACAAGGGAGCGTCTCACGCACTATATCCAGCGCATCCGGATCGAGGGAGCCGTTCTCGCACTCGAGACGACGTCGCTCAACATCTCGGAGATCGCCTATGCCGGAGGCTTTGCCGACCCGACCTACTTCACGCGCGTATTCAAGCAGCACAAGGGGATGACGCCCAACGAGTATCGGGCGCAGCTCGACGCCGACCGCAACAAGGCGGAGTCCCAGCCCAAGACGGTCTACTTCGACCGGCTGGATTTCACCCACGGACAGCCCAGGCAGGATACCGGCGGACGGAAATCCCCTGTGGCGCTAGGCGAGACCGCGCCCGTCCCCTGAATCCCCCTGGGCGGGGTTGGGGCGCACCGATCACAAGGCGGCCGCTGCGGCGGTACAGCTAAGGGAGACGCCGCCCACCCCCACGGCCCGCCGCAAGAAAGCCGAGCAAGCGAGGGCCCACGGGTGGAGCGGACATACGCGCGTCCGCCGGTTCCTGACCGCGGGCCCCTGGGGTCCGGACCGATTTGCTTGGGATGCCGCGAGGGGAAGCGTCGCGCGACCCCAGCCAATCGCAGATCGAGGACAGGCCGGGCATCAAGCAGGCACCGCCGCCGCCGCACGTTCCTTCGGCACAGACAGAACCGCTGCGGCCGCGATGAAAAGGCAAGCGCCTCCCGCCATCACGGCGTAGACCAAGTTGCCCTGCAGAAAATGCCTCACGAGATATCCGAAGAAGAGCGCGGCCAGGATTTCCGGCAGCACGATGAAGAAGTTGAAGATGCCCATGTAGACGCCCATCCTCGCCGGCGGCAGCGCGCCCGCCAGAATCGCATAGGGCATCGAGAGAATCGAGGCCCAGGCCACGCCGCCCAGGGCGAGCGCGCCCAGCAGGAGGTATTTCTGTTCCTCGCCGTGGATGAAGCCGACGGCCAGCAGGCCAAGCCCGCCGAGCACAAGGCAGACGCCGTGGATGTAACGGCGGTCGGTCCTGCGCGCGACGGCCATGAGGCCAAAGGCGGCGATGAATGTCACGGCGTCCTTCACCGCGTAGCAGACGCCGGCCCACTCCGCGCCCCGCTTGAACAGGTCGGTGGTGGAGTCGCTGCTGCCGAAGATCACCGGCACGGCGTTCGAGAAGTGCAGCCACATGCAGAACAATCCAAGCCAGGTGAAGAACTGCACGAATGCCAGCCGGCGCATCGTGCCGGGCATATGCTCCAGAGCGTCGACTATCTCTCTCAAGAAATGCACCAGACCGCGGCTTGCGGCCTTCTTGCGGCGAAACTCCTCCATGTCCTCGGGCGGATTCTCCTTTGTCGAAACCACGGTCCACAGGACGGCGGCAATGAAGGCGACGGCCCCGATGTAGAAGGAGATTCTCACGTTGGTGGGCAGCGCGTTCGCGCCCTCGGCCTCGCTGCTCACATGAAACCAATTTCGAAGTATGTAGGGCGAGAGGCCCGCCACGACCGCGCCCACCCCGATGAAGAAACTTTGCATGGCGAAGCCCACGCCGCGCTGTTGCTCCGGCAACTTGTCGGCAACGAAGGCGCGGAAGGGCTCCATCGACACGTTGATGGACGCATCCAGAATCCAGAGGAGCCCCGCGGCCATGTAGAACTTGGGCAAATTGGGCATGAGCCAGCGGGCCAGCGAACCGGAGTTCGGCATCAGCAGCAGCGCCAGCGAACTGAGAATCGCGCCGACCAGGAAGTAGGGGCGCCGCCGACCGAGCGGGCACCAGGTGCGGTCGCTCATCGCACCGATAATGGGCTGCACGATGAAGCCGGTCAGCGGCGCGGCGAGCCAGAGGCGGGCGATCTGATCATCGGCGGCCCCCAGGTATTTGTAGATGGGGCTCATGTTGGCCATCTGCAGGCCCCAGCCGAACTGGATGCCGAGAAAGCCGAAGCTCATGTTCCATATGGCTGGAAGCGTGAGCGGGCGGGGCACGGAAGTCATGGGTGGGACGGAGGGGCGGGCGGGGTCTCGCTGAAGTCGCTCGGCTTCCTGCCTCCCGCGCGGTCGTGAAGCGTGATCCAATGGCGCAGCGTCGCGAGCTTTTCCTCGGAAAGGCGCGCCAGCTGCTCGTCGGTGTAGCGCCACTGCCAGTTGCCCTGCGCGGTGCCCGGCTGGTTCAGGGTGGCCTCCGCGGGCAGGTCGAGCAGGTCCTGGACCGGGATGACCGCGAGGCGGGAAACGGTGGCGAGCGCGGCCCGGATGATCGGCCACGCCGACCGCGATCCGTTGAGCTGGAAATAGTCGGCGACCTGCCCGGCGGTCTCCTTCGGCAGGTTCTCCAGCCATCCGCGGGTGGTGGTGTTGTCGTGCGTGCCGGTGTACGTGACGCTTTCCGGGCTGAAGAAATGCGGCAGGTTGACGTTGCCCGCATCGTGCCCGTAGGCGAACTGCAGGATCTTCATGCCCGGCAG
>Ga0209415_10013299_pt1 | contig 13587 bp, 5 predicted proteins | sample PeaSoiSIISIP2007_FD_187696 | JGI IMG/M metagenome (GOLD analysis project Ga0209415, IMG submission 187696) | Peat soil microbial communities from Weissenstadt, Germany - SII-SIP-2007 (SPAdes) (version 2) | ecosystem: Environmental > Terrestrial > Soil > Wetlands > Peat | place: Germany... | reverse complement strand
TAAAGCCGGAGCGGTCTGAACGACGCCACCGTTGATTAACCCGCCACAACTCAGCTTGTGGCGCGAACGTCAGTTGGAGGAGATCGTGTCCCAAGGCATCTTGAACCGTCGCCTGCTCTTGGAGTGCCCGCCCGTCTGGTGCCGGAGCAAAGCGATACCTAGTCTCGATTTCGAAGCCTTCTCGCAGCCTTTCTTCTTCGTCGCAGGTAATGCGTTCGACGCGGAAACCCCGCACGGTTCCCATTTCGAAAAGAGTTGGGATGTACTGGCTATGAGCACCGTCTAACAGCGTGCCGCAGTGATCGCAGCGGTCTGCTTTTGCGTGATCGCCGTCGTGGAAATAGCCGCAGGAATCACAGAGCTTTGCTGCGACCAAGCGACTCTCGATACCTCCGGGAGGCAGAACGCAGCGAGCCATACGGTATTTGCGACCTTCGTGGTAGATGACGTTTCTGGGGCCGAATTCTGTCAGGCCGAGGAAACGAGGTCGATCAATCACATGCACAGTCTTGCCTGTCGGAATCAATGCTCGGAGCGGCAGTCGTGGGAAGTTGTAACCCGGAAGGAATCCTTCGCTAGCGAGATAACGATACGGATAAAAGTCTGATTCGACCGATTCCTCACTTCTGTTCAGAAGAAGTTCTATTTCTCGCTTCGCTTCGTCAACGCGACGGTCAGCCTCCCGCTGCTCAGGCTTCGGCACTGTTGGTCGATTAGAGATCGCCTGATTCTCGTCACGCTGTCGGACAGCCGCGGTGTAAAGTTCTCTCCAGCGAGCAAGCGCGTTGTCGAAAGCTTTCGGAGCACTTACTAGAGTCTCGTGAATCCACTCCTCGCGGTACCACGGTGCACGAGCCACGTCTTCGCCGCATGCCTCTAGAATGCGTTTGCATTCGGCGATGACATATCCTACCGAGGAGTCCGAAAGGTCGATACGATGTTGAACATCGGCTTGCAGTGGGAAGCCGACCTGATCCAAGTCCAGCACACTTGTCATATCGCGGCCAAGGGGCAAGCCAGCGGCAGCGACCCAGACGGAATGAACGTGAGCCTCAACCAGTTCCTTGTTGCCCAACTCCAGTCGAGCAGGTGCTACCGACCCAGCGACCATCAAGCTCGGCTGTCGGAAGAAGTATTGGTCATGCTGGCTCCCCTCACTACAAAAGGCCATCACAAGAGCAGGCTGACCGCCGCGACCAGCACGCCCACTACGCTGCGCATAGTTCGCTGGCGTGGGCGGAACATTTCTTAGGTGCACGACATTTAGGTCACGAATGTCAACGCCCAACTCCATCGTCGGAGAACAGAAGAGTGCCGCAAGATCGCCGCGACCGAACCGAGCCTCCCGGTCTTGTCGCAAGTCCATCGGAATCTGTCCAGTGTGTGCCCCGCCCTCAACTCCGACCAGTCGCCGCGCAGTCTCTCTATAAAACTGTGCGAAGAACTGGTTTGCTTCGCGCTCGGTTTGATGGAGCCGTGGAGACACCATCCGCTTCGTGCGCACCGGGTCGGGAGGCGGTGGGGTGCCGTCGCCGAGCTTCCACTGGAGCGCCCCAGCTTGCAGTTGAATCCCGTCCTGATTCTGTTCGGTCGGAACCACGGTGATGTAGTTGCCCCTCAGAACTGCGACCAGTTCTCGAATGAGCTTCTCTCCGTCGTCTGCCGTTAGGTCTTTTCCGAGATGCCAAAGCTTTTTCTGGCGCAAGAATTTACCTAGCCGGGAACGAGCAGGATCAAGGCTTCTTTCCTTTCCCGAATTTGGTCTTCCCGGAGGTAAGAGGAAGATCGCGCTTTCCAGTAAGTGATCGAAATCGTCCAGAGCCCACGGATCGCGCAAGTGTTGCTCGATCCGCCGACGCAGTTCCTTCTGCTCCTCGAAGTCAAGGACTTTGGCGTCAATCGCCATTTCCTTCCGCAGAAAATCTAGAAAGGCTCGAACGACTCGTTCGCGGGTTTCGGGGTCGGCCTGAGCCAGCAGAGGATGTTTTGCCCACGCTTCCGTAGCCGCGCATATCTCGTGAAGACCCGGATAGTCGATAATCAGCAGCCCGCATTGCTCCAGATTCGGCTGCGCTACTCTCCAGCCCCGGCGCAGGTCTTCATATAGGCGGTATTCCAAGAGGCGCTGAAACGAATCTTCGTTGCGGGATTTGCCGGGTCCGTACTGTGCGGGCTCTTTGGCATAGAGCTTCTGATCGAGACCCATCGCCTTAAAGACGGCTTGGGTTACGTTGTAGTGTTCCAGAACTTGTCCATCTTGGAGTGCTTTGAACAAAGCCGCTCGAAGCAAGCCGACCTGAATGAAGTCGTTGAAATGTCCTGCTTGTAATGAAGCATCCTGACGATTGTCGGTGAAGCTCATGAGCTTCTGAGCTTCCGGCTGGACTTGCTTATCTTCGCGCAACTGAACGATAGCTGAGCCGCCTACCACTGTGGTCGCGGTGCTGCGTCCGGCGTTGCTGAGGCGCGAGAGCTTCTTGAACTCGTTACGCTCGGTGCGGTCAAATGCCGATCCGCAACGAAGGCAGAGCAAGAAAGGCCATTCTTCAAACCAAACCTCGGTTCCATCGTCCGAGCCGACCTCACCGTTCGCCTGAACCTTCAACAATTGCGGCACATGCTTGCGGTAGTCCTTCTTGAGCCGTTCGCTTCGAGCCTCATACCAGAAATCTGGGAGCGTTTCCGCATGAGCATCAGACCATAGAGCACCGTCTTCCGAGGCGTTCAGCGCGACATAGCCCCTTCGTGCATCCGCGTCGTCGTCTTCATCGGAAGTAAGAAAAGGCAGTCGTGGAGTGATGGTTCCCGCTTCACCGCCAGCCCAAGACACCATGTAGTATTCCTGCCCGCATTCACGGCAGAAGACCAGAGGAAACAGCAGCCGCTCGCCACCGTCGCCGGGAGCATAGTGCTGACCTTCTAAGGTGAGGTATCGCTTGTCCGCACCCTCCAAAGTCGAATAAAGCGTCCCACCAGCAGCAAGGAATTGGTGGAGGCGGAAAGCAAAGACAGGCTCTCCCATCTCATTCTTCAGACTGTTGCCAAGTGCGAGAAGATGCTGAAGCTTCTCAGCGCACATGGATTTGTCCGCGCCAGAGTCTTCCGCGAGCTTCGCAACTCCCTCCCGAAACTTGATCGGTTTACGGCGGACAAGACGCCCGTCTTCCTCATCAAGACCGAAAGCATTCTCAGTCCACGCCGCGAGGGGGGATTCGATGAAACTCCTCAAGCCTGTTGGCGGTAATGGCGCTTCTATGACGGTTCGCAGTTCGGCTCCGGTGCTGGGCACGGAAGCCTGAATTGCCCTCCGAAGTGTCTCATCGATCACGTTCTCAACCGGAATTGGGGTTCCAAACAACTTCGTTGCGACCCCCGCAGCAGCGAGACGGCGGTCATCCCGCTTGCCTCCGCTAGCGACTGTGGCACTGGTGCCGATATTCAGAATCTTTTTGTTGCCGCTCCGCTCACGCAGACGGCGCATCAACATAGCAACGTCAGCGCCCTGCCTTCCTCGGTACGTGTGCAATTCATCGAGGACAAGGAATTCGAGATTCGAAGTCGTGGCGTCCGTGAACACCCGCTCAGCCGGACGAAGCATCATGTATTCCAGCATCACGTAGTTGGTGAGCAGGATGTGGGGCGGATCGTCCTGAATCCGCTTCTTCGCTTCCTCTTTTTCTTGCCCCGTGTAGCAGTCAAAGCGGATTGGAATTCCGGGATTGTTCTCAGCGTAGGTCTTCAGAGCTTTAAGCTGGCTGTTAATGAGCGCATTCATCGGATAGACAATGATGGCGCGAACCTTGTGCTTCTCCGGCTGGGTACGGAGAACGTGATCCACGATGGGGATCAAATACGTGAGGCTCTTGCCAGACCCCGTGCCTGTCGTGACGACGTATGACTCCCAGCGGCGGGCGATTTCGATGGCTTGCTGCTGGTGTCGGTACAGGCGCAAAGGCTTGCCCCCTTGCCCTCGGAAGAAGTCTGCGGTCGATTTTAGGATGCCGCCCTGTGCGGCTAGTTCATCGAGGGTTGAGCCGGGTTCGTAGGCTGGGTTCAGTTGGAGAATGGCATCCGGCCACAGAACTCCCTCATTGAACTTCTTCTCGACGAAATCGGCGATCCCCTCGTCGTTAATACGGACGAAGCTTTCGATGTAGTGCCGATAATCGGAAACCACCTTCTCGCGAAGTGCAAAGACATCCATTCGCAACTCCCTACTCGCTTGTTCCGCTGTGGTTCTTTTTTCGACCTATGCCGCCGACCTGCTCGGCCTCGATCATATTTGTTCTGTCTTCACTTCTGCAAAAGCCCTTCCACGTCAGCCCACGTTTCACACCAATCGCACAGGAAATCTGAATCAGTGCCATTCGGATATATTGCCTTCGCAACAATTCGATCCGGGGAGATGAGATCGCGACCGCAGCGTAGTTCCACTGCCGCTCGACTCCCCTCTTTCCAGTTCAGAATGTACGTTTCCCATGTTTCCCCAAACCACTGCGGGTCAACTCGAATTGCGTATACAACTGGAAAACCGCCTTTGACAACGTCCTCTATCGCTCGTCGCGCAGTCGTTACCCCGGCGCAAATGGCATTGAGCCTCTGCTCATCACTGAGTACCTCGACCGCACTCATAGTAGGACGATGTCCCGGACTTTGTTTTAGTCCGTCTTCCCAACGCGCTTTTAGGGCAAGTCTCTTCTCGTCGTTAGAACAGAGGCTCTCGAAGCCGTTCGCGTCCTGTAGCACCTTCCTCACTACTTCGCCACCGCCATCGGTAGCGTAAGCGCGGGCGTGCCAGAAGTTCGCGGTCATGCTCAATTCCATGCGAGGTTGACCGGGTGTATGCGCAAAGAATACGTCTCTGGCGTAAGTACCAAGGATTCCTACTTGCTCCCACGCGTGCATAACAACTTGAATTTCGTTATGGTCGAATGGAAGTGCCACGCCGCCAAACCCCGCTGACTCGATCCTGTCTGCATAGGCACTCCAAGTTCCGTGATACACAATGTGCGGGTCTTCAAACAATTGGCGGCTAAATGGAAACGATTGGTCGGTCGGACTTGCAATCGTGATCGTGTCCATTGGGAAACCTAGCCAGAGGTGACCGATTCCGATGTCTTCACAACATCTAGTACCGATTGCCGCTTTGACATCTCCTCTCGAAAACGTGGCGACTCGGCGAGCTTATCAAAAGCTGCCAAAACGAGGGGTGGTGTCTTGAACTCTCCAAGCGTGCGGGTTTCGTTTTCTTTTAGAACTCGGAAAGTCTCTCCCACAAACTGATCGCCGAATATTCGAGCCGGATCAAGGATGTACTCCAATTCATTTCGGGATAGCTTGTAAAGATGAGCATAGTACGCATCGAGTTCGGCTCGAATAGTGCGGCGTGTCTCAGCGTCCCAAGGAAATGGCGCAAAGGGAAGATCGCCATCCTTTGTTTGCTTCAGATGTTTGCTTCCAGTTCGCGCCAGAATCAAGCCGCGTATCTCCTCGCCTGAATCTCGCCAAGTATCTTCCGCAAAATGTGTCATATCCGCCGCCGTGAATACTAGCTCCGAAACGCGAGGCACAATAAAGTTGAGATCGGGGGCCGCATAGCTTGATGGCAGCAGCACTGGGAGTTGGTTAACCATGAAGAAGTTGAAGTTTGTTCCGCCTACCTTTTGACGAGTGACGTAGTCGAAAACAAGACTGTTAACGTTCGCCAAGAAGCAACAAGTCGAAGGCGCTGTTTGCTGCCAGTCATCAAACACGCAGAAACTATTGCCGACGCCCGACATCGGAATCAAACCGAAAACAGCGGTGCGCTCATTTCGCGAATCAGTTAACGTTCGAAAGCCAATCAGCCACTTCCGACCTTTTGGCTGAGTTGTTCGTTCCTTAACTTGATCGGAGGGTACCCAAAATCTCGGAACTACAGAAAAGGTGGGGTCGCCCTTCTCCTCTGAACTACATTCGCGGATGGTGCCATTGTCCACTGTTGCCCAGCGATGGTCGAAGTGCCAGATAAATTTCGCCTCGTACAAAGAAGAAAGCTCTTTACTTTTCTCAGTATTGAACATCGCACTGTCATTGGACATGTCAAACATTCGTAGAAACCTGAGGTTCCACGGATTCGTCTTTTTCCGTTCATCTACCAGAATTGGGACGCTTCGATAGATTTTCTTCGTGATCTCAGCGTCATATTTGGTACGAAAAAGCGGGCACGTTGAGGTATTTGGATTAACTAGCCTGAGATCGCTCTGGGTCAGCACAAAAACCCTGTCGGCATCTCGTAAATGCTCCGTTTGGGTAGCCAGAAAACAGTACCGAGCAGTTGGTACCTTGGCGGCAGCGGCTGTCAACAGAGAGAACTTCGTCTTGGTGTGCAAAGCCGGAAACAAATGCCCTCTGTTCTCGAAGTCGTAGAGGCTGACTAAATTATCTTTTGTAGTCAGACTGGAGAAGAACTGCTTGCAAGAGTCGTCGGTGGCTATTCCAGTGGGCACGATGATGCCCAAGCGCCCGCGTTCGGATAGAAGTTCTCGCGCTAGTTCCGCGAAGAGCGCATACGTGTTCACATCACCAACCGCCGTCAGTGGAAATCGCCCTGACGACCGGACGAACTTGCTCGTACTCTCAGTCTCGTGTTTAGCGGCCTCAAAGGCGCGAGCGAGAATCGGATTTGTGTCAGGCAGGTTCGCGATAAGCGCCTTTCTAGCCGCTTTGGTGGGGGCCTTAGCTAAACGATCATCTCGTGTGGAGAAGAATTCTTCCTCCTGAAGCTTGATTCTGTCCCACGGCGGGTTCCCAAGTAGGACATCGAACCCTCCGCGCTCAAAAATGTCTGGGAACTCAAGCTGCCAGTGGAAGAAGTGCAACTCAGTGGCAATACCTATCGCAGAGCCTTCCATCTGGGCGTCAACGTGCTTCCCGCGCAGATAGGCTATGAACCTATTGTGGGTGGGCACCGCCGGATCGTCGTGATTGGTCAATGGAAGAAAAAAAGCTGCCGTCCACAAGTTCGCAGCAACCCAGTCGTGCCACCAATCGGGCTTCTGCCGTGCCCTCTCATAGGCTTCCTTCTTTCGCCTAACATCGGCAGGTGTGTCCTCGGTGATTGAAACAAAATCCCCCGATTCCGTTGCGAATTGATGGACGTGTTCCGCTACGTCAAATGGCAAGCTCGGCTGTCCTTCACGCTCGTCTCTATTCCTCTTCTTGAATGAGTTGGCGACCTTCTTTTCATCTCCGGTAACTGGATTGAACGCGTCGTCTAAAATGCTGCCTTCAAGCACGTCCATGTCGAGCACCCCAATCAAGCTGTTCCCAAGCTTAATTCGGTGATCGAGGAAGCTCAGCGGCTTTCCTGTCCAGTGACCTTCCAACCATAAGGCCAGCTTGCACAAGTCCACCGCGAGCGGGTTCACGTCCACCCCGTAGACGCAGTGGGAAATTACATCCCGCACTGCAAGATGGAATTCCTTCGGTATAGGCTCGTCTTCTTCGGTTCGCACTTTTGCCAACTCACGCCCCAGCCGTCGCGCTGCCGCCAACAGAAAGTGCCCGGAGCCGCAAGCCGGGTCGCATACACTCATAGAGAGTATTGTTTGCTGTTTCTTCTCTTTTTCCTTAGCCGGATCAGCATCCTTCGCAGCTATTAAACGATCTTGCATCACGGGCACAAGGGCGCTTTCGACGAGTTCGCGCACAAGCTCAGGCCGCGTGTAGTACGATCCCGTTGACTTGCGCTCGCTCCCAATTAGCAGATCGAAACTCGTTCCGTCCGTCTGCTCAGCAAACGCTGGCTGAAAATCGAGCAAACTCTCATACACCGAGCCCAATTCCTCGACATCCAAGGCACTGTAATTAACGCGCTGACGCACACGATGATCTTCGAATAGCGAAAGACGCTGCATGGCAGCAAGGAGCACGTCGTTATACAGATGGGTGCCTTGGAGGTCCTTTATGGCAACGGCGCTGAAAAGATCGCCATTGAGCGGAGGTACTCCGAGCGGATTCGAATCTCCATCCTCAAAAAGAACGAAGGTCTGCTGTAGGCCAATCCAGAGGTCGCCGAATGTGCTTGCTTCAATTGGTTTCTCTGCCAAGGTACGCAGGCGCCCAACGCTGTAGTATCTGTCAAACAAGTTTTGGCGACGGTCAGCCTCGGGACCCTCCGGCACAATCATGCGCCGTTCTTCCGCAACCATCAGAAATAGCAGCCGATAGACGAGCCGAAGAAGTTGACGGTGAAACTCGGCTGAGGTCAGGGTTCCAGCCTTAGCCCGTTCTCGCAAAGCGGCGTTTTCCGGGTGCCGAAGAAACCCTGTGCCGAGAGTCTTGAGAGCCTCTTCGACACCGTCACGGAGTTTGTCGCGAACCCGCCCACCCTGCTCGATGGAAAGCTGGAAATATTTCTCCAGCCAGCACGATGTCGCCTCTGCTGCTGCTCGCGGGAGGCGCGTGCGATGACAAACTCGATAGAGCAGCGCGAACTCGTTGAAGCGGTTTCCTTCGAGGATGCTCTCTAGATTGAACTCTAGATAGGAAGGCCGTGATGTGCGGGACGTGTCCCGGAGAACCCGCAATAGAAGACCGTTAGTGACAACGCCCCACAACTGGCTGTCGCTGTTGTTGAGGTACTCCTGCACCAACGCTTGCGGGCTCAGGCGGCGAGCTTGAGGACGCTTGTCGAGATCGGCGCGAAAGCCCTCAATTTGGACGGGAGGCGAATCCTCGCTCGCTCCGGCACGATGCGAAATCGGATAGTTCTTTCCGCCAATCACCACGCCTGCCTGCTGCAAGGCAAGCTCGTAGCCCAGCAACTCAAGCACGTCGCCGACCCACTTCCGCGTCAGTGTTGCTCCGGTCTCGTTCTCCGGCAGGACAGAAGATCGCCGTTGGAAGATGTGCCAGTAGTCTTGGGCATCGCTCCAAGCACGAGCGATTTCGTCGGTGAGCCTACGTCCGGCAGCGAGTCCGAAATCTTTGGCCTGCTGACCCAGACCACTTTCTTCCTTGGCGATCTTGTCGAGAACGTCGTATGGGATCAGCCCGCCCTCAGAGTGGATGCCGATGTACTGTGTCAACCGCCACCCCCCGGAAGGAGTACGTAAATGCCGAGTATGTCGGGCGAATTCAGAGCCGGGGTGACCGTGATCTGTGATCCTCCCGTTATTTCGCGAAGGTGGGCATAGGAGGTTTCCGCTTCCTTGGCACGTTCGTTTGCGATGCGCTCCAAGTTGGGTCTGCCATTCTCAATTAGCTGGAGTGCCCAAGAGACCTGCTCGATGCGTTCTTGCTGTGTGATCTGTCCCTTGGGGACGACGGTTTCCAGCAAAGCCAACGTTACCTTGTCATTTGTAGGCAGCCAATCGAGTCCCTTGTCGCTGCGCGAAAAGCCACTCGTGACTACTTCTTCCGCGAACTGATCTATTTTGTGGCGACGAGTTGTGACCCGATAGCGAACACGAAGCAGCGCGATGACTGTGCGGACTTTCACCGCATCTGTGAAAGCTGCTCCGCACCGTGCGAATTTTTCATTCGGCTGGGGCTTGAATGCCTCGCCGACGACCTTCTCGCTCAGTGCCACTACGAATGGGTGGTTGCGAATGAGAACGACGGCATTTTCTAATCCCAAGGGCGGCGGACTGTCGAAGACCACATCTGGCGGCTTTTTCCAGCCAAGGCGGGCTCCAACTTCTGAGAGGGGTTTACTCGGATCGAGTACGAAGTGACTGTTTCGCGGCGTGAGCGCAAATCCCACGCGAGGGGCTGACTCCGCTAAGAAATTGCGAACCGCAACTGGATCGCCCAGAACCTCGTCCGTAGCCTCGATCTCTTTAGCGACTTCGTTCGGGTTAATCGCATGCTGTGCAAAGCGGCTCCGGCTAGTCTTCTCTCGTTGTGCATTGATGTCCCACTCGATGTGAAGCTGCTGGACGTTTTCAATTCCACCCAGATCGAGCGTCATCTGCGAAGGTTCCTTGCTCTCGAACAGCCCCCGGATAACTGCCTTCATCACTGACTCACTGTTCACCGGAACGGGAACGCTGACGCCGAGAGACTTGTAAATCTCTCTAGCTTTCTTGACGAGGACATTCAGGACGATGCCGTCGATTATGTTATCGGGACTATAAAGAAGGATGGCTTTGACTTCCGGGCGGGGCTGCCCAAACCGATCCACGCGGCCTTCGCGCTGTTCAAGCCGATTGGGATTCCATGGCAGGTCGTAGTGCAAGACCGCATCGAAATGGTCTTGAAGATTGATGCCCTCGCTCAAGCAGTCGGTCGCGACCAAGACGCGATGTTCAGTCTTCGGCTCGGATTCGACCAAATCCTTGATGAGAGCTTTTCTCTCATCGTCGCTACCACTCGCTCCGGTCACGGCAACTGCACGGAAGTCCTTAAAGTGCTTAGCGAGTCGTCGATTCAACTCCTCCGCGACATACTGGGCGGTCGGAATGAAACGGCAATAGACGATTGGATGGAAGCCCTTCTTGATTAGGGGCAGCAGGAGATCGGCAGCTTTCGCGATCTTTGGATCGTTCTCAGCCTTTAGAGCTTCAGCGCGTCGGGCAAAATCTTTCAAACGGCGGCGGTCATGGTCCTCGAAATCTCTATTACCCAGTTCGACCGATGCTTCGGGAATCGTGTCGGACGTAAGTTCTACGTCCACAGGATCAAGGGTCTCTCGTTCGCGAAGGTCTTCTTGCTCTTCCGCCTCCGTAACCTTCTCGTCCATCTTTTGTTCCCGGACAGCGAAAGCCTTAGCCGCTGCCGCTGGACTCGACATTAGAGAGCGCAGCAAGGTGAGGGCTGCCCAATATCGCACGCGCTGGCGAGGCTGGCTCAGCTTCGGGTCTTGCACTGTCTCCCGCGTGAAATCCAACACATCTGCGAAAAGCTTCTGGTGTTCTCCGGTTAGCTTGTAGGTGTCCTCAATTGGATCGCGCTTGGGAAAACGTACCTCCCCCGGCCATGCAGCAAGTACATCGCCTCTTGTTCGCTGAACGAAGTGGCGAGCGAGCACGCGCCGTTGCTGTTCGCTCAACTGCTGCATGTCGATATTTTCAAATCGGTCGTTCAATAGACCCAACAGAGATCGGAAGCTTCCCTCGATTCCACTATGCGGCGTTGCCGTAAGAAGCAGAATGTGTCTTGATCGCTCTTTTGCAACTTCATGGACAAGCTGATGGCGCTGTTGTTGCTCACTGGAGCCAACTCCACCGGGCTCAGTAGCCGTATGCGCCTCATCCACGATCACGAAATCAGGACAATCTGAAAGAAAGGCAGCACGGCGGGAATCGCGCTTCACAAAGTCGATGCTCACGACCAAGTGTTTGTAGTATTTGTAGACGCTCAGGTCGCGGCGAGGAAGGTCGCGTTCGAGCCTCGCCAGCGTGCTGGTACGGACAACTTTGGCGTGAATGTGGAACTTGGTTTCTAGTTCCTCCTGCCACTGGTCGCACAAGTGCGGTGGGCAAATGACACACAACCCTTGTGCATCGCCGCGATCAAGCAGCTCGCGAGCGATCATTGCGGCTTCTATAGTCTTGCCGATGCCCACGTCGTCGGCGATAAGCATACGCACGAAATCGAGCTTGAGCGCCATGATGAGAGGCACAAACTGATACGGGCGTGGGCGAACCGAGAGGCGTCCAAGGCTCCGGAACGGTCCTGCACCGTTGCGGAGACCTAACCGGGCAGCATTCCGCAGGAGCTTGCCAGCGATGAAGTCCCCAGCTTGTTCCGGTTTAGGAGGAGCAAACTCGGCGTGTTTGAGGGCGTGCCCTTCAATTTCGCGATGGATGCCACAGATTTCGGATTCACTGCCGCTCAACGGGCGTAGACAAACGATGTCGGCGTCATCGGAAGGTAGGACAACCCAATCCCTCTCCCTGATACGAACCAAGGAGCCCACTGGGAAGTCCGAAACGTGTCCAGTAGCCATAGCGTTCTCAAGTCGATCTCAACGGGAGAATAGGGAACGAAAAACTATAGCACTGCTGGACTTAGAGCATGCCAAAGTTCGCCCAACAGGAACCAAAGACCGAACAGGCGAAGCATTGCCGATGCGAGGGGATGAGCGAACATTCGCGGTAAAATGTCGTTTCACGAGATTCGTTCGCTTAACCACCATCCTAAGGAGCTTCAATTGGCGTACCTTGAGTTGCTCGCGGTCGCCGTCCATTTCTTGCCAGAGCCAATCGTGAGGAAGATATTCCCTGAAACCAAACTCTCGAACGGAATCTCTGTGTCCGAAGGTCTTCGGCAACCTGTATTGTCAGTGCAAGAAAGGCGTGTCAGAGCCTATGACGTGAGCATCTCGAATCCGTTCTCGCTTTTTGATGTCGAGGTGACCACCATCACTGCAAGAATAGTGGCTAACAGCTTCGAGATTTCTACGGTGAAGGAATTTCCCAATCCGGAACAGAAGAAAATCAAATTCTTGGGCACCCGTTCTTTTGAACTGCCGGGAGCCCCAACAAGCCACGAAGGTAAGATGCTGGTCTCGCAGAGCCGCTCAGCCTCGCCCCCAAATGCGGTAGATCGACTAGAAGTAATCCTGATTGTGGAAGTAACAATGGGCACATGGTTCAACAGCGAATTTTTGGTAAAGCGCGAACTACCTCTCAAAATGTTGATGGTTAACTGATGGTTTTCTAGCTCCTTGAGATGGCAAGTACATTGCAATCGTAGCGGCGGGAAATATAATCCGCTCCGCTCTATTCCAGCAGTCGTTTCACAATGCTGAGCCATTCCGCGTCGAGCGCATCTCTGCAAACGGGCTTGCCTGCCCGTCTGTACCAAGGCAGCGTTGCCTTGATCGCCTTCCTTGCGGTGCAGGTAGGCGTGAACCCACGACCCCTCGCCGCCTTCGTCCTGCTGAGCAGATTCGTGCGCTCGCGCCCAATCTCCCTTGGCGTCCCACCAGAGTCCGGCGAGGGCGGGTGTGAGTCCGGCTGGCGGTGCGGACTCATTGAGCGACTTCTGGAATTGTTCCGAGTTCATGGCTCTCAGGCGGCTGGAAACTCCTCTCCACCCGCCCCTCTGCGAAGTTCCTGTAACTCAGCGTCAGGAACACGTATCGTGATTTCTCCGCAACTAATGCAAACCGACATTCCTTCTTGCCTCCAAACCAGCGGGGCTGTTTGGCGCTCCGCATCGAAATAAACAGTGAAGTCGGTCGTTGCGTCGAACACTCGTTGGAATCTATCGCCGCAGTCGCAGGGCATATTGCTTTCCTTTCCTTGAAGACAGGGGAACCATCAGTCAGCCTATACCGTTTACGCCAGCCCTTCGATAAAGGGCTGCCCCGTAATTGCATCAGTCAGTGAATGCAACTGCCAGCGGTTCAATCCTGTCACCTTCTCGATGTATTCGAAGCTGATGCGTGCTCCGCCTGATAAAGGCGGGAAGCAGGTATCGCACCACCGGACGGTGTTTTCACTGATGGGCTTCATTGCAGCCCACAGGGCATTGGAATAGACGTGTACTGGCACGTTCCTGCGTTTGGCTGCACGATACAAAGTGTCTCCAGCTTGGGTGCAGGACGTGTTGAAAGAGTGCAAAGGTTCCGTAGGGCTCAACCGGAAGCACCCG
>Ga0209415_10013298_pt1 | contig 13588 bp, 13 predicted proteins | sample PeaSoiSIISIP2007_FD_187696 | JGI IMG/M metagenome (GOLD analysis project Ga0209415, IMG submission 187696) | Peat soil microbial communities from Weissenstadt, Germany - SII-SIP-2007 (SPAdes) (version 2) | ecosystem: Environmental > Terrestrial > Soil > Wetlands > Peat | place: Germany... | reverse complement strand
CTGCGGCCGCTCACCAGCAAGGTCGAGCGAGCCTTCAGCGTGTAGCGCTGGATCGAGCGCCCGGCGCGGCTCTGCACGGTCTCGGGACGCGCCTGCAATATATAGATCTTGCCGCTGACCCCGTCCTTTCCCCACTCGATATCCATCGGCGTGCCGTAGTGCTCCTCGATGACGAGGGCTTGCGCGGCCAAGGCGTGGATGTCCGCCTCGTCGATCGAAAAGCGCTGCCGGTGCTCGGGCGCGACCTCCACGGTGCGAACGCGCTCGTCGGTTCCCGGCGCGCCGTAAATCATTTTGATGGCTTTCTGGCCGAGATTCTTGCGCAGAATCGACCGGCGCCCGGCCCGCAGCGCGGGCTTGTAGACGTAGAACTCGTCCGGATTGACGGCGCCTTGAACCACGGTTTCGCCGAGACCATACGCCGAGGTGAGGAACACCACGTCGCGGAACCCGGAATCCGTGTCGAGCGTGAACATCACGCCGGCGGCGCCCAGATCGCTGCGGACCATGTGCTGAACGCCGACCGACAGGGCCACCGCGTTATGGTCAAATTTACTGTGCACGCGATAGGCGATCGCCCGGTCGTTGAACAGCGAGGCGAATACTTCGTGCATGCAGGCGAGCAGCCTTTCTTCGCCGCGCACGTTGAGAAAGGTTTCCTGCTGGCCTGCGAAGGAGGCGTCGGGCAGATCCTCGGCGGTTGCCGATGAGCGCACGGCGACGGCGAACTCCTCGCCCTTGGGGAAATTCCGGCCCAACTTGCGCCACGCCTCGAGGACCTCGTACTGCAGCCGCTCGGGAAAGGGGGTGGCGAGCATCCAGCCGCGGATTTGCTTGCCGATGACGGCGAGCCTCTCCACATCGTCCACGTCGAGCGAGGCGAGGGCTTCGCGGATGCGCTGATCGAGGCCGTCCTGCGCCAGAAAGTCCCGGTAGGCATGCGAGGTGGTCGCAAATCCTCCGGGCACCGATACTCCCAGGGCGGAGAGCCGTGAGATCATTTCGCCGATCGAGGCGTTTTTTCCGCCTACCAGATCGACATCCTTGTTCCTTAACTTCTCAAACGGAATGATGTAGGGCTTCATAACTCATTGCTTGTCCGACGATTGGTTAAGTGGAACACTTCGCTGGCAAAGATGCGCTGACATAATGGGATTACTGTGATCAAACGAACCGTGTTTTTTGTCTCCGACCAGACCGGCATCACCGCAGAGACGATGGGCCACAGCCTTATGGCACAATTCGACGGCATAGAATTTCGGCAGGTGACTGTGCCATTTATCTCCACCGTTGACAAGGCGATGGAGGCGGTGCGCAAGATCGATCTGGTCGGCAAGCAGGAGGGCGTTCGACCAATCGTATTCAGCACCCTGGTGCAGGAGGACGTACGCAACGTGGTTCGCGGCAGCAGCGGATATTTCCTCGATTTTTTTGATCCGTTCCTGGCGCCCCTCGAGAACGAACTGAAGACGCAGTCCCTGCATGCCATGAGCAGGACTCACCGAATGGCCGACACGCACGCTTACGCCACGCGCATCGATGCCACCAATTTCGCGCTGGCCAACGACGATGGATCGGTGGTGCGCGACTACGAGCGCGCGGATGTCATCCTGATAGGCGTATCCCGCTCCGGAAAAACGCCGACGTGCCTTTATTTGGCCATGCAATACGGAATTTTCGCGGCCAATTACCCTTTGACCGAGGACGATTTGGAATCGCGCAAGTTGCCGAGAGGAGTCGAGCAGTATTCAGGCAAGCTGTTCGGATTGACCATCAAGCCGGACCGCCTGCAGCAAATCCGCAACGAACGGCGCCCCGACAGTCGATACTCCTCGCCGCGCCAAGTCGCATTCGAAGTGCGTGCCGCGGAGTCCTTGTTCGAACGGCACGGCATTCCGGTTATCGACGCCACGGAATGCTCGATAGAGGAGATTTCGAGCAGAATACTCGATCGCACCGGTATCGAGCGACGCTTGCGGCCGTGATCGGCCGCGCGATCGGTTGCGATGCGCCTAACCGGCTGCAGTTCGCATGGGTGGCTATGCCTGCATGGTATAGTCTGATCATGATTGCGGATCAATGGTGTGCAACATCATGGCGGGCCCGGCCCGGCGGCTTCGTCGGGTTGATGACGCTGTACGAGAGCAACTTCGTCCGCCTCGGATGGTTGGTACGCGATCTGCGGGCGATCGATGCGCATCGCATATCGACCGTCGCCGCGGACTGTGATCTCCATCTCACTCCCCTGGAGCTGTCCCGCTACACCGGCGTATTTCGCCTCACGTACGAATTCCAAACGGGGACTTCGTGGGTGCGCGATCCCGATTTGGAAGTGTGCGTGTATCACGATGCGCGACTGGCCGAGGTTCGCAGCTTTCGCGGTTTCCAGCGCCATCCTCAGCTCGTCAAATTGCAGTCCGGACTCAAGCGTGAACTGGATCAGCGCTGGACCCGAAACATGATGCTAAATAAATGGCTGGAATATTGTGCCGAGCGGGGGCATCGGTTTTAGCGGGCGTACCGCCATAGGTGGCCCGCAAGTAAACTTCGAGTTTGAGGCGGGACCTTGATCGATAAGCTGAGTTTTCTCAAAAACGGATTGGAAATCGGCGGCGCGAGTGCCGACGAAGAGCGGCTGATGCAGCTCTTCCAGAATCGCGCGGGCCTGAAAAAGGCGTACGCGGACCTTAAGGACGAATTTCACCTGCTGCGCGACCGCCTCAAACAGCAAGAAGGCGCCACCATTCGCGTGCAGGAGCAATTGGATGGGTTGGGCGACCTGCTTGCGGATCTTCGCAGCGGGTTCGGCGCACTGGTGTTCTACCAACTGCGTGGATTGTGGAAGAGCTGCCATCAGCAGCTGTCCGGCTTCGCCACGGATCTGACGAACCAAGCCGAGATCCGCGAATCCGCCAAGTTCCAGGCGGAGTGCGAAGCGGCCAAGAACGCCCGCCTCGCGGACGTCGATCGGCGGCTGCAGGCGGCGCAGGCCGAAGCCGACTCGCAGCGCGAGCGATTGGCTGCGGCGCAAGGCGAGCTGCAGCGATTGACCGCATTCTGGCATTACTTCGAGCGCCGCCGGCGGCAGAAGGCGCTCGAGATTCTGCGCCACGGCGTGGTGAACGCCGACGCGGTGGTAGGCGACTTGCACGCCGAGCGCAGCGCCGTCAACAGCGAAGCGCTGAGCGAATTCCCCGGCATATCCTTGGGCGCGCGCCGCAACATCAATTTGGCCATCATCAGCTATGCGGAGTCGCTGTGCGAGCATGTGGATGGGTTCGGTCTCGCGGCTCGCTGCAAAGAGGCCGTCGCGCGCCGCGTCCATGAGATGAATTTCGGGACGCGAGCGGATTGCGAAGGGTACATGCAGCGGGTGCAAAAGGCGCAGGCCGCCGTTGCCAATCACAAGTTGATCTACGCGGGCGTGAGAGCGAAGCTGGAGCGGCTACGCGCCACATGCGAGTTCCGCAGTTCGGACGATACCGTGCCGACCGCGGACTCGCTCGCGGCCACTACACCCGCCGGCGCCGCGATACCCGCCGGCGCCGCGACATCTGCGACGCCGCCGGGCTGGAATGTTCTGGCCGAAGACTATTGGGACCTTTACACGCTGCTGCTGCGCTAGCCTCCAGCCACGGTCTCAATGGGTATCGGTGCGCCGCGCTTGCGTCGGACCGACTTTGTGCGCGGATACCACCGCAAGATCGGCCGCGATCTGCGTGGCTTCGTCGAGGATGATTCCGGCGGCCGCATCCTCCTTGATATCCTCCAACGACTTGACCGGGGGCACGCTGTGGGCGGCGCGCCAAGCGTTTTCGCGAGCCAGGCGCTCGGTTTCCTGTCGTTTGCGCTCGGCCTCGCGGGTCTTCAGGTTCAAGGACAGCGTCTTCTGATTGCGCATCGCCTCGAGCGCGGCGATATCGTCATGCAGATAGCGAAAGTCGGCGCTGTCGGCCGTGCGCTCGTCGTGTAATTTTTGCAGCGTGGACGCCAGCGGTTTCAGGTCGCCTTCGATCTTGAAACTGGCCGGCTCGATGTGATCCCAGGGCAAGGCGCGATCGCGAGTGCTTTCGCCCACTTCGTTGGCATCGATGAGGGAGGGCAGCACGATATCCGGAGTGACTCCCCGATCCTGAGTGCTCTCACCGGTAATCCGATAGTACTTGCCGATGGTCACGTTGAGCTGGCCGAGCTCGGGCTTGCGGCCGAAAATCGTGTAGTTGAGCGGGTGCGCGTTCTGCACTGTGCCTTTGCCATAGGTTTGTTGGCCGATGATGAGGCCGCGTCCGTAATCCTGGATCGCGCCCGCGAATATCTCGGATGCCGAGGCGCTGAACCTGTCCACCAGCACGATCAAAGGGCCGCTGTAGAAGATCGCCGGATCGGGGTCCTCGTCCACCTCTATGCGCCCGGTGGTGTCGCGCAATTGAACCACCGGACCGCGGTCGATGAACAGGCCGGTCAGCGACTCCGCCTCGGGCAGATAACCTCCGCCGTTGGCGCGCAAATCCATGATCAACACTTCGGCGCCTTCCTTGCGCAGCTCGCCGATCAGGCGCTGCACATCGCGGGTCGTGCTGCGAAAGTCCTTGGCGCCGGCGCGGCTCGCGTCGTAATCCTGATAGAAGCTCGGGACGGTGATGATGCCGATCTTCAGGTCGCGGCCGTTTCGTTGGACGGTGCGAATCGCCTTGTGCGCCGCCTGCGCCTCGAGCGACACGCGGTTGCGGGTGAATTCGACGACTTTTTGCACCGAACCCGGCGCCGCGCCCGCGGGGAGCACCTGCAGGCGCACCAGCGTGCCGCCGGGCCCGCGTATCTTTTGCACGACGTCGTCCAGGCGCCAGCCGATCACATCGATCAGCTCCCCGGTTTTGCCTTCGCCGACAGCGGTGATGCGGTCGTTGGCCGAGAGCTTGCCGCTCACCGCGGCGGGTCCGCCCGCGATCACGTCGATCACCGTGACATAGTCGTCGGTCAACTGCAGCGAGGCGCCGATGCCTTCGTAGCTCAAGCTCATTTGAATGTTGTATTCCTCCGAGTTGCGTGCGGAGAAATAATTCGAATGCGGATCCAACGACAGGACGAAAGCGTTCATGAACGCCTCGAACACGTCATCGGGCTTGCTCTGGTCCATGCGCTTCGCCACGTGCTCGTAGCGCTTGCGCAGAATCTCCGCCGCCTCAGGCCACTGCTTGCCGGCGGTAATGAGCGACAACGCATCGTTCTTGACGCGCTTGCGCCACAACTCGTTCATCTCGACGGCGTTCGCCGGCCAGGGTTCCTTCTCGCGGTCGAAATTGAAGGATTCGTCGATATCGAAATCCGGTTTTTTGGCAAGCAACTCAATGGCGTAGTTCATGCGCTCGCGGCTGCGTTGCTGGAAGCGGCGGAAAATCACGAACGCCGGCTCGACATCACCCGCCTTGATGGCATCGTCGAGCTCGTACCGGTAGCGCTCGAACTCGGCGATATCGCTCGCGTAGAAATAGCTTCTGCCGCCGTCGATGGCGTCGAGATAGCGGTCGAGTATCAGGCTCGACAGCCGGTCATCGAGGGGCGCCCGCCGATAGTGCTCCCGGGCGACGATGTCGCTCACGCGGCGCGCCACATAGTTCTCTTGGTCCGTGGGCGCGAGCAGGGCGCCGGCGGCCGGAGCGGGCGCCGGCGGCGTCATCGCGGCGCCGAGCAATGCCGCTAGTCCAACCGCGCTCGCGCAGACGGCGAGCGCCGTAATCCAGCGCGAGCCCTTCGCCCAAGGCCTATTAGTCATCACCGTACCCGATCTCCTGTAAACTGCATGGTCCCTAAGGTCGCCCAAGGCTAGACGAGCCTATGCCCCACGCCAAGTGTATACGAGCCTGAAGATATGCGTCCGTTCACGGTTTTGATCGTCCGTGAGGCCGCTGCCGACCCGGGGCGGGGCCCGCACCGCGAATTGCGGCGCATGACGCGCCGCGCTCGCCCCTGAGGAGCAGCCGATCATTATGGGAACTTGGGCGAGCCGAGGGCTCCTGGTCGGTTGTCTCGCGACATTACTCAGTGCCTGCGCGGCGCAGCACAAGGCGCCGTCGCCTTCCACCGACATCGATGAGACCGGTTTCCGGGACGACGTCCGCACGTTGGCTTCGGATGAATTCGAAGGCCGCAAGCCGGGCACACCGGGCGAGGATCAAACCGTCGCCTTTCTGATCGCGCAATACCGCAAATTGCACTTGGAACCCGGCAACGGCGACAGCTACGTCCAGCGGGTCCCACTGGTCGAAATTCTCGCCGGCGAGGACGCGATGCTGTCGGCGGCCGGCGGCGGCAGCACACGGCAGCTGCGCTACGGCAAGGACATGGTGATCTGGACCAAGCGCGTCGTTCCGGCGGTGCATCTCACGCAGAGCGAGCTGGTGTTCGTCGGCTACGGCATCGTGGCGCCGGAGTACGAGTGGAATGACTACGCCCAGCTCGACGTTCACGGCAAGACGGTGCTCGTGATGGTCGGCGATCCGGGCTATGCCGGCAAAGATCAGGCGCTGTTCAAGGGCAACACCATGACCCACTACGGGAGTGTGGCCTACAAGTTTGAGGAAGCTTCCCGGCAGGGCGCCGCCGGGGTTTTGCTGATCCACGACCCCGGGGCGATCGGCTACGGATGGAACGCGGTGGCGAGCGGTTGGACCGGGCCGCAGCTCGATCGGGCGAGGACGGACGAGAATGCCGGCCGTGCGGCCATCGAGGGTTGGCTCGCCAACGAAGCCGGCAGGACCCTGTTCGCTCAGGCGGGGCTCGACTATGAGGCGCAGACGCGCGCTGCCGCCCACCGCGGGTTCAAAGCGATTGCCATGGGAATCAAGATCGATGGCGAGATCCACAACACCATCCGCCGCTTCAACTCCTCTAACGTGATCGGGCTGTTGCCGGGGGCGCAGCACCGTCATGAATACATCGTCTATGCGGCCCATTGGGATCACCTCGGCCGCGATTCACGAGGCGCGATTTACAACGGCGCAGTCGACAACGCCACCGGCGTGGCCGGGCTGCTGATGCTGGCCCAATCCTTCCACCGCACGCGGCCGCCGCCCGATAGATCGATCGTGTTCATCGCATTCACTGCGGAGGAATCCGGGCTCTTGGGTTCAGCGTATTACGTCGAGAACCCGGTATTCCCGCTGCGGCAAACCGCCGCAATGCTCAATCTGGATGGGCTGCACATCGGTGGTCGGACTCGCGACGTTTTTGTGTTCGGCGCGGGAAATTCCGAACTGGAGGAATACGTGCGCGCTGCGGCGCTGCTACACGGCCGCGACGTACGCCCCGAGCTGCATCCTGAGCAAGATCTTTATTTTAGCTCCGATCAGTACAATTTCGCGCGGCACGGCGTGCCGGCGTTGTATTTGAGGGCGGGGATCGACGATTCGGCGCGCGGACCTGCGTGGGGCCAGGCGCAGCTTGACGACTACATGGTACACCGCTACCGCCAGCCGAGCGACAAATACGCGGAAGATTGGGACGTGCGCGGTGCGGTCGACGACTTGACGCTTTACTACGAAGTTGGCGACCGGGTGGCGCGCACGCGGCGCTTCCCGCGATGGTACCCAAGCAGCGAGTTCAGCGAGAACTAGGCACGCCTAGCGCTTACCGACTCGCTCCCAGTGCTTTTTGCGGTCGAAGCTGCCCGAGGTGTTGTATGGATCGACTCCGCGCGCCTCGTTCGCTTTCGGCGGCGCCTCGGCCACCTTAAGCCGATTCGCCGGCCGCTCGTTCGTCGATTGCGGATTGGATTCGCTCGCGCGCAACCGGTAATTCGGGTCTCGAGCGTTCGCCGGCCTTTCCTTGTTCGCCATCGTGCTTCCCTCGTACAAAAATCAAAAATTCACTTACGACAACGCACGGCCTTGCTCCGGCGTTGACGCATCGCGCACGCGACTCACGTCGCAGGCGCAGCCATGCATTTTTTTAATACGGCTTGGGCTGGATATTCCCAAATTGCGGCGATCATTGCTGAGGGAACATGCGAAAGTGTGACGCTCGTCAACCCGTGGGTGACTTAATGCCAGCGCGCCAGCATGCAATGAGGCCCTTGAAGAGCAAATACAGGCCATAAGGGCCAAAAAGCACGATCCAGGAGGCCACCGAACCATGTGCCAGGCCGTCATAAACGCTTCGGTAGATGCGCAGCGCGGTCGCGTCTTCATAGCGTCCCAACACGGCGGCGCCGGTGTAAAAAATGAGTCCGGGCAACAGAGCGAATCCGGTCACGAGCGCTATGCCTGACAGCCAAAGCTCCCGAGACCATCCCCCGGCCCAGCCCAGTCGCTTTGATTCTTTCGGAGCATGCATGGCGCGCCATTGTAACGAAATGCATCGCGGCTCGCCCGTGGCTGTAGACTAATGCGATGCGCTGCTGCAACCCAAATTCTCCGTCCGACGCAAGGCTCCCGGGCTCATGGGCAGCGACCCAGTCCGCGTGATGCGCACCGCCGTAATCGGTGTCGGTTATTTGGGCCGGTTCCATGCGCAGAAGTACCATGGCTTGCCCAATTCAAGCCTGGTAGGCATCGCCGATCCGTCGGCGCCCGCGCGTGCGGCGCTGGCGGCCGAATTGGGAGTCGCCGTGCACGCCGATCATCGCGAGCTGTTGGGCCGTGTCGACGCCGTCAGCGTGGTGACCCCGACGCCTTCGCACTACTCGATTGCCAAGGAGTTTCTCGAGGCCGGTGCGCACGTCCTGCTCGAGAAGCCCATGACGACAACGGTGGCGGAAGCCGAAGCCCTCATCGAGGCGGCACGCCGAGCGAATCGCATCCTGCAGATCGGCCACCTGGAGCGCTTCAACGCCGCCGTTCAAGCGGTACAACCGATGCTCAGCGTGCCGAGGTTTATCGAGTCCGCGCGACTTGCGCCGTTCAAGCACCGCGGTACCGAGGTCGATGTGGTGCTCGATCTGATGATTCACGACATCGACTTGATCTTGAGCATCGTGCGCTCGCCGGTGGTGGCGGTCGATGCCATCGGCAGCAGCGTCTTTTCCGGCGAGATCGATATTGCCAACGCGCGACTGCGCTTTGCGAACGGCTGCGTGGCCAACGCCACGGCGAGCCGCATCAGCCTGAAGACCGAGCGCCGTTTGCGCCTGTTTCAAGACGACGCGTATGTGTCGGTGGATTTGCAGCAGAAGCTTTTGACCGTGATTCGCAAAACCGACGGAATGTCGGCCGACGGGTTGCCCAAGGTCAACATCGAGGAAACCGCCTACGAGCAGGGCGATGCCCTCAAGGCGGAAATCGAAGCATTCCTGCAGGCCGCCGCGACCGGCCAAGCGCCGCCGGTGACGGGCGAGGACGGCCTGAAGGCCCTGCGCACGGCTCTGCTGATCGCCGAACAGGTGGCGAATTCCCGGGCGGGTTTTTCCGCCGCACCGGGTTAAGGGCCCGGCGTCAAGGGTTGGCGGGCGCGGCGCTCGGCGGCGCAGGCGAGGCGGCCGGCGCAGGCGAGGCGGCCGGCGCAGGCGAGGTGGCTGGTGCAGGCGAGGGGCCCGGCGCAGGAATGGGCGCAGCCGCCGGCGCGGCATCGGCAATCTGCGTCACGCGATCGACAAAGTAACGGGTGTCGGCAAAGCAGGAGGTCGGTACACCGGAGTGTTCCGTGTAGTGCAGTTGCACGCGCTCGCCGACCAGTTTTTCGAGCTGCACTCCTAATTTGCGGTCGCGCACGCTGAACTGCCAAATCTGCGGTGAGACGCCGGCGACCACATATTGGGCCAACTCGCCTTCCTCGGTCTTGCAAATCCAACCGCGGCGCGAAAACTTCTGCAGCACGCCCGCGCGCGTGCCGTCCGAATACGCCCAAGAGAGGCTAAACCAGGTCCAAAGGCCCACACCCGCGATCGCCAGGAGCACGACTATCATGAGGAAGCGCCCGAACCGTCCGGACGGGCGGGGCTGCAAATCGGATAGGGGAACATCATTCTGCGTCATGAATGCGAGCCTTGGTGATCACAGCTTGGCCGCGATGGTTCTTGCGATGGAACACGCGTATGAGTCCCGAAACATGATGCAATCCGTGCTACTCAATTTTTAAGTATGGCCGATTGGGATGCCTAATTCCACAGATGGGCATCACTTGCGGCGCGCCCGCCACCATTCAATGGAGCGATGAAACAGATGTTCGGTATCACACCCTCCGCGCGCCTGCGTCCATCACCGTTCTACGAGGCCACGCTGGCGGACGGGGTCGCGGCTTTTACGACCTACAACCACATGTTGATGCCGACAAGTTTTGGTGACCCGGATGAGGAATATTGGCGTCTTCTAAAAGGTGTCTCACAGTGGGACGTCGCCTGCGAACGGCAGGTGCAGTTGCAGGGGCCGTAAACAATCAACCAATAGACCGCGTCTTTCGCAATGAATACATCGATTTGAGAGCTTGACCGAATGGCGGGCTAGGGGTGAAATATAATGCTGGTTGGGCCCTGCTCCAGCCCGACGTAGATGAAAGTTGACTTCGCTTGACCAAGTCGAACTGACCGACGAGTTCCTCCAAGGCGTGAGGCATGGCGGTTACCGAAAGTACTTCGCGGCCCCCGAGCTGTAGCAGTGGTATTCGTACCGCGGTCCCGGGCGACGGCGGCCGACAGTAAACTCGTCGTCGCTCGAAGTTCACCGTTATTCATTACTTTTCGCCGCTCGGCGCGGTTCGCCTCCAACTGTCGCTTCGCGACCCTGCGCCGTCAGTCGCGTTGGGCAGCTATCGGGTAGTGTGACCTCTTCAACTAGAAGGCTCGGGCGTGGATGCCGACGGCGCGATCCGTATTCGTGCGAGTTAAAATCGTTCTCGCCGATCAAGTCCTGTTTGGATTTAGTAGCAATGATGACTGCCCCTTAATCGGAGCAATCGTACAAAGCATGGATTGACGGATTATTTTAGATCGCCGCGTTGTCAGATATTGAACCGCTCCGGCTTCTCCGGAGACTCCCGTGTGTGAGTCACGCCGCCATGGCGTGAGCCTCCTGACTCCGATAATACGCTTGCTCAAACTCCGCCGGTGGCACGTTGCCGATCGGTTCGAGAAGGCGCCGGTTATTAAACCAGTCGACCCATTCGAGCTTCGCGAACTCAACCGCCTCAACATGTCGCCATGGACCGCGGCAACGAATGACTTCGGTCTTGTAAAGACCGATGATCGATTCGGCGAAGGCGTTGTCGTAACTGTCCCCTTTGCTTCCCACGGACGCCTGGATGCCGCATTCGGCCAGCCGTTCGCTGTAGCGGATCGACAGGTACTGCGTACCGCGATCGCTGTGATGGACCAACCCATCGGTATCCGATCGGGCATGCAGTGCCTGCTCGAGCGCATCGAGCACCAGATCGGTCTTGATCGAACTCGATACGCGCCAGCCGACGATGGTTCGTGCAAACACATCGATCACGAAGGCGACGTAGACAAAGCCTTTCCAGGTCGCCACAAAGGTAATATCCGCCACCCACAACTGGTTCGGCCGCTCGGCCATGAACTGCCGCTCCACCAGATCCGCCGGCCGCATCGCCTTCTCGTCCGGGATCGTCGTCTTGAACGTTCTTCCTCGTACCGCACCGCGCAAGCCCATGGCGCGCATCAGCCGCTCCACCGTACATCGCGCCACCGGGATGCACTCGCGGTTCAACTGCCGCCAGGTCTTGCGTACCCCATAGACGCTGAAGTTCTCACCCCAGACGCGCCGGATCTGCTCGCGCAGCCCAGCATCTCGTCGCTGGCGTGGCGGCAGCCTCTCAGGATCGCGCGGCCGCGCCTTGGTCTCGTAATACGTCGACGGAGCGATCGGCAACTCGGCGCAGATCGGCTCGACTCCATACTCGGCACGGTGCGCGTCGATGAACGACACCATCACTTCACTCGGCGGTCGAGCTCCGCCTGGGCGAAAAACGCCGATGCCTTGCGCAAGATCTCGTTCGCCCGCTTCAGCTCCCGGTTCTCGCGCTCCAACTCCTTCAGTCGATCTCGCTCCGAGGTGCTCAACCCCGCACGCTTGCCGGCATCCCGCTCCGATTGCATCACCCAGTGCCTGAGCGTCTCCGCCGTGCAGCCGATCTTGGCCGAAATCGATTCAATTGTTGACCACTGCGAGGGGTACTCTGCCCGGTGCTCCGACACCAACCGTACCGCTCGCTCCCTGACTTCCACTGAATATCGATTTTGTGTTCCCATAGCCCCATCCTCTCAAGTTATGGGGCCTCCGGGAAAGTCGGGGCGGTTCATCCCGCAGCGCATTAAGCTGGGCGAGCGGGCTGTGGCATGGCTGGAGAGCGAAGTGCGAGATTGGTTGGCGACTCGCATTGAAACGAGCCGTTGTAACCAGCGTAGTGCGAATTGAAGATCGTAAGCTGCCTCATGCTTACGCGATTCCAAAAAAAACTGCCAACGCCCGATCGACCGCGACGAGAGTGTCCTCGTGCAATCTGCCGATTGCGGTGCCAACCTTGTCGCGGGGCACCGTCTGCGCCTTGTCTACCATGACCTGTGATTTCTTTCGAAGGCCATTGTCGGTATTTGGCTCAATCGAAATTCTAAGCAGTGGGGCGGCGCGTAGCTCGCTGGTGACTGGCAGAATAGTCACTGACGCAAGCGTATCAAACAGGTCCGACTGAACAACGAGCGCTGGCCGCGGCTTCCCATATGCACCTGGCAGCACGATCGTGACGATGTCGCCACGCCTCACTTCCAACCTTCCGTATCAGCTACCTTTGAAAGCCACTTCAGGGTATTGCTTTCTGCCCGATCCTTTCGCAAGGCCAAGCACTGGCGCCGACATTCCGCCGCGAAGCCTGGCCGTCGCGTGTCGGGTACCCAGATCTGGACCGGCCGCAAACCAGCGGCCCGAAGTGCAACCCGATGTTTTTGGACGCGCTGAGCAACGCCAAGTCGTGAGGCCATGGGAAATTCCTCCGTATATGTTACATGTAACAATACATCAACGCAGCTGTTACATGCAACAAATCGCGGATCCGTTTTCGTGCGGTGCGCAAGACCGTCAGCCTGCCTTGAGCATCGGAATCACGTCGGCGCCATTCTTGAGCTTGTCCAAGTAGTCCGCCCAGGCCTGCATCATTTTCCGGCGCTCCGCCAAATGCGCCGTCCGGTTGTACGCGGCAGATCGCCGATCGGATCGCGTTTGGCGCGGCGGCATCGGTGAGCGGCATCTGGGGGCAACTCCCATACGGGTTCAGCCAGTTGCCCCCGGAAGTCAACGGAAAGCTGCGTCGCTCCCAGGACCCCAAAAGCATAAAAAAACCCGCGTTTGTTGCGGGTTTAGTGGAAGTCCTCGGATCTTTTCGGATGTTATCGGATCGGTCAAATGGTGGAGCCGGGGGGAATCGAACCCCCGTCCATAAGTCCTACGTTTCAAGATCTACGTACGTAGCCCTGTCTATTGTTCTCGCCGCGCACTGACCCGACGGGCAGGGAAAGCGTGCAGCCAGCCCGGTGGCGATTCGCAAGATACACCCCGGACACGTGTATCCCACTAGCTGATGAGCGCTACCCCTGAACCGTTCGCATCAGCACAGGCCGGTCAGGGTTCAGCTGCGATTAGGCAGCTAG
>Ga0209415_10013297_pt1 | contig 13588 bp, 10 predicted proteins | sample PeaSoiSIISIP2007_FD_187696 | JGI IMG/M metagenome (GOLD analysis project Ga0209415, IMG submission 187696) | Peat soil microbial communities from Weissenstadt, Germany - SII-SIP-2007 (SPAdes) (version 2) | ecosystem: Environmental > Terrestrial > Soil > Wetlands > Peat | place: Germany... | reverse complement strand
GGCGAGAAACCCGAGGACGCGCTCCTTGGCGGCCCCCTCGGGCAGTTCGAACAGGCGCCCTTCCTGGAGCGCGGTCAGGATGCTGCGCATGGGTCAATAGGTTCAGTCCATTCCGAAACGCCGGTAGAACCACGTTTTCACGAGGTGGGTGAGCGCGCAATAGGTCAGTGCGAAAAGAGCGAGCCAGAGGAAGAAGACCCCCGGCAGCGGCACCAGGCCGACATAGCGGGCCATCGGCGAGAACGGCAGCCAGATCCCTACCGCCATGGTGGCGGCGGTTGTCAGGAGCATCGTGGGGCTGGCCCGGCTCTGGATGAACGGAATGTGCCGCGAGCGGATTATGTGCACGATGAGGGTCTGGGTGACGATCGATTCGACAAACCAGGCGCTGTGGAAGATCTGCTCCAGGTGGGTCTTCTCGGCGTCGGGAGTTCCGGTGCGGCCGTAGGCAATGCAGCCGAAGACGTACAGCATCAGGAACCAGGTCGCGTAGTCGAAGATCGAGCTCACGGGGCCTATGAATACCATGAAGTTCTGGATGCTGCGGATGTTCCAGCGGCGCGGCTTTTCCAGGTATTCCTGGTCCACATTGTCGAGCGGGATGCCGACCTGAGAGAAGTCGTACAGGAAGTTGTTGAGCAACAGCTGGAGGGGCGTCATCGCCAGAAGGCCGGCGGGGAGGACGAATCCGAAACCGATATAGCTAAACATGTTACCGAAGTTCGAGCTGGCCCCCATCTTGATGTACTTGATGATGTTCCCGAAGACCTTCCGGCCCTCAATTATCCCGTCCTCCAGGACGAGGAGGCTCTTCTCGAGGAGGATCAGGTCGGCCGATTCCTTTGCAACGTCAACCGCGGTGTCGACCGAGATGCCGACGTCGGCGGCCTTCATCGCCAGCACGTCGTTGATGCCATCGCCCATGAACCCCACGACGTGTCCCTGTGCGCGCAGGGTCTTGATGACTTTCTCCTTCTGATCCGGCGTCAGCCGGGCCATCACGTTAGCCTCGGCGATCTCGCGGCCAAAGGCCGATTCGTCGAGGGCCGCCAGCTGCGAGCCCGTGAGGATCTTCGTGATCTGCATGCCCACGTCGTTGCAGACCTTCCGGGTGACGAGCTCGTTGTCGCCGGTGAGAATCTTCACCGTGACCCCGGAGCGGCCGAGCGCCTCTATCGCGCGGGCGGAGGTGTCCTTGGGCGGGTCGAAGAAGGCGATGTAGCCGAGAAGCACGAGGTCGGATTCGTCCGCTACGGAGAACACCGACTTTGTGCGCTCGAATTCGCGGTACGCGATCGCCAGGACACGGTAGCCCTGTGCGCTCAGCGTGCGGTATTCGTCCAGCAGGTCGTCTCGGATGAGCTGGATGAGCGGGTTGATGTCCTCGTCGACCTGGTAGTTGACGCAGGCCCCGCTCACCTCCTCGACGGCGCCCTTGCAGATGAGCACGTGGCGGTCCTCGTAGTCGATCACCACCGACATCCTGCGCCGCTTGAAGTCGAAGGGGATCTCGTCGACCTTGCGGCAGTTGCGCTCCACATCGAGGTCGGTGTGCGCGAGGATCGCCCGGTCCAGGAGGTTGCGCAGCCCGGTCTGATAGAAGCTGTTCATGTAGGCGTACCGCAGCACGTCCTCGCTGATCCGGTTGGTCACGTCGACATAGCGCTCGAGAACCACGTGGTCCTGGGTCAGCGTGCCGGTCTTGTCGGTGCAAAGGACATCCATCGCGCCGAAGTTCTGGATGGCGTGAAGGTGCTTCACGATGACCTTCTTGCGGGACATCATCAGCGCTCCCTTCGAGAGGCACACGGTCATGATCATCGGAAGCATTTCCGGTGTGAGGCCCACCGCGCACGACAGGGCGGCGAGCAGCGCCTCGACCCAGTTGTGGTCCCGCAGGCCGATGATCAGGAACACCGTGGATACCATGATGATCATGAACCGGATCATCAGCCAGGTGAAGCTGACCACGCCGCGGTCGAAACTCGTCGGGTCGCGCCTGGACAGCATCTTCTCGGCAAGCGAGCCGAAATAGGTGGCTCCTCCCGTGGCCAGCACGACGGCGCGGGCCGAGCCGCTGAGCACGTTGCTGCCCATGAAGCAGGCGTTAGTAAAGTCGAACGGGGCGCGGCCCGCCGGCTGGTTTGGATCGGCGCTCTTCTCGACGGGCATGGATTCGCCGGTCAAGGCAGACTGGCTGACGAAGAAATCCTTCGCCGCAAGGACGCGCAGGTCGGCCGGAATAAGGCTGCCGGCGGCCAGCACCACGAGGTCCCCCGGAACGATCTGCTCGAGGAGGACGTCCGCCTCCTTGCCGTCGCGCACCACGTCGACCGTCGTCCTGACCATCTTCTGCAGCTTCTCGACCGCGCGGGAGGACCGCGACTCCTGGAAGTAGGAGAGAAAGACGCTCAGGAACACCATGCCCCCGACTATGCCGGCGGTGACCGGATCGCCTGTCAGGTAGAAGACGGCCGTGATGACCAGCAGCTGGATGACGAGCGGATTGCGGCAGCGGTACAGCAGGTCGACCAGGATCGAGCGGCGGCCGCCGGCCGCCACCGTGTTCGGTCCGACCTCGCTGAGCCTGCTCGCAGCCTGTTCCGACGTGAGGCCGCCGCCCGCGGCTCCGAGCCTTGCCATGAGTTCGGCCTCGGCCAGCGTGTAGAGGGAGGTGTCGGCCGAGAATTGTCGATCGGCCGGGGACTTGGCTGGTTGAGCCATCCTACATTCAGGAGCCGCATCGTCGTGCGGGAGCAAGCCGGATCGTCGCGGTCCCGAGCAATTTTCGAATCGCGGCGGAAGCGGCCCCGGTTGCGGGGCCCGGAACACCTTGCTCCGCGCCCGCCCCGCGCACGGGGCGCGGACGGGAGCGGGCCCCGGGGCCCGCGCCGCCTCTCCAGCTGGACGCCGAACGGGGCCGGGTAAGGGCAACGGGGCGAGATCGTCCCCCCGCAGACCCAGGCCGCGCGCCGTCCGCCGCGGCGCCAGCCTCAATCACGGGGCCGTGCAAACCGCAAGATACTTCGTCATCAATTTTTTACGTATTGAAATAACTGTTGCGCCGCGGGGCGGCGGCTCTCTACTTTCGACCTTTTAGGCCAATGCAAACCCACGGTCCGAAACGGGTCTACACGCCCCATTCCCTGGAATACTGGTTTGACATGCTTGCGGACGATTGGTCGGAAACATTCTCGGCGAGCCAATTGGACGAGGGGCGCAGGATCTACAGGAACGGTGAGGTGAGGGAGCTGGAGCTGACGGACCGGGACGCGATCATCCACCGGCGGATCGAGAAGAAGGACGAGTACGCCGTCATCGAATGGAGCGCCGGCTGCCTTGCCGTCCGTTCGTCGACCACCGACCGGGAGGTCGCCCACGCGCTTGCCGTGGCCGGACTTCACGAGATAGAGGAGCTCGTGGCCGACGAGATCTCGCCGCTTCCGGCCGAGATCGATTCCGCCGGGGAGACCGCCCGGAGCGGCGCCTCTTCCGGCGGGGGCATCGGCAAGGCGGCTGAGGGGGAAGCCGGCGTGCATAGCCCGCCCGTGCCGCGCCTCAACGGGCCCTCGCGCCCGCTCCTGCTTGTCTTCAAGATAAAGTCCACGGGTCTCGCCTTCCAGGCCTTCTGGATCGATGCGGACAAGAAGACCCGGCATCCCGCGCTCGGGCCCGACGCCCACGCGAGTTCCAACGGAAACGGCCATGTCTCGTCGGGCGAGCGCGCCAAGCTGATAGGCTTGGCAGCCTACGCGCGCAAGGCCCACTTCCAGTACAACCAGGACACGGGCGCCTACCTGATGGAATCCCTGGTCGAGATACCGAATTTTCTCAAGGTGACGCTCCCTCTTTGGAAGCGGTTGTTCGCGATCGAGCTGGACGACAGGACGGCCAACCTGCTCAAGGGGACCCGCAGCATCGAGATCGAGGCCGTCGCCGAGCGCGCCTCCAGCGACGCCGGGCTCAACCTGCGCTGGATCTTCAGGGCGGGGGAGCGGATGCTGACGGACGGGGAGGTCTCGGCGCTCCTGAAGCGCGGGGGCCAGCCCGTCATCCTTCCCAACTTGGGTATTGTCGCGCTTTCGGCGGAGAGGTGGGAGTCGTACGCCTCGTGGCGAAAGAATATCGAGGAGACGCAGGAGGGCGGGACGGCCCAGCTGCAGTACCTCGTGTTCTCGCTCTTCAATGACGCGCGCCTGAAGCTCACGCTCTCTCCCGAGATGGAGGCCTGGCGCCAGAGGGTCCTGGCCGCGCCGGACTCGCCCCCCGAGCTGGCCGCGGTCCTGCGCCCCTACCAGCGGCGGGGCGTCGAATGGATGCACCACCTCTGCGAGGTGGATTGCCACGGGCTCCTCGCCGACGAAATGGGCCTCGGCAAGACCCTGCAGATCCTCTCGCTCCTGGCCGCGAGGCCGCTGCCGGACCGTCCCAGCCTGGTCGTTTGCCCGGCGAGCGTCGTTCCGGTCTGGAGGGAGGAGATGGCCAAGTTCTTCCCCGGGATGTCCGTGGATATCCTCAAGACAGGCAACGACTTCACGTCCCGAAAGGATCCCGTGATCTGGCTGTGCAGCTACACCCAGCTCAGGAAGCATCGCCCGTTGCTCGACAACCTTGAATTCGGCTATGCCGTCCTCGACGAGGGCCAGTTCATCAAGAACCCCGACGCGAAGGTGACCCAGACCTGCTTCGCGGTGCGCGCGCGCCACAGGATGGTGCTGACCGGCACGCCGCTCGAGAACCGCCAGCTCGACCTTTGGAGCATCTTCCGGTTCCTGCTCCCCGGCCTCCTGGGCTCGCGCTCGTCGTTCGAGGGCGCGCTCAGCGCGGACCGCGAGGGAACGCTTGCCAGGCTCAGGGCCCAGCTGGCGCCGTTCATTCTGCGCAGGACTAAGAAGGAGGTCGCACAGGAACTGCCCCCGAAGGTCGAGATGGATCTGATCTGCCCGCTGACCGACGTGCAGCGCGCCGAGTACGCCCGGATCTGCTCGGAGGGGCTCGAACGGCTTGGCGACGACGTGGGAGCGGCCATGAGGGAGAAGTCGTTCGGCTTCCTGGCGCTGCTGACGAGGCTTCGCCAGACATGCTGCGATCCGGACATGCTGCCATGGCTGAAGGCGCCTCTGTCGGATTCGGGCAAGATCAACCTGCTCATGGAAAAGCTGGCCGAGATCGTGGGCAGCGGCCACAAGGTCGTCATTTTCTCCCAGTTTGTGATGTTGCTCGACCGCGTCCGGGCCGCGCTCGTCCAGAATTTCCCCGACCTGCCCCGTTTTGAGCTGACCGGGATGACGCTCGACAGGCTCAAGCCGGTACAGGCCTTCCAAGGGGCGCCCGGGGCTGCGGCGATGCTCGTGTCGCTCAAGGCTGCGGGCACGGGTATCACGCTCCATGCGGCCGACTATGTCTTCTTGCTCGATCCCTGGTGGAATCCGGCCGTGGAGGCGCAGGCGGTGGACCGCGTGCACCGGATCGGGCAGACCAACACCGTGTTCGTCTACCGCATGGTGACTGCGGGCACCGTTGAGGAGCGGATTCAGGCGCTCAAGGCATCCAAGAGGGACCTGTTCGACAGGCTTGTCGGTGGACTGGGAGGGGACTTCGACCTGAGCCAGCACTTCTCGTCGATGAAGAGCCTCGTTCAGCTCACGGCCGCCGCCGAACAGGAGGCGCAGGAGCCGGCGGTCTGAGGCGTCCCGCCTCGGCCCGGCCGACTGCGTCGGCGAGGCGGCGTTCCTCCCGCCTGAGGACGGCAAGGAGGAGGCAGGGCAGGGCGAGCATCCCAGCCGCACGGACCGCCCCTGGCAAGGGAACGCGCCCGACTGCGCAGGCGCACAGTGTGAAGGCGCCCGAGACCAGGCCTGCGCGGATTAGCCCCGCGCGGATGGGCGGGCCGATCATGCGTCGGCCCTGGCGGCGCGCGCCGCCCGCCGCGGCGGCCTGCGCCCGGGCTGCTCCGTCTCCGCGGCCGAGGACGGATCCGGGGCGGGATCGTCATCGGGCCGCTTGATCCGAAGGAACTGGACGTTCTCGGCGACGACCTTCATGCGCGACCGCTTCGCGCCGCTCTGCCTGTCCTGCCATTTGTCGACGTCCATCCGGCCCTCCACGAGGACAAGCGAGCCGAGGGTGAGGTAATGGGCGCAGGCCTCGCCGGACGGCCCCCATACCTCAATGTCGTTGACGAAGGTGGTCTGGGTCTTCTTCTCGCCGCTCTCGTCCCGCGTGTCGCGGTTTATGGCGACATTCAGGAGGCAGAGGGCCTGCTTTTCCCCAGCGGGTTGGAAGCGCAGCTCGGGCGCCTTCGTCAGATTGCCGATGAACGAGTATCGATTGAGATAGGGCATGGCGGGGTTTGTTCTGAACAGGGTGTAAGACAAGTCAAACTTAAATATTTAATGCCTCACTCCTGAGCACCTTGGGCGTCCGGTTTGTCGGGAGCGGCCCTCGGGGGGCCCGGCGGGCGCGCGGCCTCGAGCTCGCGCGCGCGGGCCTGCGCGGCGGCGAGAAGCTCGGCGAGCTTCCTGCCCTGCGCCTGCAACGCCTGCGCCTGCTCGGAGAGTTCCTGGCTGCGCTGCATCACGGTTTCGAGTGCGTTGTCCATCCTGGCGGAGCTCTCGCGATTGGACGCCACCTCTGCCGCGAGCTCCTGGGGCAGGAGCCCGGGCTGGTAGGCGAGTTCGCCGCGGGCGATCTCCCCCATCACGATCCGCATCGACGCGGGTCCGGTGTCGATTGCCTGAGCGTCAGTCTGGCGGACGAGGGCGAGGTGCCCGTCCACCAGCATGAGGCGGTAGGTCGCGGGCAGGGTGATCGTATCGGGCATTCGGATGGGTTCACGGCCCGCAGGGTTGGCGCCGGCCGGAGCGGCCGCATTGAGGACCGCCTGATCGGCCGCGGCGGCCGGCGCCCCCACGGGCGCGGCCCCGGGCCCGCTCTGGGGGCGATTCTGCGACGCGCAGGCACCGAGCAGGAGCAGGCCGGCGGAGAGTGCTGCGGGAATCGCCTTCACCGCGAGGTTGACCTGCCCGGGAGCCTGAGCGCGACGGACGCCGCGCGCGGGTCGATCGTCTGCTCGACGAAGAGGTAGAAGGTCTTGCCTGCGGGAACGCGGACATACACGCCGCGTTTCGACATCTCGTCCCGGATTCGGCCCGCAACCTGGTTCATATAGTCCACGGCGCCCGCCCCGAGGGAGCCCGCCAGGGCATTGCCGAGCGTCGGGGCGGCCTGGGTTGCGCCCAGGGCGCCCGGCAGGCCCGACGCGGGCTCCTGGCGTTGGGCGATAGCGCCGAAACCCTGAGCCATGCCGCTGATCGCGGCCGCGGCGAAGAGCTTTATCTCCCTGCTGTCCAGGGTCGAAAGCGTGTAGCCCACGAGGCCGTCGGCGCCGTCGTCCAGCCCCCAGGCGCGAACGCGCCCTGTCCCGGAGGCCACGAGCTCCCGGCGGTCGATGGCCCGCGCCTGCAGAATGAGCTCCCGCCCGTTGGCTCCCTCGGGCCCGCCGGGAAGCACCAGGGTCCATTCGCCGTTGTCCACCAGGCGCCCCACGCCGGCGGCGTCGATGACGGGCTCCGGCCGCGCATAGCTGAAGGCCTCGGTTCCCGCCGGGATGATGACATTGCCGTTCCAGTCGAGGTCCTCCGTCACCAGGGCTACGATCGGCTCTGAGCGTGCCGTGACGCTGTCCAGCGTGTCGACAAGCTGGCATTTCACGAGCCGGCCGAAGGGCGCGAATTCTTCGCCCATCGACGGGGTGCCGCCCTTTTCGGCCGCGCTTGGAGCCCGAAGCGGGGCCGCGGGAATGGTGGGCTCGGGATTGGGCGGCATGCGGAAAATCTCGGGCAGCGTCCTCTTGTCGTCCCTGCGCCTGTTGGCCGGGCCTCCCGGCGGCTGCGGCGGGGAAGATTCATCCCTCGGGGGCGCGGCCTCCGCGATGTCCTGCACGGGCTTGGGCCGCACGATCTCGCGCCGGTAGACGCCCGAGACGGCCGGCGCCTCGCGCTCCGCCTCGGCCTGGCTCAGGGTCTCGGGCTGCAATCGGGTGGGCAGCGGGGGCGATGGGGGCGCGCCGGCGGGCGGGACGACCCTGCTTTGGCCAGTCCAGATCCATGCGGCAGCCGAGGCGACGATCGCGCCCGCCAGGAGCAGGCGCACCCTGAGGGTGACTCCGGCCCAGCGCGTGGAGTTGCCTGTCGGGTCATTCACAGCGGCTTGAATCCCTCAAGCGGCACGCGCATGACGGGGCGCGGGTTGACGGACCCGCTCAGGATGACGCTTATCTCGAAGTCGTTTCCGGAAAGCAGCCGGGCGGCCTCCCCGTTTGGACCGCGCGCCAGCACGAGAAAAGCGGCACCCGTGGCCCCGGGCTCGAGTTCGTTCGCAAAGTCAGCCGTCCGCACCGGATAGACCCTGTCGCCAGCCCGGACCACCCAACTCCCGGGGTCAAACAGAAGCCGGCGCGCGGTATGGTTGGCGACGCTCACGCACAGGCCCAGCGTGTCGGTCGTCGAATCGCGCAGCGCGTAACGCGCGAGAAGCGTGAAGTCCCCGAAGCTGCGCGGCGGCCCGTCGAAGCTTTCGAGCGCGAGCGTGGGATTTGCTGCCACGATGTCGCGCGCCCCGGCCGCGGTCGTGTTGAGCAGCATCCGCAGGGTCTCTATGAGCCCGATCTCCGACTCCGGGCTCGGCTGGCGCAGCCTCGTCCGCGGGGGCCGCGCGGAAAGGGAGACCGCCGGGCGCGGCTCGGCGGCGGCCGGGGCCGGGCCGAGCACGAGCTTGCGCCATGCGAGGCCGGCCGGCGCCGGCATGACCGCGCGGCCCGCTGTGGGCCGGCGTGCGCGGAAGCTCGGGTTCGCCGGGATCGCCTGCGCTCATCGGGTGCGGACCAGAGCACGCCCCGATGGTTTAGACAAGTCAAACTTTACGTTTTAATGTTGCGGGTCTTTCCCGCTTGCCTGCCGGCACGGGCGCCGGACCCTTTCCCGTCTCGACCCATCTTTCGGCCTTTCGCAGCGCGGCGTCCGCCGAGCGTCCCAATTCGACCAGCCCGGACGCCGAGCCGTCCGCCGCGACGGCATTGAGGTAATACCGGGTGGCGCCCGTGGTCTCTCCGGGCAGGGGCGGGGGAGGCAGCTTGCGGATCGTGCCGGCGTAGCGGAGCCCGAGCCTTTGCGCGCGCGCCCGGGCGAGCGAGGCGAAGAAGCGGTCAAAGGCGGACTGTCGTTGGGCGGGAGTCATGGGGTGCGGGAAATCCCGAAGAAAAAGCGTTTGCTAAACGTGTCTAAACAGGCTAGCTAAATTTTCACCCGGCTTCAGCAACCTTATCACGCTATTGATCCCATCAAAACATCATGAGTGACAAGACCAAAATGATCGGCAACGCCCCCAGCGGGCTTTCGGCGAGCTTGGCGGCATCGCGCGGGCTGGCGGAGCCTGATGTCGTGGATTTCCTGCCCCTGCCCGTGTACCCGCTGCTAGGCGTCCAGGTCCATTGCGTCAGGTGGCAGAAGATTGTCCAGGGGATGAAGCGCAAGGGCGTGGTGGTCCGGGTTCACCGCGAGAGCGACAGGGGTGGTCTCTTTAAGGCGGCGTCCCGGCTGGATGTTAAGGTCACGAGCCGCAGGTGCTCCGGAGGCCCGGGGCAGGGGCCCAGCTGGCTGGTGCGCATCCGGGAGGCCGGGAACCGCAATGCCGCGGAGATCGACGCCGCGGATCCCACAGCTTCGGATCGGGGGCGCTACAGGGCGCTCGGGCTTCTCGTGCTTGAGCGCGGGTCGCTCCCGCTCATGGGACGCGAAATGGCCGTGGCGCTGCACCGCTCCCTTCGTGAGTTCTTGCGCGAGAACGGCCTCGCCGGGCGGCGCCAGCGCAACGCCGTCGTGGTGAGCCCCGGAACGAACGGCGAATTCATCGTGTCCGTTGCCGCGAGCATTCGGGCGGCATTCGCGGATCGGGAAAAGAACAGGACGCCCGCCGCTTGACGAGCGCCCCCGCGTGGTCCAACAAGCGGGGCCATGGCGGAGTTCTCTATTGACGGCGCCGGCCTCGAGGTGTTCCGCGGGCTGCGCGGGCGGGTGCAGGAGGCGATCCTGGGCCAGGACGAGGCCGTTGCCGCGCTTTGCGACGCGATCCTTGCCGGGGAGATGGGCCACACGCCCCGCGGCAGGCCAAGGAGCCTGCTGCTGATCCTCGGCCCGACCGGGACCGGCAAGACGAAGGCCGTCACCGAGGCGAGCAGGCACCTCTACGGAACGGAGGCGATCGCCCGGATCAACGCCGCCGAGTTCTCGTCGGAGGAGCGGGTACCGCTGCTCCTTGGAACGGCGGAGGGAGCGCGCGGGATCCTGGGACGCCAGATCGAACGGCTCCGGTCGGCCGGGGGACACATCGTCCTTCTCGACGAGATCGAAAAGGCGAACCCCAGGGTCTCGGACTACCTCTTGGGAATCGAGGAGGCCGCCGTTACGCTTGCGAGCGGCGAGACCCTCGACCTCTCGGACCTCCACATCATGGCCACCTCCAACATCGGCTCGGCCGGCATCGTCGAGATGGAGGGGGTCGCCCGCTCGTCGGTGCGGCGCTTCGTGGAACAGGAGGCCGCGGCCCATTTCAGGCCCGAGGTGCTCGCGAGATTCACCTCCGTCATCGTCTTCGGGCACCTGACGCGCGAGATCCAGCTGGAGATATGCCGGCGGATGCTGGAGCAGGAGATTGAGTTCCAGTCCGGCGTGCTGTCGCGCAAGTTTGGCCATCCGCACCGCGTTCGCGCGGGATCCGAGGTGTGCAGGCGCCTCGTGAGCGAGGGCTGGCACCGCAGGCTTGGGGCGCGGCCGATGCGCAACGTCGTCGAGCGCCGCGTTCGGGGGGCCCTGGTGGACGCGCAGCTGCGGGGAGCCCTGGGACCCGGCGTGCGCGAATCGGTGCTCCTGGCCGACGGTCGCGACGGCATCCGCGCCGCGTTGGCGCGCCTGCCGGTCACTCTTTAAAGACCGACCGGCCGGGGGGCGGAGGCTCCGCGGTCACGCCATCCAGAGGCTCTTCGGGTTGACGAACTCCAGGATGCCCTGGCGGCCGAGCTCGCGCCCGTAGCCGCTCTGCTTCACGCCGCCGAACGGGAGCGACGGGTCGGAGCGAACAAAGTCATTTGCAAACACCGCTCCCGCCTCGAGCCGCGACGCGACCCGCTCAGCCGTCCTTCGATTCCGCGTGAACACGGCCGCTCCCAGCCCGAATTCGGAGTCGTTGGCGACCCTCACGGCCTCGCCCTCGCCGCGCACCGTGATCACGGCGCCGACCGGGCCGAACAGCTCCTCGGCGTAGGCGGGCATGCCCTTCCTCACCCCGGAGAGCACCGTCGGTGCGTAATAGTATCCGGGACCCGGAAGCGGTTGGCCGCCGGTCAGCACCTTGGCGCCGCGCCTGACGCTCGCGCGCACCTGCCGGTGGAGCTCCTCGCGCAGGTCGCCCCGAGCGAGCGGCCCGACCTGGGTCGAGGGATCCAGGGGGTCGCCGACCCTCCGGGCGGCGACCCGGGCCGCGAATTTTTCCGTGAACGCCCGCGCGACCGACCTGACAACGATGAATCGCTTGGCGGAGATGCAGCTCTGCCCGGCGTTGATCAGGCGGGAGAACGCGCAGACCTCAGCCGCACGGTCGATGTCGGCGTCCGCGAGCACAATGTAGGCATCGCTGCCGCCGAGTTCAAACACGCCCTTCTTCATGGCCGCGCCGGCCTGCGCCGCCACGGCTCGGCCCGCCTGCGTGCTGCCCGTCAGCGTGACGGCCTTCACCCGCGGATCCGCCACGAGCCCCGCGACGCGCCCCGAGGCGATGACAAGCGTCTGGAAGACCCCTTTCGGCAGCCCGGCGCCGGCGAAGACTTCCCCAATCGCCTTTGCGCAGCCGGTGACGCCCGAGGCGTGCTTGAGGAGCATCGTGTTGCCGGCCATGAGCGCGGGGGCCGCCGCGCGGAAGACCTGCCAATACGGGAAATTCCAGGGCATGACGGCGAGGACCGGCCCCATGGGCTCAAACACGACGCGGCTGCGCCCGGGCGATCCGGGCGGGCGCTCGTCCGAAAGGAAGGCGCGGGCGTGCCTTGCGTAGTACTCGCACGCGAGGCAGCATTTCTGCACCTCGGCAAGCGCCTCGGCGAGGGGCTTGCCCATCTCGTCCGTCGCGAGCCGGGCGAGCGCGGGGGCCCGCCGGCGCAGGACGGCGGCGACGGACCTGAGGGCGCGCGAGCGATCCGCGAACGAGCGCGCCCGCCATGCGCCAAAGGCGGTGCCGGCGCGCGCCAGCGCAGAATCCATCTCGCGCCGGCTATGCTCGCGATACGAGCGGATCCGGCGCCCCGTGGCGGGGTTGACTGTCGCGATGGCCATGGTCTCGTGTTGTCGGGGATTGCTCGGCGCCCATCAGCTCCGGTCGGGCCAGGGCGGCGGCGGCGGGAGGGGTCCGCCCCTGGTCTTCAGCTCCAGGAGCACCTCCTCGATCGCCCGGTCGAGTTGCTGGTCGACGCCGGCGAATTCCTTGGCCGGGTCGTTGTCCACCACGATGTCGGGATCGACCCCGTGGTCCTCGACCGGCCAATCCCTGCCGTCCTTCGAATACGGCGCGAATTCCGGCTTGTCGAGGTATCCTCCGTCGACAATCGGCAGCGAGGCGCGGAAGCCGACGACCCCGCCCCAGCTGCGCTTGCCGATCAGCTTGCCCAGGCCATCAATCCTGAATCGGTACGGGAAGATGTCCCCGTCGGACGCCGAGAATTCGTCCATCAGGACGACCTTGGGTCCCAGTTCCATGTCGCGGGGGTTGGTCCTGGGGGTCCCATTGCGCGCCTTCTGAACCAGGACCAGCTCGCGCGCCAGCCGCTCGATGATCATCGGCGAAACGTTGCCGCCCCCGTCGCCACGCACGTCTACGATGAGGGCCGCCTTTGTGAGTTGCGGGTAGAAGTGCCTCGCGAACTCGCCCAGGCCCTCGGCACCCATGTCGGGTATGTGGATGTAGCCCACACGGGCGTCCGTCATCCGAGACACATAGTCGGTGTTGCGCCGCACCCAGCTCTCGTAGTAGAGGGGCGCCTCGTCGGCTATCGGCACGACCGTCACGCTCCGGGCCCCGTCGTCGACGGGCCTGGAATTGACCCTGAGGACGACCTGCTTGCCGGCCGTGCCGACCAGGGCGGAGTAGATGTTGGAAAGTTCGCGGACGGACCTGCCGTCCACGGCCAGGATGTAGTCGCCCTCCGCCACGCTCACCCCGATATCGGTGAGCGGCGAGCGCGTGGCGTCCTGCCAGTTCTCTCCGTGGATTATGCGGTCGATCCGGTAGGCGCGGCTCGCCGGGTCGCGCGACAGCTCGGCGCCCAAAAGCCCGGTCGCGATGCGCGGGGCCAGAGGGCGGTCGCCGTCGCCGACGTACGTGTGGCTGTTGTGGATCTCGCCGATCAGCTCGCCCACCAGGTACGTGAGATCGTACCGGGTCTGCACGTACGGCACGAGGGCCGCGTACTTGGCGCGCATCGCGGGCCAGTCCACGCCGTTCATCGTGGGCGAGAAGAAGAAGTCGCGCATCTGGCGCCAGC
>Ga0209415_10013296_pt1 | contig 13588 bp, 15 predicted proteins | sample PeaSoiSIISIP2007_FD_187696 | JGI IMG/M metagenome (GOLD analysis project Ga0209415, IMG submission 187696) | Peat soil microbial communities from Weissenstadt, Germany - SII-SIP-2007 (SPAdes) (version 2) | ecosystem: Environmental > Terrestrial > Soil > Wetlands > Peat | place: Germany... | reverse complement strand
AGCCGAATCTCGACGATCAGTCCAAATTCGTCTGGCGCGAATGGCCATACACCGACGGATATGTCGCGAACGACGAGGGCCTCGTGGCCTGCAAGATCTACAAGACCCTGCCGGCGCGCCGCGTCTGGGATCTGATCATGTCCTCCACGTATGATTTTGCCGAGCCGGGCTTCATTCTCATCGATAAGGTCAATGAGATGAACAACAACTGGTGGGTGGAGAAAATCCGCGCTACCAACCCCTGCGGCGAACAGCCGTTGCCCGCCTACGGCTCCTGTCTGTTGGGCTCGGTCAATCTGACGAAATTCGTGCTCGATCCGTTCACCGAGAACGCGCGGTTCGATTGGGAGACCTATCGCAAAGTCGTCAAGGTCTTCACGCGCATGCTCGACAACGTCGTCGAAATCAACGGCCTGCCGCTCGCCCCGCAGCGCGACGAGATCACGCGCAAGCGGCGCCACGGCATGGGCTTCTTAGGCTTGGGGTCGTCCATCACGATGCTCTGCATGAAATACGGTTCGAAGAAGTCGGTCGCCTTTACGCAGAACGTGTCGCGCGAAATGGCGGTCGCCGGCTGGGAGGCCGCGCTCGAACTGGCTCGTGAAAAAGGTCCCGCGCCGATCATGAACGAGGAATTCACGGTAAGCCGGGAAATGCTGCGCAAGCGGCCGGAGATGGTAAAGGACGGGTGGCGCGTCGGTTCGCGGGTAGCGGGGCGCGTATTGCACGCGCGCTACAGCCGCTATATGCAGCGCATCGCCGAAGCGGCTCCCGAGCTGGTCGACGAACTCGCCGAGGTTGGCGCGCGCTTCACCCATCACACGTCGATCGCGCCGACGGGCACGATTTCCCTATCGCTCGCCAACAACGCCTCGAACGGCATCGAACCGTCGTTCGCGCATCATTATTTCCGCAACGTCATCCGCGAGGGAAAAAAGTCCAAGGAAAAGGTCGACGTGTTTTCGTTTGAGTTGCTCGCGTATCGCGAAATGATCAACCCGCGCGCGATGCCGAATTCGCAAAATGCGAGCGAAAAACTCCCGGATTATTTCTTGTCCGCCGACGACATTGGCCCGAAGGAACACGTCGATATTCAAGCGGCCGCGCAGCTATGGGTGGATTCCTCGATTTCCAAGACCGCGAACGTGCCCACCGATTACAAATACGAGGATTTCAAGGATATCTATCTGTACGCCCATGAACAGGGGCTAAAGGGCTGCACGACGTTCCGCTTCAACCCGGAAGCCTTTCAGGGCGTTCTCGTCAAGGAGGAAGACCTGAAGAACACGACCTACGTGTTCACGCTCGAGGACGGCACCGAAGTTGAGGCCCGCGGCGATCAAGAAGTCGAGTACGACGGCGAGATGCACACCGCCGCGAATCTGTTCGATGCGCTCAAAGAAGGCTATTACGGGAAATTCTGAATCATGGCCCACATCAAGATTGCCAAGAAAATCACCAAATACCGCGTTCTGAAGCCCGAGGCCAAGGAAGCCGCGGCGCCTTCGGCGCTCAAGACGCAGGACAACGTCATTTGGATGCACGAGAAGCTCGAACGGCCGGAAGTGCTGATCGGTTCGACCTACAAGATCAAAACGCCGGTTTCGGATCATGCGATGTACGTCACGATCAACGACATCGTGCTCAACGAGGGTACGCCGCACGAACAGCGCCGACCGTTCGAGGTTTTCATCAACTCGAAGAATCTCGATCATTTTCAGTGGATCGTAGCGCTCACGCGGGTCATTTCCGCGGTTTTCCGCAAGGGCGGAGATACGACTTTTCTCGTCGATGAACTCAAGGCGGTGTTCGACCCGCGCGGCGGCTACTGGCAGCCCGGCGGAAAATTCATGCCGTCTACCATCGCGGAGCTCGGCTATGTCATCGAACGGCATCTGCAGTCGATCGGATTGCTCAAGAAGCCGGAACTCGACGCGCACCAGCGCAAGCTCGTCGACGAGAAGCGTGCGGAGTTCGAGGCGCGCACCAAGCAAACGGACGCGTTCTCCAAATCGCACTTTCCCGAAGGCGCGCAGCTTTGTACCAAGTGCAGCACAGCAGCGGTCGTCATGATGGACGGCTGCAAAACCTGCTTGAATTGTGGCGACTCCAAGTGCGGATAGCTCGCCTATAGTCAAGCTACTCCAGCTGGCGGCGCTGGGTCTGCTCATAGCGCCGCTTGCCTGCGCGCCTGCTGACGCGTTCGACGGCGACGCGGCGGTTGCGCCTCCCGCGACCGCCGATGCGGCCGGCCCGTTCGCGCGCCCTTCCGAACTCGAACCGGACGTGCGATTCTGGATACGCGTCTATACCGAGGTCACGACTGACCAGGGACTGCTGCACGATTCCTGGAATCTCGGGCTCGTTTATGAGGTGCTCAAGTTCGAGCCCGAGCTCTCGCCGGCGGTTCGCGAACGGCGCGTCGATGAAGCAAAGGCGCATTACGCGGCACTGTTGCGCCGGTTCGCCGCAGGCGCTACCGGCTATTTGAGCGTGCATGAGAAACGGATCCTGCATGCCTTCGGCGAGCAGCCCACGCCGTCGCAATTCATCGAAGCGATCGATCGAATCCGTTTCCAGCTGGGTCAAGCCGATCGATTTCACGAAGGCTTGATCCGTGCCGAAGCTTGGGAGCGCCACATCTCGAGGACGCTGGTGCGCGGCGGCGTCCCGGAGCAGATTGCGGCGCTCCCGCACGTGGAGTCTTCGTTCAACCCCGCCGCCTACTCGCGAGTCGGGGCCGCAGGCCTATGGCAATTCATGCCCTCCACCGCACGGCGCTACATGCGCGTCGATAATTTGGTCGACGAACGCCTGGATCCGTATCGCGCGACCGAGGCCGCCGCGAACCTCATGCTCTACAACTATCGGCTCGTAGGAACCTGGCCGCTGGCCGTCACCGCCTACAACCACGGTCCCGCCGGATTGCGCCGTGCGCAGGAACAACTCGGCACGAGCGACATCGCCGTGATCGTCAAGCGATTTCAAGGAGCGACATTCGGATTCGCGTCGCGCAATTTTTATGTCGCCTTCCTCGCGGCCTTGGACGTGGACCGCAACGCCGAGCGCTACTTCGGGCCGATCACACGCCTGCCGGACGCCGAGAGCGTCACGGTCGACCTGCCGGACTACGTGCCGATCGAGGCCGCAGCAAGGGCATTCAAGGTTGATATGGGCGCACTTCGAGTATTGAATCCGGCGCTGCTCGCGCCGATCTGGAGCGGCGCGCGTTTCGTGCCCCGAGGCTACGCGCTGAGGGTGCCGGGAACGCCGGCGCCGGCGGACATCGCCGCAGCACTGGAACGAATTCCCGCGAACATGCGCTACCTGGCTCAGCGCGGCGACGACAGGTATCGCCTGCGCCGCGGCGAGACCTTGGCATCGTTGGCGCAGAAGAGCGGTGTGGGGCTGCCGCGCTTGTTGGCCGTCAACGGTTGGACGAGCGCCCCGGACTTGCAGCGCGGGCAACTGCTGCGCATGCCCTTACCCCCAACGCGGGCCGACAAGGCGTCGCCGAATGCAGTGCTCGCCGCGGTTGCAACGCCCATCGCGCAGATCTCGCTCGAAGGCCCGCAGGTCGCGCAGGCGACGATCAAGCAAACAGAGCCCGTTGCCGAACGCCAAACCGAAGCGGCGGCATTGCTGCCGGCCGCGACGCCGACGAGCAACACGGATACGACCGATTACAGCGTCAGCGCCGACGGCAACGCGATCGTGCAGGCCGCGGAGACACTCGGGCATTTTGCCGACTGGTCTGCAACTGCGCTCGAGGATTTGCGCCGCCTGAACCATCTGCACAGGAGCGCCAGTTTGAGCATGGGACACAAGATCAAGCTGAACCTGACGCGTGTCGACGCCGCGCAATTCGAGGCCGCGCGGCGCACTTATCATCGTGAGCTGCAGGAAGCGTATTTCGCCGCACATCGAATTGCGGCGACGCAGGACTATACGGTCAAACATGGCGAATCGTTGTGGACGATCGCCCACAGCCAAGCGGACCTGCCGATCTGGCTCGTCGCGCAGTACAACCCCGATGTCGATTTCAGCGATATGCGTCCGGGCACGACGATTGCGCTGCCGCAAGTCGAGCCGATCAATCGACAGTAATGCCTCGGGATCGGGCGAACGCGGCGAGCGCCGATCGGCTGGCCCGCACCGGATCGAAATCGACGCGAGCCCCGTCGACGCCGCGGAAATGCAGCGCCAACTTGTCGGCAGAGGCCAGGCGTTTGAGCATGTCGACGGTCAACACGAAATAGGCGGTTTGACCCCAGGGTACGGCGGCGGGATAGGGCTCCAGCCCAAGTCTGGGCGCATCGAACGTTGACAGCGGGACTGCGCTGTCATCGAGCGTCAACGTGACCGCGGCGGGGCCCCTGATGTCCTCGACCGCCCTGTCGTTGCCCGGCGCGACATGAATCCACAGGCCGTAGCGGATCTCGCCCATGCGGTCCCATTCGACCGGCCCCAAATAAGCAAAGCTCGAATGCCTGTTGACGTTCAGCAACCCCGCCTCGACGAATTCGACCGGCTCCTGCAGGGTCGCGATCGTCATTCCCGTCCGCTCGTCGAGATTTTCGACGGGTTCCCGCGTCGATTGGCCCGCGCAGCCGGCGAGAAGGCCTGAGATCACGATCATGCCGGCCGCAACTCTCAAGCCTAGCCGTCGGTGCTGCATGCCGCACAGTATATCGGAGACGTGAGCCATGCCCGATTATGTTGCACGGCCAAAACGCTATAATGAATCGTATGAGAGTGTTTGTTGCCCTGATCGCCTGCCTATTCGCCCACTCAGCCTTCTGCGCCGATGCCTTGACCGCCGCTGATCGCGTGGTCGTCTATAAGGCCGCCCACAAGCTCTATTTGTACCTGGGCGAACGCTTGCTCGGCGAGTATCGGGTCGCCTTGGGATTGAATCCCCATGGACAAAAAGAACGGGAACACGATTTCCGCACGCCGGAGGGCCACTACAGCCTCGCGCGGCGCAATACACGCAGCGATTATTTTCTGTCGATTCAAGTTACCTATCCCAACAAGGACGACGAACGCCGTGCGCAAAAGAAAGGCTGGGCGCCCGGTGGGGCCATCATGATCCACGGATTGCCTAATGCGCCGCGGCATGCGCCGGCGTATTACGATTCGACCGACTGGACCAACGGCTGCATCGCCTTGTCGAACGCCGACATGGTCGAAGTGTGGATGCGAACCCAGGACAATATCCCGATCGATATTTTCCCGTGAGGGGCTCGCATGGAAACTGAGATTCTGTCGTCGGACATGGTCGACGCGCGCGTCGCTCCTAAAGGCAGCCTCGAACACCTCTCGCAGCAGGAAATCGCCAAGCTCCTCGATTCCGGACAGGGCGGCTTGTACCCGCTATTTCGGCAATGCGCGCTCGCCGTGCTCAACTCCGGCAGCGCAATCGACGATTCTCGCCTGATATTCGAGAAATATCGGGACTTCGATCTGCGCATCGTGCGTCAAGCTTGGGGCATCAAACTCGAGATCAAGAATGCGCCGGCCGCCGCCTTCGTCGACGGCGTGATGATCAAGGGCTTGAAGGAACATTTATTCGCGGTGCTGCGCGACGTGGTGTTCATCTCGAACGAAATCATGGAGAGCGGGCGCTTCGATTTGACGTCTTCGGCAAGCATCACCAACGCCGTATTCCACATCTTGCGCAACGCTCGGATCCTCGAACTGCAGATCAGGCCCAACCTCATCGTCTGCTGGGGGGGCCATTCGATCTCGCGCGTCGAATACGACTACACCAAGCGAGTCGGTTACGAACTCGGACTGCGCGGTTTGGATGTCTGCACCGGATGCGGCCCCGGCGCCATGAAGGGGCCGATGAAGGGCGCGACGATCGGGCACTCGAAGCAGCGCATCACCAATGGCCGCTACTTGGGATTGACCGAGCCCGGGATCATCGCAGCCGAGCCCCCCAATCCGATCGTCAGCCAGTTGGTGATCATGCCGGACATCGAAAAGCGGCTGGAATCCTTCGTGCGTCTGGGTCATGGAATAGTGATTTTTCCGGGCGGTGCCGGCACGGCAGAGGAAATCCTCTATTTGCTCGGGCTGTTGCTGGATCCGGCCAATCGCGACATGCCCTTCCCGGTCGTTTTCACGGGACCCGCGTCGAGCCATGAATATTTCGAGCAGATTCACCGCTTCATCGGCGCAACCCTGGGCGAGAGCGCGCAAGCACGTTATCAGATCATTTTCGACGATCCGGCCGCGGTGGCTCGCGCGATGGTGCAGGGCATGGCGCAAGTCCGCGATTATCGCCGGCAGGCTGCGGATTCGTTCGGATATAACTGGCTGCTGAAGATTCCGCTCGAATTTCAGCTGCCGTTCGACGTAAATCATGCGTCGATGAGCGCTTTGCGATTGTCGCCGGATTTGCCCGTTCACGAGCGGGCGGCCAACCTGCGCCGCGCGTTCTCCGGGATCGTTGCCGGCAATGTGAAGGCTTATGGAATCAGCGCCATCGAGCGCCACGGACCATTCGAACTCACCGGCGATCAATCGATCATGGAGCCGCTCGATCAGCTGCTGCAGTCATTCGTGACGCAGGGCCGCATGCGCCTCGCGGGCACCGAATACATACCCTGTTATCGGCTGGTCGCATGAGCCCTGGTCCGATGACCGATGGGCCGCGCATCCGCTATCGCTTCGATCTGCCCGACGGATCGCAAAAGGTGTTCGATTTCTGGTTCGACGCGAAAGATTTCCGTTTGATCAATCCGTCTCCGGCGGTGCCGCCGTTTTGGACCGAGCTCGAGTTCAATAAATGCGCGAATTGTCCTCTGAATGCCGCCGTGCAGCCGCATTGCCCGCCGGCGTTGCAGATGGCCGACGCCGTGGAGCAGCTCGCAGCCCTCGTGTCATTCGACACGGTCGGCGTCACGGTCCTGCAGGGGGAGCGCACGGTATACGCGGAAATCTCGGCACAGCAAGCCTTGTCCTCGGTTCTGGGCTTGATCATGGCGACCTCGGGATGCCCATGGACAGATTTGCTGCGGCCGATGGCTCGATTCCACCAGCCGTTCGCAAGCGACGCGGAAACGGTCTACCGGAGCGTGACGATGTATCTACTCGCGCGGGAGCTGGTCGGCGAGGCCGCTGCCGAGGGTTTCGAATCGCTCGGGTCACTTTACAAGAGCTTGCATATCGTGAATCGCGACATGTCCCGGCGGTTGGGAGCCGCCACGCGTACCGATCCGGCGCGCAACGCGATAGCGCTGCTCGATTCGTATACGACCCTTTTGCCCGCCGCGATCGACAGTTCGCTCGATGAGCTTCGGCCGCTGTTCGAGTCGTGGAAAATTTTCGCGCCGAAGCCCATTTAACTCAACGCAACGATCTCTGAGATCCGTATCGCAATGCTCGCCTTATTCGTCCGGTGGCGGGGGGTTGCTTGTGACACAGTTCCTGTCGATGGATTTACGCGCGACATACTGTGAGCCATCGAAATCAGGCCAAGGCGATGACCGACACAAAAAATCCACCTCGATACCAAGGCGTAGACCGCCGCGCCCCCGCCGCGGATTCGACGCCGCCGGTGGCCTCTCGCGATGGCTACGTCAATTTGCTGAAACGCGAAAAAATCGGCGGGCGGCACGGGGCGATCACCAACACCCTCTACAGCTGGCACAGTTATAAGAACTGGGCCGATAAAATGAAGGGTACTTGGGAAGAAAAGAAATAAACCCGCCGCGCGATTGAGCGCTACGCGGTTTCCGGCAGAATATTCTTTTGGCTCGAGGCCGCGGCGTCCAGCTCCTTGTCCTTCAACCATGCGAGCATCGGCACCCAGTCCTCCAAGTCCTGCGCTACCGCGTAGCGCTTCATCTCGTGAATGCTCACGCCGAGCTCTGCGGCCCGCAGGTAGTTTTGCGAGTCTCGCAAGGTCGCGACGACCGGAATGCGCAAGGTGGTCAAGAAGCGCATCAAGGATTGATATACCAAGGTGTTGCGCTTGACGCGGTTCGCGACCACTCCGATCCGATTTTCGTTGCGGCGAATCTTCGCGATCAGCAGCAAATCGGCGATGCACTTGGAGCATGCGTGAATATCGATGTCGGAGGGCAAGACCGGCACGATGATTGCATCCGCGTTCTTGGTGATTTCGGCCAGATCCTGCGGGGGCACGGCCGCCGGCGTATCGACGATCACATGCCCGGCGTCCGGCGGAATGCGCAGCAGCCAGGCTCTAGTCACCCGCGAATTTCGTTCGAAAGCCGCGATACCGTGAATGACCGGCTGTTCCGCGGTGCGCTTTTTCAGCCAGCGCATGCTGGAGCCTTGCGGATCGTTGTCGGACAGCAGGGGATGATCGCCCTGACTCGCAAAATAGCCGGCGAGGTTGGTCGCGACCGTCGTTTTACCTGAACCGCCCTTCGGATTCAGCACTAGGATCCGCTGCATTGCCGACAGCGTACGCAGGCGTCGGTCGGCTGGCAAGTGATGCGGCTGTGAGCCGACTCACGCAAATGGATCCTGAGCGTGCCTACAATCGCGCCTGTATGGAGTGGGTGCTACAGGTCCTCGACGAGATCGACGACGCCATTGCGGCGTGGCGACAATGGTGGCTGCGCGCGGCTCCGGAAATGGAGTTGCTGCTCGTCGGCTGTTGGGGCATCGCCGTCTTCGGCATGACGCACCTGCTGGGAGCGGGGCCGATCTCGCTGGCGGCCTGTGCGACCGGGCTCAGCTCGGGCGCCGCGATTTCCGTGCAGCGTCGCTTTACGAGGTACAATCCGCATTGAGTACCCCATTGTGCCGCTCCTATGCGCCAAACCGCGCTTCTATGCTTAAGCCTGCTTCTCGCGGCATGCGGCGCTAAATCGCCCGCGACGCCGCCCGTAGGCTCCGCCGCTTTGGAAATCGTCGAGCTGCAGCCCGGCGCCGGCACCGCAATCGTACCGGGGAAAACCGCCGTCGTGAATTACACGGGTTGGCTCTATGAAGCCACGGCTCCCGAAAAGAAAGGCAAACAATTCGATAGTTCGGTGACCGGCGGCGCGCCGTTTCGCTTCACGCTTGGCCGCGGCCAAGTCATCCAAGGCTGGGACCAGGGTGTCCAAGGCATGAAGATCGGCGGTCGCCGGCGCCTCACGATCCCACCGGATCTCGCCTATGGCGACAGCGGTGCCGGCGGCCTGATTGCGCCGGGCGCGACGCTGGTATTCGACGTCGATCTGCTCGCGATCGAATGATCGCGCCGCCGAGAGCCGGGCAGCGACTGGTCATCGACGGTCCGGCGGGCGCAATCGAGGCGATCGTCGAAGACCCGGCAGCGAGTGGGCGTCCCGAAGTACCAGCAAGCGCCTATGCGGTTGTGTGTCATCCGCACCCCTTATTCGGCGGAACCATGGAAAACAAGGTCGTTACCACGCTGACACGCGCTTTCCATGCATGCGGGATGCCGACCGTGCGCTTCAATTTTCGGGGTGTCGGCGCGAGTCAGGGTACATTCGATCAAGGCAATGGTGAAACAGCGGACCTCGATGCCGTAGTCGCGTGGGCCGGGGCGCGCTGGCCGGGTCGGCAGCTCGTCGCAGCCGGGTTCTCCTTCGGAGCGTATGTCGCGACGCGGCTGTCAAGCCGGCGAATCGTCGCCCGGTTGATCACGATAGCGCCACCGGTGACACGATTCGATTTTTCCGAAATTTCGCCGCCGCTGTGCCCTTGGCTCATCGTTCAGGGCGACGCCGACGAGGTCGTCGATGCGACCGCGGTCTCGTATTGGGCGAAGACCCTAAAGCCGCCGCCACATCTCGTGATACTGCCCGGCGTCGGGCATTTTTTCCACGGGCATCTGCCGGAACTGCGCGATACGATAATCAACGAAATCCGGAGCGGCTGACAGGTTTCAACCGCTCCGGCTGCGAAAAAGGATTTTAGTTCACGAATTCCTTGAGCGACTTGAGTGCGGCAATACGCACCTTTTTGCTCGCCGGCTTGGCTTTGAAGGTCATCTTTTCGCCGTTGAACGGATTGATGCCTTCGCGCGCCTTGGTCGCGGGCTTCTTCACGACTTTCAACTTCAGAAGGCCGGGAAGTGTGAACAATCCATGGCTGCGAAGACTCTTCTTGATCACGGCGGACAGTGAATCAAAAACAGCTCCGACTTGCTTCTTGGAGAGCTCCGTTTCCTTCGAAATGCTAGTAAGAATTTCAGACTTGGTCGGTGCTGCATTCTTTTTCGCCATTTTTCAATCTCCTACTTGTGTTTCCGAACGCGGGCTCCAGATTGCCCACAATTACAACTCGGCGCCGAAAATAACATAGAAAAAAGCCGATGTTTAGCGCAAATGCGAAAAAAATTTCCGGCGTCGTGCGCACGCGAGCCTGGTTTTCAAGGCTCAGCCACCTTGCAATGGTCGCTCAACGCAGCAATATCAGCAGGGCGCCGATGGCGATCGATACCCACAGCATCGAAAAATCGACCTTGCCGATCGGCGGTATCAGGCGGCGCACCGGCTTCAAGATCGGCTCGCACAATTGGCCAAGCAGCCGGGTTCCGAGCCCATATCCGCCGGGCGCGACGACGCTCAAGACCCAATACAGCAGCATGGCGAACAAATAGATTCGCAGCACCATGTCGATTAGGCTCACGGCGGTCAGGCGCAGGAACGACAGCGCATCGCCGAAGCCGAAGCCGTTCAACGCGAGCATCGCGGCGCTACGCACGCAAGCAGCCGCGATTACCGCGATGACGGTCGCCGTGTCGATCGTTCGAATCGGCGGCAGGAGCCGGCGCAGTGGCAAAATCAACCAGTTAGTGACGCGAACGATCGCATCTGCCAGCGGATCGCGGAAGTCCGCGCGCACCATTTGCAATAGCAGGCGCAAAACGAATGCCAGGGTCAACAGCCATAACAGGGTGTCGACGATGTATCTGATCGCATCCATCTTGAAGACCTCAAGGAGCCCCAAACTCGGCCGCGAGTTCCGCGGAGCGCCTGTCGGCCGCCGCTACGGCGTTTGCGACGATACCACGAAGGTCCGCGGCATCCAGAATCGCGAGCGCTGCGGCGGTCGTGCCGCCCTTCGACGTCACTTGCTCGCGCAGCACCGCGAGTGAATCGGCCGATTCGCGCGCCATTTGGGCGGCTCCGAGCGCCGTTTCGAGCGTCAGTCGATGCGCTATTTCCGGGGGTAATCCCCGGTCGCGTGCGGCCGCTTCGAGCGCCTCCATGAAGAGGAAAAAATATGCCGGACCGCTGCCGGACACTGCGGTGACGGTGTCCATCTGTGTTTCGTGCTCGACCCAGACGGTGACGCCCACCGCGGCGAGGATAGCCGCGGCGAGGGCACGATGAGCGGCGCCAACGGCCGGGGGCGCGTATAGGCCGGTCGCCCCGTAACCACAAAGCGCCGGTCGATTCGGCATTGCGCGCACCACCGGTGTCCGGGACCCAAGCCAGCGCACCAGGGCGGCGTGAGGAATTCCGGCCGCCACGGATATCGCCAAGGGCGGATTCTCGCCGAGATGCGCGGCCAACCCTGAGGCGGCTTCGTGCATGTGTTGCGGCTTGACCGCCAGCACGAGCGCCTCGGCATCCTGCACTGCGCTCGCGTTGTCCGGCGCCGCTGCAACCCCATACTCGCGAATCAATCGTTGTCGCTGTTCAATGCTCGGGTCGGCAACGACGATGCGCGTCGGCGCAAGCCCGCGGCCGATCAAGCCGCCGATCAGCGCGGCGGCCATGTTTCCACCGCCGATAAAGGCGAGCTTGCGGATGTCGATCATATCGTGGCTCCAGTGTCGTTTAACGTGCGCCGAACAAAGCCGTGCCGATTCGCACCTGCGTCGCGCCCTCCATGATCGCGGCCTCGAAATCGGCGCTCATGCCCATCGATAGCGTATCGAGCCCGCGGCCCTGCGCATTGAGCCCCTCCTGCAGCTTGCGCAACTGCGCAAATATGGCACGCTGCGCGGCCACATCGGGCTGCGGCGGTGGCACGCACATCAAACCCCGCAGCCGTACCCTCGGCAATTCGGCGATTCTTGAGGCTAGCTCGGCTACCGCGGGCGGCGGCAGGCCCCCTTTGTTGGGTTCGGGCACCAGTTCGACCTGGATACAAAGATTCAACGGGGGCGCATGAATTGGCCGCTGCTCGGAGAGGCGCCGCGCTAGCGAAAAGCGATCGATGCTGTGCACCCAATCGAAGCGCGCGGCAATGCTGCGGGTCTTGTTGGACTGCAGAGTTCCGATGAAATGCCACCGCAGCCTCAAACCGTCCAGCGCATCGATCTTGGTTTGGGCCTCCTGCAGGTAGTTTTCGCCGAAATCCGTGACGCCCGCCGTGGCGGCGGCCCGCACGGTTTCGGCACTCTGTGACTTGGTGACCGCGATTAAGGTAACCGAGGCGGGGTCCCGACCGGCGGTTCGCGCCGCTCGATCGATGCGAGATCTGACTTCGGTCACGATAAACGCTAAATTTTGCGGACCAATTAACATATTGGGTGAGGACACCCTCTTATATACTGCCCGGTGTTGACAAGTTTCGAATTAGGAGCCGTTGATGGCGGTTGATATCGCGCAGCTTCTCGCCTTTGCGGTGAAGAACAACGCGTCTGACTTACACCTGTCGGCGGGCGTGCCACCGATGATTCGTGTCGACGGCGATATGAAGCGCATCAATATGCCGTCGCTGGTGCACAAAGAGGTGCACAGCATGGTGTATGACATCATGAACGACAAGCAGCGCAAGGCCTTCGAGGAATTCTTCGAAACCGATTTTTCGTTCGAAATACCCAAGCTGGCGCGGTTCCGCGTCAACGCATTCAACCAAAATCGCGGCGCCGGGGCCGTGTTCCGCAATATTCCGTCCACCATTCTTTCGCTCGACGAATTGAATGCACCCAAGGCTTTCAGGGACTTATGCATGCTTCCCCGGGGCCTTGTACTGGTTACCGGACCGACCGGATCGGGCAAATCGACGACGCTGGCCGGCATGGTCAACCACTGCAACGACAATCGCCCCGACCATATTATAACCATTGAGGATCCGATCGAGTTCGTGCATGAAAGCAAGCGCTCTTTGATCAATCAGCGCGAGGTGCATCGGGACACGCTCGGCTTCAGCGAGGCATTGCGCTCGGCCTTGCGCGAGGACCCGGACGTGGTGCTGGTCGGCGAAATGCGCGACCTGGAGACGATTGACGCCGCCATCACCGCGGCGGAAACCGGGCACCTGGTCTTCGGCACGCTGCACACGACCGGCGCGGCCAAGACGATTGACCGCATCGTCAACGCCTTTCCGAACAACCAGCAGGAACAGATTCGCATCCAGCTTTCGACGGTCCTCCAGGCGGTCATTTCGCAATTGCTGCTGCCGCGCATTGACAAGCCGGGGCGCGTGGCCGTTTTTGAAATCATGATCAACACACCGTCCATTTCCGCGCTCATCCGCGACAACAAAACGTTCCGCGTCCAGTCGGACATCCAGACCGGCGCCAAGTACGGGATGGTGACGCTCGATTCGTTCCTGATTGACAAATATCTGCAAGGCCTGATCGCGCGCGAGGAAGTCATTACCAAGGCGCAGGACCCGACGACGATTCAACAGA
>Ga0209415_10013295_pt1 | contig 13589 bp, 12 predicted proteins | sample PeaSoiSIISIP2007_FD_187696 | JGI IMG/M metagenome (GOLD analysis project Ga0209415, IMG submission 187696) | Peat soil microbial communities from Weissenstadt, Germany - SII-SIP-2007 (SPAdes) (version 2) | ecosystem: Environmental > Terrestrial > Soil > Wetlands > Peat | place: Germany... | reverse complement strand
GAGCCTGTCCACCGGGCCGGTGCCCCCGGTACAGACCCCGCCCTTACCGCCTGATGGATTCCCGAATTCCGGAAGCCAGGCGCGCCCCTCGCTCACGGGAGTGGGCACAATGGGCGTAGTCCTCACGCTCTCTCTGGACGGAACCACGCTGACGTCCACCACATTTTTGTACGGAAAAGTGAACGGGGCGAATCCAGGCACGCCCACGACGACCACGGCCTCCGGAGGACTCCGATTCGATATCGACAACAACCTGTACGTTTGCGGGGCAACGAACGCGAGTGATCTGCCCGTCTCGACCACGGCATACCAGCCGGCGCTCAAAGGCCAGCAGGATGCTTACGTGGCCAACATCAACTTCAACGGCGCGATCACGGCAGTGACCTACCTGGGCGGCACGAGCACGAGCACGGTGCAGGCGTGCAAAGCGATAACGTTCGACAGCGAAAAGAACGTGGTGATTGCGATGACCACGGATGCCGCCGACTTCCCGGTGACCAGTTCCATCCCCAGCGGTCTCCTGCCGGGGGGACAGACCCACTTTGCGGTGACAAAGTTCACTACCGATCTCAGCACGGTAATCTTTTCGACGCTGATGGGAGGGAGCGGAAGCGAGTCGGCCGACGCGACGCGCCTGGTGCTGGACAGTTCGGAAAACCTGTATTTCACGCTGGCAACGACTTCCGGCGATTTTCCGGTGACGCCGAACGCGTTGCAAGGAACGTTTGCAGGGACGCCCGGCGGAACCGATACAAACGTGGTGGTGGTGAAACTTTCGGCCAATGGTTCGGGGATCCTGTACGGCAGCTACCTCGGCGGCACGTCCAACAATTCCACGACCTCGGTGTTCTACCTACTCAACTAGAGCGGGCCGGACAGGGTGCCCGGCGGGGACCGCGGCGTATTCCGGGATGCCTAACTTTTCGGGCGCTGTTTCTTGCCCCGATTTCTCACGAAGCAATGCGGGCGCGGCGCTTTTCCGGGGATTGAAGTGCGCAGTTCTCGCCGGAGTCATGAGCCGGGAAGACTTCCGCCGGCCGCCTCGAACAGGTAGTGGCAGACAATCCACTCGGAGCCCTGGCGGTAGCCCCACAGTTCGGCGCAGGCCAGGAAGAAGAGCCGCCAGCGCATCCACCACGTTTGCACGTTTGCCAGACCGTACGTGCGTGCCAGTACGGGGCGGAGGAGCTGGGAGTCCGCGTCCATGCGCGCGAGCCAGGCTTCTGCGGTGCGCTGGTAGTGGGTACCGTCCAGGCACCAGCGCTCGATGCAGCGCACATCCTGGCCAAGTGTGGGCAGGAGATCTTCGCTGGGCATCATGCCGCCGGTGAAGAAATGGCGGGCCATCCAATCGTCCGGCCCGCGGACTTCGTAGGGGTAGGCGAACCTCGCATGGGCAAAAATGTGGACGAACAGCAGCGCCCCCGGGCGCATCCAGCGCGCGATGCGCGCGAAGAGCTCGCGATAATTGCGCATGTGTTCGAACATTTCGACGGAGACGACGCGGTCGAACTGCCGGCCGGGGTCGAACGTGTTCATGTCGGCCGTGATCACCTCAATGTTCTCGAGGCTGCGCTGGCGGGCCCGCGCGTTAATGAACTCCTTTTGGGAGCGGGAGTTCGAGACCGCGGTGATGCGGCAGTCCGGGAAGCGCTCCGCAAGATAGAGCGTGAGCGAACCCCAGCCGCAGCCGAGTTCCAGAATGCGCTGCCCGCCGGCGATGCGGGCGCGGGCGGCGGTGAGCGAGAGCATGGCCTCCTCGCTCTCGTCCAGGGTGCGCACGCCGGGCGGCCAGTAGCCGCAACTGTATTTCATGTGACGGCCGAGCACGTGCTGGAAGAACTCCGCGGGGAGCTCGTAGTGCTGCGCGTTGGCCACGTCGGTGCAGATGGCGATGGGGCCGGCGTCGAGCTGCGCGAGGAAAAGACGGCGGCGCTCCTGCTGCGCGTCGATTCCGCCGGCAGCTTCATCGCGCAGGCGCGCGGCGCAAATTCTGCGGATGCCCCAGCGAAGGAGGAGGTCGGGGAGCAGTCCGGATTCAACCAGCGGGGAGTACCAGGCCAGATGGAGAGACGCGCCTGTGAGTTCCTGTGGGGCTGCGGACTTAGGTGGGTTTGCCATCAGGCTCACATCACATTGCCGCTTGCTGCGATCTTTTGAATCTGCCTTCTCCCCGAGGGCACGGTCCCGCAGATGCGGGATGCCCCTACCATGTTCGGAGGATGCGATTCGCGCGCACCCTCATGCGGTTGGCTGCTTCTTCGGAAACCAAGGGACGAACGCACTGGTGGTCTCCTGATAACGGCGGTATTCCTGGCCGCGGGAGCGCAATGCCTGAGCTTCGGTAGCCGGGATGCCGGTGACGCGGAACAGAAAAAACAGCATGAGGACCGGGCAGAAGAGCGCGAGCCAGCCCCAGGGCGCGGCGAACGCGCCGAGCGCAAAGGCGACCCAGATCAGCCATTCGAAGAAATAGTTGGGGTGGCGCGAATAGTTCCAGAGGCCGGCGCGGCACGTTTTCCCCTTGTGAACGGGATTCGATTTGAAGGCGTGGAGCTGGGCATCGGCCGTGGCCTCGCCGGCAAACGCGACGGCCCAGATGGCAGCGGCGGCGTAATCGGTCCAGCCGAGGGCGGGGCGCGGGTTGAGCGCCGCGAGGAGGAAGGGCAGCGAGAGGAGCAGGTCGAGGATCGCCTGGGCCTGGAAGAAGATGAAAAATTTGAACGGGAGTTGCGTCTTCCAGGACCGGCGGAGTTCCACGTAGCGGCCCTCTTCCTCTTGGCCGAGGATGCGCGTAAACAGAAGATAGAACGCCAGTCGATAACCCCAGAGCGCGGCGAGTCCAGCCATGAGCCCACGGCGCAGGGCATAGCCGGGCCCCAGGACCGCGTAAAGAATTGCGAGGGTGGGAAGAAGGAAGGCCCAGCCGAAATCCACAATGGCCGCGTTGCGCATGGGCAGATGGAGGATCCACAACAGCGCCATCCCGCCTGCGGCGACGAGCCAGGCGAGCAGCAGAAGGTGGAGAGCCGGCGTCATGGATCGTTCTCCGGAGCGCCGGTCGAGCCAGGGCCGGAAAGACCAGCCGCCTCGTCGCGAGGAAGCACAGGAATCAGCCGCAGAAGAGGCAGGAGCAAAACATAGATGAGCAGCACTGCCAGCGGGGCGGCCACGGCCCAACCCAGCGTGGCGCGGAGGATCGAGCCCCACAGGCGCGCGAGGCTGCCCCAGAAATCGGCGTGAAACATGGTGGTGATCTGCCCGATCGAGAGAGGGAGAGGCTTTGCCCGCGTGAGGAACTCGCCGGCGCGCATGTAGGGGATGAACAGCAGCACCTGGAGGGGAGCGGAGGCCCAGTTGGCGGCCTGGATGGCGGGCAGATTCAAGCGAAGGACGAGCGCCGCTGCGGTGCAGAGCAGGGTGCCCAGGCCGAAAGAGATTGGCACGCTGCTGATGACCACGCCGAGGGCGAGGCAGAGCGCGATCTTTTCCGGGGACAATCCCTGCTGGAGCAGGCCGCGGATGAAAGCGACGACTTTGCGCAGCGCCTTCATGCCGTGCGTGGAACGAACAAAGATGCGAGCGGCTCATCCGGCTTCAGGCGGAAGAGCTGCAGGAGGACGTAGAGCGACATGGCGATATTCCCGAGGAGCAGGATAAGCACCAGCCAAAGAATCTTTACGCCGAGACCACGCTCGCGGAAGGCGACCCAGACGAAGAAGGTGATGAACCCGCAATAGGCGTCGAAGAGCGTGGCAATCGCCCAAGGCTGCGCATTGTAGGCGGCGCGCACCGCGGGATCAAGCAGACTGGAGCGCGAGGCGGCCCACAGAGTCACGGCAATCATGACCACAAAGATCGCAGCAAAGAGCGCAATCAGAAACGCCCGCATGGCTCCTCCATTTCGACGCTCGCAGCCGCGCCGAGAGCGCGGCGGCGAGTACATCACACCTGGCCGGGCGGTCGCACAGCGTTCTCCGCCGAAGTACACGGCTGCGGTCAGCAATTCATCCCATCCCGCCATCTATCCGTAGTGCCAGCAGATCGCAGACTCCGGGCCACATGGTGCTTTGACCCGGCGCGGCGGTTGGAGGTAGGCTACACAGCTTCGCGGTCGGTTGCCAGAGTCGGCCCGGGATAAAGATTTTCGCGGCGGATTTCCACTGCTGGGGCGGAGACTATCGGGTTTGAAAGAAATTGCAGTCATCGGCTCCGGGATTTCGGGCCTGGCGGCGGCGTATTACCTGAGCCGGCGGCATCGGGTCACGCTGTTCGAGCGGGAGCCGCGGCTGGGCGGGCATACGCATACCGTGTCCGTGGATACGCCTTCCGGGCCACTCCCCATTGATACCGGTTTCATCGTCCACAACACCCGCAATTATCCGAACCTGGTGCGACTGCTCCGGGAGCTGGGAATCCCGACGGTGGAGAGTGACATGTCGTTCTCCGTCCGGGACGTCCATTCCGGCTTCGAATACAGCTCGCGGGGCCTGCGCGGCTTCTTCGCGGAGCGAGGCAATCTGCTACGCGCGCAGCAGTACGCGCTGCTCGGGGAGATTCACCGCTTCAACCGCGCCGCGAGGCGCCTGCTGGCGCAGGAAGGGGCTGAGGAGCGCACGCTCGAGGAATTTTTGGGTCGGGAGAAGTTCAGCGACGCATTCGCACGGAGGTACCTGTACCCGCTGGCTTCCGCGATCTGGTCCACGGCGATGGGGCAAATCGGATCGTTTCCGGCCACTACGTCGTTCCGCTTCTTCGAGAATCACGGAATGCTTCAGCTCACGCGGCATATCCGCTGGCGGACCATTCCGGGAGGATGCAGCCGGTACATCGGGCCAATGACGGCGCCGTACCGGGATCGCATCGTAACCAGCGCGCGGATTGCAGGCATCGAGCGGCGCGACGCGAGCGTGCGGGTAATCTTTGCTGGGCAGCGCTCAGCGGATTTCGACCAGGTGGTGCTGGCCTGCCACGGGAGCCAGGCGCGCGAACTGCTGGCGAATCCCAGCGAGGCGGAGCGCGCCGTGCTGTGGCAATTCCACACGACGGCCAACGAGGCCGTGCTGCATACAGGCTCGGAGCTGCTGCCGCGGACGGAGTGGGGACGCGCCTCGTGGAACTACCACCTGGATGGCGAGAGGGCCAGCGGGGCGACGCTCACCTATCATATGAACCGCCTGCAGGGGCTCGAAGCGCCGGAGGAATACTGCGTAACGCTGAACGGAAACGGGTCGGTGGACCGCTCGAAGATTCTGCGCCGATTCGTCTATCATCATCCCCTGTACACGCTCGAAGCAGTGCGGGCGCAGGGGCGCTGGGGCGAAATCAGCGGGCGCGACCGCGTCCATTACTGCGGGGCGTACTGGCTGTATGGTTTCCACGAGGACGGTCTGAATTCCGCAATGCGCGTGGCGAAGGCATTGGGGGTGGATTGCTGATGCAGGCGGGGCCGGCCATTTACGTAGGCGCGCTGCGCCACCGGAGGTTCCGTCCGGTGGGGCATGCGTTCACCTATCCCGTGTTCATGGTGATGCTGGATGTAGATCGCATACCGGAGATGATGCAGGTGTCGCACCTATCGAGCTACAACCGCTGGAACTGGGCGGGCTACGACGAACGCGACCACTTTGGGGACGCCATCCTGCCGCTGCGTGAGCGTCTCCGCCGGGACGCGGCCGCGCACGGCGTGACGCTGCCCGATGGTCCCGTGTACCTGCTGACGAACCTGCGGTACCTGGGCTATTGCTTCAATCCGGTTTCGTTTTATTACTTTTACGGACGCTCCGGAAACCTGGAAATGACGCTGGCGGAGGTAAACAACACGTTCGGCGAGACGTGTAATTACTGGCTGACTCCGGAATGCGAGCCGGCCGCAGCGCGGTCGCGGCCCACCAGCACACGGCGGTACGAGACCCGAAAGGTGTTCCACGTGTCTCCCTTCATGGATCTGGGCCACCAGTACACCTGGATTTTCACGCCGCCCGGCGACCGGCTGGTGGCGCACATGAGCACGCGGAAGAGCGACGCCGTTTTCTTCGACGCCACGTTGACGCTCGCGCGGCGCCCGTGGAGCGCGCGGGAGCTTCGCAGGATCTTGGTGGAATATCCCTGGATGACCGCAAAGGTGATCGCGGCCATCTACTGGGAAGCGCTGCGCCTGCGGCTGAAGGGAGTGCCGTACGTCCCGCACCCGGGAGCGGCGAGCGCCGGATCTCCCCGGAAAACAATCTGGAAATATGTCTGACAGGCGAGCCAAGTCCGGCAGGGGAAAGCGGCGGCGCTGGGACGCCCGGTTGGGGTGGTATTTCGCGCGGAAAACGCTGGAGAGTTTCCGCGAGGGGCGGCTGGAACTGCTCTGCGGCGAGCACACCTACGCGGGCGGCGAGGGGTCGAACGGTCCGGCGGCGACCATCGTGGTGCACGACGAACGCTTTTTCTCGCGCGTGCTGTGGCGGGAAGAAATTGGCATGGGCGAGAGTTACATGGATGGCGACTGGTCGTCGCCCGACCTGGTATCGGTGGCGCGATTCGCCATACGGAACATGGCGGAAATGAACCGGCGCAACCGGGTAGCCTCTGCCGCCAACCGGCTGCGGATGCGGCTGGTGCACAGCCTGCGCGACAATTCACATCGCGGAAGCCGGAAAAACATCCGCTACCACTACGACGTTTCGAACGAATTTTTCCGCCTGTTCCTGGACCCGACCATGGCGTACTCCTGCGCGTATTTCGAGTGCGCGGAGGACTCGCTGGAGGAGGCGCAGACAGCGAAGTACGAGCGCATCTGCCGGAAGCTGATGCTTTTGCCGGAGGACCACCTGGTGGAACTCGGGACGGGCTGGGGCGGGCTGGCGCTCCACGCGGCGCAGAACTATGGATGCCGGGTCACCACCACCACGATTAGCCGGGACCAGTACGGCGCGGCCCGCGAACTCTTCCGCCGCTCCGGCCTCCTGGGCGGCCGCATCGAGCTGCTCTCGGAAGACTACCGGAACCTGCGCGGGCAGTACGACAAACTGGTGAGCGTGGAGATGTTCGAGGCCGTGGGATTTGCGCGTTACGACGAGTTTTTCGGGGTCTGCGACCGGCTGCTGCGGCCCGATGGCTCGATGCTGTTGCAAACCATCACCGTGCCCGACCAGCGCTTTGCGGAGTACCTGAAGTACACGGACTGGATCCAGACCTACATTTTCCCGGGGTCCGAGCTTTCCTCGGTGGGCGAGATCCTGAAGTCGGTGGCGCGCGCGACGAGACTGGTGCTGTATCACGCGGAAGAAATCGGGCAGCACTACGCGCGGACAATCCATGTGTGGCGCGAGCGTTTTCTGGGCGCGCTGGAGGAGGTGCGCGCGTTGGGTTTCGACGAGCGCTTCATCCGCATGTGGGAGTATTACCTGGCCATCTGCGAAGCGTCGTTCCTGGAACGCAACACCGGAAATGTGCAGCTCCTGCTGGCGAGAGCAGGCACCCAGAAACCGCTGTGGGGAGAACCGGAGAAAACGGAAGAGATCGAGGAAGGGGCGGAAGTCACCGAAATAGAGCAAAATTCCGTGGCAGCGATGAAGAATTCTGGAAGACAGTTCGAGAATGAAACCGCTCAGTCAGTGCCGGGAGAGGCCTCGCTGCCGGGGACCATCCAGCCGTCTGGTTTGACGACGCCGTTGAGCCAGTAAACCACCCCACCAGCAAGCATCAGCAGCCCTCCAAACGCCAGAGACGACATACCCAGGATGGTTTCCTTCTCTCCCTGAACGGCGGCAATGCCCAGGAGCAGCGCGGGGCACAAACCGACGAGCCATGCTCCCGCCATGCCGCCCGGAACGCGGAACGGGCGCGCCAAGTGTGGCTCGCGATAGCGCAAGGCGATGAGAGCCGCGAATTCCAGAAGCAGGCTCGAGCCGGAAACAAGGATGTCTATCGTCACCAATCGCTCGAAACCGAGACCGAGGCACAGCCCCCAGGCGACGGCGCAGATGGTGATGGCCACCCACGGCGCCCGCGTGCGCGGATGCAATTTGCCCAGGACGCCGGGCAGCATCCCGTCCTGCGTCATGGCCAGCGGCAGCCGTGAATAGCTCATCAGCAGCACGTTGAGCATGCCAAACGCGCTGAGCAGGCCGCCGATCACCAACGCCACGCGCAGCCAGTCGCCGCCCAGCAGCCCGGCGATGTCCGCCCAGGATCCGGTCTCCCAGGCGCTCGCGGAAAGTCCGGTGAGCGCGACGGCGGCAACGGGAAGGATATACGTGAGGGCCACGACCAGGACCGCCAGGAGCATCGCCCGTGGATAGTTACGCTGCGGGTTCTCGACTTCGACGGCGATGGTGGAGGCGTTGTCCCAGCCCATGTAGTTCCACATGGCGATCAAGATGCCGCCGGTCATGCCCACCGTGGAGGCGGAAGGCGGCGCCGCGTCCACCAGCGCGCCGTGGCGGAACGGGGCGATCAGGCAGATCACCAGGAACGGCGCAGAGAGCGCCACGAACAACCACGTTGATGTTGTGGCCACCACGCGGACGCCGGCGATATTCAGGAGCACGCACACGGCCACTACTGCCGCTCCCACCATCACGCCACGTCCGTGTTGTTCGAGCGATGGAATCAATCGGGTCAGATAGACCACGAAAAGCGTGGGATAGATGGCCATGTCGAAGATGCTGGCGACCAGGGAGAGCCAGGCCTCCTGAAATCCCCAGAATCTGCCCATGCCGCGGCAGACCCACGCGTAGTAGCCGCCCTCTTCGGGGATGGCACTGGAGAGTTCTCCCACCATGTAAGCGGTTGGAAGGCTCCAAATGAGCGGAGTAATCAGCAGGATCAGAATGCCGCGCGCGTAGCCCGCGCCGTGGATGATGTCCTCGGTGCCATAGGTGCCGCCGGAAACCATGAAGAAGGTGGCGGCGACCAGTGGCCAGAGCGTGATCTTTGCGTTTCGAAGGCTCGAACCAGAATTTCCCGCGGAACCAGAGCGGGCAGGGCCGGAATCTTCCGTCAATTCTGAGCTGCGCCTCCAGTAAAGCTCTCCGGTGGCGATCTTCTTCGCGCGGCGAGCAATTGATTCACAGAATACAGAGATTGCATCGCGGTGCAAGAAAAATTTCGCCCTTTTTATATCGGCTCTGAGAAACGAGAGAAAAAACGCAGGGCTGCGGAGGACGCAGAAAAGAATTTGAGAAAGGAATTGCGCGATGCAAAGGGCGCGACGTGTCGTGCCCGCGAAGGAGCGCGGAGCGCGCTATACGGCGTGGTACGCGTGGCGCATGTTCATCACGTCGGAGAGGGCGCGCTCCACCAGCGTGCCCATTTCGGTGGTGCTGACGCGGCGGACTCCGGGGCCCGCGCCGCGCAGCAGGTCGGGGGTGCGCCATCCTTCGGCCAGCACCAGTTCGATGGCGCGATCGATATCCTCGGCTTCGCCCTCGAGATGCAGCGCATGACGGAGCAGCAAAGCAACCGTGGCGATCGCGCCCAGCGGATTGGCCGCGCCGGTGCCGGCGATATCCGGCGCGGAGCCGTGCACCGGCTCGAACAGATCCACGCTGCCGCCGACGGTGGCGGAGGCCAGCATGCCGAGAGAGCCTGAGAGCACGGCAGCTTCGTCCGACAGGATGTCGCCGAACAGGTTTTCCGTCACCACCACGTCGAAGCGCAGGGGATTGGCGATGAGCAGCATGGCAAACGAATCCACGTAATGATGCTCGAGCGTCACGTCCGGATAATCGCGGGCAACGCGAGTGACGACTTCCCGCCAGAGGCGCGAAGTTTCCAGCACGTTGGCTTTGTCCACGGAGGCGACGCGGCATCGCCGGCCGCGGGCGGCTGTGAAGGCCACGCGGGCCACGCGTTCCACTTCCGAAGCCGTGTAGCGCATGGTGTTGAAGCCGCTGACGCCAGCCTCGTAGCCTCGCGGCTCACCGAAGTAGAGGCCGCCGAGAAGTTCGCGCACGATGAGCACGTTCACGCCACGCACCATCTCCGGGCGCAGAGGGGTGCACCCGGCCAGCGCCTCGTGGGCCACCACGGGACGCAGATTGGCGAAACCTCCGAGTGCTTGGCGCAGCGCGAGCAGGCCCGCCTCCGGCCGCTGGTGGGCGGGCGCGCGATCCAGTTCCGGGGAACCGACGGCGCCGAGGAACACGGCGTCGGATTCGAGCGCGGCTTCGCGCGTTTCCTGCGGGAGCGGGCTGCCTGTCTGGCGGACGGCGGCGGCGCCGATGGGCATCTCCGTGAGGCGAAAATCGTAGCCGCAGAGGTCGCCAATGGCGCGCAGAACGCGCAGGGCCTCGCGCGTCACCTCTGGGCCGACTCCGTCGCCCGGCAGAACGGTAATCCTGTAGGCCATGTCTTCCTCTCCTCAATCCGTTCGCGCCCTGTAAATGCTGCTCGCCGCAGGGAATGAAAACGCGCGATTTCAAAGACCCTGCGGGGAATTGCGGGGGTCAGCGAGCGCCCGCTGCTGCCTTCGTGGCGCGAAGTCGCCCGTCGCTCGAGTCCGCGGGGGGGATTCGCGGCGCGGCGCGCAGCTCGGCCGGGAGCAAAGAGAGCAGGTCGAGATCGTAGATGTTCTTTTTGCGGTCGGCCAGCGCGGTGAAGCGCTGGTAGGCGGCGTCGAGCTGTTCCCGTGTCAGCGCGCAGCCGAGTTCCGCGTAGCGCCGGCCCAGGGCGTGCCGCCCGGAATGTTTTCCCAGCACGATGCGGTTGGCCTCCAGACCCACGGACTCCGGAGTCATGATCTCGTAGCAGAGCGGATTGCTGAGCACGCCGTGCTGGTGAATTCCAGCCTCGTGCGCAAAGGCGTTCGCGCCGACCACGGCTTTGTTCGGTTGAGCCGGGAAGCCGATGAGTTCGGAGAGCAGGCGGCTGGACGGGACGATTTCCTCGGTGACCACGCGGGTCTCGTACGGAAGACGGTCGGCGCGGACCCGCAGCGCCATGACGATCTCTTCCAGTGCGGCATTGCCGGCACGCTCACCGATGCCGTTGACGGTGCATTCCACCTGCCGCGCGCCCTCGGCAATTGCGGCGATGGAATTGGCCACGGCCAGACCCAGATCGTTGTGGCAGTGCACGGAAATCACGGCGCGGTCGATGCCGCGGACGCGCTCGCGGATCGCACGTATGAGCTGCGCGTATTCCGAGGGAATCGTGTAGCCGACCGTGTCCGGAATGTTCAGCGTGGTGGCGCCGGCGTCTACGGCTACCTGGAGAACCTGGATAAGAAATTCCGGGTCGGAGCGCGTGGCGTCCTCGGGCGAAAACTCCACGTCCTCGCACAACGATTTCGCGTAGGTGATGGAGGAGTGCGCGAGCTCCAGGCACTGCTCGCGCGTGATTTTCAACTTGTAGTGTAGGTGGATGTCCGAGGTGGCCAGGAAGGTGTGGATGCGCGGACGCGCGGCGTCTTCGATGGCCTGCCAGGCGCGCGTGATGTCGTCGCGGCCGGTACGCGCGAGCGCGGCGATTTTCGGCCGGCGCACCTCGCCGGCCACGGCCCGCGCGGCCTCGAAGTCACCCTGAGAGGCCACGGGGAAGCCGGCTTCGATCACGTCCACGCCCAGCCGGTCGAGTTGACGGGCCATGCGTAGCTTCTCATCCAGATACATGCTGCATCCCGGGGCCTGCTCGCCGTCGCGGAGCGTGGTGTCGAAGATGGTGATGGTTTCGCGGGGCATTCGGGGCCGTCCGTGGCCTGCGCTAATGGGGAACAGTCCCGCCACTGGCGAGAGGCCCCTGCACGCTGGCCACGGGAGAAGTCTGGCGGGGCCCACGGGATAACGCAAGCTTATATTTCTACTAGGAGGATAAGAAAATCTTATTCTATAATTTCGAGGGACGGGAGGCGATCCCGCCGGGGTGGCTATGGATCTATATGAGCTGGAGACGTTTCTCGCCGTGGCCGAGGAAGGGAGCTTCTCGCGCGGCGCCCAGCGGTTGCACCGCACGCAGCCGGCGGTCAGCCAGGCGATCCGGAAGCTGGAAAACGACCTGGGCGAACCGTTGTTCGACCGCTCCTCGCGGCACGGCCAACTGACGGATGCGGGCGTGCTGCTGCGCGAGTACGCCGAGAAGCTGCTGAACCTGCGCGGCGAAGTGCGCGCGGCGCTCACGGAATTGCGCAGCGCGGAACGCGGAAAGCTGTCCATCGCCGCGAACGAATTCACATCCCTGTACCTTTTACCGTTGCTCCATGAATTCCGCCGGGCCTGCCCGATGGTGCGCGTTTCGGTGACGCGATCGCTGGCGAGCCGGGTGCCGGACGCGGTGCTGAACCACAGCGTGGAGCTGGGAATGCTGTCGTTCGCCCCGGAAGATGCGGCGCTCCGATCGGTGGTGGTGGCCACGGACGCCCTGGCGTTTGTGGTGCATCCGCGGCACCCGCTGGCCGGCGCGCGAAAGGTGGACATCCGGGAGCTGGGCGCGCAGTCGTTTGTCGCGCACCATGTGCCTTCGCCGCACCGGGCCAAGGTGCTGGCGGCCTTCAAACGCCACAAAACGCCGCTGAACATGGACGTGGAGCTGCCCACGCTTGAGGCCATCCGGAAATTTGTGGCCATGGGGAACGGTGTGGCGCTGGTGCCCGCCGTGTGCGTGCAGGGTGAAATCGCGCGCGGCGAGCTGGTGCGCGTGCCCGTGCCGGAGCTCCAGTTCGAGCGAAAGATCCGAATCGTCTACCGGCGAAGTGCCCTCCTGTCGCACGCCGCACGGGCATTCCTGAAAGTGGCGGAAGCGCTTGCGCACAAACCCGGCGGCGTCAGCATCTTCGAGCGAGAGCGGTAGCGCCGGCTCCGTCACCCGGCCTCCGGCGGGGATTCGAAGCGGACGAGATCTGCGCGGAACCCGCGCGTTTTCCAGGCACCGTACAGGATGCCGAATAGCATCCAGGCGCCCCCGGCAAGTCTTGCCTGCCAGCGGAGATTAAGCCAGATGAACAGGCAGATGGAGAATCCCGCGAGCGGCGGGAGGGCGTCTTTCCACACGTTCCTCTGCACCATTTCGTGATCATCCTTTTGATTCGCGCGCAGGTAGTAGCGGGCGAAGGAGGCGGCGTTCACTCCCATAAATGCAATAAAGGCGCCAAAATTGAGCATTTCCGCGCCCAGCTCGTAGCTCATGGCAAAGGCGCCCACCAGCGAGATGGCGCCGACGAACAGGACGTTGTTCGCGGGGATGCCGTGGCGGGGCGCGATGGCGCCGAAAAAGAGCTTCGGCAGGGCGTTGTCGCGGCCCATCCCGTAGAGAAGGCGCGCGGCGCCCATTTGCGAGGCCATGCCGGAACCGATGGTGGCGACCAGGAGGGTGGCGTTGATGAGGAGGAACAGCCAGGGCCCGCCTGCCCGGCCAGCCACGTAGACGTAGGCGGTGTCTACGTCCGGAAACTTCAACGAGACGGGCCAGACGAGCTGCGCCGCATAGACCTCGAGCGATGCGAGCACGCCGGTGATCAGGCAGGTGAGGACCGTGGCGCGCAGGATATTGCGGCGGGGATTTTCCACCTCTTCGGAGAGCGTGGAGATGCCGTCGAAGCCGATGTAGGTGAGCGCGGCGATGGACGTGCCGGTGAAGAGCGCTTTGGCGGAGAATGTGGCGGG
>Ga0209415_10013294_pt1 | contig 13592 bp, 14 predicted proteins | sample PeaSoiSIISIP2007_FD_187696 | JGI IMG/M metagenome (GOLD analysis project Ga0209415, IMG submission 187696) | Peat soil microbial communities from Weissenstadt, Germany - SII-SIP-2007 (SPAdes) (version 2) | ecosystem: Environmental > Terrestrial > Soil > Wetlands > Peat | place: Germany... | reverse complement strand
GAACGCGCGGCTCGAGATTTGAGACAGTACGGGGTCCACGGCGTCGCCCAGACCTTGACGCCGTACGACACGGCCTTCTGCGCGATGGCGACCTCGCTGGTGTGGCCGTTCGTCGGGTCGATCCGTACGCGGTGAAGCGAAAACCAGGCGCCCTTCGTGGTCGACCAGAGCCTGTCCGGGTCGTTGGCCGGGTCATTGAATGTCGACCCCCAGGCCGTCGACGCGCCGAAGCCGTCGATGCGCTGGTACACCGTCGTCGGGTCCACGGTCATCGCGTTTGCCGCGGGCGTTCCCTTCGTCCTCATCGTCACGCCCGCGTCCGAGGACGACGAGCCGCCCGACGAGCTCGATGAACTCGATGAAGAGGAGGAGCTGGAAGAAGAGCTACCCGAAGCACCGCTCGCGGAACCGCTCGAGGGTCGACGCACCGGTGCTGCCGCCGGACGAGGTGCTCCCCCCGGAGCTCGAGCCCGATCCGGAGCTGGAGCTCCCAGCGGCGTCGGTCGAGCCGGAGCTCGACGCCGTAGCGGCGGACGCGCCGCCATCGGCGCCCGAATCGTCGCCGGTACCGTCTCCTCCGCTCTGGCTTCCGTGGTTGGCGCCCGACGACCCGCAAGCGAAAAGGACGGACAAGGCGGCCATCGGCAAGAGATGGCGACGACCGGCGGCGCGGTTCATCAACAGCGCAGTGGCGGCAAGCGGCGCAACCCGTCACGAAAACGGAGGCACTCCGGGCGGGGCTGAAGCGAACCCCCGTCCTGTCCAGAAATTCATCCGAGGTCGCGCCGACCCTCGTCGTCGATGGCTCGGACCGCTCCCCCGAGCTTCACCTGATGAAATACCCCGAGACTCGCCACCGTCCGTCGGCCTCCTTCATCGGCGTCACGGTCTCGACCGCGCTCTGCTTCTTCTCGAAGCTCGTGTCGAACTTGATGACGACGTACTCCGCGTCGGGCGCTCCGGGCAGGCTCGTCGCGTACGTGGCCGACTTCAGCGCTCGCGACAGGACCTTCCCGAGGGGTCCCCGTGCGGCGTTGTCCGCCTTCTCCCAGGCGGATTGATCGACTGCCTTCTTGAAGTATGCAGCAGCTTCCGCCCAGCTCTGCGAGGCCTTGCCCGCGTCCACCAGGGACAGCCACGCCTCGGCGGCGGCCTGGGCGGCCTTCTCGTTGGTCATGGGCACCGCCGGCGCCGCTCCCGGTGCCTGTGTCGCCGGTGTCGCCGGGGCTTGGACCGAGCTGTCCGGCGCCTTCTCCCGGGCGCAGCCGCAGACCAGCATCTGCGCCAAGAGAAGCTCCCCGGCGGAGGCTCTTGACCGTTGCACCAGACCCGCCCAGGACATGTGGCTGACGGTATCGCTCGCCGTCGGCGCGGGCAACGCTCCGGTCGTACCGTAAGCTCTACGCTTTGGGGGAGCTGCGCCGATATCCTTCCGGGGTGCAATCGTCCGGAAGCGCGTCCGGCGTCGTCGGCTGGCTGCAGCGGCCTCGCGCGGGCGGCATCGTCGTCGCTCTCGGTTTGCTTCTCGCCGTGCCTTCGCTGTCGGTCGGTTTCTTCTCGGACGATTACGCTTTCATCGACGCCCTCGAGCACCGCCTCGCTCTCGACGTACCGTGGTGGGACCTCTATCGCTGGACCCCTGGCGACCCCGCGCAGCTCCGGAGCCTCATCGTCTCCGGTCAGCTCCCCTGGTGGACGACTCCCGACCTGCGGCTGCACCTTGCCCGGCCGGTTCCGAGCATGCTCCTCGCGCTGGATCACGCGCTGTTCGGCCGCACCGCGCTGCTTTGGCACGTGCACTCGCTGCTCTGGTACGGCGCCTTGCTCGTGGCCGCGAGAGCGCTGTTCCGCCGCCTGCTGCCTCCCAGCACGGCGACGCTCGCCTTGCTCCTCTTCGCGCTCTCCGACGCCGCCATCCTTCCAGCCGCGTGGATCTCGGCGCGGCACTACGCCCTCGTGACTCTCTTCTCCGCGCTCGGCTTGCTCTCACACCTGAAGTGGCGATGCGAAGCGTGGAAGGCCGGTCGTCCGCTCGCGCTGCTCTCGTTTCTCGTCGGTCTCTCTTGCGGTGAGGCCGCGTTGGGCGGCCTCGCGTTGGCGTTCTCGTACGAAGTCCTCGGAACGTCGGAGGAGAGCCTCGGCGCGCGCGTCGTTCGTGGATTGCCCTTCGTGGGAATCGCCATCGCTTACCTGGGCCTCTTCAGCGCCGCGGGCTGCGGCGCCTACGGGGGCGCGGGATACCTCTCGCCCCTGTCGGAGCCCGTCCCCTTCGTCGTCGCGGCCGCGACACGCCTTCCGATCCTCTTCGCGGACGCGATCCTCGGCGTACCCGCCGAGCTCGCGAACATGGGGCTGGGGCGCGCGCTCGCGGCGGCCGGGCTCGCCGCATCCGTGCTCGCCGGCCTGCTCGTGCGCGCCGTCCTGCCGCGCGAAGGCGCCGAGCTCGCGGCCGTCCGGTGGCTGCTGCCCGGCGCGGTCGTCGCCATGTTGGCGGCCGTCGGTGGCTTCCCGGGGTCGCGCGAGCTCATGGTCCCGAACCTCGGGCTGTCGGCGGTGCTCGCCGTCGTGATCGTCCGCGGCCTCGCCGCAGGGCGAGGGGCACTCGTGCGCCGCGCGGGGGCCTGGTTTCTTGCCGTCGTTCACGTCGGCCTCGCGCCCCTCGTCCAGCTCGGCACCCAGCAGTCGCTGAAGAAGATGGGGCGCGCGACGGAGTCGGTCGCTCGGGACGCGGCGCGCGAAGTCGACCCTCGCGGACGCATTCGCGTCGTCGAGGCCTCCGACCCCATGGTGGCCATGTACGCGGGCGCACTCCTCGCGTCCGAGGTGGACCGCAGCGCGACCTGCGGCGCATGGATCGGGGGCGTCCGCGCCGACATGCTCGTCGAGCGAACCGGTCCTCGCACCTTCACGCTGGCGCCCAGAGGGACGACATTCCTCAAGGGTTCTTTCGAAAACCTGTTTCGGGCCGCGTGGCATCCGCTTTATCTTGGCTACGAGCAGCCCGTCTGCGGCGCGGTCGTGCGGGTCGTCGCGCTCGACGGGGGACTGCCGTCGCGCATCGAGGTGACGGCCGACGCCGATCTCGACGACCCCTCCGGCGGCTGGCTGGCGTGGCAGGCGGGGGCGCTGCGCCGCTTCACGTTCCCGTCGCCCGGCGGCACGACGGTGATCGTCTGGACGCCGGGGCCGATGGGACTCTTCTGACCCATCGCGAAGCCCAGCACGAGGTCGCTACCAGTGCAGCGCAGCCCGGACATCGGCCGTGGAGTCAGCGGGACACGTCCCCGCGTCACCCGCCAGCGTCCCGGACGCACACCCGAGGTACGTCGAGATGCCGAGCGCGTTCTCCCAGGCGCGCAGCATCGAGAAGTGATTCATCGGCGTGGACGACGTCGTACCCGCGGTGATGTACGGCGAGATGAACACGTTCGGAGTCGGACCGCCGAAGGTCGACGTGTTTTGCTCGTCCCAGAGGAGCTGCACCGCGACGTCCCCGCGGAGGTAAGCCTTCGACGCGAAGATGAGCGGCATGTACGTCGACAGCCAGTTGTCGGCCTGCGTGATCGTGCCGTCGTGCATGTCGTTCAGCAGCGAAGGCGTCACGAACGCGAACTGGGGCAAGGTGTCGTTCGCCAGATCGTCGGTGAATGCGTTGCTCGGCGCCGGCGTGCACGGCGTGTGCGTCGTCGTCGGATCGCACGTCAGCGCGGCGATCGGGACGTCGTCGGCCGAACAGCCGGCGAGCGCCGAGTAGTAGACGGCGGGGTTGTGCTTCGCCGCGTACTCGCCGCTCGACGTCGGCGCGCACGCACCCGGCATGGCCTCCTGGTAAGCCTTCCACGACGTCACCTGGGCGAAGATGGACGTGGTGGAGAGCACATGGCTCGTCGCGTCGCCGTCGTCCGTGATGCAGCCCATGCCCGTCTGATCGAGCCCCGTGTTGCAGTTGGAGCCCGACGTGAGCGCGAGGTAGTGCGGCAGCGACACGAGGTTGTCGGCGAAGCAGTCGTCGTTGTAGGCCATCGCCTGCCCGCATTGCGTCGCGAGGGAGTCGATGTAGGGCGCGATGCTCGCTGCCCCGTTCACCGATCCATAGTTCTCGTTCTCCAGCAGGATCACGATGATGTTCTTCAGCTTCGCGGGCGCCGTGCGCGGCATGCCCGTCGCGTTGCAGATCGTGCCGGGGGCGAAGCCGCCGTCGCCGGATCCCGCGTCGCCCGCGTCGCCCGCGTCGCCGGTGCCAGGTGCGGCGGCGCTCGCGTCACCGGCGTCTGCGCCAGGGCCTGCTTCGAGGCTCCCGCCGCTGCTGCTCGTACCCCCGGCGGCGCCGCCGTCCGAGCGGCTGGCGGTGGAGCCACTGCTGCTTGCGCCTCCTCCGTCCTGACCGCCGTCGCTTCCGGACGCGTTCCCGCCCCCGCTGCTGCCGCACGCGAGCGTCGCGACGAGCGAGACGCAGAGAGCCATCGCTGGATTGTTCAGCTTCTTAGGCATGATCGGGGGGATCATACGCCAGGCTCACGGGAACGCGGCTGTCGTTCGCGCTCGGTGCGACGATCCAGTCCGCGTCGGCATCGGACCCTGCGACCGAAAGGGGCGACATGGACGACCTGAAGCTTGGAGTGATCCTCGCGAGCACGAGGGAAGGGCGGCGCGGTGAAGGGTTCGCGCGATGGATCCATGCGCTTCTGGCCGGGCGCCAGGGAGCCCAGGTCGAGCTGCTCGACCTGCGCGAGTGGCGGTTGCCGAGCTACGACCACGCGGCCATGCCAGGCGCGGCCGAGAAGAGCTACACCGATCCCACGGCGCGCGGCTGGGTCGAGAAGATCGCCGGGCTCGACGGCTACGTCATCGTGACCCCGGAGTACAACCACGGTTACCCCGGCGGGCTGAAGAACGCGCTCGACCACGGATTCGCCGTCTGGGCAAACAAGCCCGTGGCGTTCGTCAGCTATGGCGGAACGTCGGCCGATGCTCGCGCCGTCGAGCAGCTCCGGCTCGTGGCAATCGAGCTGCGGATGGTCCCGATCCGCAACGAGGTGAACGTTCGGCTCATCGGCGCGTCGCTCGACGAGCGCGGGCAACCGACGGAGGAGTTCTACGCGAAGCGTGCCTCGGCCATGATCGACACGCTGCTCTGGTGGGCGCGCGTCGCCAGGGAAGGCCGCGAGCGCCACCCGCTGCCCTAGGACGGCGGCGACCCGATGGGCGGCTCGCCTCTCCGCCGGTTCACCGGCGGATCGAGAACCCGATGAACGGCGTCGCCGCCGGCTCGTCCCCGTGGAGCCCGACGTAAGTCCCGAGGTCGATCTGCATGTCTCGCGTGAAGGCCCACAGGGCGCCCGTCCCGAGCGCGACGTCCGGGCCGGTCGCGGTCCTCGGTGCCCGGAGGCTCGAGAACGGCTGCTTCCCCGTCACGGGCCCAGCCGCAGACCGCCTGCACGCACATAGTGACGGAAGTCGGGGTCGCGTGTGATGAGAGCGACGCCGTGGTCGATGCAGCTCTGCGCGATGAGCGCGTCCGCGACCCGCGACCTTTGGCCGCGCGCGAGAACCTTCGCGCGAAGCTCTCCGGCCCGCCGCCAGAAGGCCGGCCCCAGCTCGAGCAGAGGCACTTCCGCCAGATGCGAAGCCAGCGCGGCGGAGCCGCGTGGATCGCTCAACATCTCGGTGAGAACGACCGGAGGCAGGACCAGCTGCCAGGCTTGCAGCGCATCCCCGACGGCCGCGACGTCCGGGCCGGCCTCGCCGGCGAAGAAAGCGACGAGGGAGCTCGTGTCGGCCGCGATCACGTGCGGTCTTCACGCAGCCGCGCGGCGCTCTTCGAGAAGCGCACGCGTCCGCGGAGGGCGTGAAGCTTCTCGTACGCGCGGCCTGCCGCGAGCAGCGAGAGGCCTTCCCGGATGGTCGGCGTGATGCCTTCTCCCGTGGCGGCCTGCGCCCGCCTCAGAAGGTCCGCCGGCACTAGGACGGTCACTTTCCTGACGGCGCTCACCGGGGGAAAAATGCCAGCCGACATGCCGTATGTCAAGATGGCGTGGGGCGAGTCCCGCCGCGTGGCATAGTCGTGCCCATGCACAGGTGGGTCACTCGCGCCGTCACCGGGCTTCTCGTCGTCTTCGGCCTCTTGAGCGTCCTCGTCGCCTGGGAGTGGAAAGGCGATATCTCCCTGGAAACGCTGAAGGCGCGCTGGGCTGGGCCACCCTCCCGCTTCGTCGACGTCGACGGGATGAGCGTTCACTACCGCGACGAGGGCAAGGGGCCCGCCATCGTGCTCCTGCACGGGACCGGCGCCTCTCTGCACACGTGGGACTCCTGGGCCGCGGCTCTCTCGCCCTCTCATCGCGTGGTGCGGCTCGATCTTCCCGCGTTCGGGTTGACGGGGCCGCGCCCCGACGGCGACTACAGGCTCGATACGTACGTCGAGTTCCTCGAGCGCTTCGCGGCAAAGCTCGGGCTCGGCAGCTTTGCGCTGGCGGGAAACTCGTTCGGGGGCGCCCTGGCGTGGCGGTTCGCGGTGGCCCATCCCTCCGAGGTCACCCGGCTGGTCCTGATCGATGCCGGAGGCTACCCGAGGAAGACGAAGCGACTGCTGGTCTTTCGCCTCGGCCAGCTGCCGATCGTGGCGCCGCTCATGGCGCATCTGGATCCTCGCCTGCTCGTCGAGAGGACCACGCGGCAAGCGTACGGGGACCCCACCCGGGTGACGCCGGAGCAGATCGAGCGCGGCTACGAGCTGGTCCTGCGCCCGGGCAACCGCGAGGCCTTCGGGGCCGTGACGTCGGTGCCCTTCGAGGACCGGACGGCGCTGCTGCGGACGCTGCGCGTCCCCACGCTCGTCATGTGGGGAGACAAGGACGCGCTCATCCCCGTCTCGGACGCGCAGCGATTCGCCGCCGACGTCCCGGGCGCCCGCGTCCGCATTTACGAAACGCTCGGCCACATCCCCATGGAGGAAGACGGGGCTCGAACGGCCGGCGACGTGCGCGAGTTCCTGGAGGGTCCCTGAAGCCGGGCAACGTCGCGCGCCGTCCATGCCGTGCGGCACCGTGGGCTCGGCACGATCGGATTGTCGGGCCTTCACGCCGGCGGGCGCCGTCCGCCCGTCAGGCCTTTCTACAGCGGCCCAGCACAGCTCAGGCTCGACCCGCGGTCCGACGCAGTGGAGGGCGGCGCTGGACTGGCAAGCGTCACGCCGTTCGCCTCGTTCTCCGGGGACGAGCAGGGCCAGCGCGAGTAGTAGTGCTCGACCCACGGCATGACGATCCCCTTCGCCGGCGGCGCGACGCGGATGACGGCGGGTGCGGCGGCGGGTCGCTCGACGCGCGGGCACGCCGGAATCTGGTAGCGCAGGGGGCCGGGGCCGAGTCCCCGTTCGCACGAGTCTCGACCGTTGGCGATGACGTCGCGCACGTTCGCATCCGCGACCGGGCTGGTGCTGAGCGCAGGCGCGTTGGCGAGGCCCGGCTGAACCGTGGTGGCGCAGGCAAGCGGCCCCACGGACATCAGCATTCCGACCAGCGCGGCCGCTCGACGCATGGGACTTCTCCTCGACGCCTCCGAGCGGACTTCCCGAGCGGGCAATCCGGCGCTGACGCCAGCGCCTCGAAGGCTCACCCCTCAAGTTAAGCATCGACAGGAGCGGGCGCCACGAGCTCGCCCGTGCACCTCAGCCCTACCGACAGGGACGGACGGCGACACAATCACGGGCTCCGGCGCGTCCGCCAGTTTTGTCGTTCGATTTGCCCTCGGGGCCTGCGTAGGATGCGGCCCATGAATCCTGCCCCGTGCCCCCATTGCGGGCAGCCGCACGAGCCCCAGTCCACATTCTGCCCGCAGACGGGCCGTCCGCTGCGGGCGGCGCCCGTGCCGCCGCAACCGTACGGGCAAGCACCTGCGCCGCAGCCAGGCCCACCGCAGCCGCAGTATGGACAGCCTGCACAGGCACAGGCGGCGTGGCCGCAAGCCCAACCGCCTGCGTACGGACAGCAGGCTCCCTACGGGCAGCCGCCGCAATACGGGCAGCAACCGCCGCCGTACGGGCAGCCGCCGCCGCAGCAGCCCTACGGACAGCCCCCTGGCTACGCCCCGCCCCCGCAGGCCGGCGGCTTCGGAGCCGGCAAGCCCGTGGGGACCATCCTCACCGAAGCCTTCCAGCTCTATCAGAAGAACCTCGTCGCCCTGCTCGTGACCTCCGCCATCCTGATCGCCCCCGTCTCGCTCGTGAAGTCGGCGGCCATCGGCCTGATGCTGGCCCCCACGGTGGCCGTCGAGACGGTCACCAAGGACGCGGCGCAGCGCGTCCAGAAGTCGACCGCCGACTGGCAGCGCGAGCTGGCCGCCGCCAAGGGCGACCCGAAGAAGCTCGCGGAGCTCTCGCGAGAGAGGCGGGAGGAAATCCAGGCTCTTGGCCGTGACGTCGCCGTGACCGGAGGGGCCCTGGCCGGCGGCCTGATGGCGTGGCTCCTGGGACTGCTCGCGATGCTGGTCGGCCTCGCCCTCATGTACGGGATCGCGATCCCGCTCGTGACCGGCGCGCTCACGATCGTCGTCGCCGACCGCGCGACCGGCGGCAACGCCGGGCCGGGACAGGCGTACTTGCTCCTTCTCGGGCGCCTCGGCAAGTTCCTCAGCGCGTGGGTCCCCGCCTTCTTCATCGTCCTCTTCGGACTGTGCCTTCTCATCCTTCCGGGCCTCGTCGCTGGGTTCCTCTTCACGTTCGTCGCGCCCGTCGTGCTCCTCGAGGGCATCGGCGGCATCGCGGCGCTCAAGAGAAGCGTGAGCCTCGTCAAGGCGAACGTGCTCCAGGTGTTCGTGGTCGGGCTCGTGTTCGCCGTCATCCGCATCGCGTCTCAGATCGTCGTCCACCTGTTCGTTCCGCGCACGGCGTTCTTCGTCGACAGCCTGGTCCAGGACGCGCTGCTGATGCTCCTGCTCCCGGTGCCGATCGTGGGCACGGTCTTGCTCTACCTGGACATTCGAAGGCAGGCCGAGGGGCTCGACGATCGAGGCGTCCAGGCGGGGATCGAGGGGCTCAAGCGGGGGTAGCGCGCGACCGTTGGCGGACGGGGCGCACGCTTCGCTGCCATCCGCGAGGGCGCAGCGGAGCGATGCGCCGACGAGTCCCACCGGTGCGCCGATCTGGCTGGCGGGCGCATCGACGTCGCACGGCGATGCGTCGACGAGTCCCGGCGATGCGGCCATGAGCCACGTCGGTGAGCCACCGAGCTTCGTCGATGCGGTTCTGAGCCACGTCGGTGAGCGGGCGAGCTCCGTCGATGCGGTCATGGACCACGTCGGTGAGCCGGCGAGCTTCGTCGATGGGCTGACGAGGTCGGCGGACGCGCCGGCGAGCTTCGCCGATGCGTCGACGAGCCACGTCGGTGCATCTTCCGGCCTCGCAGACTCGTCGATGAGCCACGTCGATGAGTCGACGAGTCCCGTCGGTGCGTCTTCCGGTCTCGTAGATTGGAGCGACCGGGCGTCCGGCGACGCGGCCCGTGCTATCCCTGCGCGGGGTGGGAAGTGCCTTCGTGGTGCTGATCGCGGGTGCCGGCCGCAGCACCTCCCGCGGGTCCGCCGCGACGTCGAGGACTTCGCGCACCGCAATCGCTACGGGACGAAGCTGAAAGAGAGCGGCGACGGAGGGCCAGGGCGGCCAGGCCGAGGAGGGGGAAGAGCGCGGCGGCGCCGGGCGTCGCGCCGGTGGCCACGACCTGACAACCTCCCGAGGTGCCCGCGGTGCCCCCGGTGCCCGTGGGCGCCGAGGTCGAGCCCGACGCGCCGCCGTCCGCGGCCGCGTTCTGCGCTGCAGCGGGCACGGAAGCGCCGCCGCCGGCCGACAGGGACGCCGCGCCGGGGCTCGTGCCGAGGTCTTTGTACGGCGGCTCGCAGAGCATCGGCGCAGGCGCTGCATCGGGAGTGCCGCACGCGGGGACGGCCCCGTCGAAGCTCGCGGGGCCCGCGCAGACGGCGACGGGCTGGAGCTGCGCGACGCACGTCCAGGTCGACGGGCAGTCGGAGACCGTGGTGCACGGGATCATGTTCGCCTGGCACGATGACGTCGATCCCGTGGCGGTGGTGCACGACGGCGGGGACGGTGGTGAGGATGCGTCGTCGGTGCCGACGGTGACCGTACCTGCGTCGACCAGGATGATCGGTTGCGAACCCGTCGCGGGCGGAGAGGAGGGCGCTCCCGCCGACGAGCCGCTGGACCCGGCCGCGCTCCCCGAGCACGTCGTGACCGTGTCGGGCACGCACGTGAACCCGTCGCCGCAGTCGCTGTTGACATGGCAGGGGACGTCGTAGCGCGGCACGCAGGACTTGACGGTCGTCGTCGTGCAAGGGCCGGCGTCCACGGCGGGAGCCAGGCAGTCCGCGTTCGGAGGACAGCTCGAAGTGGACGCAGGCGCGGCGCAGTTCGTGTAGCTGTCGGCGTAGCAGACCATCCCGGTCGCGCAGTCGGCGTCGGTGCTGCACGGTCCGGGCGCGCAGCCCATGGTCACCTGCGGGTTGCACGCCGGAGCCGGTGGGCAGGCCTGCGCGTCGACGGCGGCTCCGGCCGGCGAGGCACACGCGTACCCGGGGCACGCGCTCGCGCCGACGACCTGGCAGGTAAACCCCTTCGAGCAGTCGCTGTTCTGGGTGCACGAAGTCGTGTCGGCCGAGGCCGTCCGGGACGCGCCGAGCGCACCCAGGGCGAAGAGGATCGCGAGCGAACGGACTGGAAGATGAGAGCTCATGGTGATGGCCAAAGCATTGGCCGTGCCAGAAGGAGCGCGGGCGTTTTTCGAGTTGCCGCACCCTCGCGGTGTGCCGACCTGTGCCGGCGACGACGGCCAGCACGACGGCCATGTCGGACGGAGCGACCCGCCCGGGTGCGGCCGTCGCGTCGCCGCATTACACTGGCGCACAATGAAACGCGCCGTTCTCGTCTCGCTCGTGCTGACGGCGTCCGCGTGCAATCGCCCCTCGACCATCTCACCCGATCCCGCGCAGGCGACAGGGTCGGCGCCCTCCCCCGGCAACGCCAACACGTCGGTCGCGCGCGCCGCGGTCGGCTCGCCCGCACCCGACTTCACCCTCCCGGACCTCGACGGCCATCCGGTCACCTTGTCGGCCTTGAAGGGCAAGACCGTCGTGCTCGAGTGGTTCAACCCCGGCTGCCCCTTCGTGCGCAAGGCGCACACCGTCGGCTCGCTGAAGGATACGCCGGCGCGAGCGCTCTCCCAGGGCGTGGTCTGGATCGCGGTGAATTCCGCCGCGCCCGGCAAGCAGGGCAGCGACCCCGACATGAACCGCAAGATCTCCGTCGAGTATGCGATGGCCTATCCGATACTCCTCGACCCCAGCGGCCGCGTCGGCCGCGCCTACGGCGCCACCAACACGCCGAACATGTACGTCATCGATCCGCAGGGAACGCTCGTCTACCGCGGCGCCATCGACAACTCGCCCGACGCCGAGGGCCAGTCCCCGACCGGCGGCAAGCTGGTGAACTACGTCGACGACGCGCTCGATGCGTTGAAAGCGCATCAGCCGCTGAAGGTGCCCGAGACCAGGGCGTACGGCTGCGGCGTTAAGTACGCCACCAGCTAGGAGCCCGTAGGGTATTGCCCTTCGGGCAAGCTCCAGTCCGGGCTCCGTCGTGATGGTCGTGCGGGGGACGGCCGTGTCACGTCGTCGCCCGCCGTGTTAGAGCAGTGCGGGTGACGCGCGTCCTGAAGTGGGTGGGCCTTGCGGCGCTGCTGCTCGTGATCGCGGCAGCGTCGGTCTGGTACTCCGCGTTCGGCGACAACAGCCCGATCGTCGACGGGCAGCAGCTGGCCCCCGGCGTCGAGACGGTGAAGGACGGCTTCGTCAGCGTCTTCGTGCTCGACGTCGGTCCCGGCAAGGTCGCGCTCATCGACGCCGGCCACGACGCGTCCGGCAAGGCCATCCTCGCGGCGCTCGCGCGACGCGGGCTCACGAGCGGGTCGGTGGCCGCGATCTTCCTGACGCACGGTCACGGCGATCACACGGCCGCGTGCAACGTGTTTCCTGACGCCAAGGTCTACGCCCTCCAGAGCGAGGTAGCTCTCGTCGGCGGGGCGGCGAAGGTCACCAATCCGCTCGGCGACGGCGACGTCTCCAACGTCGGCGACCTGCCCGTGGAGACCTTCGCCGTGCCCGGCCACACGCCCGGATCGGCGGTCTACCTCGCTCGCGGCGTACTCTTCTTCGGCGACAGCGCCGGCGCGTCCAAGGACGGCGCGATGATGAAGGCCGTGCGCCTCTTCTCGAAGGACTCCCGACAGAACGTCGCCTCGCTCAAGCTCCTGGCGACGCGGCTGCAGCCTCGCGCTCAAGACATCAAGGTGCTCGCGTTCGCGCACACGGGTCCCCTCGCCGGCTTCCAGCCACTGTCCACGTTCGCGAGCAGTCACTGAGAGCCGCACGAAGGGGAAGACCATGGCCACTCGATTGAATTTCGCGTCCACGACGGGGGAAAAGCTCGAGGGTGCCCTCTCCAAGCCCGCCGGCTCCGGCAAGACGGGCGGCGTCGTCGTCGTCCAGGAGTGGTGGGGATTGAACGACCACATCAAGGCGCTGTGCGACCGCTTCGCGGAGGCCGGCTTCGTCGCGCTCGCGCCGGACCTCTACCACGGCAAGATCGCCAGGACGCAGGAAGAGGCCGGCGCGATGATGGGGGCGCTCGACACGAAGAAGGCGGTCGCCGAGATCGGCGCCGCCGCCGCGCGGCTCAAGGCCGACCCCGGCTGCAACGGACGGGTCGCCGTCGTCGGTTTCTGCATGGGCGGCGCGCTCACCCTCGCTGCGGCGTGCTCGGTCGAGGACCTCGCCGCGGCGGTGCCTTTCTACGGACTGCCGCAGCTCGCGCTCGACGCGTACGCCAAGGTCAAGACGCCTGTTCAGGCGCACTTCGCGAAGCGAGACGACTGGGCCAAGGCGTCCGTCGCCGAGGACATCCAGAAGAGGGTGCGATCGGGCGGCGGTCACATGGATCTGTTCGTGTACGACGCCGGGCACGCGTTCATGCGCTCGACGGATCCACAGGTCTACGACCCGGCGAGCGCGCGCCTCGCGTGGGAGCGAGCCGTGGAGTTCCTGCAGAAACACCTTGCTGCGTGAGGCGCGCGCGGGGCGGCGCTCAGCGATCGAGCGCGATCACGCCCGCGAGATAGAGCTCGGAGAGCAGGCGCAGCGCCTGGTCCGGCGACAGGCCCGGCACGAACGCGATCTCGTCCAGCGTCGCCAACCCGTCGACCCTCGAGAGAAGGCCGCCGGCGCCGGCGTCGAGCGTCAGCGCGGCGATCGCCTCGGGAGCCATCACGACGGTCGGGACGCGATGAAGATTGCCACCCAGCCGCGCGACGTACAGCTCGCGCAGCTCCGTGCGGCTCATCTCCGCGCAGTCGAGCGCGTCGGCGTCGCGCGGCAGGCGGCGCAGCAGCGCCTCGGCGGCCATGAGGGCCGCCGCATAGTCGCCGGCGGCGAGCCGCTCGAGCATCCGGTCCGCCAGCGCCGCGTCCTCGGGCGAGCGCTCCGACACCAGCTCGCGAACGGACGGGGGCAGGGGCGGCGGACCGGATGCTCGA
>Ga0209415_10013292_pt1 | contig 13594 bp, 12 predicted proteins | sample PeaSoiSIISIP2007_FD_187696 | JGI IMG/M metagenome (GOLD analysis project Ga0209415, IMG submission 187696) | Peat soil microbial communities from Weissenstadt, Germany - SII-SIP-2007 (SPAdes) (version 2) | ecosystem: Environmental > Terrestrial > Soil > Wetlands > Peat | place: Germany... | reverse complement strand
TTCCTGAGCACCGCGGCCGGACGCGAGAGCGGCTTCGTCGCGGTGCACATGTACCGCGGCATGGCCTGGGAGCCTTATTTCCGCGCGGTGGAGGCGATCATGGACGAGCTCGGCGGGCGTCCGCACTGGGGCAAGCGCCACTTCCAGACGGCCACCACGCTGCGCGAGCGCTACCCCGACTGGGACCGCTTCCAGGCGGTGCGTGCACGGCTTGACCCGCAGGCCACGTTCGCGAACGCCTGGACCGACCGGGTGCTCGGACCCGTCCGCGCCGTCGAGCACGTCGATGTCTGAGGACGCCTACGCGCGGCTGGAGCGGGCCACCGCCGGTCTGGAGGCTCCGTTTGCGCTGGTCGACCTCGACGCGATGTGGGCGAACGCGGCGGACATGGAACGGCGCGCGTCCGCCAAGCCGATCCGCCTGGCGAGCAAGTCGCTGCGCTGCCGCGCCCTGCAGCAGCGGGTGCTCGCGCGCGCAGGTTTCCGCGGCACGCTCGCGTTCACGCTGCCCGAGGCGCTGTGGCTGGCGGGCGGCGGCGAGCGGGACCTGCTCGTCGCATACCCCTCCGCCGATCGCCGGGCGCTCAAAGCGCTCGCCGCGCTGGCCCCCGGCACGGAGGTGACGGTGATGGTCGACAGCGTCGAGCAGCTCGAGCTGATCGGGCAGGCCGCCGGCGCGCAGGCCTCGGCGCCCGTGCGCGTGTGCCTGGACGTGGACGCCGGCTGGCGCGCGCTCGGCGGACGCGTGCGCGTCGGCGCGCGGCGCTCGCCGCTGCACGCACCCGCGCAGGCCGCCGCGCTCGCCCGTGAGATCCTCGCCCGCGACGGGTTGTGCCTGGTGGGGATCATGGCCTACGAGGCGCAGATCGCGGGCGTCGGCGACGCGCCTCCCGGGAGCCCCCTGCGCGCCCGTGCGATCCGCCTGATGCAGCAGCGCTCCGCACGCGAGCTGGCGGTGCGGCGCAGGGCGATCGTGGAGGCCGTCGCGGCCGTGCTCGAAGGCGCAGGCGCGCCGCGCCTGCAGTTCGTAAACGGCGGCGGCACCGGCAGCCTGCAGCGCACGGCGGCCGAGCCCGCGGTCACAGAGCTGGCCGCGGGCTCAGGCCTGTACGGGCCGACGCTGTTCGACGCCTACCGCGCTTTCACGCCGCTGCCGGCCGCGATGTTCGCGCTGCCGGTGGTGCGCCGACCGCATCGGGGCGCCGTCACGGCGCTCGGTGGCGGCTACCTGGCCTCCGGAGCCGGCGACGCGGCGCGGCTGCCGCGACCGCACCTGCCGCAGGGGCTGCGGCTCGACCGACAGGAGGGTGCCGGCGAGGTGCAGACGCCGCTGCTCGGTGCGGTCGCCGACGGCTTGGCGCTCGGCGACCGCGTGTATTTCCGCCACGCCAAGGCCGGCGAGATGTGTGAGCGCTTCGCGAGCCTGCACCTGCTCGAGGGGGAGCGGATCGTGGACGAGGTGCCCACCTATCGCGGCGAGGGACAATGCTTCCTGTGAGCACGGGCGATCAGCCACACGACGGGCGTGCGCCGCTGCAGGCCGTCCTGCGCGAGGTCGTCGAGACGCTCGCCGAGCTCGACCGCACGCCCTGCTCGCTCGGCGAGCGGCAGGCCGCCGAGTGGCTCGCGGCGCGGCTCGGATCGATCGATGGCGTGCGCGTGGCGCTCGAGGAGGAGCCTTCCTGGGGAACGTTCCCGCCGACCGCCACGATGCTCGGGCTGCTCGGCGCGGCCGGGGCGGCGCTCGTGCTCGCGCGGCGAGCGCGGGCCGGCGCGCTGCTCGCGAGCCTCGCCTTCGCGGGCATCGTGGATGAGGCGCAGAACGGCCCGCGCGTGCTGCGGCGGCTCCTGCGCCGGCGGCGCAGCACCGTCAACGTGCTCGCCCGGCTGCGCGGGCCCGCGCCCCTGACCGGCGCCGCTCGCGCCGACCCGCTCGGGCAGGAGGACGGGCGGCAAACGCTCGTGGTGCTCGCCCACCACGACGCGCCACAGACCGGTCTGCTGTTCGACCAGACGCTCCAGCGCCGCCTGCACGAGCTGGCGCCCGGACTGCTGGGGCGGGCAAAGACGCCGCCGCCGCAGTGGTGGATCGGCCTCGCGGGGCCGCTCTGCACGGTGGCCGGCGCCCTTTCCGGCCGGCGCCGGCTGGCCCGCGGAGGCGTGCTGATCGGGATCCTGGGCGCGGCGCTAGTGGCCGACGTATGGCGCAGCGAGACCGTCGCGGGCGCCAACGACAACCTCTCGGGGGTCGCGGCCCAGGTCGCCCTGGCGGAGATGCTGCACGAGCTCCCGCTCGCGGGCGTGGACGTGCTGCTCGTCTCCTGTGGCGCCGAGGAGACCCTGCAGGACGGCGTGCGTGCGTTCATCGCCCGTCACCGCGCCGAGCTCGACCCGAAGCGGACCCGATTCGTCAACCTCGACACGGTCGGCTCGCCCCACCTGGTGATGCTCGAGGCCGAGGGCCCGATCTGGATGGAGCGCTATGCGGGTGGCTGGCTGCGCGACCTGGTCGCCGACTGCGCCGAGCGCATGGAGATCCCGCTTGAGCGTGGCTTTCGCGCGCGCGCCTCCACTGACAGCGTGATCCCGAGCCGCGCCGGCTATCCCACGGCTACGCTCGTGTCGATCACCGACTGGCGCATGCCCGCCAACTACCACCTGCCCAGCGACGTCCCCGCGAACCTCGACTACGGCTCGGTGGCCGACGCCACCCGGCTCGTTTACGAGCTGGCACGCTCGCTCGCCGCGCAGCCGCGCGGGCCGTCCGGCGAGCAGCAGAGCACGCTCCTGCGATCGTAGGAGGATGCCCGACGGCGACACGATTTGTGATTGCCGCGCGTCCGGGAGGGCTCAGATGATGTCCGCGAGCCGTCTGCCGGCGGCCAGCAGCGACCGCGCGCTTGGCGCGACGATGACCGCCTGCAGATCCAGGATGCGCGCCTCGAAGGAGCCGAGCGAGCTCTCGCGGGCGACCGCGAACGCCGGCACGCCGGCCTGACGGGCCCTGGTTGCGATCTCGAATGTGACGGCGCCCACGAGCAGGTCCGGCGCGAGCCGCCGTGCGGCCAGCACCAGGGCGCGCGCGCGGCGCAGGCGCGCGTCGAAGTGCAGCGTCGCGAGCATGCCTGCGACGTCCCCTTCGCGCTCGGCTCCCGGGTCGAGCGCGCAGAGGTCCGCCGCGGGCAGCCCGCCCGCCTGCAGGCCGTGGTCCAGCGCTGCGAGCACGCGCTCGCAGCCGAGGCTCGGGCCGAAGCTCTCGCCGGCGAGGAGCAGCCTGCTCGGAACGTGCGGCGCGCTCATCCGCCGGGGCCCGCGGCCCGGGCGGCGCGCGCAGCGCTCGGGTGGCAGCTGGAACGGGACACGATCGGGCATCCTTCCAGCAATGGCGGCAGCCAAGGGTGACCACGTGATGGTGGACGTGTGCGGGCACGAGGTGCGCGTGAGCAGTCCGGGCAAGGTCTACTTCCCGCAGCCCGGCGTGACCAAGCTCGACCTCGTCAACTACTACGTGGAGTGCGAGCAGGCCGTCGTGCGCCACCTGCGCGAGCGCCCGACCGTGATGAAGCGCTGGGTGGATGGCGTGGAGGGCGAGCCGTTCTTCCAGAAGCGTGTGCCCGACAGCGCGCCGGGATGGCTGCAGACGGCCACGGTCACGTTCCCGAGTGGACGCCACGCCCGCGAGCTCGTGGCCAACGACGCCGCTCACCTCGTGTGGGGGGTCAACCTCGGCGTGATCGACTGGAACCCGTGGCCGGTGCGACGCGCGGACCTCGACCATCCCGACGAGCTGCGCGTCGATCTCGACCCGGGCCCGGGGGTGCCGTTCGCGGAGGTGCGCGCGGTCACGCTCGGCGTGCGTGAGGTCCTGCAGGAGCACGGGCTGCGCGGCTTCCCCAAGACGTCGGGCTCGCGGGGCATGCACGTGTACGTGCGCGTGCAGCCCGTTCAGCCCTTCGAAGAAGTCCGCCGCGCCGCGCTCGCGCTGGCGCGCGAGGTGGAGCGACGGATGCCGGGCCGGGCGACCAGCCGCTGGTGGAAGGAGGAACGCGAAGGCGTGTTCATCGACTACAACCAGAACGCGCGCGACCGCACGGTCGCCTCCGCCTACTCCGTGCGGGCGGTAGCGGACGCGCGCGTGTCGTGTCCGCTCGATTGGGAGGAGGTGGCGGACGTCGAGCCCGAGCAGCTGCGCATCGAGACGGTTCCCGAGCGCCTGCGGCGGCGCGGCGACCCCTCCGCGCAGATCGACGAGCACCCCGGCAGCCTCGATGGCCTGCTCGAGCTGGCCGCGCGCGACGAGCGCGAGGGTCTCGGCGACGCTCCCTGGCCGCCCCACTTCCGCAAGCGCAAGGACGAGCCGCCGCGCGTGCAGCCCAGCCGCGCGCGCTCGGCGAAGGGGCGCACGTCGTGAGCCTTCCGCTGCAGCCGCCGATCAGGCCCCAGCTCGCGCTCTCGCGCAAGGAGCTGCCGAGTGGCCCCGACTACGCCTACGAGGTGAAGCTCGACGGCTTCCGCTGCCTGGCGTTCGTGGACGGCGGCGAGACGTTCCTGCAGTCGCGAAACGGCCGGCCGCTCGGGCGCTACTTTCCCGAGCTCGTGTTTCCGCAGGGCCGCTACGTGCTCGACGGCGAGATCGTCGTGCGCGACTCCGAGGGGCGCGAGGACTTCGACGCGCTCGGCCAGCGCATCCACCCGGCCGACTCGCGCGTGAAGCTGCTCGCGGCCGAGACCCCGTCCGTGTACGTGGCCTTCGACCTGCTCGCGCTGGCGGACGACTCGCTGCTGGCGCGGCCCTTCGCCGAGCGCCGCCAGGCGCTGCAGTCGCTGCTCGCTGGCGGCGAGTTCGCCGCCGCGCCGGTCGAGCTGATGGTCACCGTGGACACGCCGCAGGAGGCCGAGCGGTGGTTGGAGCACGCGGAGGGAGCGATCGCCAAGGAACGCTCGGCTCCCTACCGCCCCGGCGAGCGCAAGGGGATGGCCAAGGTCAAGCGCGTGCGCACCATCGACACGGTCGTGGCCGGCTGGCGTCCAGGCAAGCAGGAGGGCACGGTCGGCGCGCTCATCCTCGCCCTCTACGACGACGGGCAGCTGCGCGTCGTGGGCCACTGCTCCGGTCTGAGCGCCGCCGAGAAGCGGCGGCTGGTGGGCTTTCTCGCGCCGTACGAGTCGGGCGAGCGCGGCTCGGCCGATCCCAGCCGCTGGAGCGCGGGCAAGGAGCTCGAGTGGATCGCGCTGCGTCCGGAGCTTGTCGTGGAGATCGACTTCGACCACGTCTCCGCGGGGCGCATACGCCACGGCGCCAAGCTGCGCCGCTGGCGCGATGACAAGCCGCCGCTGCAGTGCACCTTCGCGCAGCTCTCGGAGTAGGGTCAACTAGCATCAGGGCGGTGAGCGACGAGGGGGCAAGCGCGGCCACGGTGGCCGAGGAGGAGTACCTGCAGAGCCTGTTCTGGCTGCAGGAGGCCGGCCTGCCGATGACCGCTGCCAACCTCTCGCGCGCGATGCAGCTGTCCGCTCCGACCGTCCACGAGATGATCGGCCGGCTCGAGCGCGACGGCTACATCACGCGCGGCAGGGACCGCGCGATCTCCTTCACCGCCAGTGGTGCCGAGCACGCCGAGGGCATCGTCCGCCGCCACCGCCTGATCGAGCGTTTCCTCACCGACGTGCTGGGCGTGCCCTGGGACGAGGTCCACGAGGAGGCCGAGCGCCTGGAGCACGCGATGTCGCCCGTGCTGGAAGCGCGGATGCTCGACGCGATCGGCGACGCGAAGACCTGCCCTCACGGCCACCCGATAACGGCGGGCGCGCGCCTGGCGGGCGTGCCGCTCGCGGACGTCGGGGTCGGGGCCTCGGTGCGGGTGCTGCGCTTCGAGAACGAGGCCGAGGACCTGCTGCGCTACCTGAAGGCCTCCGGCATCGAGCCCGGGCTGGAGGGGAGGCTGGCCGAGCGGGACGCCGAGCAGGTCGTGATGGAGGCCGCCGACGGCCGCCGCGTCACGCTCACCGCGAGCGTCGCCGAGACCGTGTCGGTGATCGCGGACCCCTCGCCACCGCCGCGCACCGCGCTCCCGGAGCAGCTCGTGCTCGGCCAGCGCTACGGGCGCTGAGGATGCGCGGGGCGACGGCGCGCGGTGTCCGGCGGCTGTGCCGGTTGGCGGCCTGCCCTGCGATCGCGAGCCTCGCCGCGATCGCGCCGGCGGGCACGGCGCATGCCGTTCAAAGGCAAATCCCCCCTGTGAGCGGCAGGGCGGCCGCTCGGGCTAGAGCGAGCGGTAGGCCTCGGCCAGCCGCGTCACGCCGAGGTCGATCTGCTCGGGTGTGACGCCCGAATAGGCCAGCCGCAGCGTGTTCTCGCCGCCCTCCAGCAGGAAGTCGGTGCCCTTGACGAACGACACGCCCCGCTCGGCGGCCGCGTCGAAGAGGGCGTGCACGTCGGTGCCCACCGGAAGCGTGACCCACATGAAGTAGCCGCCCTGCGGCGGCACGAACTCGGCCTCGGCCAGCTCGCGGCGGAGCGCGCTGCCGAGCGTCTGCGCACGCTCGGCGAGCGCCGTGCGAACGGTCTCGATCGAGCGCTCGATCGCACCCGATGCGCAGAACTCGTAGACGATCGACTCGGACACCATGCCCGGCGATATGTAGGTGTTGGTCGCCGCCTTGGCGATCGCGGCGATCAGCTCGGGAGGGCCGAGCAGGTAGCCCACGCGGACGCCCGGGCAGACGGTCTTGGTGAATGACGAGGCGTAGACCACGCGCTCGGGGTCCATCGAGACCATCGTCGGCAGCGGCTCGCCGCTGAAGCGCAGGTCGGCGTAGGGGTCGTCCTCGAGCACGAGGAAGTCGTGCTCGAGGGCGAGCTCGAGCAGGCGTTGGCGCTTGTGCAGGGCGAGCGTGTAGCCGGCCGGGTTCTGGAAGTTGGGGATCACGTGGGCGAGCTTCGGCCCGGCCAGGGAGCCGGTCGAGAGCAGCCTGGCGAGTGCGTCCGTGTCGAGGCCGTCGTGCTCCAGCTCGACTGCGTGAACCTGGGCGCCGCGGTTGCGCAGCGACAGCAGCGTGCGATCGTAGGTGGGGCTCTCCACGATCACCTCGTCGCCGGCGCGCACTAGCTGGTCGAACAGGAACGCGTCGGCCTGCAGCGAGCCGTTGGTCACCAGCACGCGCTCCGGCTCCACGCCGTGGCGGTCGGCGATCCAGCTGCGCAGGCGTGGATAGCCGACCGACGTGCCGTACGCGGTGGTGCCCGCGGGGTCGCTCTCGAAGGCGCGCACGGCCGCGTCGCGCAGGCCCTCGACGTCGATGATGTCGAGCGACGGGACGCCGCGCGCGAAGGAGATGGTGGGGCCCTGGCTGGTCGGCATAGCGGCGTAGCTTAGGCGTCCCAGCAGCTCGTCGTACTCCTGGGTCAGCTCGCGTGCCGCGCCACCCAGCCGTTCGCGGAAGCGCAGCAGCTCGGACGCGCTCGGCGGCTGCTGCCTCGGCGGCGGGGCCGGCAGGGTGCCGTCGTCCCCAGCGCCGCCGGGCCGGCGCTCACGGGCGCGCGCGGCGGCCTCGGCGGCCGCGTGGGGCAGGGGCACGGGCGCCCGGGGAGGTGGCGCCTGCGGCGGCGGGGCGCTGGGCGGCGCATGCGGCTCGGGTGGCCCCGCGGTGAAGCCCTCCACGGCCTCGTCGACGATGCGCCCCGCCGAGACGAGCGGCGGGGCCGGCGCAGGCGGCGGCGGGGCCGGTATGGCCCGATCGCCCGCCTGCTGCGGCTGGCCGATCGTGTTTAGGGTGCGCTCGAGCGCCAGGAGCTTGCGTTCCAGCTCGCCGAGCGTGCGTGCGAGCTCTGTGTCCATGGGCGCCTAGCGTACCGGCCGGCGGCGGCGGCGATGCCCGGTCAGGGCGCCGGGGCGGAGGCGCCGCCGAGCACCTCGACGGCGATCTGGGCCGCTTCGGTGGGCGTGCGCCCGACCCGCACGCCCCGCTCTTCGAGTGCGTCGGCCTTGGCGGCGGCGGTACCGGCCGAGCCGGAGACGATCGCGCCGGCGTGGCCCATCTGCTTGCCGGCGGGCGCGGTGAACCCGGCGATGTAGGCGACCACCGGCTTGCTGAGATGCTCGGAGATGTACTCGGCCGCCTCCTCCTCGGCCGAGCCGCCGATCTCGCCCGAGAGCACGATCAGCTCCGTCTGCTCGTCGGCCTCGAAGAGCTCGAGCACGTCCACGAACGATGAGCCGGGTACGGGATCGCCGCCGATGCCCACGATCGTGCTGCAGCCGAAGCCCGCCTGGGCGATCTCGTTGCCGATCTGGTAGGTCAGGGTCCCCGAGCGGGAGACCACGCCGACGTTGCCCTCCTTGAAGAACGACGCGGGGATGATCCCCACGTTGGCCCTGCCCGGCGAGAGGATGCCCGGGCAGTTGGGGCCGATCAGGCGCGTGCCCGGGTGGTCCCTGCGCAGGACGTTGTAGACGCGCAGCTCGTCGTGCGCGGGAATGCCCTCGGTGATCGCGATCACGAGCTCCACCCCCGCGGCGGCCGCCTCGAGGATCGAGTCCGCGGCGAACCTCGGCGGGACGAAGATCATCGCGGTGTTCGGCGCCACCGCGGCCATCGCCTCGGCCCAGCTGTCGAACACGGGGATGCCCTCGACGTCCTGGCCGCCCTTGCCGGGGGTCACGCCGCCGACCACGTTGGTGCCGTAGGCGCGATTGTTGAGCGTGTGGAAGGTGCCCTCGCGTCCGGTGATGCCGGCGACTGCCAGGCGCGTGGACTCGTCCACCAGGACCGCCATCAGGCTCCAGCCCCCACGCCGGCGCCGGCCGCGAGCGCGACGACCATCTCGGCGGCCTCGTTCATCGTCTTGGCGGGATGCACGTTGGGCAGCCCCGCCTCGGCGAGCAGGCGGCGTCCCTCCGCGTCGTTGGTGCCGTCGAGGCGCACAACGAACGGCACCGACGGTTTGATCTGCTCGAAGGCCGCGATCAAGCCCTGGGCGACCTCGTCGCAGCGCGTGATGCCGCCGAAGATGTTGAACAGCACCGCCCTCACGGCCTCGTTGGCGAGCAGCAGGTCGACCGCCTGCTTGATCTTCTCCGCGTTGGAGCCGCCGCCCGCGTCGAGGAAGTTCGCCGGCGAGCCGCCCGCCTGGGCGACCACGTCGAGCGTCGACATGACCAGCCCCGCGCCGTTGCCGAGGATGCCGATGTCGCCGTCGAGCTTGACGTACTGGACGCCCTCTTCCTTGGCGCGGCGCTCGATCGGGTCTTCGTTCTCGCTGTCCGACAGCGACTGGTTCTCGGGGTGGCGGTAGAGCGCGTTGCCGTCGAGTGAGACCTTCGAGTCCAGCGCCCTGACCTCGCGCTCCGGCGTGACGATCAGCGGGTTGATCTCGGCGAGCGTGGCGTCCTCCTGCAGCCACACCTCGTACAGCGCCACGAGCGCGTCGGCGACCCCCTCGCGCACGTCGGCATCCGCGCCGCCGTCGGATGCCATCTTCAGCGCCTCCTCGCGCGAGAGGCCAGCCAGCGGGTCCACGTGGTGGCGGATGAGCTTCTCGGGTGTCCGCTCGGCGACCTCTTCGATGTCCACGCCGCCCTCCACGCTGAACATCACGAGCGGCTTCTTGGCCGAGCGGTCGAGCAGCACCGAGGCGTAATACTCCGCGGCGATGTCCGAGGCGTGCTCGATCCAGAGCGTGCGCACGACGTGCCCGCGGATGTCCATGCCGAGGATGTTCGCGGCGTGCTCGCGCACCTCGGCCTCGTCGGCCGCCAGCTTGACCCCGCCGGCCTTGCCGCGGCCGCCGATCAGCACCTGCGCCTTGACGACCACCGGATAGCCGACCTCGGCCGCCGCCGTGACCGCGCCCTCGACCGTGGTGACCTCCCTGCCGGAGGAAACCCTCAGCCCGTGTCGGGCGAACAGCTGCTTGCCTTGATACTCCAACAGGTCCATCTGCGGCGCGGGACTCTAACGCAAGACGGGGCCACGCGCCGGGCGGCGAGCACGGCGCCGCGGGCGCCGGTCGCCGCACGTGGGTCAGGGCGTGCGCGGGGCCGGCAGGTCATAATGCGCCGTCGATGGCCATCCCGAAAAACGTCACGTTCGTCACCTTCGACGTCTACGGCACCCTGATCGACTGGGAGACCGGGATCTATGACGCGTTCGCCGCGGAGGCGGCCCGGGACGGGGTCGAGCTCGACAGGAGCGTGCTGATCCCGCTCTTCCACGAGATCTCCCGCGAGATCGAGAGCGGGTCCTACGAGCTCTACGCGGAGGTGCTCAGGCGCACGGCGATCGAGATCGCCAAACGGCTCGACTGGGCGCTCGAGCCTTCGCGCTCGGGCTTCCTGCCCGACTCCGTGCAGCGCTGGCAGCCCTTCAGGGAGACCAACGCGCAGCTGCAGAAGCTCGCCAAGAAGTACAAGATGGGACTGCTCTCCAACATCGACGACAAGCTGCTCGGCCAGACCCGCCGGCACATCCCGATCGACTTCGACCTCGTCGTGACCGCGCAGCAGGTGCGCTCCTACAAGCCCGAACCGCCGCACTTCACCGAGTGCGCGAGGCGCATGGGCGGCAAGCGCGGTTGGGTGCACGTGGCCGCCAGCCACTACCACGACGTGGTGCCCTGCGTCAAACAGCGCGTGCCCGTGATCTGGGTCAACCGCGGCAAGGAGACGCTCGAGTCCTCGCAGAAGAAGCCCACGGCCGAGGTGTCCAACCTCAAAGAGGCCGCGAAGCTGCTCGGCGTCAGCTGAGTCCGTGCGGGCGGTCGCCCTGCACTCGGACGTGCTGCTCGTGACCAGCGCCGTACTGCGCGTCAACTGCGTGATCGTGCGCGGCGGCGCGGCGGGGACGGACCCGCCCGAGCACGACGGGGAGGCGGAGGCGGGGGAGACGTTCGTGATCGACTCGCCGATCCTGCCCGAGGAGCTCGACGCGCTCCCCGCGCTCGTGGAGCAGGCGGGGTTCCCCGCCGCCAGCGGGCTGCTGGCCACGCACGCGGACTGGGATCACCTGCTCGGCCGCCTCGCGTTTCCCGACGGGGCGCTCGGGTGCGCCGAGTCCACCGCCGAGCGCCTGGCCGGCTCGCCTGGCGAGGCGCAGCGCGCGCTGCGCACGTTCGACGAAGAACTGATGATCGAGCGCCCGCGGCCGCTGGCGCTCGGCTCGCTGCAGCCGCTCCCGGTTCCCGGGCGCTGTGACGTCGGCGATCGCGAGCTCGAGCTGTACGCCACCGGCGGTCACACCCCCGACGGCATGGCCCTCATGCTCGGCTGGGCGGGCGTGCTGGTGGCCGGGGATTACCTGTCGGACATCGAGTTGCCCACGATGCACGACGGCGGCTCGGTCGAGCAGTACCTGGCCACGCTCACACGCCTGCGCCCGCTGTTGGGGCGCGCCCAGCACGTGGTGCCCGGTCACGGGCCGGCGCTCGACGGCTCCCGCGCGCTCGCCGTCCTCGAACAGGACGCCGCCTACCTGCAGGCGCTGCGCGCCCACGGCGCCGCGGCCGAGCTGCCGCCGGGACGCCGCGGCGCGGTGCAGCGCCAGCTGCACGAGCGCAACGTGGCGGCGTTGTAGAGCCGACTGCTACTCGGCGCTCTTGATCGTCGCGATCGGCGCGCCCGCCTGGATCGGCGCGCCCTCGGCGATGGGCAGCTCGACGATCGTTCCCGCCTTGTGGGCGGTGATCTCGTTCTCCATCTTCATCGCCTCGATGATGCACAGCAGCTGCCCCTCCTCGACCGCGTCGCCCTGTTTGACGAGCACCTTCCACATGTTGCCCTGCAGGGGTGAGGGCAGCACGTCCGGGCCGCCGGCGCTCGAAGACTTGCGCTCGCTGCGCTTGGGCGCGGGTCGCGCCGCGCCGCCGGCGCTGCCGTTGGAGGCTGCGCCGCCGGCGAACGGCGGACCGACGACGCGTACGTCGAAGCGCCTGCCGGAGACCTCGACCGCGTAGGCCTGCTCGACCCGCTCGAGCTCCTCGGGCTGCTCCGCGGCGGCGGCCGCAGCCGGGAAGGCGAGCGTCTTCAGCCACTTCTTGTCCTCGAGCAGGTCCCTGCAGGTCTCGCCGCGGGCCCACTGCTCGGTGGCCAGCAGCGCCTGGTGGAAGGGGATCAGCGTCTTCAGGCCCTCGATCTCGAATTCGTCGAGCGCGCGCAGCATGCGCGCGGTGGCCTGCTCGCGATCGGAGTCCCAGACGATCAGCTTGGCGACCATCGGGTCGTACATCGGCGAGACCTCGCCGCCTTCCTCCACGCCGGAATCCACGCGCACCCCGGGACCGGTGGGCTCCTTGTAGCGGCCGATCCTGCCGGGAGCGGGCGCGAAGTTCTTGGAGGCGTCCTCGGCGTTGATGCGGCACTCGATCGCGTGGCCGCGCAGCTGCACGTCCTGCTGTGCGTAGGAGAGCTCCTCGCCGGCGGCCGCGCGAATGCCCTCCTTGACGATGTCGATCCCGGTGGTCATCTCGGTGACGCAGTGCTCGACCTGCACGCGCGTGTTCATCTCCAGGAAGAAGTACTCCGGCTCTGCGTCCGCGCGCGCCGAGAACAGGCCCTCGATCGTGCCTGCGCCCACGTAGTCCACCGCCCTGGCCGCGTTCACGCCGATCTCCCCGATGCGCGCGCGCATCGCGGGGTCCACCACCCACTCCGGCGCGGGCGACTCCTCGATCACCTTCTGGTGACGGCGCTGGATCGAGCAGTCGCGCTCGCCGAGGTGGATCACGTTGCCGTGGCGGTCGGCGAGCACCTGTACCTCCACGTGGCGCGGGTCGTGCAGGTAGCGCTCCAGGTAGACGGTCGGGTCGGAGAAGAACTTCTCGCCTTCGCGGCTGGATCCCTCGAAGGCGCCCTCGAGCTCCTCGGCCGTCAGCGCCACGCGGAAGCCCTTGCCACCGCCACCGCCTGCCGCCTTGACCGCCACCGGGAACCCGATCTCCGCTTCGGCGATCGCCAGCGCGTCCGCCACGGTGGCCACCGGCTCGGTCGTGCCCGGCACGATCGGCACGCCCGCCGCCTGCATCAGCTCGCGGGCCTTGGTCTTGGAGCCCATCGCCTCGATCGCGCTCGCGGGCGGGCCGATGAACACGATGCCCGCGTCCTCGCAGGCCTTCGCGAAGGGGGCGTTCTCGGCCAGGAATCCGTAGCCGGGGTGGATCGCCTCGGCGCCCGCGCGGGCCGCCACGTCGAGGATCTTCTCGACGTTCAGGTAGTTCTCCGCGGCCGGCCCCTCGCCGAGGTTGTAGGCCTCGACGGCCCGCTTCACATGCGGGGTGTCGCGGTCCAGCTCCGAGTAGACGACCACGCTCGCCACGCCGAGCTCCTCGAGCGCGCGCACGATGCGGACGGCGATCTCGCCGCGGTTTGCCACAAGGACCTTGCTGAACATCGGCCGCGGAAGCTTAGCGAGCGCCAGCGGGCCTTAGGTGGCGGGAGCGTGGCCGGTGCGGCCCCGAGGTGGCCTACTTGATCGTGAAGCCCTTGCTGACCGCCGCGCCGTTGCCGGCTGCGTCGTGGGCTACCGCCTGCAGGCGGTAGCTGCCCTTGGCGAGCTTCTTGCCGTGCAGGCGGCCGCTGAAGTGCAGGCTGTTGGCGCCTGC
>Ga0209415_10013291_pt1 | contig 13594 bp, 13 predicted proteins | sample PeaSoiSIISIP2007_FD_187696 | JGI IMG/M metagenome (GOLD analysis project Ga0209415, IMG submission 187696) | Peat soil microbial communities from Weissenstadt, Germany - SII-SIP-2007 (SPAdes) (version 2) | ecosystem: Environmental > Terrestrial > Soil > Wetlands > Peat | place: Germany... | reverse complement strand
GAACTTGCCGTCGGGGGTCCGGCTGAAGCGGTGGCAGAAATCGTCTTCGCCGCCGGTGTAAAGGCGCAAATCCTTGGGCATCTGCGCCCGCCGCGCCTCCAGGAAGCCAACGAGCCCGCCGTAATGGTCGAAATGCCCGTGGCTTAGGATCAGTGCGTCGACCCCGGCCGGGTCGATTTTCATCAAATCGAGATTGTTGGCATAGACGTCGGAGGTGAAGCCGAAATCGAGCAGATAGCGGCGCGCCTCCCCGCCTTTGGTCGACTCGATGTACAGCGCGAGGCCCCATTCGCTTTCCAGCGTCTTGCCCTGCGCCGGGCCGCCGGGATTGGGGCGCAGCACACTGAGACCGGGGCGTTCGAGCGGTTTTAGAAAGATGTCGTGCTGGTTGTCGGTGATCTCCCGGATGACCACCCGGTCGACGACCGGCGTGTCGACACGCACCGTCACCGCCCGGGCGGAGTGAGCGATGCCGGAGGCCAGCAGCGTGCCCCCAAGCATCGCGGAATTCTGCAAAAATCGCCTACGGTTTAGCTTCGACATGCACCCCTCCGTAAATTTACGAAACCCGCTCGCCGGGCATCCCGAACACCGTTTGGACCCGCTTGGCGGCGTGGAGCACCGTCTCCTTGATGCCGCGGCGGCCGGAGCCATTGGCGCCGGCGCTTCCCGAGGGCAACTCGAACAAACCGGCCGGCAGCTGATCGAAATACGAAAGGACTTCCGCGGTCGGCACAACGTCGGCGTATTTGGCGTGCATGTCGCACAGGCTGACGGCGTGGCTCGCCTCGCTGCGGTCGAAGCAGCCCTCCTCGGCCAGCACCACGCGGTAATTGAGACTGAACGCGTCGACCACGGTGGCGCGCACGCACCCCGAGGTGGTGGTCCCGACGACCACGACGCTATCGGCACCGAGCAAGGTCAGGTAGGAGGCGAGGTTGGAGCCGAAAAAGCCGGAAGGCTTTTGCTTTCGGATGACGATGTCCTTGGGGCCCGGGGCAATCATCGAGACGATTTCGTTGCCGTCGATCCCGTTGTGGGCGGTGCCGGCCGCCCCGTCGGCGCGCGAGGATTTCCAGCCCCAGCTGCCGCGGTCCCATTTATCGGCGCGCCCCTCTCCGGTGGTGTAGATGACCGGGAGCCCCCGCTTCCGCGCCGCCAGGATCAGCCGCTTGATGTAGTCGAGGGCCACCCACGCTTCCTCACCGCATGAGGTGCGCCAGCGCTTGATCGATTCGAGAATGGGTTCGGGCCGCTCGCCGCAGAAGGCCCAGTTGACGTCGATCACCAACAGCGCCGGCCGCCGGCCGAACCCGGCGCGGGCGCCGAACCCGCCGGCGGCGAATACCGCCTTGTCGCGTTCGGTCAGAAACCTGTTCCAGATCGGCTCACTCATCGGACGCTCCTATTCGCAACTCGCATCGATCATATCACTCCGCCCGCGCCCCGTAGCGATGCACGTGATAGGGCGTGCGGGCGAGGCCCGGGCAATAGCTGCCGACCACCGGCGCCAGCGCGTCATAGAGCCGGCGGTTGTCGGCATTGGCGGCGAGCAGGCGGTCGCGCGAGGCTGTGGCGCGGTCGCGCAGTCGCGCCAGATCGAGGGTGAGGATGCGGCGATGCTCGACGACCATGCGTCCGCCCACCATGACGCTCTCGACCGCGGTCCCATCCTCGCAATGAACGAGCTGGTTTACCGGATCGTTGAGTGGCAGCCAATTCGGGTGGTCGAGGTCGAGCATGACGAGATCGGCCTTGTAGCCGGGCGCAATCCGACCGATGCGGTCGCCGAACCCGAGAGCACGGGCGCTGCCCTCGGTCGCCGCCAGCGCTGCTTCGCGCGTCGAGAGCCAATTTTGCCAATCCGGCCCCTGCACCTTCGACACAAAGGACGCCAGCCGCATCGCTTCGTACATGTTCTGGTTGTCCGAGCATGACGCGCCGTCGGTGCCGATGCCGAGATTGACCCGGGCGTCGAGCATCGCCCTGGTGTCGGCGAGACCCGAGCCGAGCCGCATGTTGCTGCCCGGGTTGTGCGCGACCGAGGCGCCATTGTCGCCGAGGCGGGCCATGTCGTCGTCGTCGAGCCAGACCCCGTGCGCCACGGTGAAATTGGGCCCCAATACGCCCAGCCGGTCGAGATGCGCGGTCTGCGTTTGCCCATAGACGCGAATCCCGGCGACCGCCTGGACTTTCGATTCGGCGACATGGCTGTGGAGACCCAGATCGAATTCGCGCGCAAGCGCCGCGCAGCCGAGGATGAACGCGTCCGAACAGTGATGCGGGATGGTCGGCGCCACGGCGGGGCGGACCTGCTCGCGGTCGAACTGCCAGTCGCGCACGATGGCGCCGATTGCTTTGAGCGTCGCCTCGCCCGGCGCCAATCGCAGGGTTGCGACTCGCTCCTGCAATGCCGTGGGCAACGCCTCGGCGAGGCCTGGGATCGCCTCATAAAAGCTGCGGTCGGCGACCATCGGCGCGATGACCGCGCGCATGCCGATTTCGGCATAGGCGGAGGCAACCAGCGCCATCCCGTCGGCGCTCGGCACCGGCCACTCGAAAAAGAGGTCGTAGCAGGCCGTGCAGCCCTTGAGCAGCATCTCGGCGGCGCCGATTTGGGCAGAGAGCTGGATGTCCTCGGCGCCGCGATTCCCGCCGAGCCACGGCGCCGCGGTCAACAGCAGCTCGAGCGTCCAGCGGTCGCCCATCCCCTTGGCAAGGTTGCCGTGGCTATGGGTGTGAGCATTGACGAGGCCGGGATGAACGAGGCGGCGGGCGGCGGAGATTTCGCGGGTGCCATCGGGCACCGGACCGCCCGGCGGGCCGACTTCGCGGATCGTGTCGTCCTCGATCAGGATGTCGGCCGGCTCGGCGCTACCGGCACGAATATCAAGGACCAAGCCACCGCGCAGCACCGTGTAAGCCATCGCCTCGCCCTCCGTGACCCCGCCCGCCCGCTTCGGAACCCGGCATCGCCGGGCGGCACTGTTGCATGAGGGCGGCGCTCGGCCGATGATAGACCCGTCAACCGCAACGGACAGCGACTTTGAAACGATCAGCGAAGGATCCTGACGCCGCCCCCTATGGCCGCGGGACCGGCGTCCCCAACCCGGTCGATGTTCACGTCGGCTCCCGGGTCCGCACGCGGCGACTTTTGATCGGCATGAATCAGGAGACCCTCGCCCGGGCGCTCGGGCTGACCTTTCAACAGGTCCAGAAATATGAGGGCGGCGCCAATCGGATCAGCGCCTCGCGGCTGTCGCAGATCGCCGGGATCCTGGACGTGCCGATTTCCTATTTCTTCAGTGACATCGAGGCTGCCGGCGCCGCGACGAGCGCGCGCGACCTGGAGGTTCGCGAGCGCATGCAGCGCCCAGAGACAATCGAATTGGTCCGTTCCTATTACGCGATCGCCGATCAACGGGTCCGCCAGCAATTCCTCGAAATGGTCAAGGCGGCGGCGCGACCTCCTGACCCGCCGGAATAGAGACACCGCCGCGGTGCTGCGGCACCGGGTGCTGATCATCCTCAACCCGGCGGCCGGCCGGTCAGGGTCGTCGCGGCGCCGTCTCGACCGGGTGATCGCCGCGCTGAAGCGGCAGGGCTGCGCGGTTGTCTTGCGCCAGGCCGGACCGGCGAACGGCGATGTCGAGCGGCTGGCGCGCGAGGCCGAAGCGGCTTTCGACATCCTCGTCGCGGCCGGCGGCGACGGCACCCTCAACGCGGTGGTGAACGGCGTGGCCGCGGCGCCGCGGACAGTCGGGCTCGTGCCCCTTGGCACCGCGAATGTGCTGGCCCGCGACATCGGGCTGCCGCGAGACCCCGAACGATTGGCGGCCTTGATCGCCAAGGGACCGGCCCGGCCGATCTGGCCTGGCTGCGTCGCCGGCCGGTTGTTCCTGACGATGGCAAGCAGCGGCTTCGACGCTGAGACGGTCGCCGCGGTAAATCCGCGGCTGAAACAGCATCTCGGCCGGGCCGCCTTCGCCTGGGCGATCGTCGTGTGCCTGTGGCGCTACCGGGGTTGCGAGCTCTCGATCCGAATCGACGGCGTCGAACACAGCGCCGCAACGGTGATTGCCGCGAAGGGCCGATGCTATGCCGGACCTCACGTGATCGCGCCGCGGGCCGACCTCGCCGAACCGATGCTCGATCTCGTGCTGTTGCACCGCTCCGGGCGATTCGCCGTGTTGCGCTACCTCGCCGCGCTCCTCCTGGGCGGGGTGGCGCAATGCAGGGATATTACGGTCCTGAGGGCGCGCGAAGCGTCGGTGTCGGCCGTCGAGGCGGTCCCGGTACAGGCCGATGGCGAGATCGTCGCACGCCTGCCGGTGCTGATCGGAATCGCTGAAGCGCCCCTGTCCATGGTCCGGCCGTGACGCCCGCTCGTCTTTCGTGTTGAATTTTTGCAACAGCCCGCAGGCGCCCTTGGCGGCCTCTCGCTTCAACGCTTTGGTTCCGCGGCCGGTCCTTGTAGGTTTGCGAGGAGATTTTCGGTGGGGTGGCAATTGGTGACGAGCGCGGCTGAGTGTCGTCGAGGGCAGGCGCGGCGCAGCCGCGGCTCTTTGGCTCTCCTGTGCCTGGCCGCCGCGCTCCTCGCGCCGGCCGCAGCGCGCGCGCAGAACCTGACCTACAGCGAAGTGAAGCTCGGGGTTCTCCAGCACGACGTCCCTTTTCTCAAAGGCAAGGAGGGCGGCGTCGACCTCAATCCCGAAATCATCTGGCAGTCGCCGGTCAGCGATGCCTTGGCCGCCACGGTGCCCGACTATCTGCGCTGGGCGGTGCAGCCGCGCCCGACGATCGGCGGCGAGATCAATACCTCAGGCTTTACCGACCAGGCCTATGTCGGCGCGACCTGGACGTGGCAATTGGCCGGCAACGTCCTGCAGCCGGGCGACGGCATTGTCTTGAGCTATTTTTTCGGGCCCAGCTTTAACGATGGCGAGGTCAAAGCCACAGCGCCCAACCGCAAAAGCCTCGGCTCTTTTGTCCTGTTCCGCGAGGCGCTGGAGCTAGGCTATCAGATCACCCCGGTCTACGAGGTTTCGGCCCTCCTCGACCACGTCTCGAACGGCGGCCTCGCCAAGCAGAACCAGAGCATCAACGATTTCGGCGCTCGCTTCGGCATCCGTTTCTGAACCCGCGACCGGCGCCGCTTAATCGGCCGCCAGGACGCGGGCGAGCTGGCTCAGGGCCTCCTGGTGACGCTCGTTTCGGATCTGCGCGAAATTGCGCGCCAATTCGAGGCACATCCGCTCGCGCGGGCTGACCGCCCGCGCCGCCTCCCCATCGATCCCGTCAAAGAAATACCCAATCGGGACGCTCAAAACCTGCGCGATCTCGTACAACCGGCCGGCCGAAACGCGATTGATCCCGCGCTCGTATTTATGGGCCTGCTGATAGGTGACGCCGATCAAATCGGCCAATTGCTGCTGGGTCAGGCCCATCATGATCCGCCGCTCGCGAACCCGCGCGCCGACATGGCGATCGATATCCTGGGTGCGCCCGGCTGAACGCCGTGACACCGCGGTGCGGTAGGCTAGGGCGCTGTCCTTGCCGCTTTCCCGCGGCGCCTTGGTGATATGGTCCTGTTGGGTCATCTGTGGGTCCACTCGATGAGGTTGCAGTTTCCCGTCCTCGCACCCGGCATATATGGCGAGCGGCAACGCCAATGTCAGCCTCTCCTGCGCTCAATCCGTCAGCCGCGCCGGTTCCTCACAACTGAGGGGTCAGTGATTGGACGGCACTCATGTGTCAATTTTTAGGCAGGGTGTGCCGCGGCCACGCCTGCGGCACCGCTCCGAAGCGCTTGCATAGCGCCCCAGCGGCGTTCCCGTTTGACAGGCTCCCCTTGGCGATGATACCGACGCCGGGTCTGGCGAGGGCAGAGCGATGCCACGGATCGTAATCGGCGACGGCGCGCTCTATTATGAGCGGCAAGGTATCGGGTTCCCGGTCATGTTCGTGTCCGGACTCGCCGGGTTCGCCTCGTTCTGGCACGATCAGGCGGTCGCGTTCGCCAAAAATTTCGACGTTATCACCCATGACCATCGCGGGATCGGCCAGAGCGACCTGACGCGCAGCGGCTTTACCGTCGACCGCATGGCGGCCGATGTGATCGGGCTGATGGACGCCTTGGAGATCGAGCGGGCCCATATCGTCGGGCATTCGACCGGCGGGGCGATCGCGCAAATTCTTGCGATCGAGCATCCCAAGCGGCTCGCCAGCGTGGTCATCTCGGCAAGCTGGACAAAGGCCGACGCCTATTTCCGCCGGCTGTTCGGGTTGCGCAAGGACATCCTGTTGCGTCTGGGTCCCAGCGCCTATGTCCAGTCCAACACGCTGTTCCTGTACCCAAGCTGGTGGGTCAGCCGCAACAACGAGCGCCTGCGCCAACAGGAGGCGCAACACCTCGCCGTCTTTCCGCCAACCGAGATCGCGGCCAGCCGGATCGACGCGATCCTCGCCTTCGACCGCACCGAGAGCCTGTCGCGCATCAAGACGCCAACCCTGGTTGTCGGCGCCGAGGACGACATCGTCACGCCGGCCTACTTTTCCGAGGAACTCGCGCGTCTGATCCCCGGGGCCGAGATCAAGATCTTCCCGCGCGGCGGCCACGCCTTCACCCAGGTCCGCGCGCGCGAGTTCACCCAGGCGGTCCTCCCGTTCCTCGCCTCGCACACTCCCGCATAGCCGAGTGTGCGGCCTCCGCTCCGGCGGGTCGCAAAAGGATCGCATTTAAAGGTTCCTAAACCTCTGCGGGCTAGGGTTGTCGTGGTTCCCCCGAGGGCGGAGCCAGTTGACGAGCAGCGAGTCCATTCAAGGTTGTACGCGATGCCCTTTAGCGACGACGAACTGGCGGTCCGCTTTTCGACCGCCCTCGAGGCCGCAGGCGACGTCGCCTATTCCTGGGATCTTGATGGTGATCGATTGGACTGGTCGGGACGCCTGGCTGCCGCGGAATTCGATTTCGCAGCCGAGCTGTCGACCGGGTACAGCCTGGCAAACCGTATCCATCCCGACGATCTGGTCCAGCGGCAGACAGCGCTTGCAGGGCATTTCGACGCCGAGAACCCGTTCGACTGCGAGTATCGTCTGCGCGATGGTACCGGTGGCTTCGTCTGGGTCAACGAGCGCGGCAGGGCGAGACGGGACGATTCCGGCCGGCCGCAAGTCATGCTCGGGGTCATCCGGACAATTGGCGACCGCAAGGCGCAGCAGATGCGTCTCGAGCGACTGGCGAGTTACGACGAGCTAACCGGCCATTTCAACAAGAGCCGGCTGCGCGAAGCCGTCGACCAGATCATTGCGGCCAATCAGCGCACCGGCAGCCCGGCGGCATTCCTGTCTGTCGGCGTCGACAACATGACGATGATCAACGACATGTTCGGCTATGAGGCGGCCGATACGGTGCTGATCGAGATCGGCCGTCGGCTCGACAGCTGCCTGCGCGTCAGCGATCTGATCGGCCGGCTCGGCGGCGACCGTTTCGGCACCATCTTGCAGCATTGTTCCGAGGAGAATATCGCCTCGGCCGCCGAGAAGATCCTGACGGCGGTGAGCGCGACCCCGGTGATGACCGCGCAAGGACCGGTCTATGCGACGGTGTCGATCGGCAGTGCGGTCTTTCCCGACCAGGGCCTCACCTCCTACGACGTCATCACCCGGGCGGAGAGCGCGCTGGCCGAGGCCAAGCGCGCCGGGCGGGACTGTCACAACCATTACCGAATTACCCGCGAGCAGCGCCAGCGCCAGCGGCACAGTCTGTCGATCAGCGAACAGGTCCGCGCGGCGCTGCGGGAGGACCGCATCGTATTTGCCTTCCAGCCGGTGGTCGAGGCGACGACCGAGGAAGTCGACCATTACGAGTGCCTGTTGCGCATGCGCACCCCGGACGGGCGGATCATCGACGCCAAGGAATTCGTGCCCGTCATCGAGCGGCTTGGCTTTATCCGGCTGATCGACCGCTTTGTCCTCGATAAGGTCGTGGAAGAGCTGGCGGAGCATCCCGAAGTCAGGCTCGGCTTCAACATTTCCGGCCTGACGGCGGCCGACCGGCCGTGGCTGCGCGCGCTTGTCTCGAAATTGCGCAACCGGCCCGACATCGCTTCCCGCATGATCGTCGAGATCACTGAAACCGCGGCGCTATATGATATCGAGGAATCGGCCCGGTTTGTTGCCGCGTTGCGCCACGCCGGCTGCAGGGTCGCGCTCGACGATTTCGGCGCCGGGCATACCTCGCTCCGCCACCTCCAGAGCCTCGCCGTCGATACCGTCAAGATCGACGGCTCGTTCATCCACAATCTCGCATCGAGTAAGGAGAACCAGGTTTTCCTGCGCCACCTCCTCGGACTTGCCAAGGGATTTGGCTTCCACACCGTAGCCGAATGCGTCGCCTCGGCGGAAGATGCCGCGATCCTGCGCGACGAGGGCGTGGGCCTCTTGCAGGGCTACTATTTTGGCCGCCCGTCGCTCGATCGCCCGTGGCTCGAGCAACCGCGCTCCCCGGTCGCCGCGATGACCATCGCCAGCACCGAACTCGCCGCCTAGCCGGGCGACCGCAACCCCACCCCTTCAGTCTTTCTTCTGGTCGCGGCCGAGCGCCTCGAGCTGCCGGCGCAGCGCCTCGATCTGGGTCTCGAGGCGGTGCAGGCGAGGATCCTCCCCCTTTGGCGGCTCGCCCTTGGAGTGGGCCGCGTCGGACGCGGCCGGTTTCGCCTCGCCCGCATAGGGCGACAGCATCTTCAAGGCGCGCTGGAACAGCGCGATGTTCTGCTTGCCCATCTGCTCGAATTGGCCGAACGGAAAGATCCCGAAGGTGGCGCGCAGGCTGTCGCGCATCTGCTCCTGATTGCCGGTGAAGGCCTTCATCGCCTGCTCCAGATAGCCGGGCACCAGGAACTGCATGCTGTCGCCGTAAAAGCTGATCAGCTGCCGCAGAAAGCTGATCGGCAGGAGGTTCTGCCCTTTCTGCTCCTGCTCGACGATGATCTGGGTCAACACCGAGCGGGTGATGTCATCGCCGCTCTTGGCGTCGTAGGCGACGAAATCGCCCCCGTCCTTGATCAGCTGGGCGAGATCGTCGAGCGTCACATAGCTGCTCGTGGCCGTATTGTAGAGCCGCCGGTTGGCGTATTTCTTGACGATCGTCGGCTTCCGGGCGCCGGATTGCTCGCTGGTTGGATTGGTCATCGGCCCGCTGTCCCACCGCAAATCATGTGCTGCAATGCAACAATACAGCGATTCTCCCGATCCGCCTCATCAAACCGGATGCGCCGCCGCGGCGGGTGCTGCCGCGCGCGCGTCAACGCCCTATAGTGGCGCCGATGAGCGAGGAAGACGATCTGGCGCGCCGTTTTTTCGGCTTGTGGGCGGAGTATCTGGCAGCGCTGGTTGCCGATCCGGAAATGACCGGGCTGTTGCGCCGCTGGCTCGCCGTCGCCGCCCGCTCCCTCGCCAAAGCCTCCCCGGGTGATGCTGGCGCCGGCGTCACCCCTCGACCGGCGGCTGATGCCGCGGCCGCTGCCGGCCCATCTGGCGAGCGCGATTCTGTTATGGCTGAGCTCGCGCGCCGCGTTGAGGAATTACACGAGCGCGTCGCCGCGCTCGAACGCGCCGGGAAATCCGGCAGACGACCGGCTGGCGGCGCTCGCCGGCGAAATCCGCGAGCTCGGTCCTGAGCGGGTCGCCGCCGCCCTCGATGCCGGGCTGAGGCGCCGCGCCGAGGCGTTCCTCGCCGGGCTCGAGACCTACCGCCGCCACCCGTTCCATCGCGCCCAGACGCGCGTGCCGGTGCCATGGCGACATGGCGCGGCACGGCTGCTCGACTATGGCAGCAGCAGCGCCGGGCCGGCGGTCCTCATCGTGCCGTCCTTGATCAATCGGCACTACATCCTCGATCTCTTGCGCGAGCGCAGCTTTGTGCGCCACCTCGCGGGCGCCGGTTTGCGGCCGCTGGTGCTCGACTGGGGCGAACCCGGCGCGGCCGAGCAACAATTCACCTTGAGCGATTACATCACCGGTCCCCTGAGCGACGCCCTCGCCGCCGCCGTCGCGCTTGCCGAGGGGCCGGTCGCGCTTCTCGGCTACTGCATGGGGGGACTCCTGGCCCTCGCGCTGGCAGTGCGCCGGGCGGCCGACATCGCGTGCCTCGCCCTCCTCGCGACGCCGTGGGATTTCCATGCCGAGCGGCGCGGTGCGGCCGAGCTCCTCGGATTGCTGGTCGAATTTCTGCCGCTGTTCTGCGGCGCTCATGACCCCGTCCCGGTGTCGGTGATCCAGACCCTGTTCATGGCGCTCGATCCGTTTCTGGCTGAGCGCAAATTCATCCGCTTCGCCGCGCTCGATCGCGAAGGCGCCGCGGCAAAGGGCTTTGTCGCGCTCGAGGATTGGATCAACGACGGGGTCCCGCTGGCGCGCCCGGTTGCGCTCGAATGCGCGCGCTCCTGGTACCGCGACAATGACCCGGCGCGCGGCCTCTGGCAGGTCGCCGGCCAACCGGTCCGACCGGCGGAGGTGAGCACCCCCACCCTCATCGTGCTGCCGAGCCGCGACACGATCGTGCCGCCGCGCTCGGCCGAGCCGCTCGCCGCCGCGATCCCTGGCGCCGCAATCCTGCGCCCGCCCTTTGGCCATATCGGGATGATGGCCTCGCTCGCCGCCCCCGAGGCGGTCTGGCGCCCGATCGCCGAGTGGCTGAAGGGGCAATTCGCCTGAGGCTCGTCCCGGCAATCTGGACTTGCATCGGACACGGCTTTTAGATTTCGCCGGCCCTGCCCACATAACGTGCCTTATATTTGCCAGGAGATCCCCAATGAACGACATCGTCATCGCCAGCGCCGCCCGCACCCCGGTCGGGGCTTTCAATGGCGGGCTCGCGGGCCTCTCCGCGCACCAACTCGGCGAAGTCGCGATCAAGGAGGCGCTGCGCCGGGCCGAAGTTGAGCCGCGCGAGGTGTCGGAGGTCATCCTCGGCCAGATCCTCGCCGCCGGCGAAGGGCAGAACCCGGCGCGCCAGGCGGCCGTCGCGGCCGGCATCCCCTATGAAACGACCGCCTACGGGGTCAATCAGCTGTGCGGCTCGGGGCTGCGCACGGTGGCGCTCGGCTATCAGGCGATCCGCAACGGCGATTCGGAGATCGTCGTCGCCGGCGGCCAGGAGAGCATGAGCCAGGCGCCGCACTGCATCCATCTGCGCAACGGCACCAAGATGGGCGACGCGCAGCTGGTCGACACGATGATCAAGGACGGGTTGTGGGACGCCTTCAACGGCTACCACATGGGCAACACCGCCGAGAACGTCGCCCAGCGCTGGCAGATCACTAGGGAACAGCAGGACGCCTTCGCCGCCCGCTCGCAGGCGCGGGCCGAGGCCGCGCAGAAGGCCGGCCGCTTCAAGGACGAGATCGTGCCGGTGATCGTCAAATCGCGGCGCGGCGACACCACGGTCGACACCGACGAATACCCCAAGCACGGCACCACGCTCGAGGTCCTGGCGAAATTGCGCCCGGCCTTCGACAAGAACGGCACGGTGACCGCCGGCAACGCCTCGGGCATCAATGACGGCGCCGCCGCGGTCGTGCTGATGACCGCCGAGGCCGCGGCTCGGCGCGGCCTCAAGCCGCTCGCGCGCATCGTCTCCTGGGCCACCGCCGGGGTCGACCCGGCGATCATGGGGACGGGGCCGATTCCAGCGTCGCGGACCGCCTTGAAAAAGGCCGGCTGGTCGGTCGGCGACCTCGATCTCGTTGAGGCCAACGAAGCCTTCGCCGCCCAGGCCTGTGCGGTCGGCAAGGAACTCGGCTTCGATCCCGAGAAGCTCAACGTCAACGGCGGGGCGATCGCGCTCGGCCATCCGATCGGCGCCTCGGGCGCGCGGGTCCTCGTCACCCTCCTCTACGAGATGCAGAAGCGCGACGCGAAAAAGGGGCTGGCGACGCTGTGCATCGGCGGCGGCATGGGAATTGCGATGTGCGTCGCGCGCGATTGATGCGTTGACTGTAGGGTGGGTTGAGCATGGCGAAACCCACCGTCTGCCGGAATGCCGAGTGGTGGGTTGCGCTGCGCTTAAGCCACCCTACGAAGACTACGAAGACGGTTGCGAATAGGGGAGGAAGCCATGACGAGGGTGGCGGTGGTTACCGGCGGGACGCGCGGCATCGGCCGGGCGATCGCGGTGGCGTTGAAGAGCGCCGGCTATAAGGTCGCGGCGAATTACGGCAGCGACGACGCCAATGCGCGGCAATTCGCCGAGGAAACCGGCATCCCGGTGTTCAAGTTCAACGTCGGCGACTTCGCCGCCTGCGCCGCGGGCGTCCAGGCGATCGAGGCGGCGCTCGGCCCCATCGAGGTCCTCGTCAACAATGCAGGCATCACCCGCGATGCGACGATGCACCGGATGAGCTTCGAGCAGTGGAACGCGGTCATCCAGACCAACCTTTCCTCGTGCTTCAACATGTCGCGGTCGGTGATCGAGGGGATGCGGGCGCGCGGCTTTGGCCGGATCGTCAATATCGGCTCGATCAACGGCCAGGCCGGGCAGTACGGCCAGGTCAACTACGCGGCGGCGAAATCGGGCATCCACGGCTTTACCAAGGCGCTGGCGCAGGAGAGCGCGGCGCGCGGGATCACCGTCAACGCCGTCGCGCCCGGCTATGTCGATACCGAGATGGTGCGCGCGGTGCCCAAGGACGTCCTCGAAAAGATTGTCGCGCGGATCCCGGTCGGGCGCCTCGGCAAGGCCGAGGACATCGCCCGCACGGTCCTCTTCCTGGTCGCCGACGACGCCGGTTTCATCACCGGCTCGACGCTCTCGGTCAATGGCGGCCAGCACATGTATTGAGGCGTGAGACATCCGGCGAACCCGATTTTTACGATCGGCCATTCGACCCGCTCGGCCGAGGAGCTGATCACGCTGTTGCGGGAGGCCGGGGTCGAGCGCCTCGTCGATGTGCGCTCGGTGCCGCGCTCGCGCGCCAACCCGCAATTCAACGCCGACGCGGTGCCGGGATCGCTCGCGGCGGCGGGCATCGGTTATACCCACCTCGCCGCGCTCGGCGGCTTGCGCCATCACCCGAAAGGGGCGCCCGCTTCGCCCAACACGCTGTGGCAGAGCGCTGCCTTCCGGAATTACGCCGATTACGCGATGACCGAGCCGTTCCGCGTCGGCCTCGATGAATTGTGCGACCTCGCGCGCACCGAGCGCTGCGCGATCATGTGCGCCGAGGCGGTGTGGTGGCGCTGTCACCGCCGCATCATCGCCGATTACCTGCTGGCGCGCGGCGCCGCCGTTCTACACATCATGGGACCGGGCAAGCGGGACCCGGCCACACTGACGCCGGGAGCGCAGCCCTTGCCCGACGGCAGGGTCCTCTACGGGCGGTAGGTCAGGGCAATCGCATTTGGCTCGCATCCCCTCCCCCTTGATGGGGGAGGGCCGGGGTGGGGGTGCACCGGCCGCGTCGCGCGCGCTGCAATGGAGAGAGCTGCGGCATCACCCCCACCCAAACCCTCCCCCATCCAGGGGGAGGGTTTCCAGACGCGGTCGCCCTGGTGGTTGTCGCAGACCGGTCGGCGCAGTCCGATTGAATTGACC
>Ga0209415_10013286_pt1 | contig 13596 bp, 7 predicted proteins | sample PeaSoiSIISIP2007_FD_187696 | JGI IMG/M metagenome (GOLD analysis project Ga0209415, IMG submission 187696) | Peat soil microbial communities from Weissenstadt, Germany - SII-SIP-2007 (SPAdes) (version 2) | ecosystem: Environmental > Terrestrial > Soil > Wetlands > Peat | place: Germany... | reverse complement strand
CAGGCGGATGGTGACGGGCATGGCGCGGAGCTCGGCCAGGACGTCCTCGCTGTACTGGCAGCCGATGTCGGTCAGCACGTAGCCGAGCTCGTCCCTGGTCCGCAGCAGCTGTCCCTCGACGTTGACGCCGTGCTGGGCGAGCACGCCGTTGATCGAGGCCAGCACGCCGGGCACGTTGCGGTGCAGGTGTGCGAGGCGGTGCGCGCCGCTGGTGGGACCCAGCGCGATCTCCGGCAGGTTGACGCTGAGCGAGGTGGCGCCGGAGGTCATGTAGTCGGCCAGCTTCCCGGCGACGAACTCGCCGATGTCCTGCTGGGCCTCCTCGGTCGAGCCGCCGATGTGCGGGGTGAGGATGACGTTGGGCAGCTCGCGCAGCTCGGAGACGAACTCATCGCCGCGGCCCTTCGGCTCGTCGGGGAAGACGTCGATGGCCGCCCCGGCGATGTGCCCGGAGGTGATGTGGCGCGCCAGCGCGGCGTGATCCACCACGAACCCGCGGGACAGGTTCAGGAACAGCGACCGCGGGCGCATCGCGGCGAACTCGGCCTCACCGAAGAAGCCGCGGTTGCCGTCGCGCCCGTCCACGTGCAGGGTGACGGTCTCCACCGACTCCAGCAGCTCGGCCAGGGTCGAGCAGCGCCGCGCGTTGCCGATGGCCAGCTTGTCGGCGATGTCGTAGAAGTACACGGACATGCCCAGGTTCTCGGCCAGCACGGACAGCTGGGTGCCGATGTTGCCGTAGCCGACGATGCCGAGCCGCCGGCCGCGCACCTCGTGGCTGCCGACGGCCGACTTGTCCCACAGCCCCGCGTGCATCTGGCTGTTCTTCTCCGGCAGCCGCCGGGCCATGGCGATGATCTCGGCCAGCGCGAGCTCGACCACGCTGCGCGTGTTGGAGAACGGCGCGTTGAACACCGCCACCCCGCGCCTGCTGGCCGCGGCGAGGTCGACCTGGTTGACCCCGATGCAGAACGCGCCGATCGCCACCAGGTCCGGGGCGGCGTCCAGGACCCGTGCGGAGACCTGGGTCCCGGACCTGATGCCGAGCAGGCGCACGCCGCGCAGGGCGTCGATGAGCTCGTCCTCGCCGAGCGCGCGCGGCAGCGTAGCGACCTCGTAACCCTCCTTGGCCAGCCGCGCCGACGCGTCGGAATGGATGTTCTCGACCAGCAGTGCCCTAGTCGTCATGAAGCGCGCGCACTCCTCAGGTCCGGTAGGTGGACACGGATAAGCCCCGTAACCCTTTCCTTTATACCGAACGGGCCGGGGTGGCTGCCCCGGGCAGGGTGTCACGGTCCGCGTGGCTGTCGCCGGGCACGGGGTCACGGTCCGGGTCCTCGTCCAGGTCGCGGAGCTTGCCGCGGACCACATCGGCCAGCGGGTGCGGCAGGGCGTCGAGGATCGCGGCGGCCTGGAGGTAACGGGACCGGGCGGCCGCGAGGTCGCCGCCGCGGAGCAGGACGTCGCCCAGCCCGGCCAGCGAGTTACCCTCGCCGAACGGCGCGCCGATCTCGCGGTAGGCGTCGATGGCCTGCTCGTAGTGGGCCTGGGCCTGGGCCAGGTCACCCAGGTGCAGGTAGACGAAGCCGATGCTGTCCAGGGTGTCGGCCGCGCCTCCACGGTGGCCCGATTCCCGGTGCAGGCTCAGCGCCCGATGGCAGTGGGTCAGCGCGTCGTCGTACTGGCCCAGGTGAGCGTAGAGCCAGCCGACGCCGTTCTCCAGCGTGGCCTGCGTCCACCAGTGCCCGGCGGCCTTGAGCATCCGCAGTGCGTCCAGCGCGACGGCCAGCGCCTCCGGGTAGCGCTCCTGCTTCTCCAGCATGCCGGCCAGGCCGTTGAGCACCACCGCCTCGTTGGCCCGGTCGCCCAGCTCGCGGAACAGGTCCAGCGCGCGCCGGAAGTTCGGCTCGGCCGCCTCGTACTCGTTCATCTGCAGCTGGGCGTGACCCAGCAGGTGATGGGCGTGCGCGAGGGGGAGCGGCTCGTCCAGCCGCCGCGCGGCGGCCAGCGCGGTCCGCTGGATGGCCGCGTAGGACTGCAGCCACCCGCGGCGGTGGAAGAACGGGCCGAGCGCCCAGGGCAGCCTCCAGGCGTAGGTGTCGAACCCCTGGGCCTCGGCGAAGCCGATCAGCGTGAGCAGCCCCGGGACCTCGGCCTCGAACCAGGACATGGCCTGATCCTTGTCGGCCATTTCGGCGGGTATCACCCCGGGAGCCGGCGCGGCCAGCCGCAGCGGCGACCGGAACGGGCTGAACCGCTGCGAGGCCGCCATGGCCGTGTGCAGGTAGTGGTCCAGCATCCGGCGGACGGCGGCGCCGCGGTCCGCCTCGGCGTCGTACTGCTCGGCCGCTTCGGCCGCGTAGGCGCGCAGCAGGTCGTGAAACGCGAACCGGCCGGGCAGCTGCTCGGCCGCCATGTGGGTCCGGGTGAGCTCGCGCAGCGCGGCGGCCGCCTCGGCGCGGGAGATCCCGGCCAGGCTGGCCGCCGCCGGCAGCGAGATGTCCGGGCCGGGGTGCAGGCCGAGCAGGCGGAACATCCCCGCGGCCGCCGGGCTGAGCTGATCGTAGGACCAGGACAGCACGGCCCGTACGTCGGTGGCCGCGTCGCCCGCCTCCAGGGCGTCCAGCCTGCCCCGGGCGTCACGCAGTTCGGCCGCCAGTTCCGCCAGCGGGCGCTTCGGCCGGCCGACGGCCCGGCCGACCGCGATGGACAGGGCCAGCGGCAGGCGCGCGCAGGCCGCGACGATCTCGTCCGCCATCCGCGGCTCGGCCGCGACACGCTCCTGGCCCAGCCTGCGGGCCAGCATCTCGTGGGCTTCGTCGTCGCCGAGCACGTCGAGCGTGATGAGCGCGGCTCCCTCCGTGGCCACCAGCCCGGCCATCTGGTTGCGGCTGGTCACGACGACCAGGCAGCCCGGCGAGCCGGGCAGCAGCGGCCGAACCTGGGCCGCGCTGCTCGCGTTGTCGAGCACGATCAGCACCCGCTTGCCGTCCACCAGGCTGCGGAACAGGGCCGCGCGTTCCTCGAGGGGAGCGGCGATGCGGTGCGGCGGGACGCCGAAGGCGTCGAGGAAGAACCGCAGCGCCACGTCCGGCTCCATGGGCGTGCCCGGGTCCGGACCGCACAGGTTGACGTACAGCTGGCCGTCGGGGAAGCGCTTGGCCACCTGGCGCCCGAAGCGGATGGCCAGCGCGGTCTTGCCCACCCCGGCCGTCCCGGAGATGACCGCGACCGGGACCGACCCGTCCGGCCCGGCGGTCCGGGCCGACGGCAGCATGGCGTGCAGCGCGCGGAGCTCGTCGTGGCGGCCGGAGAAACCCGGGGCGTCCAGCGGCAGCTGCGCCGGGACGGGGACGCCGGAGGACCCCGCGGCCCACGGCAGGGCCCGGTCCGGCGCGGTGGTCCCGCTGGGCAGGACGGATCCGTCGGATCCGCGCGGTCCCATCCCGGCGTCCTTCCGCCGGGACCCAGGCGATCCGGCCGGGCCGGCCGGATCGCTGTCCGCGGCCTGGCCGGCTGGGCCGCTGGCCGCGGCGGTGCCGGTTAGGCCGCTGGCCGCGGCGGGGCTGGCGTGGTTCAGCGCGGGATCAGAGGTCAGCACCTGCTGGTGAATGCGGGACAGGTCGGTGCCGGGATCGATGCCGAGCTCCTCGGCGAGCACCCGCCTTCCGTCCTGGAACACCCGCAGCGCCTCCGCGGGCCGCCCGCAGCGGTACAGCGCGATCATCAGCAGCCCGCGCATGCGCTCCCGCAGCGGATGGTCGGTCACCAGCGCGGTCAGGTCGGGCACGACCTCCTCGTGACGGCCGAGCGAGAGCAGGACATCGGCCCGTTCCTCGGCGGCGCCGGAGCGCAGTTCGGCCAGCCGCACCCGCTCGGTCTCGGCGAACGGGCCCGGCACTCCGGCGAACGCGACGCCCCGCCACAGGCCGAGCGCGCTCTCCAGCGCGTCGACCGCGCCGACCCGGTCACCGTTCTTGCGCAGCTGCCGGGCCCGGGCCAGATGCTGCTCGAAGGCCACGGCGTCGGGCTGGCCCGGCACCAGGTGCAGGACGTATCCGGCCCCGGAGGAGACCAGCACCCGGCCCGGCCCGCGGGCCGACCTGGTGGGCTCGATGATGCGGCGCAGCCCGGCCACGTAGGTGTAGATGCCACCCTCGGCGCTGGCGGGCGGCTCCTGCCCCCAGACCGCGTCGACGAGCTCACCGCGGGAGATCACCCGGTTGGCGCGCATCGCGAGGATGCCGAGGACGGCCTGCTGCCTGGGCTGCCCCACGCGCAGTTCCTCGTTGCCGTTCCATACAGTTACCGGACCGAGCACGCCGACGCGCAATACCACGGTTTCGCTGACCTTCCGTCTTCCGGCCCACCCCACCAAACCGGCCGCCGCCCCCCCACCCCGGGCAGAAGCGTCTTCACCGAGGTTACCGCGAATTGGGCCGCTCCTCCAGAAAAAATCTAGATCACCTAGAGACTTCCCGTTGATAGTTGGTCCGCGTCCACTGTCGCGGCGGCCGCCATGCCCGGGGTCTGGTGCCCGTGGGGTGGGCTCGGGGGGACAAGCACAGCTCGGTCGTGCGGGCGGCTCAGCTAGGGGGAGGTCGCAGATGACGGCAAACGGCCGTGACGGCCGGCCTCCGGCCGCGTTCCCGCGATCGAGCGCGCCTCGACGAGGGCGGCGAAGCGGCGACCCCGGCCCCTGAAGCCTCCGGGTACTGCGTGACCCGGAGTGGCCGACCCTCACGGCACCCCCCTCACTACCTGTCGTGAGGGTCGGCACCCTCGTTCCAGCCGTACCGCGCCGGGCCGGCCCGGCAGGCGGCCTTTACCGAATCGTCGGGATATCTTGCCCGATACGTCACTTTGCGCCCTTTGGGCCCGAGGCCGGGCAAACGGGGCGGTTGAGCAGAAGGGGAGATCGCCATGTCGCCCGGCGGCCTTACCGGGTAAGGTTTGCCTAAGCTAAGTCCGGTCCGGCAGTTCAGGCAGCCACGGTTGGAGGCTACGGATGCTCGCTACCCTCGTCATCTTCCTGCGTGAGGGCGTGGAAGCGAGCATGATCGTCGCGATCCTGCTGGCCTATCTCAACCGGATCGGCCAGCGGCAGCACTTCCGCGACGTGTTCATCGGGGTCGGCGCCGCGCTCCTGCTCGCGGCCGGGGGCGGGGTCGCGGCGTACTACACCATCCGCAGCTACAGCGGCTCGCGGGTGCAGACGATCTTCGAGACCGTCACCTACCTGGTCGCCGCGACCGTGCTGACCTACATGACGTTCTGGATGCGCAAGCACGCCCGGTCGCTGTCGAAGGAACTGCGGGCCCGCGCCGAGGCCGCGCTGGACGGGCGGGCGCGGTGGGGCCTGGGGCTGCTGGCCTTCCAGGCCGTCGGCCGCGAGGGGCTGGAGACGGTGGTCTTCACCCTGGCCATCGTCTTCTCCACCTCCGCGACGGGCGCCCTGACCGGGGCGGTGATCGGGCTGGCCGGATCGCTGGGCATCGCGTTCGTGATCTACCGGCTCGGGCACCGGCTCAACCTGGCCCGGTTCTTCACCGTGATCGGCGTGCTGCTGATGGTCTTCGCCGCGGGCCTGCTGGCCGACGCGGTGGAGAACCTGCAGCAACTCGGCTGGCTGCCGGTGCTCGACGCGCCGATGTGGCACTCGGCCCGGCTGCTGTCGGAGGAGAGCGCGCTGGGGGACGTGCTGCACAGCTTCTTCGGCTACAGCGACGCCCCCACGCCGCTCCAACTGCTCATCTACGTCGGCTACCTGGCCATCGTGGTGGTCGCCTACCTCGGCGTGCGGGGCAGGCTGGCGGCCCGCGTGGGCCACCCGGAGCCCGCTTCATGACGCGGTGGAGAGCCGCCGCCTCGTTCGCCGTGACCTGTTGTGCGCTGGCCGCCTGCGGGTTGCTCGCGGGCTGCGGGTCCTCGGACTCGGCCGGGCCGTCGATCACGCTCTACAGCGGCCAGCACGAACAGACCACCGACGGGCTGGTGACCGCGTTCGAGAAGCAGACCGGCATCACCGTCAACGTCCGCAACGACGACGAGGACACGCTCGCCAATCTGATCGCCGTGCAGGGATCGCACTCGCCGGCCGACGTCTTCTACACCGAGAACTCCCCCGCCCTTGAGTTCCTGCAGGGGAAAGGCCTGCTGTCCGCGGTGGACCCGGGCACGCTGGCTCGTGTCCCAGCCCGGTACAGCTCGCCCGACGGGGACTGGGTGGGCGTTTCCGCGCGGGTCAGCGTGCTGATCTACAATCCCTCGCTCATCGCCGCCAGCCAGCTTCCGACGTCCGTCCTGCAACTCGCCGACCCGCGGTACCAGGGCAAGTTCGCCTTCGCGGCCGGGGAGACCGACTTCCAGCCGATCGTCACCTCGGTGATCAAGACCTACGGCCAGGCGGCCGCGCTGCGCTGGCTCCAGGGGATAAAGGCCAACGCCGCCAGCCACATCGTCCCGGACAACGAGACGATCACCGACGAGGTGAACCGCGGCCAGGTCGCCTTCGGGGTCATCAACCAGTACTACTGGTACCGGCTGAAGGCCGAGATCGGCGCCTCGGCGATGCACTCGAGGCTCGCCTACTTCGCCCCGCATGATCCCGGGTACGTGATCGACGTCTCCGGCGCGGCGGTGCTGAAGTCGAGCAGGCACCAGGCGGCGGCGCAGAAGTTCCTCGCGTTCCTGGTCAGCCAGCAGGGCCAGGACATCATCGCGCGGGCAGCGGGCAACGAGCAGAGCTACGAGTACCCGCTGGCGGCCGGGGTGACGACCTCGGCGCCGGAGACGCCCTTCGGCCAGCTCGAGCCGAACCCGATCACGATCGCCGATCTCGGAGACGGTTCGGCGGCCATCGCCCTGCTCCGCCAGGCGGGGCTGCTGTGAGCCGCTCAGGCGCCTGCTCATGACCACGGGCTCATGACCACGGGAACGCTGACCGATCGCCCGGGCACGAAGGCCGGTCCCGCCCCACGGCGCACCCACCGTCCAGTGGCTCTGCTCACGCTCAGCTGGCTGGTGGCCGTGGTCCTGGCGCTGCCGCTGGTCTTCCTGCTGATCGAGGCCCACGGCGCCGGGGCCGCCGAGGTCGCGCACCTCATCTTCCGGCCGCTGACCGGCACCCTGCTGTGGAACACCGTCCGGCTCACGGTCGTGGTCACGCTGGCGTGCGCGGTGATCGGAACGGCCGCGGCGTGGTGCGTCGAGCGGACCAACCTGCCGGGCCGGCGGGCGTGGGCCATGCTGGTGGTGGTGCCGCTGGCGATCCCCGACTTCGTGGTGAGCTTCGGCTGGAACTCCCTGTGGTCCTGGGCGCACGGCTTCCGGGGCGCGGTGATCGTGATGACCCTGGCCGTGTACCCGCTGGTGTACCTGCCGGTCGCGGCCAGCCTGCGCAGCGCGGATCCCGGCCAAGAGGAGGTCGCGCGCAGCCTGGGCTCGGGCCGGGTCCGCACCTTCGCCCGGATCACCCTCGGTCAGGCCAAGGGCGCCATCGGCGGCGGGTGCCTGCTGGTCGCACTGGTCCTGCTGGCCGAGTACGGCGCGTTCGAGATCGTCGGCTACCAGACCTTCACCACGGAGATCTTCACCGAGTTCAACGGGTACAGCTTCGCCGCCTCATGCGCGCTGTCGCTGGTGCTGGTCCTGCTCAGCCTGCTCGTGCTGGCCGGGGAAGGCATGCTCCGCGGCCGGGGCAGAGTGAGCAGGCCGGGCCCGATGGCGCAGCGGATGAGCCCGCCCCAGCGGCTGGGCTGGGCGCGCTGGCCGGTGCTGGCCCTGTTCGCCGCGCTCGTGCTGCTCGCTCTGGGTGTCCCGGTCGCGGCGGCCCTCTACTGGATGGCCGCCGGCCTTCCCCCGGCGCTGTCGGGCGGGGCCAACGTCTCCCTGCTCGACGCGGCCGGGCACACGGCAGGGTACGGCGGCGGCGCCGCGGCCCTGGCCACGGTCATGGCCATCCCGGTGGCCCTGCTGGCCATCCGGCACAGCGGGCGGATGCGGCATGTCCTCGAGCGCAGCACCTACCTGGTCCTGGGCCTGCCGGGCGTGGTCATCGCCTTCGCCTTGTCGTACTTCACCGAGCGCTACGCGGCCGGGTTCGGCTACGGGTCGTCCATGCTGCTCATCGCGTGCTATGCGATCATGTTCTTCCCGCTGGCGCTGGTCGGGGTCAAGGCGTCGCTGGCCAGGGCGCCGGCCAGCCTCGACGAGATGGCCAGGTCGCTGGGCCGGCGCAGGCCGGAGGTGCTGTGCCGGGTCACGCTGCGGCTGGCCGGGCCGGGCCTGGCCGCCGCGTTCTGCCTGGTCTTCCTGTCCGCCGTCACCGAGCTCACGGCCACCTTGCTGCTGATCCCGACCGGCACTCAGACGCTGGCCACGCAGTTCTGGTCCTACGAGTCCAACCTCTCCTACAGCCAGGCTGCGCCGTTCGCCCTGGTGATGATCGTCGTCGCCGCCGTGCCCAGCTATGTCCTCGGCCGGTTTTTCTCTCGCCCGGTCCACACGCAAGGATGACGGCATGCGGCATGTGGCGGTGACGGGCGTGCATAAGGCCTTCGGTTCGCATCGGGTGCTGGCGGGCGTGGACCTGGAGGTGTCGACCGGATCCCTGACCGCGATCCTCGGCCCGTCCGGCAGCGGGAAGACCACCCTGCTGCGGCTGCTGGCCGGTTTCGAGCGGGCGGACGCCGGCACGATCAGGATCGGCGACCGGCTGGTCGACGGCCCGGAGGCGTACGTCGCGCCGGAACGGCGCCGCATCGGGTACGTCCCGCAGGAAGGCAGCCTGTTCCCGCATCTGACGGTGCAGGCCAACGTCGGTTTCGGGCTTCCCGCCCGGAAGCGGCGCGGCGGCACGGTGGCGAGCATGCTGGAGGCGGTGGGCCTGGGCGGGCTCGGCCAGCGGTATCCGCATCAGCTGTCCGGCGGCCAGCAGCAGCGGGTCGCGCTGGCCCGGGCGCTGGCCATCGAGCCGACGGTGGTCCTGCTCGACGAACCCTTCGCCTCGCTGGACGCCCACCTCCGGGCCTCCGTCCGCGCCGACGTCCAGGAGATCTTCCGCCGCGCCGGTACCACGGCGGTGCTGGTGACTCACGACCAGGACGAGGCGCTGTCGGTGGCCGACCAGGTCGCAGCCTTGCGCGATGGGAGGATCGCGCAGTGTGCGGCACCCGAAGACCTGTACAGCCGGCCGGCCGACGCCGAGCTGGCCAGCTTCATCGGAGAGGCGAACCTGCTCGACGGCGTACTGGCCGGGGGGGTGGTGGAGACGCTCCTGGGCTGCCTCCGGGTTGATCCCGCCGCAGCCGCCGCCGAGGGCAAGGTAACCGTCCTGATCAGGCCCGAGCAGATCGACCTCGGGCCGGACGAAGGCGGCATAACGGCCCGGGTCATCTCGTCTGACTACCACGGGCACGACGTCGTGGTGTATCTGCGGCCCGAGCGCGACGCCGACGGCACGGCCGTCATCGCGCGGATGCCGGGCGGCAGCCCGCTGCCGGCCGGCGCACGGGTGACCCTGCGCACCCGGGGTCCGGTGTTCGCGTGGCCGAAGGATTGACCCGGGGAATCCCGCCGCACCCGGCCCTGGCTGAGCGTCGGCTTGCCACTCGCTGAGCGTTGGCTCTGAGTCCCCGCGCCGGGCCCCACCAGAGCGGCGAACCGCCTACGATAGAGCGCGGTACGAGGGACGGCGCTGACAGAGGGTTGGACGAAGCGAGCATGGGCAAGGCAAGCAGAACGAAGGTCGAAGCCACCCGCCGGGAGAAAATCGCCGCGCAGCGGGCGGCCGAGCGGCGGGCCGAGCAGCGGCGGCGGATCTTCATGGCGTCGGGCGCCGTGGTCGTCGTGCTGGCGATCGTGCTGACCTTCGTCATCATCAAGCTGAACAACAAGCCGACGGCCCCGGCGGCCTCGGCCTCAGCCTCGGCCTCGCCCCAGGGGCTGTCGAACGGTCCGACCGGCTCGGCCCTGGCCGCGGTGGTGGACAAGGTGACCTCGGTGCCCGCCAGCACCCTGGACACGGTCGGGAAGGGCGGGTTCGCCGGGAAGGTCCAGACCCTCACCGGGAACCCCAAGCCCCTGACCGCCAACGGCAAGCCCGAGCTGCTCTACATGGGCGCCGAGTTCTGCCCGTACTGCGGGGCCATGCGCTGGGGCCTGATCGTGGCCCTGAGCCGGTTCGGCACGTTCTCGGGGCTGGCCACGGTGCACTCCGCGGTCAGCAACGGCGGCGGCGGCGCGGAACCGGACCCGGACACGCCGACCTGGACCTTCCTGCACGCCAAGTACTCCAGCCCGTACCTGAACTTCACCTCGGTCGAGGAGTCCACCAACATCCCGGACCCGTCCAACGGGGCGTACACCCCCCTGCAGACCCCCACCTCGGCCCAGCAGGCCATCATCAACAAGTACGACGTCGCGCCCTACACGACCGAGAACGGGGCCATACCGTTCCTCGATTTCGGGAACAAGTACGTGAGCATCGGGACCCCTTACGACCCGGGCGTGCTGGCCGGCCTGAGCTGGAGCACGATCGCGGCCGACCTGAGCAACCCGAGCAGCCCGGTGGCCCAGGCGGTCGACGGGACGGCGAACTACATCACGGCCGCGATCTGCAAGATGACGGGCAACCAGCCCGCCAGCGCGTGCACCTCGACCATCCAGTCCCTGGAGAGCCAGATCTAAGGTTGGCTTAGTACTGGCACGGTACAATCCCGCCAGCAGCCGTGACACCACCGGAGGCGAAGCCCGGATGACAGCGTCAAAGTCGAGCCGCGCCAGGGCCCAGCGGGCGCAGGCCAACGCGTCCAGGAACGGCGGCGCGGCGGGCCGCGCCAGCGGGAACGGCACCGCCGTGAAGGCCGGCCCGCCGGTCAAGGCCGGCGCCGCGGCGAAATCCGGCCCCGTGGTCAAGGCGGGCAGCACGCCGCGGACGGTGGCGGCGCGGGACGGCGTGCCCGGCCGCCGCGGCCCGCGCGGGGCGGCGCTGACGCAGGAAGCCACCGCCGAGGCGCCGAGCACCGCGACGGCCCCGCTGTGGATGCAGCTGGCCACCTTCGCGCTAGCCCTGGCCGGCCTGGGCGTGTCGATCTACCTGACCATCGCGCACTTCACCCAGTCGGCGCTGCTCGGGTGCTCGGAAAGCGGGCTGGTGAACTGCACCAGGGTGACGACCAGCCCGCAGTCCTACGTGTTCGGGATCCCGGTGGCCGTGCTCGGGCTGGTCTTCTACGTGTTCGCGGTGGCGATCATGAGCCCGTGGGCGTGGCGCTGGGCGCGGCGCGAGGTCTACCTGATCCGGCTGGCCGCGATGGTGGCCGGCATCGGTTTCGTGCTCTACCTGCTGTACGCCGAGCTGTTCATCATCGGGAGCATCTGCCTGTACTGCACCAGCGTGCATGCGATCACGTTCGTGCTGTTCGGGCTCACCGTCTTCGCCGCCGCGGCCTGGGGCATACCCAAGAGCCAACGCGGCTGACCCGCGGCCCGGAGGCCATCGCGGCTGGCGGTGAACCGCCTGGTCATTACATCTTCCTCATGTTCGCGTCCGGCCGGGTCCAGCCACGGCCGGACGGATTACCCTGAAGACACACTGGGCCTGGCCGCACGTGAACCCGTCACGCCCGGAAGGCGGATGGGCGCGCAGCCAATCGAGACGGGCTAAGAGAGGAGCGGTTTCCCCTTGCCCGGCATGAACTCAGGCCTGAGTCCGGCCGATCCCACGCTGGTCGCCGCGTTCAGGTCGGCGCTGCTCCACCAGGGTGCGATCGCGCTGCTGATCATCGCGTTCCTGTGGCTGCTGTGGGCGACGGTCCGCGTGTGGCGGCACGGCCCGCCCGGGGGTGATACCGCTGGGACGGCGGCTACGGGCGGGAGTTCGGCTGGCGGCGGGCCCTGGGCGAGGTTCGGCACGCGGCGCGGCAGCAGGGTCCGGGAGGCGCGCGGGCGGTGGCTGCTGCGGACCGGGTTCGGCTTGCTGTGGATCCTGGACGGGATCTTGCAGGCGCAGCCCAAAATGGCCGGCGGGCTGGCGGCGCAGGTGATCGAGCCGACGGCGGCCGCTTCGCCGGCGTGGGTGCAGCACGTGGCCAACTGGGGCGGCACCGCCTGGTCCTTCCACCCGATCCAGTCCGGGGCGGCCACGGTGTGGATCCAGATCGGGCTGGGCGCCTGGCTGCTCGTCGCGGCGCATGGGCCGTGGTCCCGGCTGGCCGCGCTGGCCACCGTGGCCTGGGGCCTGGTGGTGTGGGTGTTCGGGGAGTCGTTCGGCGGGATCTTCGCCCCGGGGCTGAGCTGGCTGACCGGGGCGCCCGGGGCCGTGCTGCTCTACGTGGTGGCCGGGGCGCTGATCGCGCTGCCGGAGGACGCCTGGCGCAGCCCGCGCCTCGGGCGGCTGCTGCTGGGCGGGATCGGGGTGTTCTTCATCGGCACGGCGGTGCTGCAGGCCTGGCCGGGCCGCGGCTACTGGAAGGGCGTCATCAACGGCCAGCCGGGCACGCTGGCCGGCATGGTCCAGCAGATGTCCTCGACCTCGCAGCCGCACTTCCTGTCCGCGCTGCTGGCGCGCGTCGGCTCGTTCGCCGCCAGCAACGGCTTCGCGGTGAACCTGGCGGTAGTGATCGCGCTCGCGGGGCTGGGCGCGATCTTCCTGACGGGCAGGCCGCGCCTGGTCCGGTGGGCCGTGTGGTTCGGCATCGTGTTCTGCCTGGCGGACTGGGTGCTGGTCGAGGACCTCGGCTTCCTCGGCGGGCTGGGCACCGACCCGAACAGCATGATCCCCTGGATCCTGCTGTTCACGGCGGGCTACCTGGCCCTCACACCGGCGCCGCAGGAGGCGCCGGCGGTCGCGGCGGAGGTTCACGGCTGGCGGGAGCGGCTGCGGCGGGCGGCGCCGAAGGTACCGCGGAGCCCGGGGGCGCTGGGGGCCGCGGTGGCGACAGCCAGCGCCCGGTCGGTCGCGGCGGTGGCGGCGCTGGCCATCATCCTGCTCGGCGCCGCCCCGATGGCCGCGGCGGCGGCGAACCGGACCGCGGATCCGATCCTGGCCCTGGCCATCGCCGGAAACAGCGCCGCGATGGACAGCCCGGCCCCGGCCTTCCAGCTGACCGACCAGAACGGCCACCCCGTCTCGCTGGCCAGCCTGCGCGGCAAGGTCGTGCTGATGACCTTCCTGGACCCGGTGTGCACCACCGACTGCCCGATCATCGGGGCCGAGATGAAGGAGGCGGGAGTGCTGCTCGGCGCGGCGGACAAGAACGTGGAGCTGGTCGCCGTCGTGGCCAACCCGACCTACCGGTCGGTCGCGTTCACCCAGGCCTTCGACCGTGAGGAAGGGCTGAACACCGTGCCGAACTGGCTGTACCTGACCGGGTCGCTGAACCAGCTCAGCCAGGTCTGGCGCCAGTACGGGATCACCGTGGAGAACCTGCCCGCCGGCGCGATGTCCGCGCACAACGACCTGGCCGTGGTCATCGACCGGACCGGGTACATCCGCGAGGAGGTGGGCGCCGACCCCGGGCCCGGCACGGCGAGCACCCAGTCCTCGTTCTCCGTGCTGCTCAGCCAGTACGCCCGCCAGGCGCTGAGCGGCTC
>Ga0209415_10013284_pt1 | contig 13598 bp, 13 predicted proteins | sample PeaSoiSIISIP2007_FD_187696 | JGI IMG/M metagenome (GOLD analysis project Ga0209415, IMG submission 187696) | Peat soil microbial communities from Weissenstadt, Germany - SII-SIP-2007 (SPAdes) (version 2) | ecosystem: Environmental > Terrestrial > Soil > Wetlands > Peat | place: Germany... | reverse complement strand
AGGGGAGAGGAGATTCGAAGCGAAAGGCCTGCACGGTTTCAAGCCGCCCAGCCAGACCGTTCCGGATTTCTGGGACACTTGGCAGTCGTCGCCCGCGGTGTTCGGCGGCGTTGTGTACTTCGGTAGTGGGGATGGCCACCTGTATGCGCTCGACACCAGGAACGGAGAACTCCGGTGGAAGTTCGCGACTGCAGGCGTCGTTCATTCGTCTCCCGCGTTGGCTGACGGTCTGGTTTACTTCGGAAGCTGGGACAGCTATCTCTACGCTCTGGACGCCGCGACAGGCGCGCAGAAGTGGAAATTCAAGACCGGGGAGGACACGAAGAATTTCAATCAGGTGGGAATTCAGGCCTCTCCAGCTGTCGTCGATGGCGTAGTGTACTTCGGATGCCGCGATGCGCACGTGTATGCGGTGGATGCGAAAACGGGCGATGAGAAGTGGAAGTTCGACAACCACGGAACATGGATCAACGCGAGCGCGGTGGTGCATGCGGGCGCACTCTACGTGGGTGCGTCTATTCCGGCTAGATTCGGCGCGATAGACATCGCCACGGGTAAGCTCCTCTATGCCCTCGACGTGCAGTTCCCAGTCTTTTCCTCCGCTGCGGTTGCCCGGGATTTGGCGTACTTCGGTTCGGATAACGGCAAGCTGCACGCGCTGGATTTGAAGACCGGGAAGATTGCGTGGGAGTTCCAAACCGAAGCGGGAAAGAAGAACGCACTTGGCGTCATCGCCCCAGATGGCAACATGAATTTCAAGGTCATCTTCCGCTCGAATTTCTTCGAGGAGATGTATCGCGACGGTGAGAAGCTCTATTCGCTAGGCTCCATTCTGTCATCGCCTGCGATTGACCGCGGTGTCATTTACTTCGGCAGCACGGACGGCAATCTATACGCACTGGAGTAGATCACTCGCAACGCGACGGCTGCAGATAGCGCGATCTTCTGGGGCATAGAATTACCGTCGCCTAACCTAGGGAACGTCGTCAACTCGACGGCTACCAGGGACTGGAGCCACTCGGTAAGTTCCCGGCCCATGTCCCGGCAACCAGGCTGAGCCGGGTTCTGTTGACAGGCCAACGCGCGCCGCAGCAGGTCCTGAAGATCCAGTTCGGCCAACGCACCAACGATCGACGCAACGACCGGAGATGACGAAAGTCCCAACCAATAAGCCGACTAACAGGCCCAGCCCCACTCCAGCAAATACTTGTTGGCCCAATCCGACCTCCAAGTGTCCGAGTGTTTTATCACTTTTATTGGGAAACAGGGGACCGTTACCAATTGGCCGTAACCAATTGACACTGTAATCGACTTAAGTGTCCACATTGGAACTCCTTCACAAATGTTGCCGCCCGTGCCTAACGCAGCAGCTCAATCGCGCGGTCTAGTTTTTTCGATGCGATGGGCCGCGCTGGGAAGTAGGTCTCGGCAACCTTGCCAACCAGCAGCAGCGCCTCATCGACAGCAGACCGGCCGTCGTTGTTGAGGATGGTACGGTCTGCGCCGAACGCGAGCAGCAGTTCGACAAAAGCCGTCGGATCTACAACAATGCGACTCTTGATCGCGGCGTGTATCGGAGTGTCGCCGTCTTCGTCACGGCAGTTCGGATTGGCGCCGTTCTCCAGCAACACGCGCGAAACGTCTATATTCGCAACGTGGGCGGCAGGCCCCCAGGCCTCCACATCGCCGTGTTCCAGCAGAATGCGCGCCGATTCGGGCTTGTTCCCATACACGCTCCATCCGAGCGGCAAGATACCAGTCCGGAGATCGTTGGCCTGCTCCGGGTCTCGATTCAGGATTTCAAGCAGACGGTCATGCATCCCGTAACCGGCCGCCGCGCAAACGTCAGCTTCCGCGCCGGCCGCCAAGAGCAACTGTGCAAACTCATCCCGGCCAAGTTCAAAGCAGTCACTAGTCCGCCCTCTTCCCGGCAACATCACTGGCACTGCCCGCTACAATGGCGTTCGGAGAAAATATGTCGAACTCACGCCGGCAATTCTTGAGCTATGCCTCCACCGCTCTCATGACCACCGCTGTGGCGTGCCGCAAGCCCACGCCCGGCGCCGCATCTCTTCCACCTGGCGCCCCGCCGGCTTTCGGCACTGCGCCGGACGTGGGCCCACCCGTCTCGCCTGCCACCTTCGCGGAAGCGGAGAAGTTGGTGCAGTTCGAACTCAACGCGGCGGACCGCCGGATGGCGGCTGGTAACTGGCGTAGTGCCATGGCGCCGCTATACGAGCGCCGCACCGGGCCGCGCAAGTTTTCGCCGCCGCCGTCGGTCGCGCCCGCCTCGCGCTGGGATCCGGTATTGCCGGACCGGACGGCCGGCCCCGGAATCGATCGCTTCGTGCGCACCTCGAGCGCGCGGGATCCGCTTCCAACCGCCGATCAGGACATCGCTTTCGCTCCGCTTTCCCGCCTTTCCCGGTGGATGGAAACGCGTCAGCTCACCTCCGAACGGCTCACCCACCTCTACCTGGACCGGTTGGAACGCTTCGATCCCAAGTTGCGCTGCGTGATAACGCTGACGCGCGATCTGGCTCTGTCGCAGGCCCGGCAGGCCGACCGCGAGATCGCTGCCGGACACTACCGTGGCCCGCTCCACGGCATCCCGTGGGGCGCGAAGGATCTGCTCGACACTGCCGGCATCCCCACCACGTATGGCGCCGAGCCATACCGCAACCGTGTGCCGGCGCAGGACGCCGCTGTCGTGAGGCGCCTCCACGACGCCGGAGCCGTGCTCGTCGCGAAGCTGAGCCTCGGCGCACTCGCGCTAAACGACATCTGGTTCGGCGGCCAGACCATGAATCCGTGGCTCCCGGAGGAGGGATCGTCCGGATCGAGCGCCGGTCCGGGTGCAGCCACTGCCGCGGGTTTGGTTGGTTTCGCCATCGGCAGCGAGACCGGAGGCAGTATCGTCAGCCCTTCCATGCGCTGCGGGGTCACTGGATTGCGCCCCACCTACGGCCGCGTGCCGCGCACCGGCGCGATGACCCTCTGCTGGTCGCTCGACAAACTCGGACCGATGGCTCGCGGCGTGGAGGACACGCTCCTCGTCCTGCACGCCATTTCCGGCCCCGATGCCGGCGATGTCGCCAGCGTGCCCAGCCGCCTCGACTTCGATGCCGCCGCCCCGGTCGCCGGCCTGCGCGTCGGATACATCCCTCGGTGGATGAAGGAGAGCCCCGCCACCGATGTCGATCGCAACGCGTTGGAAGCCACGCGCAAGCTCGGCATGGTGCCGGTCGAAGTGACCCTGCCCGACTGGCCCTATGACTCGCTCAGCCTGATCCTCTTCGCCGAAGCTGCAGCCGCGTTCGAGGATCTCACCCTCGGTGGCGGCTTGAAGGAACTCAAGGCACAGGTCCCCGATGCCTGGCCCAATCTCTTCCGCCAGGCGCGTTTCCTTTCCGCGGTGGACTTCGTTCAGGCCGACCGCTTTCGCCGCAGCGTGGCCCAGGAGATGGCGCGCGTCTTTTCCCAGGTGGATCTGCTGCTGGTCCCGTCGCTGCGCGATGAAATGCTCACCATCACCAACTTCACCGGCCATCCGTCGCTAACTCTTCGTGCCGGTTTCGTGGAAGTGTCCGAAGCACGGAGTGATTGGGCGCCGGACCCTGCGCATCCCCTGCCTAAATTCTCTCCTCCCCGCCGCGTGCCGCATGGCATTACCCTGATCGGACGACTTTTCGACGAGGGCACCCTCGGGCGCGCTGGGCTCGCCCTTGAGCGCATCCTGGGTGTTGCCGCAGAGCGCCCGGCGGGTTTCTCCTGAGACTGTTCGCCGCACGGGCGGCGAGCCGCGGCGCTGCACATCGCGGGCACGGCCGGTGCTCGCAGGATAGTGTAAGCTAGACCATCTACGGAAACATGCCCTTGATGACGATGAGACAAGGCGACCGGTGACCGCCGACATGGCGCCGGATGCGCCCGGCATCTGGCTGTACCATTGCCACATCAGCGATCACATGCTGGCTGGAATGGTCGCACGGTATGAAGTGAAGGCGCGCTAGGAACCCCGAGGCCGCAAAGCCGGCAATGGGGAATCGCAGACATGTCATTCAACGGGTCTTTGCAGGGCGTGATTTAGAGCGTCGAGACGGGCCAGGACATGCCCTTCGTACTCGGGGGCGAAGTGAATCCAGTCAAAGTGGACATGCTCTCCCTCGGGCTTCAAGTAAGAGAGCCACACGAGCAGGCAAGAGGCGGTAATGCCCGACAGGATGACGTTCACCGATGCGCTGAGGCGCACATCGAATACTGTTCTCAGAATCGCACCCAAACTGTCACATGTGAAACAAAACGTGAAGAGACCCGCGTTCAGGATGACATTCCGGCTGAGCCGAACTGGGTAACGGCTCACGGCAAGAAGCATCAGCAGCATGAAAATCACCAAACTGAGCGAGATCCCGCGATCGGCCGCCATCCAATATCCGATGGCCTTGGATCGCGCCGGCATAGTAGATCTAATGTGCGGAAGCAGGGTCAGGAAGGAAAGGAGGGCGGCCACCGCTACGCCGATGTACATCACCCAACGGCCCAGCGAAACCAAGCCCCTGTGTCGCTCCAGAACCACCCGGCACAGTTCTCGCACCAGGAGGATTTCGAGGGCCCACCGGATCGGCTCGGCAAAGATCCAAGTCCAGAAATACAACGGGCCACCGGGGTTTAATACCACCGGACAAATCGCGTAAACCGCGAGGAACGCCATGTAGGAAAACAGAACCGGGTAGCGATGATAGAGTCCCGAGCGGTAGAGACGAAAAGCGATCAGGCCAGAGGCGGCCGACGTCACAGCCTGGAACACCGAGAGCAAAGTGGACGTCGTCATCGTTTGGTATTTTCACCCCAGCCCATCCGCCTGGTCAGATCGCTGAACTCAAGGGACCGCGGACAGAACCATTACTTGGCCCGCGTCGCCACGAACTCTTCGGTCGCCACGTCGGCCACCTTGCGCGTGAACTTGATCTCCTCGCCGGAGACCTTGCCCGTGTACGCGATGCGCAGCGACTGGCCTTGAAAGTCCAAATTCTCCACGAAGGAGACTTCGTCGCCCTTCACCGTCCCTTCCGTGATCGCGGTATCGCCGAATTGCGACTTCGCCCGACCGGTCAGCTTGTCGCCGTCCACCTTGAAATCGTATGTGTAGTTCTGTATGCCGATCTGCGTGTCAATCGCAGCGGTCCATTTGCCTGTAACGTCGGCCAGCGCCGGAACCAGCAGAACGACCGCCAGTGCGGCCCCTCGCAGCAGTCTGCGACCTCTCATCGTCAACCTCCCGTGTTCGGTGATTTCAACCACATACTGTACCGCGTCGACGAACCCTGCGAAGCATGGGTTGCAGCCGATCGCTTCCCCGGCGATGTGCGCGTGATCATCATCGGGCCGCAGGGCTTCGAACGCCAGGTGGCCTTTGCGATGAATCAGGATGGCCCCGAAATCGCTCGCAGGGTGCCCGAAACGATTGAAGAGGAGACGTAGCTGATCCGATCCGCTTAAGCGCGGTCACGTCCATTGGATGACGAAAGGATGACGAAAGGATGACGAAAAAACACTTGGAGGCGCGGGTCGGGATCGAACCGACGAATAAAGGTTTTGCAGACCTTTGCCTTACCACTTGGCTACCGCGCCCTGCGAAGTTGTGGCTAATTGCACGATAGCGCGCGCGACGGAGCTAAGTCAAACTCAGCCGGGCGTGCCGGACCGGCTGAGCGAATCGCCCGAACTGGCCGTCAGCGAGCAGCCGGCCGTCGCTTCACAGCGCGCGCATGGCCATCACGGTGACGTCGTCGCCGCGGGGTCCGCTGCTGAACGTGGCAACCGCATCGAGGACGGCGTCCACCACCTGAGCGGCGGGCTGCCCCTGCCGGCTCCGCACCACCCGCTCCAGGCGCTCTTCGCCGAATTCATCGCCGGAACCGGAGGCGGCCTCGGTCACGCCATCGGAATAGATTACGAGCGCATCGCCGGGCTTCAGCGCCACTTCTGCGACGCTGCAACTCCACTGCGCGAAGGCTCCCAGCATCAGCGCCGTGGCGTCGAGGCGCTCCAGCGCGCCCGATGAGCGCAGCAGCAGCGGCGCGTTGTGGCCGCAGTTGACGTAACGCAGCCGGCGCAAGCGGTCGTCATAGAGCCCATAGAACAAGGTTGCGAATCGCTCCGCGGCGGTGGAGTGGAAAAAATGGCGATTGATGCCTTCGAGCAGCGCCGCCGGCGCGCGCAGCGCCGCCTCTCCCTGGCTGCGGAACGCGGCCTGCAAGTTCGCCATCAGCAGGGCCGCCGGAACGCCCTTGCCCGAAACATCGGCCAGCAGAAATACTTCGTGGCCATCGCCGGCGGGAAGAAAATCGTAATAGTCGCCGCCCACCTCGCGCGCCGCCAGGCACTCGGCGGCGCAGTCCAGGGTGGCCAGCCGGGGCGGATCTCCCGGGAATAGCTTCTGCTGCACGGCGGCGGCGATTTCCAGCTCCGACTTCCGCCTCCGGCCCGAATCGGCCTGTTTGCGAATGGCCGCAATCAGAAGCTGGTTTTCCCACGGCTTCTGGATGAAATCGCACGCGCCGCGCCGCATCGCTTCCACCGCCAGATCGAAGTTGCTCCACGCGGTCATCACCATCACCGGAGCGGTGTTGCCCTGGGCTTCCAGGCTGGCCAGAAGATCCATGCCCTCCGCGCCCGAGGTGGTGTCGCGCGCATAGTTGAGGTCCACCAGGATCAGGTCGAAAGCCTCGCCGCGCAGCCGGTCCAGCAGGGCAGGCGGCGATTCCACCGTTACCGCCTGCCAGCCCTGACTTTTCAGCAACAGCCGCAGCGCTTCGCACACGTCCGGCTGGTCGTCACACACCAGCACTCGAAAATCGGCGGGCGGGGCAGCCACGGTCTCGAAAGCATTCATGGCAGAGGTACGCACTGATGACTTAAAGGTTGCACGTGTCGTGCCTTTCACAAGCCTTTTTAACACAGCGCCTTGTCGATCCGGCGACTGTCCGGTTCCGGGACGGCGCGTCGCAGTGTGGGACGCGGCTTCTGGTCCTCATATAGGCGATTGGCTAGAATAAGCGTCGTGGTGAAGGTGGATTTCAGCGGATCGCTCAGCCGCCGCGCTTTTGCCGGGCTGGCGGGGGTGGCGGCGCTCGGCGGCTGCGGCCGCGCGGCGGAGGCGGCGGCAAAATGGCGCGGCTTCAATCTGCAGGAAAAATTCACGGCGTCTCCGGAGGAATGGGCGGCGCTCGATCCGGAATGGGGGCGGCACAACGAGCCGTTCCTGGAGACCGATTTTGAATGGATGGCGCGGTGGGGTTTCAACTTCGCCCGCCTGCCGATGTCCTACCGTTGCTGGGCCGACCCAAAGGATCCATTTCACATGGCGGAGAGCACGCTCCGGGAAATCGACCAGGCGGTAGATTGGGGCAGACAATATGGCGTCCATGTGTGCCTCAATTTTCACCGCGCTCCGGGATACTCGGTTAGCGGCGGGTTGCTTGCCGAACCCTGGAACCTGTGGACCGACCAGCATGCGGTGGACATTTTTCGCTTCTATTGGAGCCATTTCGCAGAGCGCTACCGCGGGATTCCCAGCCGGCGCCTGAGTTTCAATCTGATTAACGAGCCAAGCCATTGCAGCGCAGCGCAATATGAGAATGTCATTCGTGCCGGTGCGGACGCCATCCGACGAGCCGACCCTGCACGCCTGGTTGTGATCGACGGCCTGTTCGGTGAGGCGATCCTGCCGGTGAAAGGGCTGGCCGATGTCCCCAACTCGGTGCAAGCGACGCGCGGCTATGCGCCATTCGCCCTCACGCACTACCTTGCGCCCTGGGCAGGCACGCCGCGGCAGATGCCAACCTGGCCGATGCGCGTCTCGGAAACCGTGGAATGGAACCGCGCGATGCTGGAGCGCTGGTGCATCCAGCCGTATCGGGAAATGGACGCTCACGGCGCAACCGTGTTTGTGGGGGAATGGGGTTGCTGGAACCGTACGCCGCACGCGGTGACGCTCAGCTGGATGCGAGACTTCCTGTCGCTGTGGAAAGCGGCGAACTGGGGCTGGGCGTTGTGGTGTTTTCGCGGTTCGTTCGGGATTCTGGACAGCCAGCGCGCGGACGTCACCTACGAAAACTGGCACGGGCACAAGCTCGACCGGCGGATGTTGGAGCTGCTGCGGGAGTTTTGAGGGTAGGACAGACCATCGGGGTTTGTGGTCTGTCACGGTTCGCACAGAGGGCGGCGCTTTGACCGACGACGAAAACCGATCGTCTGTCCTACTTGGCGACGGCAGGAGTGCCGATGCGGCACGGCTCCTACGGGCGGAAGAAATCCAGCGGCGTGATCGAAACGATCAGCCAGCGCTTGCCGCGGCGCTCGATTTTGAAGGTGGGCTGCGCCTCGCGCTGCATGATGCGGATGCCGGTTTCGCTGTTGACGACTTCGAGCGTCCAGTCGACTTCGAGCGTGCGGGCGGCATCCGTGCCTTCGTCGCTGGTGAGACCAATCGTGGAGTTCACCTGCCCTTGTGCCGCCAGCGCCTCCGCGCCGTTGCGCAGCATCTCGTAGCCCGGCAGTTTGGAATCGAATGCGGCCAGGAAGCCGGTAACGCGAGTGTCCGGCTGGCTGAGCGCGCTGGCGGCGGATTCGAGCAGGTCCCAGGCGCCGTCCACATCGGGCGGCGAGAAAAAGCCGGGCGCGCCAAGAGCGCCGTCCATAGTCACAATGCGTAGCACATCGCCGCGCAATTCCACACGGCATCCCACCTGCCTCTGACGATGGGTTATGGCGCGCTGGCCTTCACGGGCCGTCAGGTCCAGCTTCCATTCGACTGCAAGTACGACACCGCGCTCGTCGGCGGTCGCGGAGAGGAACTCCAACGCCGGCTGAACGTCGTAACTGCGCAACAGGGCTTCTACCGGCTTGCGCAATTGATCGGCCAGCGGCCGATCGAGGGCTTCGAGGAAGCCGGCGGTGCGCCGTTCGGTGAGCGCTTGCGCAGCGTTCGAAATGAGGTCGCGCGCGGCCTGTTCCCGATCCGCCGGCCCGCTCTGTGCGGCGGCCGGCCATGCCAATCCAATCAACAAGAGCGCGCGCAGCATGTTCGGCATGGGCTCACGTTCTGTAACTGGCATTGATGTGGATATAGCCGTGGGTGAGGTCGCAGGTCCAGAAGCGGGCCTGGCCTCCTCCCTTCCCCCGCAGCGAAAAGCGGATGCGGCATTCCGGCGCATCCAACTTCTGTTTCAGCTCCGCTTCGGAGAATGGCGCCGCCACGCCGCCGCGGCAGACGGCGACGCCTTGCATCCAGATGTCGGCTTTGGCAGGGTCGAAGGCCACCCCGGCATTGCCGGCGGCGGAAAGAACGCGGCCCCAGTTGGGGTCGGAGCCGGCGATCGCGGTTTTGACCAGCGGCGAATTGGCGATGGCGCGCGCCAGGTGCGCGGCAGCATCATCGCCGGACGCGCCGGTGACTTCAATCGTGACGAGTTTCTTGGCTCCTTCGCCATCGCGCGCGATGGCCTGCGCCAGGTGCTGCATGACGCCGGTAATCTTCTCTTCCACGTGGGCGAGTTCCTTCGCTTCCGGCCGGACGCCCGAGGCGCCGTTGGCGAGCAGCACGAGCGTGTCGTTGGTGGAGGTGTCGCCATCCACCGACAGCCGGTGGTAGCTGGCTTCGGCCGCGCGTTTGAGCATGGCGCGCAAGGCAGGCGCGGGAAGTTGCGCGTCGGTCATCACGAATCCGAGCGTGGTGGCCATGTTCGGATGAATCATGCCGGAGCCTTTGGTCATGCCGGCCACGCGCACACTGCCGCGCCGCAGGCGGGCTTCGGCAAAGGCGGTTTTGGAAACCAGGTCGGTCGTCATGATGGCGCGGGCGGCGTCCTCGAAGCGCGCCGGCGAAAGGCCTTCCACCAGCCGCGGCAGGGCGGCAGTGATTTTGGCGCCATCCATCTCCACGCCGATCACTCCGGTGGATGCGGTGAGCACCTGCGTCACCGGCAGCTTGAGAATTTTCGCCGCGGCGCGCGCAGTGGCCAGCGCCACGGCGGCGCCGGTGCGCGTGGCGCAGTTCGCGTTGCCGGCATTCATCAGGATGGCGCCGACCCGGCCTTTCGACAACGCCAGATGGCGGCGGCACAGCCGGACCGGCGCCGCCTGCACACGGTTGCGAGTGAAGACCGCGGCGGCATTGGCGTCGAGGCCGGTGACAATCAGCGCCAGATCGTCACGCTCGGCTTGCCGGATACCGGCATACACGGCCGAATAAGCATACCCCAAGGGCAGATTCAAACGGACACCTCTCCTAAGAATTCTTCGAGAAACAAACCTACGATTCGGACGTGGCGCACGCACTCGTGCGTGCCGCGTCGGCACTCGTGCCGACGCCGGTTTACCAAGTACCGGCGGGTGTCGAGAAGAGTCTCGACACGGCACGCACGAGTGCGTGCGCCACAGCGTTCACCGGTGTTTGACATGGTTATTTCCCGACAGGCCCTAAGACTTCATTTTCGACTAATCGTTGCCCATTCGCGAAATCGGCAGCGGGCATCCGCTTGCGGCCTTCCATCTGCACTGCGATCAGTTCCAGCGCCCCCTCGCCGCAGGCAACCAGCAGCGGCTTGATGCGAACCAGAGCGCCCGGCGGATGGCCGGCGCCGCCATCGGTTGGGCGCGCGCGCCACACGTGCAGCGCGGCGCCGCGAAAGCTCGAATAAGCGCCGGGCCAGGGTTGCATACCTCGCACCTGGTTGTGGATCTGAGCGGCGGAACGGCTCCAATCGATGCGGCCGTCCTCTTTTTTCAGCATGGGCGCGTAAGTGGCCTGGGCATTGTCCTGCGGCTGGAGCGCGCCATGGCCCGCGGCGAGCGCGTCGAGCGCCTCGACCAGCAGGTCGGCGCCTATCACGGACAAGCGGCGGCCCAGCTCGGGTGCGGTCTCATCGGCGCCGATGGCGGTTTCGGCTTTGAGCAGCAGCGGGCCGGTATCGAGGCCGGCGTCGATTCGCATGATGGTAATGCCGGTGATGGTTTCACCGTTGACGATGGCCCACTGGATAGGGCCGGCGCCGCGGTATTTCGGCAACAGCGAAGCGTGCACGTTCAGGATGCCCAGCGGAGGAATGTCGAGGATCGATTGCGGAATGATCTGGCCGTAGCCTACCACCACCATAGCTCCCGGCGCCAGGGCGCGCAGATAGTCGACCGAGTCCGGCCGCTTGACCCTTTCCGGTTGATAGACGGGGACGCCGAGGCGCAACGCGGCTTCTTTCACCGGGGGCGGCGCCAGCGCCCGGCCGCGTCCTTTGGGGCGGTCGGGTTGAGTGACGGCCGCCAGCACCTGGTGGCCGCGCTCCACCAGCCGTTCCAGCGTGGGCACGGCGAACGCCGGGGTGCCGAGGAAGGCCAGGCGCATGGCGGCGGCTCAGTCCCACTCGCCGGCGCGCTGCATCTTACGGATCTTGCGCTTGAGAAGATCGCGCTTGAGCGCGCTGATGTGGGTGATGTAGAGCCGGCCGTAGAGGTGATCGGTCTCGTGCAGGAAGGCGCGCGCCAGCAGATCCTCGCCGGTCATTTCAAACGGCTCGCCCCTGGCATTCTGTGCGCAGATAGTGACGCGCTTGGCGCGGCGCACCTGCTCGCGGAAACCCGGCACGCTGAGGCAGCCCTCTTCGCCCACCTGCTTGCCCTCGACTTTGAGGATGGCGGGGTTGATGAGGACCAGCTTGTCTTCCGGCCTTTCGCCGTTCGAGACATCGATGACGGAGATCTTTCGGGAAAAGCCGATCTGCGGCGCGGCAAGGCCGACGCCCTTGGCCGCATACATCGACTCGAACATATCCGCCAGGAATTGATTGAGATCCGGCGTATCGAACTCGGTCACGGTATCCGCTTCGCGCTCGAGCACGGGATCGCCGAACTTGACTATCGGGTAGACCATATTTCGATTCAACAAAACATCACAAGTGGGCAAGCTAAAGCGTGCCCTACCGACGGTAGCGCACGCTTTAGCTTGCCCTGTGCTTTCCAGAACGAGGATGTTCGCTCCCTACGGTCGCGGCTCTGAACGCGTTTCGGAGCCGCGATCGTAGGGAGCGGGTGCAGCGCAAGTGATAACTTCACCATGTTAGTAGTTTCGCACCTGCTCTAAGTAGCCTTGAAAATTGCGGCGGGTTTCGTCGAGTGAGTCGCCGCCAAATTTCTCCAAAAACGCCTGGGCCAGAACCAGCGCCACCATGGCCTCACCGATGACGCCGGCGGCCGGCACCACGGCGACGTCGGAGCGCTCATAAGCGGCAAGGGCGGGTTCGCGGGTCGCCAGGTCCACCGATTCGAGCGGCCGGCGCAACGTCGATATGGGTTTGAGCAGGCCGCGCACCAGCACGTCCTGGCCGTTGGTGATGCCGCCTTCCAGGCCGCCGGCGCGGTTCGCGCCGCGGGTGAAAACGCGGCCTTCGCGGTCATAGTGAATCGTGTCCTGCACCTGAGAGCCGAAGCTGGCCGCGCCCGCGGCGGCGAACCCGATTTCGACGCCCTTGACCGCCTGTATCGAAACGATGGCCTGAGCAAGCCGGCCGTCCAGGCGCGAATCCCAGGTGATGTGCGAGCCCAGGCCCATGGGGACGCCGTGGGCCACCACCTCGAATACGCCGCCAACCGTATCGCCGGTGCGGTAGGCCTCGTCGACCTCTTCCTTCATGCGGGCTTCGACGGCGGCGTCGACGCAGCCGAGAAGGACGCTGTCGCGGCGGCTCAGTTCGACCAGTTCGCTGAACTCGACGCCGCGCTCGAGGCGCACGCGTCCGACGGCGATGACGTGGCTGAGCACGGTGATGCCGAATTCTCCGAGCAGTGCCTTGGCGATAGCGCCCACCGCCACGCGGGCGGCGGTTTCGCGGGCGCTGGCGCGCTCCAGGATGTAGCGCGCGTCGTGAAAGTTGTACTTTACGGCGCCGGCCAGGTCGGCATGGCCGGGACGCGGCCGGGTGACGGGCTTGTGCTGGTCTTCCGCGCCCGCGACATCTTCCACGGGAAGCGCCTGCGTCCAGTTCTCCCAATCGCGATTGCGAATCAGCATGGCGACAGGCGAGCCGATGGTGTGCGAATGGCGGACGCCAGCGACTATTTCGGCGCGGTCGGTCTCAATCTTCATGCGCCCGCCGCGGCCGTAGCCCTGCTGGCGGCGCCACAATTCGCGATTGACCGCGTCGAGGGAAATGGGGATGCCTGCCGGAAGTCCGGTGAGCGTGGCCACCAGCCATTCGCCGTGGGACTCGCCGGCGGTTTCAAATCGCAGCATCGATGCCAGGATTTTTTATCGTAGCAGACCTGCGGTGGTGGGCGGTGCGGCAAGGCTGGAAGCGCTTGGAGCAGGCCGGAGCCTGGTATTTCGGAGCGACAACCGGTCAAGGAAGCGCGGGCCGGGCATGGAATTGTGTCGGGGAAAGGATTCGCTTTGTTTTCAGGGCATGGCTTTAGCCGTGCCGCACAGTCATTGTAAGCGTCGGGCTTTAGCCCCTGGAATTATTTGGCGTGCCTGCGAAGGAGAAAGCGCAGTGGCTATTGATTCCTGCATAACTAATGTCCTACATGAGGCGCAAAGAAAGAGGACT
>Ga0209415_10013282_pt1 | contig 13598 bp, 12 predicted proteins | sample PeaSoiSIISIP2007_FD_187696 | JGI IMG/M metagenome (GOLD analysis project Ga0209415, IMG submission 187696) | Peat soil microbial communities from Weissenstadt, Germany - SII-SIP-2007 (SPAdes) (version 2) | ecosystem: Environmental > Terrestrial > Soil > Wetlands > Peat | place: Germany... | reverse complement strand
TCGCCGCTACGATCGATGGCGCCCATCTTCTGACCGTCAGCGCGCCCAGCGAAAATTTTGGCGCGGCGATTGGCGGCATCACGCCGCTCACCGGCCTCACGATCCTCGACAATGGCGGCACGACGACCTTGCTCGATTTCGCGCGGACGGAAAAGGGCGATGTGGAGATTACGGATAAAGGGCGCGAGTTTGCGAGCGCGGACATTCCCACGCGCAAGACCCTTTTCCGCGAAGCCGCCCTCGCTCATGCCACGCTTCTTCAGCAGATCAGCAACGGTCTCGCCAGCAAGTCTGACGGTACGATGCCTTTGGAGTTCTTCCGGGATATTCTGGACGAACATTTTCCCGAGGATGAGACCGAGCGGCAGATTCAAACCGTTTTGACCTGGGGCCGGTACGGCGAAATCTTTTCTTACGATTCGGAGAGCGATAGGCTGTCTTTGCACCGCCTTGAACACACAGGAGATTCCCAGCGCGCTCCGCTCCATCAGGAATAATGCCTCGACCGCCTAAAACCTCATCCGGAGTTCCACCGTGGGGAGTGTTTCCCGCGGGGGCTTCCTCCCTATTGAGAGACCTCCCCATCCTACTTGCGGGGTTGGCGCTTTTCTACGGCTTGCTCACCTTTGCCCGTTACGGAACTGGTCCCGTAAATACCCAGGCAGTCATTCAACTTTCCCCCGGCGCCTTGCGATTGGGTTTCTGCTAACTGCCCTGACGCAACTACTCCCGGGCCAGTCCTCCCGCCAGACTCACCCCCGGCCGCCCGAGTACACCTTCAAACTGGTCCACGTGTTTCCTCATGACCCGGCCGCTTTTACCCAGGGTTTCGCCTTCCGTGACGGATTTCTATACGAGGGTACCGGCATGAATGGCCGGTCATCGCTGCGCAAGGTGCGCCTCGACACGGGAGAAGTCGTCCAGCGGGTGGACCTGGCGTCCGAGTACTTTGGCGAGGGAATTACTCTGCTTAAGGATCAGGTCGTGCAACTCACCTGGCGGTCGCAAACCGGGTTCGTTTACAACTTGAGCGATTTCCACTGGCTGCGCCAATTCTCTTATTCGGGCGAAGGATGGGGTCTGGCCACCAATGGGCGTGAGCTTTTCATGAGCGACGGCACGGCCGAGATTCGGGTTCTTGATCCCGAAACGTTTGCGGAAAAACGCCGCTTCACCGTGCGCGATGGCGACACTCCTATCGAGCAGTTGAACGAACTCGAATTCGTCGATGGAGAGATTTTCGCCAACGTGTGGCAGACGGACCGCATCGCCCGCATTTCTCCGCAAAGCGGCAAGGTGGTGGGCTGGATCGACCTCAGCGGCCTGCTGAGCCCGGTCTATCACCGGGAAGCGGGCGCCGTGCTCAACGGAATCGCCTACGATTCCAATCGCAAGCGGCTATTTGTCACCGGTAAATTATGGCCCAGCGTCTTTGAGATCCTACTGGTCCCGAAACCCGCCAAATAAAATATGGGCTGCGTAAGGCTACTTGGCTGGCTCCAAGGACTTCAAATAAACCACGATGGCCTCGGCGTCCTGCAGATTGAAACGGTATTGCGGCATGGGCGGCCGTCGTGGGAGGCCATTGGAGGCAATGCCCGTCATCATGAACCGGATGGCCGCGTCTTTTTCCCATCCCGGAAGGCCAGCGATGTTGGGGGCCTTGTCCGCCCATCCCGGTACGGGTTCGGTCGGCTTAAAATTCAGAGTCGCGCCTTTCAGCCACTGTTCCTTTAGCGGTTCGCCTTTGTCGTCGGTGGGGGTATGGCAGTCGCCGCACAAACCGGTTTTCTCCACGAGGTACTTGCCGCGAGCAATCTGGGCCGGTGAGGGTGCGCCGAGCTTCCGCTTTTGCGTTTGCCCTGCCAGAAGCGGCACCAGCAACAGCGTGACAGCCACAATTGGAATGATCTTCTTTCGCATCACCAGCGTCTCCTTCGGTATGACCTGCGTTGAGCGAGCGTGCGCCGAATCTTATCACCTGGCCGCGCATTTGCGGGAACGCTTCCCTTTGGCGGTGGTGGCTCAATTTGAAAGCTCTTTCGATGCGTCATCCCGAAGGACCGCGTTTTCACGAGCGGGCCGAGGGATCTCGCGCGAGTTTGCAGCCGGCCCTCGCGAGATCCCTCGCTCCGCCTGAAGAACGGCTGCGCTCGGGATGACGCAGTCAAGAGGAAACGGCCATTCGGAATTCAAACTGAGCCCACCACGCCTTTGGCGTATTCCCCCCGCCTGTGTAAACTAAGCTCGCGATGCGATCCTCCCCCAGGTCCGTCAGTCTGTGGTTTCTTTATGCTCTCGCGGCACTGCTTGCTGCCTTCATCCCATCCGCACCATTTTTTGCGGTCCCAGCTTTTGCTTCCGCCTACAACGGCCGCCCCAAGCTGGTCGTGGTGATCGTCATCGACCAGTTTCGCGGCGACTATCTTGAGCGTTACCGCGATCAGTTTGGCGATGCCGGGTTCCGCCTCTTGCTCGACCACGGCGCCTACTTTACCGACTGCAATTACGATTACGCCAACACCCGCACCGCTCCCGGCCACGCCACTCTATTTACTGGCGCCTACAGCAACGGACACGGCATCGTCGGCAACGAATGGTGGGACCCAAAGAAGAAACGCATGGTGACGTCGGTCGAAGATGACGCGGTGAAACTCCTAGGAATTGCGGAAGAAAAAACGGGCGCGTCTCCGCACAACCTGATGGCGGACACTTTGGGCGACGAAATGAAGCTGGCCACGCAGGGAAAATCCCGCGTGTTCGGCATTTCGCTGAAAGACCGTGCAGCGGTTCTGCCGGCGGGATTCGGCGGCGACGCGGCTTATTGGATCGAGCCGAAGTCCGGCGCCTGGGTAACATCCACGTACTACCGCAGCGAACTGCCCAAGTGGGTGCAGGATTTCAACTCCAGCAACCGCGCCGCAAAATACTGGGATCGCGACTGGCGAGATGCGCAGGGGGCGGTCTTGCGCTCCACCGCGCACCGCAAAGCGAAAGACGGCTCGGACGCGGGCTTCTATGAGGTCATCGGCTCGACTGCTTTCGCCAACGATTACGAATTCGATTTCGCCAAGGAATTGATGGTCTACGAAAACGTAGGCCGGGGGCCGGCGACCGACCTGCTGGTCGTGAGCCTTTCGGCCGACGACATTCTCGGGCATCAGGTCGGCCCAGACTCGCCGGAAATGCAGACCATGGCGCTCGATCTCGACCGCGAACTGGCTGATTTTTTCAATTTCCTGGGTCATCAGATTGGCCTGGTCAATGTGTGGATCGCGCTTTCCGCTGACCATGGAATTTCCGCCTTGCCCGACGCCGCAAAGAAGCTGCGCATTCCCGCAGCCAATCTCGATGCTCATGCACTCGAAGCCCAGATCAATAACACGCTGACGGCGAAATTTTCTCCGGGTCATCCCGCCGCCTACGTGAAGCTGGATTACCCGGTGGCCTGGCTCGATCCCGACGCTTTTGCCCCGGCGCATGTGAAAGAGCATGACGCCGAAGCCGCGGCGGGCGAAGCCATGAAGCACGCCGGTCTGCGCGACTTCTACACCAAGTCGCAACTGGCGGAAGGCGAACTGCCCGATACCGAACTCGGTCACAAGTTTCTGAACAGTTATTCTCCTGAAGGCAGTTGGTACGTGATGGGAGTTCCGGAGCCTTACACAGTTGGCTCAACCAAAGGCACTGACCACGCCTCACCCTACACCTACGACACGCACGTGCCACTGGCGTTTTACGGACTGCCGTTTCACGCCGGGACTTATCGCACCCACGCCGAACCGGTAGACCTGGCGCCCACGCTGGCGTCGCTGCTGGGGATCAACGCTCCCACGCACTCGGTGGGACGCGTACTCACCGAGGCATTGCCCGCTCCACACCACGAAAATCCCGATCACGCCCCAAGTCCCCAGGGAGGAAGCCAGCCATGACGGCCGCGCCGAATTCCTCCGCTCGGTCGTCTTCAACGCCCGATCTCAGCGTCAGCGTCGCCGGAATTGAACTCAAGAATCCCGTGATCGCCGCCAGCGGAACCTTCGGCTATGGCGTCGAGTTCGAGGATGTGGTTCACCTCAACAAGCTCGGCGGGTTTGTGGTGAAAGGATTATCGAAGGAGCCGATGATCGGCAATCCGCCGCCGCGCCTGTGGGAAACTGCCGCGGGAATGCTCAACGCCATCGGGCTGCAGAACATTGGAGCGCAGGCATTTCTGGAAGAAAAGCTGCCGCATCTTCGGCAAATTAAGAACATCGTGATCCTGGCCAATGTGTTTGGTTACACTCGTGAAGATTACGAAACCGCCATCCACATCCTCAACGATGGCGAAGGTATCGCCGCCTACGAACTCAACGTCTCCTGCCCCAATACTGCGCACGGCGGCTTGCAGTTCGGCAGCGATCCGCGTTCGCTCGATGAAGTGGTGACTACCGCCAAGCGTGTGGCCCGGCGGCCGCTGATCGTGAAGCTTTCACCCAACGTTACCAGCATCGCGCAGATGGCTTACGTGGCGCAGGAGGCGGGCGCTGACGCGCTCTCGCTGGTGAATACGTTCGTGGCCATGGCCATTGACGCGGAAACCCGCAAGCCGCGCATCGCCAACGTTACCGCTGGGCTGTCCGGTCCCGCCATCAAGCCTATCGCGTTGCGCATGGTCTATGACGCGGCGCATGCGGTGAAGATTCCGGTCATCGGCATGGGCGGAATTTCTACCGCCGTCGACATCATTGAGTTCATGCTGGCGGGAGCGACGGCGGTCGAGATCGGCACCGCCAGTTACTGGGATCCCTGCGCCACGGAGAAGATCGTGGACGAACTACAGGAGTGGTGCGCGGAGCACGGCGTCGCCCGCATTGGCGATCTCACCGGTGGTTTACTGCTGGAGTGACGTGCCGATCTCCGGTGCCGAACCAGGGCACAGCATTCACCTCCACACGCTCAGAATCGCCCCCATCACCACATAACAAACCAGCTGATACCCGGTATTAATCGCATAAAGCTTCGCCGGCTGGCGGCTGAAGAGTGCGTTCGTCAGCTGGACCGTGGTCACGAAGCCCAGCCACACCGCCAGCGCGACCTTGATGCCATAGAGCGGCGAATGAACCGTGGAAATCTGGATGACTTTGGCGAGCACCGCCGCGCTCAGAAGGCTCGCGACCAATGACATTGCGTACGACGGCCCTGCACTCTTCTGCATCTCAGCGATCTTCGCTTTGTCGTTCGGATCGTAGCCCATCAACTTCATCCAGGGATTGGCAAACAGCAAAGGGGAATACCACAGGAAGCCGACGACCATGGTCGCCAGCGCGCACGCCAATACCGCCCACACGTTTAGTCCCAGCAAGTGCATCGGAAACCCTCCGGCAGCGAATAGATTGAAATACGGTTCGATCTCAGGGGAGATTTACGAATGCGATCCGCTAGCGGCCGTGAGTGTACCAGATGGACCCGGGAGACTTGTAATTGCGGCCCGCGCCCCATACGGCGTGCGTGCTTCCCTGGTTGTCGATGGCGATGGTGAAATAGTCGCCGAAGGGGAAAAGGAAGCCCGCCGGCTGCACATAGTCGTCGGGCCGCGATGAACTCACACTCTGTGCGGAAAGCCGCTCTTCTGCCGACCAGGTGGCGCCGCCATTCGTGGAACTGCGGTAGAACGTATTCCACACGGGCTGGCTGCGGCCGTCGCGTATTCTCGGATCGTCGAAGCGCAGGTCTGACACGCGCGTATCCATCCATGCGATTCGGATATCGCCCGCCGCGCCCGCCACAATGGCCGGGAAACAACTCTCCACGCCATCGGCCGCAGTCGAGACACTCGCCTTGGCCGACCAGCCTGTCCCGTCGGCTGTGGACGACGAAAAGTAAATGCGTTCCGGCCCGCCGTTTGTCCGGCCAGCGTTCCAGAGCGCGTAAACCGTTCCGGCCGCATCCGAAGCGAGGGTCAGCTGGGCGCCGAGATAGCCGTTCCCGCAAGCCTGCTCGTCACAGTCAGGAGGCGCCCCGGAAACGTCGAGCAGGCTCGTGGTCCAGCTCACGCCCCCGTCCGCCGAGCGGCTGACATAAATATTGACGGGACGCCTCGACATGTCGTGCCGCGCGTAAGCCGTCCATCCGAAATAGACGGCACCGCTCGGATCCACCGTCGCGCCGCCCGCCAGCGACCACCCTTCCGGGGCGTTCAGATTCACCTCTACCCGGTTGAACAGCTCCCCGTAGTCGTGCGACGCGGCAACAAAAAACTTCTGCTCGTGATTGAATCCCACGTAAATATCCCGCCCGCGCACCGCCAGCACCGGCTTGTCGGCATCCTCCGCGCCTCGGTCAGCCACAGATAAGGACCATGTGCGCCCGAAGTCAATCGAGCGCGCCACGATAATGTCGTGCTTGTTGTTTTGCAGCCAGGAAGCGTACACCGTCTGCCGGTCCACGGGATCGACCACGATCTGCGGATCGAATTCTCCGGTAGACAGCGGCAGCAGCGGCCGGGAAGGCTGCCAAGTGATCCCGTTGTCGTTACTGGTCAGCAGAGCGATGGTGGGGGCAGTGCAGCTGGCGCAGTTGGGAACCGCGCCATACTGCGGATAGAGGATGTAGACGTGCCCATGGCCGTCGGCCGCGATCGCCGGTTCCCACTGATCGCCCGTGGTGTAGCCTACGCGCCGTTGTGGCGTGAAAGTGGCCGTGGCCAAAGCGCTCTGCACGGTCGCCAGCAGCGCAAAAACGCACACCACAAGATTCTGCGCACTTCTGGCACGATGGCGTTGCGAAACCACAGAACACTCCCTGGGAGACAACCTGGATGGAACCTGCCAAGGAACTCTACCGTGAACTCCAAGCCAGCGTCAATTGCCTGCCTGGGCAACCGGGCCGCTATTCCCGACCCACCATCGGCGTGACTTTCTCGCCGTTTCGTCATCTAATATGGGAACGTCAAAACAGGAGCGATTTTCGATGGCAAAAGCAACTTTTGCAGCGGGCTGTTTCTGGGGCGTAGAAGCCACCTTCCGGCAGATTCCGGGCGTAATTTCCACCCGTGTGGGCTACACTGGCGGCCAGACCGACAGCCCTACGTATAAAGAAGTCTGCACCGACCGCACCGGCCACGCCGAGGCCGTGGAAGTGGAATTCGACCCCGCGAAGGTCCGCTACGAAGACCTGCTCAAGGTTTTCTGGGAGAACCACGACCCCACGCAGCTCAACCGCCAGGGCCCGGACTGGGGCACGCAGTACCGTTCCGCAGTATTCTTCGAATCGCCCGAGCAACAAGCGGCTGCCCAGGCGTCGAAGGACTCCCTGGAGAAGGCACACCGCTACTCGAAGCCTATCGTCACCCAGATCGTCCCGGCCGTCACTTTCTTTGCTGCCGAGGACTATCACCAGCAGTATCTGGAAAAGCGCGGCCTGGCGAGTTGCCACATCAAGGCATAAGGACCGAGTACTGGCACAGAGATCGGCCGAAGGCATGAAAGCTCAACTTTGGGTGGCACAGATTTTGGGCGCAGCGCTTCCAGCGCTGCGATTAACGATCGCATAGTGCCCATGGCTTTAGCCACTGAGGGTCCTTCACGCCGGTAATTCCTTTTTTCCGCGCTCGGTTAGTGCACATGCTGCGCCTGCCCTGGCCGAACTCGCAGAAAAACTTGAAACGACACAGGATGCGCTCCGTAAGCCGCATCCAGCACCGCGGGCTTGGAATAAAACGTGACATCCCCACCCAGCCCGAGTTGCCACGCTCGATTCTGCACCAGATCGCGCACTCCCCCGAGCGTGTAGGTTCCAATGCGATGGGCGGGATGCACGGCGGCCTGCGGAAAGAGCTCATCTTTATCCACCAGTTCCAGCCGCGTGAAGGCGTAGTCGCGGCGCAGAAAATTCAGCGTCGATTCCAACAGGTATCCGTTCAGGATCGTGTTGGTCGCGATCTTCTGCACTCGTCCCCACACCACCGAACTAGCCCAGTTGCCCCCCGCAATCGGACGGTTGTATTCCACGGACGCGGTCTGCCGCCAATGGCTGCCGGGCTCGAGCGCTTCCGGATGCTCCAGCCTCCCAACGCTGTATTGCGCCGTCCAGTTCCGCGTGGGCGCCACGCTTGCCCGCCCCGACCACGAATCGAGCGCCGCCGGCTGGATGCTCCAGCGCTCTTCATTCGGCTCCCGCCCGTTGAACGCCGAGGCCTCCAGCTTCACCCGCTCAATTCTGAGTCCGGTGGTCACCACGCCAAAGCTGGTGTGGGTCGAGTCCTGCAAATGATGGCTGAGCGGCGCCAGCGGCAGCTCCGCGGCCGAGGTGCGATGGATGTAAGTCACCGGCCCCAGCGCCGGTTCCGCGGACGGCCCACCATAAAGTTCCCATGAGAATTTCTCGCCCAGAGGCAGCGTGTAGAGCGCCGACAATTCCGCAAACACATTGTGCGGATGCTGATGGTCGACCAACTGCGCGCCGTGATAGGTTTCGCCGGTCTGAAAAAGTTCGGGGAATCCAGGATGCGGAGAAGTGAGCGACTCCGCCGAAAACATCTGCCGGAGCAGAATCGTGCCCGAGCCCAGCGCATGCTGTTCCATCCCCATCCCCACGTTCACCGACTCCGCCTTGCCCTCGCCCCGCGGGCCGCCCTGCTGGTTGTAGTCGGTGAAGATCACACCATGCGCCATCAGTTCCCAGCCGCCGCGCATGGCCATCCACTCATGCGTCGGCACCGATGCCGGTTCCCATGCCGTGCCCGATCCTGCGTGCGGCGATGGCAGCGTGGAAACCGCGTGCCGCTCCATCGCTCCCATCTGCATTCCGCCCATGGAAGAATCCTGCGAAGCGGACAGCGATGACAGCGCCGAGAGAAACACCAACCTGAAAACCAATGTGCGCAATGCGGCCTCCTTACTGACCGACCTGGTAAATGGTGGGAAGGGCACGGCTTCAGCCGTGCCGCCTGCAGCCAATCAACACTGGGCTTGTGCCCCTGAGGGACTAATTCTTACGAGTGTGAAAGGGCAACATGAAGGAATGCACAGCGCTAGATGCGCAGAGAGACAGCCGCCGCCAAGCTGCCAGAAGGCGGCGAAATCGAAACCCCAAACGGAGAGTGCGGAATGGTCGCGACAGAGAAGTTTGTCCACCCGCTCGCCTCCCCTATGTGGGCCCACAGAGGCTGCAGCGAAAACACAGCGCCAGGAATCGCAGTGTGATGTCCGCCGATACAGCATTGGTAGCTGCGTTGCGCGGGAGTCGAAGGTGGAACAAGTGGTACTGGCGAAGCAGTTGGCCGAGCGTGACTGTGACATCCCCCCGGCTGCGCGGGCTGCGAAATGGGAGGTACCAGGCGATCAGAAGCGGGCTCCAGCATTTTCGCTGCATTACTCGCGGTCGCCACCGTCAACCCCAGAAGCAAAACCGCGACCAGACGAGATGCAAGCCCGCAGAAAAATCCATGCTTCATAAAACTACGTCCCGGTAATCTTGATGCGAATCTCTTCCGGCAGGCGCTGGCGGATCTCTTCCGGCAAGCGGTCATGCACGCGGCGCGCGCCTTCCTTGGCGGCGTCAAGCACAGTCACTGGCGCCGGCGTAGCCACGGCAACGCCCAGCCAGATCAGGGCAGAAAGAGCGAACCCAGCCAGGGCCGCCAGTTCCAGCCATAAGGCATGCCGCGGTCCGAAGTGCCGGATCACGCCAAACGCCAGCAGAAACACGCCCGCGGAGACGGACGCCAGTGCGATCAGTCCCACATCAATGATGCGATGAATTTGCTGCCGGCTGCGGCAGCGTTCGCAGGCCGCGAAGTGGCTCTCGTAGTCGCCACGCATCTCCGGCGCCAGCCCGGAGATGTCGTATCTCCAGCCCGCCAAAATCTTCCCAACGATCGGATCAATACACAGCTGACTCATGGGGGGAAATCAAACGCCTACAACCGGGCACTAAAGCAAGATAGGCTCCAACGCCTCAGTTTGAGCCGCCAGCAGCACGCGGTTTTGAAACAACCCGCCCCGGCTGGCCAGCGCTCTTTCCGCTTCTCTCCGGGCTATTTCCGGATGATTGTTCTCCTGAGAAAGATGCGCCAGCACTACAAACGCTGCATTATTATCATAGTCGTTCGTGAAAAAATCCGCGAGGGCTCCATTCGAGAGATGCCCCACCCGGCTCATCACCCGCTGCTTTACCGACCACGGATAAGACCCCACCCGCAGCATCTCCAGATCGTGATTCGATTCCATCACCAGCACGTCGCACCCGCGCAGATGGTCGCGGACGCTCACTGGCAAATAGCCCAGGTCGGTGGCAATCCCAACTTTGATGCCCTCGGCGCGGAACGTAAACCCCACCGGATCGGCGGCATCGTGGGGAATGGTGAACGGCTTCACCGCGATGTCGCCCACCTGAAAGCCATGACCAGATTCAAACCGCTCCAGTTTTTCCAGTTGCGGCTTCTCTCCGCTGGCATCGCGGATGGCACGCGCCCAAGCCTGGTGCGTCGCCCCAGTCATAAATACTGGGATGCGCAATCGCTTAGCCAGAGTTGCTAAACCGTAAACATGATCGGAATGTTCATGCGTAATCAGGATTGCCGACAACGAATGCAGATCTTCACCCAGCGACTTCAGCCGCTTCGTAGTCTCGCGGCAGGAAATGCCCGCATCCACCAGAATCTTCGTCGAGGCGCTGGCCACCACCGCCGAGTTTCCCCGGCTTCCGCTGGCCAGCATGGACACACTTACACCCATACCCGCAGCATACGCGCGCTCCCTGTGGATTCAGAAGTAACTTCTGAGTTAGCCGAGACCTTCGGCTTCCGGCTTCCGGCTTCCGCCTCCGGTTTTGGTCTGCCACGAGCCATGTGGCGACGGCCAACTCGGCTGTCCAAGCGTGGGCGAAGCCCCGCGCCACCGTCCCTGCTCCACTGATGCCTACTTCCCTTCGCGCAAATTATCGATCACGCCTCGCATCAGCGCCCCGCCATAAGCACCCGCAATCCCCGGCAGAAACGCCAGAAACGATCCATAAATCTGCGCCCGCGTGGGCTTCACCGCAAGGATCACGAACGCCACAAACTCGGTCAACGGAATGAACGCTCCCACCACCACCACCCACCGCCAGGGCCAGCGCGGACGCAGCGTCCCCAGCAGCATGCACGCGGCCAGGACCAGCAGTGCCGTGAACAGCAAATCGTTGACAACCACGTCCGCGCACCCGGTCCCGATGCCGCAGAACGCAGCCAGCGCGTAGAAAGGTGAATCGCTTTTGGTTGGAGAATGAGCCGAAGGCATGCGCGGCTACTGTTTTTCAATCAACAATCAGCAATCAGAAATCCTCAATACTTATAAAATCCCCGCCCGCTCTTCCTCCCTAGCCACCCCGCATCCACCATCTTCACCAGCAGCGGACACGGCCGGTACTTGGGATCGCCCAGGCCCTCGTGCAGCACGCGCATAATGTCGAGGCAAACGTCGAGCCCGATAAAATCCGCCAGCGTCAGCGGCCCCATGGGATGCGCCATCCCCAGCTTGAACACCTCATCTACCGCCTCGGCCGTGGCCACGCCTTCCATCACAGCAAACATGGCCTCATTGAGCAGCGGCATTAGCACGCGGTTAGAAACGAACCCTGGGGCGTCGTTGACCTCGACCGGCGTTTTCTCCAGCTTCACCGCCAGTTCGCGCACCGTCGCAAAAGTTTCCTGCGCCGTGGCAAGGCCGCGGATCACCTCCACCAACTTCATGACAGGCACCGGATTGAAAAAATGCATCCCAATCACTTTGTCTGGCCGCTTGGTCAGCGCCCCGAGTTTAGTAATCGAGATCGAAGAAGTGTTCGAGGCCAGAATCACGTCAGGCCGCGCGAGCCGGTCGAGATCGCGAAAAATCTCCGTCTTGATCTCGAACCTCTCTGTGGCCGCCTCCACAATGAAATCGCACTGCGCGAGCTTGCCGCGATCGAGCACCGGCTCGATCCGCTGCAGGACGGCGGCCTTGTCTCCCGCCGAGATCTTATTCTTTGCCACTTCCCGGTCCAGATTCTTTGTGATGGTCGCGACCCCCCGGTCCAGCCAGCGCCGCTCCACATCGCACAACACCACGTCGAACCCGCCGCGGGCAAACACATGAGCAATGCCGTTACCCATCGTCCCCGCGCCCATCACTCCCACCCGCTTGATGTCCATGTTCTCTGCCCCTCGGGAAAACGTCCGAGTTTATCATTTGTCGTCTGCATACGCAGGCTCACCCGTTCCGAAATGAAATCGTCTGGGTCTCTGCGGCTCGACGGCGAATCCACTATACGAAGGTGTAAAATATTCAAGCAGACCTAACTGCTCAAGCTCCGAGGATCGCAGGAGCAACGCTTGAAAGGATCACTCCCATGGCCACCCTAGAAGCCCCCGTCCGGCCGCGCACGTCTTCATCGCCCCACTCCCATCAAGGCCCCTTCCTCAACGAGCCGTTTTACGATTTCCGCCATGAAGACAATGCGCGCAAGATGCGCTCCGCCATCGAACGCGTCCGCGGACAGCTGGGGCGCGAGTATGACCTCATCATCGGCGGCAAGCGCGTCAGGACTACTGAAAAGATCAAGTCGCTGAATCCTTCGCGGCCGTCCGAGATCGTCGGCGTCCATCAGAAAGCGGGCAGGGAGCACGTGGAACCGGCTATGGCGGCCGCTTTGCAAGCCTTCGAATCCTGGAGCCGTACTTCGGTTCAGGACCGTGCCAGCCTGCTGTTCCACACCGCCGACCTCATGCGCCAACGCAAAATGGATTACATGGCCTGGCTGGTTTTCGAAGTCAGCAAGAACTGGGCCGAGGCTGACGCCGATATTTCCGAGACCATCGACTTCCTCGAGTTTTACGCGCGCGAAGCTCTGCGCCTGGCCAAGGCGGAAACTCCAGTGCAGTTGCCGGGCGAGCGCGACACGCTGAGGTATGTTCCGCTGGGCGTGGGCGCGGTGATTCCGCCGTGGAATTTTCCCTGCGCCATTATGGCCGGCATGACGGTGGCCTCCATCGTCAGCGGCAACACAGTGATTCTGAAGCCGTCGAGCGATTCGCCCACCATCGCCGCGAAGTTTATCGAATTGCTCGAAGAAGCGGGCATGCCTGAGGGCGTTGTGAACTTCTGCCCCGGCGCGGGCGCAAGCTTTGGCGATGCCATCGTAGCGCATCCCAAGACGCGTTATGTAGCATTCACTGGCTCGCGCGAAGTGGGATTGCACATCAACAAGACCGCCGCCACGCAGGCTCCTGGACAGCTCTGGATCAAGCGTACCGTGCTGGAAATGGGCGGGAAAGACGCCATCATCGTGGACGCCGATGCCGACATCGACTCCGCGGTGGAAGGCGTGGCGCAGGCGGCCTTTGGTTTCCAGGGACAAAAATGTTCAGCCTGCTCGCGCGCCATCGTCGACGAACGCGTCTATGACAAGTTCCTCGAACAACTCAAAGCCCGCGTGGAAAAAATCACCATTGGCGATCCTGCCGAGAACACCAACATGGGCGCGGTCATCAACGAAGGCTCGATGAAAACGATCCTCGGCTACATCGAGCAGGGCAAGAAGGACGGGCGCGTGATCACCGGCGGCGAACGCGCCACCGAAGCCGGCGAAGGCTACTACAT
>Ga0209415_10013281_pt1 | contig 13598 bp, 10 predicted proteins | sample PeaSoiSIISIP2007_FD_187696 | JGI IMG/M metagenome (GOLD analysis project Ga0209415, IMG submission 187696) | Peat soil microbial communities from Weissenstadt, Germany - SII-SIP-2007 (SPAdes) (version 2) | ecosystem: Environmental > Terrestrial > Soil > Wetlands > Peat | place: Germany... | reverse complement strand
TCGCGAGCCGCTGCTCTGCAGTCATTGGGAAGATCGTGGTCTTTATGGTTCGGGCTGAGTCTCATCCTCGAGCTTGCGCTTCTTTTTGTGAACGCTGCGGATGACCACGCCCATTGAGAACCGGAAGTTGTCCTGCTTTTTCTTCGCGAAAGTGGGAAACTGGGAACTGGTCTGGAAGTAATCGGCTTTGAACCGCAATGCGAAACGCTGATTGATTTTGTAGTCGACACCACCGCCGGCCACCAACGCCCGGCCAGTTCCGATTTCGGTATTGGTAGCGCCCCCGCCCGTGGCCACGCCGCGTGTGCCTTGATGGCCGTACAAGAGTTCGCCAATCGGCGTCCAGCGTTCATACTTGCGGCGGGCGAACTGCGCGCCAAAGAGAATGTTGTACTCTCGGGTGGCCACGTCGAATGTCGGGAAAGTGCCTGGGCAGAAGGCATTCGGGCACGGTGGAAATGGCTCCGGGGTACCGGTCGGAATTTTCGAGGTTCCGAAGTACTGGCCGCCATCGACAACGATCCCCAGCCAGTTGGTGGCGTTCATGCCCAGAGAAGCGTCCCAGCCGGACAACCCCGCCCAGTGGCCAGCATTGAACAGACCGGCCTCGGCGTACGAACCACCGCCGAAGAATTCGAAGCGTGGATACGAGGGCCCCGGTACGGCCGGTTTCTCCGCTCGCGTTGGAACCGTGGTTGGCTCGGGGACCGGCGCTTGTGCTGGGGTTTGATCCGCAGTGGGGGTTGGAGCCGGGGGTTGCGCCCACGACAATACGCAGAGCGCAGCCATGCCAGCCAAAACTCCCAGGTATTTCCTCACGATTCCTCCTTGAATATGCAGCACCCCTTGATCCATATTGTACTTTGTCAGGAAACGACATTTCCCGTTCTGAACCGGCCTCAGCGGCCCCAGAACGTCGTCGTCCATCTCGTTGAGTACTGGCTACTGGGTACTGGATACTGGTTTTCCGAAAACCGTATTGTAGTGAAGCCGAATATCCCCGCAGGTTCCCTGCTCGGGCGAATACACTACACACGTGTCAAAAGGCCGCGAATAGACGTGCAGAGTTACCGCCCTCTGCCCCGCTTCCCGCGGATTCACCACCCGATGTACTGGCTCCCGCGGATCGACCGCGCACGGATTCGCCGCCGTCAACTCCACCGTGTTAGATGCGACCAAGCGACACTTGCCCGCATCGAGATCCTGAAATTCGACCCGAAAATTTTCGACCAGCAGTCTTCCCACCGGCGCCGCCATCCAGCAATTCTGGTCGCGATGATTGTGCACCGAACTGCTCTGTCCAACCTCCCAGCAGACGGCCACCAGTTCGTAGAGATCCCTCTTGTCGATCAAGTTGCGGGTATAGTGCTGCCGGTCCCAGCTCAAATAAGGAGCGAGACTGTCTCCTGCGACCGGCATCTCCGCCAGCAACGAACGAATCTCCTCTGTCCTGTCAAACGCCGATGTGGGGACTGCTCGAAGCTTGCGAACCAGTTCGTCAATGGAGACCCGAGGCATTTCGGTCAGCTCACTCATAGCTCTATGCGACAAACTATTGAGTATACCGTGCCCCGTAGCTGGTTGATCGTGTGGCGCGGACACTCTTGTCCGCGGCCTCTGACTTTGATGGTTTCTATACAATCGAAGGCGGCTAAAGAGAATCCATGGAAACCAAGCTCACAGAAACCGAAGTCCGCGTACTGGGCGCGCTGATCGAGAAGGACATCACCACACCCGAGTACTATCCGCTGTCGCTGAACGCACTGGTCAACGCCTGCAATCAGAAGACAAATCGTGATCCAGTAATGCAGTTGGACGAGGACGCGGTGCGCGACGCGCTCGAAGGCCTGCAGCAGCAGCGCATGGCCGGCCCCGCCCGCGGCGCCGACAGCCGCGTCACCAAATACGAACAGCGCTTGCAGGAGGTATTCAACTTCACGCGTCCTGAGATCGCCGTACTGTGCGTGTTGCTGCTGCGCGGTCCGCAGACGCCAGGCGAACTGCGTGGACGCACCGAGCGCTTGCACCACTTCGAAGCGCTGGAGGATGTGCAATCGGCACTGCAAAAGCTGATGCAGCGCGAACCTCCCCTGGCCAAGGTTCTGCCGAGACAGCCGGGAACCAAGGAATCTCGATATGCACATCTGTTTGCCGGAGACGTAGTGGAACTGGAAACGCCGGTGCACGCCAGCGCTGCGGTTGAGCGCAGTCCGGCAGATGCGGAGCGCATCGCGCGGCTGGAACAAGAAGTGGCGGAACTGCGGCGGGAAGTCGGAGAAGCGAAGGATCAGTTGGAAAGATTCCGAAGACAGTTTGAATGACGTTCGCAGCGAGAAACCTCATAGATTCCCCTGTGCTACCCAGTGCCCCCGTGGTTAAGGCTTCGCTTTTTGTCGGCGTTCGCGAAATCTCAGCCCCGAAAATTTACAGCACCCGTTCTTGGGTATACCCCGCAGCGCCCAGCGCCGAGATAATCTCGGCGATATGGTCAGGCCCGCGGGTTTCCATGGTGATCTCAATCGCGGTTTCACCCAGGCCCACGCCGTGGTAGGCGCGGTCGTAATCCGTCTCGACGATATTGGCGCGGTGCTGCGCCAGAATGGACGTCAGGCGATTGAGCGCGCCGGGATAGTCAGGCAGATGCACGCGCAAGCGCACCAGGCGTCCGTCTTTGACCAGGCCGCGCTCGATGATGCGGGAGAGCAGCGTAACGTCGATGTTGCCGCCGCACACCAGCACCGCAACTTTCTTCCCGACCAGAGACAGCTTGCGGTTCACCAGCGCCGCCAAGGCCGCGGCGCCTGCGCCTTCGGCCAGAGTTTTTTCGCGCTCCAGCAGCAGCAGGATGGCGTTGGCAATTTCTTCTTCTTCGACCGTAACGATGTCGTCCACGTACTTCTGAACCAACGGCAAAGTGCGATCGCCAGCCCGGCGCACGGCAATGCCATCGGCAATGGTGGAGGCCGCCATAAGCGTCACGGGCTTGCCTTCGGCGACCGCAACTTTCATCGACGGCAGGCGCGAGGGCTGAACTCCAAACACTTGTACCTTCGGATTCGACTCCTTCAGAGCGCAGGCGATGCCGCCAATCAGCCCGCCGCCTCCGATCGGGACTACGACCGCGTCGAGGTCTGGATGCTGCTCAATGAGCTCCAGTCCAATGGTCCCTTGACCGGCAATGACGGCGTCGTCATCGAAGGCATGCACAAACGTGAGGTGCTCAGCCTGGCTGCGGCGCACCGACTCTTCGAAAGCTTCGTCGTAGTTAGCACCGTGCAGAACCACGTCGGCGCCATAGCCGCGCGTAGCCGAGACCTTGATCAAAGGTGTGGTCAGCGGCATGCAAATCTGTGCCCGGATGCCAAGCTTGCCCGCGTGGTAGGCCACGCCCTGAGCATGATTGCCGGCGGAGGCCGCGATCACCCCCTGGGCACGTTCCTCGGGGCTGAGCAAGAGCAACTTGTTCAACGCGCCGCGCTCTTTGAAAGCGCCGGTTCGCTGCAGATTGTCAAGCTTCAAATAGACCTGGTTGGCAGTCGACTCCGAGAACGTCTCCGAACGTGCGCAGGGCGATAGGTAGATCGAGTTGCGAATGCGGCGCAAGGCCGACTGGATGTCGTTGAGTGTAATCATTTTCCGGCTGCATCTGCGTTTATGAGGATGGCAACATCTTACCTGACACAAACGAAGGGAGTAGGCGCAGCGGATCGAGGTACAACCTCCGTAATGGCCCTTTGGGACAGGGGCTAAGCCCTTTCGAAACCTAGGCAACCGTGAAAAGGCACGTCAGAATGGGCTTTTAGAGGAGTACATCCCTGGGACTCATGCCTACTTCGACTGGTGCCGCTCTCGCTCCCTTGCTCGTCCATCGAAAAACCGCTGCCCGCGTCGGACTGTTTGACTTGACCGAGGAGTCCGCGCAGCTCATCACCGATTGCTTCCGTCAATACGGAATCGAGACCGTATCGATTGCGCGCGAAAACGCGGATCGGCTCCAACACGAAAAATTTGAGGCCTGCGTCCTGCCCCTGGAGGAAACCGCCGGCAGCATCATCGAACTGGCGCGAGGCTCGGCTTCGAACAGCCGGATCGTGATTTTCGGGCTGGGCGGAACCGCGCAGGACGCCATGCGTTATTCGAAGTTGTGCATCAACGCAATCTTTCACGAACCCCTGGAGCGGTCGGCGGCAATGAAACTGGTACGCTCCACACGAATGCTGGTGCTGCATGAATTCCGCCGCTACGTGCGCATCCCGGTGATGACCGAGGTTGGGATCGTAATGGCGGACGGTGACCGCATGACCGCCACCAGCCAGGAGATCAGCTCAGGAGGGATGTCGCTCAAGGCCCATCACGTGCCGGAACAAGGTTTACAGGTAGAAGTGACGTTTTCGTTGCTGACGCTGCCACGTGTCTGGGTACGCGGCCAGGTCAGTTGGAAAAGGAACAACAAAAGCTTCGGCATCCGCTTTGACGCCAACGACGAACGCCGGCAACGGCTGAAAGAGTGGATCGCAGCCTACCTGGAAACCTAGGCCACTCCTCTTTTGGCTCTCTACTTCCAGTGAAACTGTTCCGGCCCGCTACAATATCCGCGTGAGTTCTTCTTCCGCCGCTATCGAGCCTGGGCCTCCCTCGGTTGCAGAAACACGCCGATTCTCCCTGCGACAACGAATTCTCTTGTGGCTCATCAGTTGGGCGGGCTATTTAACCATCGCGCTCATCGGTTCCACCCTGCGCTATTCCATCTCGTGGGAAGAACCGCCTACGCCGCCCGGCGCGACTTTCGAAAAACCCGTGATCTACTCTTTCTGGCACCGCGCCGTCTTCGCCGGAGCATGGTTATGGAGAAAGGCCGGAGCCGCGGTGATGGTGAGCCGCAGCTTCGACGGCGAGTATATCGCTCGAACCATCGAAAAACTCGGCTTCGTCGCGGTGCGAGGATCGAGCAGCCGAGGTGGCGCGCCAGCCTTGCTGGGCTTGAAAAGCCAACTCGAACAGGGCATTCCCGTGGTGTTCACGATTGACGGCCCGCGCGGCCCGAAATACGTGGCCAAGCCCGGCCCGGTGCTGTTGTCGCGCGCCAGCGCATTGCCCATGGCGGCGTTCTATGTGGCGATCAGCGATGCCTGGGTGCTGAATACATGGGATGGGCTGATGATCCCGAAACCATTTTCGAAAGCGCTGGTGCGCTTCAGCGCTAAAGTGCAAGTTCCCGCCGAAGCGGACGACGCGCAGATGGCGGAGTTTCACCGGCAACTGCAGGCGGCGCTCGAACGCGTCACCACATTCGCCGAGGAGCACGTTGCGAAAGTAGGATCGGCGGATTTTCCCATCATCAAAACACCTAGCAAGTAGAGAGCCGGGCGACCTCGCCCGGCGGCACAACTGGACGGGCGTGAACGCCCCTCGCACAGCCCTATGACCGAGCGACGTTTGACTTTGTGTCCCGATGGCCGTTAAATTTGCGGGGCTGCAGTTTTCGCTCTTTCTCAATATTAGGTTCGCGCATGATCGTAGGCCGGCGACTCGCCGCCCTATGGGAAGCGGGTGCAAATCCCGCGCTGCCGCGCAACTGTAAGCGAGGACAACGCAACCGGTCACTGGGGATATCGGAAAATGACAACCTGGGAAGGCCGGTCGTAGCAACCGGATGCTGAAGCGAAAGCTCGCATCCTGACTCGCAAAGCCAGGAGACCGGCGTGGACCGTCTACACAACCCTTTCGCGTGATAAAGGAGACGTGCATGCGGTTTTCTCGTGTTTTCGCTAGCATCTTTTTTCTGTTGTTTCTCTTTCTGTCCGTCTTTTCTCCCATCGCTTCCGCTGAAATCAGAATCAAGGTGGTCGATCCTCAAGACGCCGCCGTCGCGGGCGCACAGGTGCAATTGCTCAAACCGGGGAAGCCGGCTCCTGCGGCCGTCCTAAACACCTCCGCCGAAGGGCTGGCGATTTTTCGCGAGGTGGCATCGAGCACCTATCGCGTCCGTGTACTAGCCCCGGGCTTCGCGCTGGAGACGGTGGACCTTTCCTCAACTTCGGAAACCATTACCGTCAAGCTCCGCCTGCCCAGGGCGGCGGAAACCGTGGTGGTGACCGCGACCCGCACTCCAGTTCCAAGCAATGCTGCGGGGGCAGACGTTGACACTCTGAGCGGCGCCCAGTTGGAAGTAATGCAACCGGTGGCCGCGGACGACGCCATCCGTTTCCTGCCGGGCGCGGTCGTCAATACTTACGGCCAACGCGGCGGACTCTCCTCCCTCTTTGTGCGCGGTGGCGAGTCCACCTACAACAAGGTAATTGTCGATGGGGTCTACATCAGCGAACCCAGCGAAACGTTGGATTTTGGCACGCTGCCGCTGGCCCAAGCCGAACGCCTGGAGTTTGCGCGTGGCGCGCAGAGCACTTTATACGGCTCCGATGCCATGACCAGCGTCGTCCAGGTGTGGACGCGCACCGGAAGCACTCCGGTGCCCGAGCTCCGCTTCGGCGCCGATGGAGGAAATTTAGGAACCGCGAACGGCTTCGCGTCTCTGGCTGGCGCCCACCGGCGCTTCGACTACAACTTCTTCGGCGACCAGTTCAACTCTAACGGGCAAGGCGTGAACAACGCTTACTCCGATTCACTGCAGGGCGCGAATGTCGGCGCGGCTCTTAGCGATGAGGTCTCGTTTCGCGTCCGCGTGCGCCACTCCAATAGCTATGTGGGCCTCCCCGGGGCGTGGGATTTCAACGGCGATGCCCTTGTTCCGCCGCTGACAGTGGGGGACGCACATGACAACATTCTGCTCGGAAGCGTCGAGCTCACCGTCGCCGCTCTCTCGGGCTGGCAACATCGCTTCACCGCATCCGACTACTTCTTCCGTTACACCGACAACAGCGCTGACGGAAATACCTACAACTTTGCCGCTCTCTACGACGAGCACGTCAATCACACGGCGTTTGAATATCAGGGCGATTACTCGGAACGGACCTCTGGCCTAATCACGGCCCACTCCACCGTCGGATACCGCATCGAAAACGAAAACGCACTATTTGATTACCCGACCTTTTTCTCCGAAACCAATGGCCAGCGCCTCGACCAGGACGCGTACCTGCAACAGCAGCTCACACTGGCCAGACTGTCCGTCATCGCAGGCGGGCGCTTCGTTCACAGCAGCACGTTTGGCAATACGGGCGTACCAAGAGTCGCGCTGACTCTGCTGGCGCTGCGGGGTGGAGACTTGTTTTCCGGAACGCGCTTGCGTTTTTCGTACGCCACAGCTTTCATGGAACCCGATTTCCAGGAGACCTTTGCCAGCCTTGGATCGGGCTTTGTCCCGAACCCTGGTCTTTTGCCGGTACGTACGCGCGCTTTTGAAGCTGGCGTCCAACAGAGTTTACTGGCAGGCCGTTGGGCTCTGAACGCAACCTACTTTAATAATCTCTTCCACGATCAGATTGAGTACGGGACCAATACCGTCGCGTATATGGGCAACCTTCCGGGTACACTGGGTCAGTACTTCAATGTGCAGCAAGCTCTTGCTCACGGTGCCGAAGTTGAGTTGCAGGGAAGAATCCGTACGCAATTGTCGCTAAACACGGCCTATACCTACGACTCGGCCCAGATTCTGAGCGCTCCATTCTGCGCTGACGACAATTGCGGTACTCCGCTTTATGAAACGGGAAATCCGCTGCTCCGCCGCCCCAAGCATTCGGGAACCATGCTTCTCAACTATCTAGGCACCCGTTGGGGCGCGAACCTCGGAGGGAGCTTCGTAGGCCGACGCCCGGATTCCGACTTTGTCGACACCCTGGTCAACCACGCCGCCGGCTACGCCCGCGTCGATCTCGGCGGCTGGTATGCGATCAATTCGCGAATTACGGCCTACGCGAACGTCGGGAACGCGATCAACGCTCATTACAACGGAGTGGTGGGATATCCGGCGCTGACGGCCAACTTTCGCGCCGGCTTCAGGTTTCGCATCGGAGGGGAGTAACGCTACCGCCGGCTGCCGGCGGTCTCTTGCGGCTCGTCATCCGATTGAAGGTCATCGCCCGCAACCGGCCGCCGGGGCGGCGCGGGACTTCCTCCGCCGTTGTATCGGTGGCGTACTTCGTGAAGCTTTTCCACTTCCTTTTCACCAAGCGGCTGCTCATTACCCAGCAGATGCGTGACCAGCGCAATCTTCGCGAAGTGCTCCACGGTTTCCATTTTCATGTAGGCGCTTTCGAGCGACGACCCAAATGTCACTACCCCGTGATTCGCCATCAGAATGGCGTCATGGGTGGGAATCAGCGGCTCGAGCGCATCCGTCAGTTCGGGCGTGCCCGGGGTGCCGTAGCGGGCCAGCGGGATCGAACCCAGGCCAACGACAACTTCACACACCAGCGGACGATTCAGATCGTACCCCGACGCCGCAAACCCGGTAGCGGTCGGCGGGTGCGCGTGCACGATGCCACGCACGTCGGGACGCAACCGGTAAATCAGCAGGTGCATCCCGATCTCGCTCGAAACTCTACGCTTGCCGGCGACTCGTTTGCCGTCCATATCCACAACCACCATGTCGGAAGCGCGCATCCTGCCCTTGCTGATGCAAGTGGGGGTCACCAGCAAGTGAGTATCGTCGAGACGTACCGAAAGGTTCCCGTCGGTGGCTGCAACGAAGCCGTTTTCGTGCAGCATGCGGCCGAACTGCACGATCGCTTGACGATATTGACGGTCTCTGGCCATCGAAACCCTGCGCGGTCATGTTACAGCACGCCCCGGAAACCTTACAACCATTTGCTGGTCAAAATATGTAAAACAGGGGGCCGAACTAGTCCGGTCGGCCAAAAGACACCTCGCAATCGTCTTCGATCCAGGAACCAAACCCTATAATCTCCCCAAATGCTCGTTTCGGACTTCCACTATGATCTGCCGCCCGAACGCATAGCGCAGGCGCCGTTGGCGGACCGCGCCGCATCTCGCCTGCTGCATCTCAATCGGCAGACAGGGAGTGGGCAGGGTGAAAGTGGGCTGATTCAAGACTTGCAAGACCGGAAATTTAGCGAATTCCCCGACCTGCTGCGTCCCAGCGATCTATTGGTCCTGAACAACACGCGCGTGTTTCCGGCCCGCCTTTTCGGTCACCGGAGCGGACAGCGGGCCCAGCCTCTGAGCCCGCATAATCCAGCGGCAAAGGATTTTCTCCGCGGGCGAATCGAGGTTCTGCTGACCCGGCAGGTGGCGGACGATCCGAATGAGTGGGAATGTCTGGTACGGCCCGGGCGCAAAATCGGGATTGGCGAAAAACTCTACTTCCGCTCCTCCCCGGGCGAGAAACCCGAAGGCGAACTTCCCGAACTGGAAGCCGAGGTAGTAGAACACCGCAGTTTCGGCGAGCGCCGCATCCGCTTCGCCCCCGTCCCCGATTTCTTTGCCCGCGTCGAGCGCATCGGACACGTCCCCCTTCCGCCCTATATCGACCGCGAGGACCAAGCAACGGACCGCGACCGCTACCAGACCGTGTACGCGCAAGCGGGGGAGGCAACGGGAAGATCGGTAGCAGCCCCCACCGCGGGTCTGCACTTCACGCCGGAAATCCTGCGGCAGATTCGCTCACGCGAAATTGAAATTGCCGAACTCACCTTGCACGTCGGGCTCGGTACCTTTCAGCCGGTGCGAGTGGAAAAAGTAGAAGATCACAAACTCCATCGCGAGTGGTACGAATTACCAGCAGACGCCGCGCGTGCAATCAACCAGGCGAAAACCGAGGGACGACGCGTGGTGGCCGTCGGCACAACCACCGTCCGCACACTGGAGCATGCCGCAAGACGCGCCGCCGGAAATCGCGTAGAAGCCGGTCAAGGCGAGGCGGACGCCTTCATCTATCCTGGCTATCGCTTTCGCATCGTGGACGCCCTGCTGACGAACTTTCATCTGCCACAATCCACGTTGCTGATGCTGGTTTGCGCCCTGGCCGGGAAAGAGTTTGTAATGGCCGCGTACCGGCACGCGGTCGAAGCCGGATACCGCTTCTACTCCTATGGAGATTGCATGTTCCTCGAATAGAGAAGAACATTGCAAAGAAGATTAGCGAAGAAAACTGCCCCACAGGAGCAGCGAGCGGCCATTCGACCGCACTTTGGCGCCGTCCCAAGCATGTAAACTTGTTTTACGTTGATCCAACTTCGAACTCATTGCCGGGTCGCGATAGCCGCCTTTGCCCTGTGTCTAGGCGTCACGGCTCAAACGCTACGCAAAACCGCGCCCAGCGCCACCCCAACCACCAAATCCACCGCGCCGACCGAAGACCCGCAACTCTACCGCAACGCCACCTTTGGATTCCGCTATCAAATCCCCTACGGCTGGGTCGATCGCACCCAACAAATGCAAGAACGGCCAGAAGGAAATGAGACCAACAAATCGACCCTCTTGCTCGCCGCCTTCGAGCGCCCGCCCGAGGCCATTGGTGACACGATCAACTCCGCGGTCGTCATCGCCAGCGAGAGTGCCGCCTCCTATCCCGGCCTCAAGAAAGCCGAAGACTACCTCGGCCCGCTCACCGAGCTCGCAACCGCCAAAGGTTTCAAAACCGAAGGCGAACCCTATGCATTGGATGTTGAATCGCGGCCCCTGCTGCGAGCCGACTTCACCAAGCCCCTCAGCGACAAAGTCTCCATGCGCCAGTGCACGTTAATCCTGCTCGCAAAAGGTCAGATCGTTTCCTTCACTTTCATCGCCGGCAGCGAAGAGGAACTCGACGATCTCATGGACGGTCTCCATTTCACCGTCGCAAAACCGTCCGCCCACTAAAGATAAATAGGGGAGCGACGAGCGTCCCCGCCCGTCCAAGCGACTTCGGACATGTAGTTTCGCCCCTCGTCAGCCGTTTCCATCAACTCCAGGAACCACGTCCCTAAGAGCAACAAAAAACGCGGTTTACGCTCCCGGTTCCAGCCCCAAGACGCGCCCTTTTTATGTTAAAATAACAACAGCTCAGGTGATAGCTAAATAGCAGAAAATTCAATAGGTTGAGATCAACCGAGCAGTCCCGGAATCGTCCCTCCAGCCAGGCATCCGATCCGGCATTCTCCACGGAGCAGAATGGCCACGAAAGAATTGCAAGCCGAATTCGTTGTTGGCAAGAGCGCGGACGCAAAGAACGCTGATGCCAAGGGCATCGACGCGAAGAATAAAAACGGCGCCGCCACCAACGGAGATTACACCGCCGACTCCATCAAAGTCCTCGGCGGCATGGAAGCGGTCCGCAAGCGTCCCGCCATGTACATCGGCTCGACCGGCGAGTTAGGCCTTCATCACCTTGTCTACGAGGTAGTCGATAACTCAGTCGATGAAGCCCTGGCCGGACACGCCGACAAGATCGAAGTCACCATCCACCTCGATAACTCGATCACCGTAATCGACAACGGCCGTGGCATTCCCGTCGACAACATGACCCTGGAAAACGGCGAAACACTTCCCGCCGCGCAGGTCGTCATGACCACGCTGCACGCCGGCGGCAAGTTCGATAGCAACTCCTACAAAGTTTCCGGAGGATTGCACGGCGTAGGCGTGAGTTGCGTCAACGCGCTGAGTGAAGAACTGGATCTCGAAATCTGGCGCGACGGTTTCACCTGGGAGCAGACTTACTCCAAAGGCGAGCCCACCAGCAAGCTGAGGAAAACCGGCGCTGCCAAAATTAAGACGGGCACCAAGGTTCACTTCGTACCCGATAAAACAATTTTCACCACCACCCTCGAATACAACTTCGACACCCTCTCGCAGCGCCTGCGCGAACTGGCTTTCCTGAACAAGGGCCTGGTCATCACGCTCACCGACGAGCGGCAGACCGACTCCAAGACCGGCGAATCCAAGCGAGCAGAGTTCAAGTACAACGGCGGCATAGCCGAGTTCATCAAGCACCTCAACCGCGGCAAGCAGACGCTCCACGACAAGCCCATCTACATGGAAGCCGACAAGGAAGACGTGCACATCGAAATCGGCCTCCAGTACAACGACGCCTACTCGGAATCGGTTTTCAGCTTTGCCAACAACATCAACACCGTTGACGGAGGCACGCATCTCTCCGGCTTCCGCACCTCCCTGACCCGCACCATCAACTATGCCGGACAGCAGATGGGCCTGTTCAAAGACGTAAAAGAAAATCTCACCGGAGACGATGTTCGCGAAGGCCTGGTAGCCGTGATCAGCGTAAAGCTGCCCCAGCCCCAGTTCGAAGGCCAAACCAAGGGAAAATTAAACTCCGATATAGCCGGCATAGTGCAGGCTGTAGTCAACGAAAAACTGGGAGCATTCTTCGAGCAAAACACCGCCGTAGCCCGCAAGATAATCAACAAAGCGATAGACGCAGCCAGAGCCCGCGAAGCCGCCCGCAAAGCCCGCGACCTGACCCGCCGCAAAGGCGCGCTCGATGGTGGAGGCCTGCCCGGCAAACTAGCCGACTGCTCCGAGCGCGATCCCAACCGCTGCGAACTGTTCCTGGTCGAGGGAGAATCCGCAGGCGGCACCGCCAAACAAGGCCGCGACCGCCGCTTCCAGGCCATCCTTCCGCTCAAGGGAAAAATCCTGAACGTGGAAAAAGCGCGCTACGACAAGATGCTCGCCCACGAAGAAATTCGCGCCATGATCACCGCGCTAGGCACCGGCATCTCGAAAGAGGATTTCGATCCCACCAAAGTCCGCTACGGCAAAATCATTCTGATGACCGACGCCGACGTAGACGGCTCTCACATCCGCACGCTATTGCTTACATTCTTCTTCCGACACATGCAAGAACTGATCAAGCGCAGCAACGTCTACATAGCGCAGCCCCCGCTCTTTGGAATCAAAAAAGGCAAGAGCCACCAGTACATAAAAAACGAACACGAATTCGTCAAGGTGATGGTGAAGCGGGCCTCCGAAGGGCTGATCATCCGCTACGGAGAAGGCGCAGCCAAGCTAGAAGGCGCAGCCCTGACCAAGTTCATCACCGTCCTGAACGAGTATCTGGGATTCCTCGACAAGCTGAACAAGCGCATACGCGAAGAGAAGATCACCGCCCTGCTGCCAAAGCTCGACCTGGCCAAGCGAGCCGACTTCGAAGGCGACAAGAACACTCCGCCCAAGAAAATCGAGAAACTGGAAAAAGAACTGAAGCGCCTGCAGAAAGAGTTGAAGCTGAAAAGCGTAGAAACCCGTTTCGACGAAGAACATAACCTCTGGGCCGTCGTATTCGTGAACGCGCAGGGAGCCGAGCACATCATCAACTGGGAATTGGCGGCAACCCCGGAATGCCGCCAACTGATTACTAAGTTCAAGCAGATCGAGCAGTATCTAGAACCGCCCTTCGTGGTCGAGAGCGTGCCCCGCCCGGCAAAGTCGGCAGCCAGCGCTGAAGAAAATAAGGAAGACGAGGCCGAAGGCTACGACGCCCCCGCAAGTTACGCGAGCGCCGCTGAAAAAGAAGAAGCCGAAAAAGACCAGAAGAAATCCGGCAAGCCGCCCGCCCGCCGCGCGAAAGAGCCCGAGATCGTGGAGAAAAACACTGCCCGCGAACTCTTCGATTACGTCCTGAACGAAGGCCGCAAGGAGTACACCGTCCAGCGCTACAAAGGCCTCGGAGAAATGACCGCCGA
>Ga0209415_10013280_pt1 | contig 13600 bp, 10 predicted proteins | sample PeaSoiSIISIP2007_FD_187696 | JGI IMG/M metagenome (GOLD analysis project Ga0209415, IMG submission 187696) | Peat soil microbial communities from Weissenstadt, Germany - SII-SIP-2007 (SPAdes) (version 2) | ecosystem: Environmental > Terrestrial > Soil > Wetlands > Peat | place: Germany... | reverse complement strand
GCGATTGCCGCCGAGCCGTCCGCCGGGCGGCAGCCGATCTGCAACTTCAGATCCTCTACGACCGCAAGAGAAGCGGTGGCCGGCAGAGGTGGGATATCGAGCTTCAGGACGACCGCAAATCGAAAATAGTAGTCACCGTCGAGCGGCGTTCGGCCATGCTCTGCTGGTGCCGGGTGGACGTGGGACTATTCGGCTCGGAGTCGACGGCTAAACTGGTGTTTCAATTGATCCAATCGCACCTTCCGCCGGCGACCACTCAGCCGAGCTTTCGCGGGCAGGGATGAGAGCGTTGGGTTTTCTGGGCCGATCCGCATTCGACTCCCCCCAACCCTCCCCCGGAGTAACAAGGGAGGTGAGATTCTGCACAGAAACTGTCACACGCCCCTCTACACAAGCATGCCGGGTGAACCTTTACTAAACGCGGGGGGGGCCGTATAGTTCGGATCTTCGTCCGCACAGGTGTTTTTCCATGACGGAAGCGAACTCGGCCCCGCGGCCTGATCCTAACTCCGAAACGTTTTTGCCGCAGTCCACCGTTCTTATCGTGGACGACAATGCGCAGAACGTGGAGCTTCTCCAGGCGTTTTTGGAAGGCCTGCCGGTCAAACTGGTGACGGCCGCGGACGGGGTGGAAGCGCTGGCCAAGGTCGAGGAACATAATCCGGATTTGATTCTTCTGGACATCATGATGCCGCGGATGAGCGGGTTTCAGGTTTGCAAGCAAATCAAGGCCAATCCCAAGACCAAGGACATTCAGGTTTTGATGGTCACCGCCCTGAACGAGTTGGGGGACATCGAGCAGGCGACGGAATGCGGGACGGACGATTTCGTGAGCAAGCCGGTGAACAAATTCGAGTTGTTGACGCGGGTGAAGAGCTTGCTGCGGGTTCGGCATTTGAAGGGGGAACTGGAGCGGGCGCTGACGTATTTGAACGAGATCGAACAGGACGATGAGGCGAGATAAACGAAGCCCGAAATCCGAAATCCGAATGACGAATCAAATCCGAAATCCGAAATCCGAAACCAAAATAAGCGAACGAAAAGCGTTTCGGATTTCGTCATTTGGACTTCATTCGTCATTCGTCATTCGGGTTTCGGGTTTGTTGGTTGCATTCCTCTGCGGCATGGCGGGAGCCCAAACACAGCCATCAATGCCGGAGTTGCTACAGAGCAAAACGACCATGCCGGGGTATGGGGCGGAAGTTTATCGCATCGTCAGCGGGCCGGACGAGATTGTTTCGGTTCTGCGGAATGGGGCGGTGGTGATCTGCAAGCGGGTGGCATCGCCGGTGGCGGCGGTGAGGGGGTATGCCCAGACGGGCGGGGTTTATGAGGGGCAGTGGTTGGGGGGCGGGTTGAGCCATTTGCTGGAGCATCTGGTGGCCGGGGGAAGCAGCGAGCGAAGAACCGAAGCCCAGAACAAGAAGCTCCTGCAAACGATCGGGAACGATTCCAACGCGTACACGACGTACGATCACACGGCTTTTTTTGTGAACACGACGACGGCGCATTTCGCCGAGGCGGCGGACCTGGTGACGGGTTGGATGCTGGGGGCGAAGATCACCTATCCGGAATATACGCGGGAATATCAGGTGGTGCAGCGGGAACTGGAACGGAACAAGGGGAATCCGGACATGGTGTTCTGGCAGTTGATGCAGAGCAATCGGTATCAGGTGAGTCCGGCGCGGGTGCCGGTGATCGGGTATCAGGAAGTGATCCAGGGGTTGTCGCGGGACGACGTTTACAGTTATTACCAGAAGGCGTATCAGCCGAACAACATGGTTTTCGCGGTGGCGGCGAACCTGGATCCGGAGGAGATGCTTTCGACGATGAGGGGATACCTGTCGGATGCCAAGCCCGGCCGGGCGTTTTCGCACGATATCGCGGCGGAGCCGCCGGTGCTGGGTCCGCGAACGGTGGTGGCGACGTTCCCGCGGCTCGGTGAGGCGAGGCTGAGTCTGGCGTTTCCATCGGTTCGCCTGACCGATCAGGACATGTACGCGCTGGATTTGCTAGCGGAAATTCTGGGAGGGGGAGAGAGTTCGATTTTGGCGCAGGACGTGCGCGACGGACGGCGGTTGTGCAGCGTGATCGAATGCGAGGATGACACGCCGGCGTATGCGTCGGGGTCGTTTGACGTGGAGTTGGCGCTGGATGCGGAAAAAATCGCCGACGCGACGCGGGCGGTGATCCAGGACATCGAGAAGATCAAGGCCGACGGGGTGGACGACGACCGGCTGCGGCGCGCCAAGGCGGCGATCAGGATCGCGCATTTGAAGCAGATGCAAACGTCACAGGACGTGGCGGCAACGATGGGGACGGACTATCTGTCGACCGGAGATGCCCATTTCAGCGATTGGTACGTCCAGCGCATCGGTGCGGTAACGGCGGAGCAGGTTCAACGGGCCGCGAAGGAATATCTGGTTCCGGAGCGGCTGTTGACGACGGCAATGTTGCCGCGGGAAGCGGTGGGGACGGCGGGATTGCCGAAGGCCGAGGACTTGATCCGGGCCCAGGCGACGACGCAGCCCACGGCGGTCAGCGGGCGGGTGGCCGGCGTGATTACCAGGACGGTTTTGGAGAATGGCCTTGTCGTGCTTCACAAGCGGATCACGACGACGCCGTTGGTGAACGTCAACATGTATGCGCTGGGGGGCGTGACGGCGGAAGACGCGTCGACGAACGGGCTGGGAAATCTGGCGATGGCGACGCTGCCGCGCGGGACGGCGGGGCGATCGGCCGAGCAGATCGCGGATTTCTTCGATCTCATCGGTGGGGCTTTGGAAACCAAGTGCGGGAACAACACGTGGTATTGGAACGTCACCTGCACCAAGGACGATTTCGCCAAGACGATGGAGGTGTATGCCGACGTCGTGAACCATCCAGCGTTCGCGGCGCCCGAGGTGGCGGAGATGAAGGCGCGGACGCTGGCGGCGATCGCGGGTGAGGATGCGGCGTGGGATGCACAGGCGTTCCGGTATTTCAAACAGCAGTTTTTCGCGCCCCAAGGATCGCCTTATCAGTTTCAACCGATCGGAACCAAGGAGAACGTCTCGCGATTCACGCCTGACGATCTGAAATCGTGGTACACGAACAAAGTGCTGGCGGCGCCGCGGGTGATCGCGATATTCGGGGACGTGGATAACGACACGGCGGTTGCGACCGCGAAAAAATATTTCGGCGGAGGGCAGCTCAGCGCGGAGGCGACGAGTCACGTGGTGGTGGAATGGGCGCCTGGCCCGCCGACGACGCGACCGACGATTACGGTAGAACGGGTGGCCGTGCAGAAGACGGAGCAGGAAGTGGCGGCGGTGGTGATTGGGTTTGAGGCCGACAGCCGGGTGGGGGAGCCGGATGAATCGGCGTTGATCGTGTCGCAATGCTTGACTGGGGGATATGGATATCCGACGGGGTATATCTTCGAGACGCTGCGGGGACAGGGTTGGTCGTATGAGGCGGCCTCGGAGAACGTGCCGGGGCGAAGCGATCAATACAAGGGTACGTTTTTGGTGTACGCGGTGTGCGATCCGAAGAACGTCAACAAGGTGACGAATTCGATCATTCAGAACATGGCGCGGTTGCAGGGGACCGAGGCGGACATTCAGCCGGATTGGTTTTCCCGGAGCAAGGAGATGATCACGACGGCCCAGGCGCTGGAGACGGAAAAGCCGGCGGACCAGGCGTCGGTGGCGGCGACGGATGAGTTGTTTGGGCTGGGATATGGGTATCATGCGGGTTTTGCGGATCGGATTAACGCAGTGGCGTTGGCGAAGGTGCAGGAATTGGCAAGACGGCGGCTGAGCAAATGCGTGGTGACGATCTGTACGCCGACGCCCCAGAACGTGGAGATTCATTCGGGCGCGTACAGTTTTGATTCGTTTCCGCCGATCGATCTGACGCCCCGGGGAGTGCGGCACGATGTGGGGGCGAAATAGGGAGGATCGCTTGCTCGACAAGACGACGACCATCGAGAAGTTTTTGGAAGCCGCGGCCGCCAAGCAGCCGACGCCGGGCGGCGGGAGCGCGGCGGCTCTGGCCGGGGCGCTGGCGGCGGCGATGGGGGAGATGGTCCTCATCTACAGCGTGGGAAAGAAGGGGCTGGAAGATCATGCCGAGGCGTTGCAGGCGGGGTTGGGTGAGTTTCGGCGGGCGCGGGAGATCATGCTGGAATTGATGGCGGAGGATCAGTCGGCGTACGAGGCGTTGGCGGCGGCGCGGAAGGGAGGAGATTCGGCGAAGTGGGAGCAGACGATGATGATTTGCGCGACCGTGCCGCAGACCATTGCGGGGACGGCGGTGGCGATCCTGGAACTGGCGGACGAACTGGCGGAGAAGGTCAATCCATATCTGCTGTCGGATCTGGCGGTTTGCGCGGAGCTGGCCATGGCGACCACGCGGGCGGCGCTTTACAACGTGCGGGCGAATCTGAAGGAGATCGGCGACGCCGGGCAGCGCCGGCGGATCGAGGAAACCAGCGACCGGCTTCTTTCCCGGGCGCGAGAGGTGATTCAGAGCGCGGTCCGGCGAATTTCGCAACGGGCGACGTCAAGCTGAGAAATGAGCGATCAACGCAATCACAAGCTCGACGAGAAATCTTCGGCGCAGGGCCGGCCGTATTTGAGCGTGCTGTTTGCTTGCTGCTCGGTTTATCAGAGAATCTACCGGAATGCCGAGGGCACGGCGTACAGCGGGCGGTGTCCGCGTTGTGGGAAGCCGGTGAAGTTCGAGGTCGGACCCGGCGGAACGGATGCCCGGCAATTCGTGGTGTATTGAACACGGAGGTGCGCGATGGAGAACGGGCAGACCACGGCTTCGGAGGCAAAGCAGGAAGCAAGCCATTCCGCGCCGACAGGCAAGCCGGCGGGGGGGGCGGGATACGCCATCGCCAAAGCCGAGGCGAAATGCCGGGTTTGCGGGCGGGAGATTGCGGTGGGCGAGAAGCTGATGGCGGCGCTGCGCGAGACGCCGGCGGCACTGGAGCGGGTGGACGTATGCGCGGGGTGCTGGAGCGGATTCGACAAGGCCGGATTGCTGGGATATTGGCAAACCACGATGCATCCGCCGACCGGCAAGAAGAACGTGTTCGTGGACGACGACGTTTTGTGCGAATTGTTCGAGCGGCTGGGTCAGGCGGTGGACCCGGCGAAGATCAATTTCCGGTTCGTGCTGGGGCTGATCCTGATGCGCAAGCGGCGGATCGTTTACGAATCGACGCGGCACGAAGGAGAAAAGGAAATCTGGTCGGTCCGGTTCAAGGGCCGGGAGGAATTGCTGGATTTGCTGAACCCCCGGCTGAACGAACAGCAGGTCGGCGAGGTGAGCCTGCAGCTTGGCGAGATTCTGAACGGGGATTTATGAGCTTCTACTTCGCCGACGAGCCTCAGAACATGGATTATCGTGAAAGAGTTTACCGCGAAGGAGCGAAGGAGCGAAGTTGCGCGAAGAGATATCAAATTGCCTTCGCGCAACTTCGCTGCTTCGCTCCTTCGCGGTTTATCTTTTTAGAAAATCACAAAAACGCGGGCCGGATTATGGCTCGACTAAGCTCGTCGAAATCCGGGAAAGGGGGTTCGTATCTGACGCTCTTTTTCTTGGCGGCGCTTGGGCTTGCGGGTGGGTGCGCGGCGCCGCCGACGCAGCAGGGGTATTACGGGCCGACGTTGCCGCTGGAGCAGGTGGTGGCCCGGATTGATGACAACAATGCCCGGATACCGACGCTTTGGGCGCGAGAGCATTTCGAGGGAACCCTTGTCGATCGCGAGAAAAAGAAGACCACGCGCATCGACGGGTACGGGAACCTTCTTTATTCGGAAGCGAACGAAATTTATCTGACCGCGAAGAATGAATTCACCGATTTTTTTCAAATGGGATCGGACGGCCGGCGGTTCTGGTTCTGGGACAAGCAAAACAAACGCTTCTGGTGGGGCGACTATTCCGACGCGGGGCAGGCCGGTTCGGCGGACGTCCCGGTGCGGCCGGATATGGTGATGGAAATCCTGGGGATTCGACGGATCGATCCATCGTTGCTGGACGAACCTGCGCCGACGCTGCGTTTCAACGTCATCGGGGATGCGTATATGATCGACTGGCAATCGCGCAGCGGGGGGAGATGGGTCGTGCTCAAGGAGATCTGGTACGACCGGCAGACGCTGTTGCCCCGGAAGGTGTTGTTGTTCGACGACGATGGGCACGTGGTGGTGTGGGCGCTGCTGGGGAACTACCGGCAGGTGGAAATTCCCGGGGTGGGGAAAGGCCACTGGCCGACGATGGCCAGCCGGTACGAATTGTTTTTTCCGTACACGGGCAGCACAATATCGTTCGACTTGAGCGACGTGAGCCTGTCAAATAACGGGCGTCCCAACGCGGCGACGTATCGGATTCCCGATCCGGCCGCCCTGAGCGAGTCCGGCGTGACGGTGAATCACATTCAACAAGATGCGGGCGAGTCACATTGATGCGCAATAGCGTTCTGGCGTGGCTGTTGGTGTTGGTCGCGGTGGGAGCGGCGCAGGGGGCGACGGCCGAGACGCCGTCGGTGTCGATCGCTCCGCCGGCGGCGCGGCAGCGAGATTTGCTTGCCGAGGCGGGGGAACAGCACTTCTGGATCGCGCGGGTGGCCCCGGATACGGCGGACAAATCGACTCAGACGTTGATCGTGTTTCGGTCGCAGTGGTCGGGGAACGCCGACTGGATGCCGCTGCCGCCGATCTCCGACCGCGTGGTGAGCATGGCGACGAGCAATGGGGAACTGCTATTGGTGCTGGCGAACGGGCAATGGGAGATCGCGGATGGACAGGACATCCGAAGCGGGCCGACGGACCGGCTTTGGGACGTCATGCTGGGGGTGGCGAACGGGCAGCACACGGTTTGGGCGATCGTTCGCTGTTGGCCGGCGAGCACGACCAACCCCTCGACAATTCCGGCCACGGGTCAAACGACTCGATCGGAGTCCGAGCCTCAGCGATCGGAGGCGGAATCGCGGCTGATGGTGTGCCAATTCAGCGATGGGAAATGGACTCAGCCGCAGCCCGTGCCGGCGGGTGTGAGCGACGACCCGGCGCAGATGTCTTTGGGGGTGGTGGATGAGATGCCGATGCTGGCGTGGCGGACGGCGGACGGGCGGCTATGCGTGAGCCGGTTGACGGCGCAGCACGAATGGGCGCGGCCCGTGTTCGTGAGCGTGCCGACGGATCCGTTTGATTTCAAGCTGCTGACGATTCACGGCCGGGGCGTGTTGTGGGTGGCGGCATCGTCTCCGCCGGCCACGCGGCCGACGACGCAGCCCTGGGCGGTCGGGGCGGGGGAAGTGCTGATCGGAGACGATCTTTCCCGGCGCATCGCGCTAAAGATGGCGGCGACGCTGCCGTCGAACCTGGGGCCGCAGACGCTGGTGTCGGCGTTCGGGAACCTGCGTTGGATTGCTTACACGGGAGATCAGCAAATCGAGCAAGATTTCAGCCTGGACGATTTTCCAAAGTCGTTCCCCCCGATGGCGAAGATGAGCGCCGTGCCGAGCCTCAAGCCGCCGGTGATTCCGATGATGCCGTGGATTGCCGGCGACGCGATCATGGTGCTGCTGGCGGCGTTGGCGGCGCTGCGGCAACGAAGACTGTCGGAATCGGAAACGGCCGTCAATCGGGCCGACGCCAAGCCCCGGCTGGCGCCGTTGGGCGTGCGGTTCGTCGCGGGATTGGTCGATCTGGCGCCGATCCTGGCTGTGGTGGCGCTGGTGCAACCGGCGAACGGAGCCAATCCGCTGCTTGCCATGGGCAAGTCGCTGGGCGAATTGCTATGGCTCTCGATGGCGGCGTACGTCCTGCACACGCTGGCCGCGGAACTGATCTGCGGCCAGAGCATCGGGAAGATGGTTTTCGGCCTGCGGGTGGTTGATCTCAAGGGCAACGCACCCAGCGCCGGAGCGATCGTGCTGCGGAACCTGCTGCGCGTGGCCGACGTGACTCTGGGGCTACCGCTGCTGATGGTGTTTCTTACGCCGCTACGGCAGCGCGTGGGGGATCTCATCGCCGGCACGGTGGTGATTTCGCGCGAGGGCGAGGAGGACGAGGAGGAGCAGTCGTAGGAGACACCCGGCCGTGAAACGGCGCCCAAGTGATCGCTCACCTACTTCGAGGAAGTGGTCGCGGACTCGGCGTGGGGCGGCGCAGCTGGACCAAGGTATTTTAACAGGGCGTCGCGGAGCCCACTGCCGCGCAGCCCCGTCTCGACCAACTTTCCTTGCGGGGAGATCAGCATAATCGTCGGATAGCCGTCAACGCCAAACTTTTGCGGTACATTGGTCTGCCCGCGCGGGCCGAGGACGATCTGCGTCCATGGCAGTTGCCTTTCCGCGACCTGACGGCGGACTTGCTCGGCGGTGTCGTCCACCGAAGCCGACACCATGGCCAAACGTCCATCGCGCGACCAACCTTCGTAGGCATCTTTCAAGCTCGGCTCCTCCGCGATGCAGAATCCACACCACGTGCCCCAAAAATCCAGCAGCACCCATTGCCCGCGGTAGGCTCGAAGGCTAAATGGCTTGCCACTAAGCGTTGTGGCTTGCAGATCGGGAACGATCTGGCCGATCTGGAGCACCGGCGCATCGCTAATTGGCGACGACACTGCGCCGAGGTCAAGCGCTGCGGGCTGCGACGTTGGAACCGTGAAATACCAATGTAGTGACGGCGGCTGTGCCGGCCGACTGCTCGGCGTATTGGCATCGTTCGCATCCACTCGCTCCGCGAAACCGACGAGAACATAAGTTCCCGGGCGAAGGCCCGCCACGGCAATGGAGCCATCCACGCCAGGCCGGACGTCGATGTCGTCGATGACCGACTCAGCCGCTTTGGCATCGGGGGCAGTTTTCTTGGCTTGCGATACCGCCGTGTCCCGCTGCTTTTCCGGCAATTGGTTTATACCAGACGGCAAATTGACCGCTGGGCCGCGCGGCTCGATGAATAAAATGGGCCAGCGGTATCCCGGATATTCCATCAGGGCGGCGCGCACTGTCGTTTTGCCAGTCATCAACCACCAGTCCAAATGCTCGCCTGGCTTTAGATCGGCCCGCGCTTCGAGGTAAGACCACCCTGCCCCCACCTCGCCGGTCGGAGCGATGGTAGTCAAAAAGAACGAGCCCGGACGGCAGCTTGAAATCGTCAAGTGCCCGGCCGCGTCGGTCCAGTAGTCGCCGCCCCAATTGATAGGGCAGCCCAAATCCTCGCTGAATCCTGATTGCGGCTGCACAAACGCACCGGCGAGCGGTTTGCCGGCCGCGGCAACGGTAATGGAGACCGAGGCCCATGGCGTCAAAGTCACGGCATTGCCTTTATTGGTGGAGGAACTCACCTCGGCCGATCCATCGGAATTGAAGATCGCCAGCCGATACGGCTCGGCCGGCGGCGAGAAGCGAATGATCCCGTCAGTCCCTGCGACCGCAATCGGTTGTGCGTCATTAAACTGCGGCGCGCCCAATGGAACACTAAGAGTCATGGTTGGTGTAGCCAGATACGCACGCGCCTTGGCCGCGGGTTGCCCGTCAGGCGTTCGCACCGAGACCGTTGCGGTCGTTGCCTTGCTCAATTTAAGTTCCAGCTCCGCGTGCTTTTCCGATGCCTTGACGATCCGTGTCGGCGCAGAGGCGTACCCATCGGCCTCGACGCGCAGAAAGTAGGCCCAGGCTCCATCGTAAAATGACCAAGTCACATCGTCGCCTGGCAAATCCAGGGCCGAGCGGGAGAGAGTGCGAAAAAATTGATCCGGCGACATCGCGCCGCCGGGCGAGACGCGGACATTGTCAATGGGACGATTAGTCTCAGCATCCAAAACGCGCAAATGCAGGGTGAGAGAAGGAACCTTCGCCGGCCGCGGCACCGCCTGATCCTCAGCCAGTGGAGCTGACGTCATGCGCCCTAGAAACGAACCATTATGTAGCGCGAGCAAAACATCGGAATACTCGGAATAGTCCGACATCGCGACAACTGAATGCCAGTTCCCCGCCGACCCGATGGTGATATTGATCAGTTCACCCACAGGAGCGGAAGGTATCGTGAAGCGACCAGCGTGGTCGGTTCGCCCTTCCAGGGTGAAGCCGATGCAGGGGAAACTGAATACACGTATTGGTGCTAATACGTCACAGTCATAGAGGCACACGCGTACTGTTGCATCGGTGATTGGTTTACCTTCGCCATCGATAATTCGCCCGCTCATCGCTGCTGTTGCCTTGCTCAGTGTCAGTCGGTAGGTGGCCGGGACGCACCCCCAAAAACCAAATGTCCGCGGCGTTTTGCCGTTAGCGGTCACGAGAAACGCCGACCGATTGGCGGGATCGCAATCGATTTGAATTTGGCCATGTATGTCGGTCGACCCGACCGCCGTTGGCGTGGTTTGCAGCACGTTGCCCGTCTTAGTCCGCATGTCGCCGACGAGTCTGGCAATCGTCGCGCCGGTGACAAATTGTCCAGTGTCAGAATCGGTTACGGTTACGACTACCGGCGTTGCCCACGCACGGCCGGCCAAGAGAACCGCCAGCAAGCCAATGAATAAGCGATAATTGCTGATAATTTGCATTTTGCCTTTGAACCGTCTTTCCACTGTCTGACGGAGCCGCGTGAACGTTATTTCAGTCAATTTCAGTATTACGGTGCGGTCGCCCCGTGGATCATGACGTAGCGGACAACAAAGATGGCGATGATGGCGAACGCGATCACGATGGTGAGGTACATGTACAGCGGGCCTTTGACCCAGTGGGCGATGAGTGGAGCCTTTGGCGGTTTCTCGTCGGGGTCTGATGGCGGCTCTTTAGCGGTCATTTTTCTAAAGCGAACAGGCGATAAGAGGTTCAGGTTCGTCGGCGGAGTGGAGCCAGCGGCGGCCGTCCAATTCGATCAGGTCCATCGCGGCCTTGGGGCCCCAGGTGTTGGGGGCGTATTGCTGGGGAGGATTGGGGCTGGCGGCCCAAGCCTGTTCGATGGGATCGATGACCTGCCAGGCGGCTTCGGCCTCGTCGCCACGGATGAACAGGGTTTGGTCGCCGAGCAGGGCATCATAGAGCAGCCGTTCGTAGGCTTCGGGGGGTTCGGTTTTGAAGGCGGTTTTGTAGAGGAAATCGAGGGCGACGGATTTGATGACCATGGCGCCGCCGGGGACTTTGCCGTTGAGACGCCAACTGATTCCCTCCTCGGGTTGGACGCGGATGACCAGGTCGTTGGGATAAATCTGGTCGCACTGTTTTTGGAAGAGGGTCAGGGGCGGCGAGCGGAAGCGGACGACGATTTCGCTGAGCTTTTCGGGAAGACATTTACCAGTGCGGAGATAGAAGGGCATTCCGCTCCATCTCCAGTTGTCGATGAAAAGTTTGATGGCTGAGAAGGTTTCGGTGTGCGAGTTGGGGGCAACGCCGCGGGCCTTGACATAGCCGGGCGTGGTCTTCATGGAGGAGTTGTCCCGGTATTGGCCGGGTCCGTATTGCCCGCGGATGGCCTGGGAATCGACCAGGCCGGCTCGGAGCGGCCGGACGGATTTGTAAACCTTCACTTTCTCGTCGCGAATGCTGGTGGCGTCGAGGGCGGCCGGCGGCTCCATGGAAACCAGGGCCATGAGCTGGAACAGATGGTTCTGAATCATGTCGCGCGTGGCGCCGCTCTTGTCGTAATATCCCGCGCGGTCGTCGGCACTGACGGTTTCGCTGACGGTGATCTGGACGTGATCGATGTACTTGTAGTTCCAGATCGGCTCGAAGATCGAATTGGCGAAACGCATGACCATGAGGTTCTGGACGGTTTCCTTGCCGAGATAGTGGTCGATGCGAAAGACCTGCGTTTCGTCGAAATATTTCAGCAGGAGGGCATTGAGGCGCCGGGCGGATTGAAGATCGCGCCCGAAGGGCTTTTCGATGATGATGCGTTGAAAACCGGTGGCGCGGTCGGGGGCGGTCAATCGCTTGCCGCGGCAGGTAATGATGCCTTCGAAAGCCTCGGGAGGCGTGGAGATATAAAAGAGCCGGTTTCCACCTGTGTCGTGTGTTTGGTCAAATCCATTGAGCTTTGCCGCCAGGCGGGCTTGATCTTCTTCGGAATCGTACGCTCCCGACAGGTAAAAGATATTCTGCTCCATGCGTTTCCAGACCGCTTCGTCGATCGGTTGCCGGCGCGCGTTTTTTTGGATGGCCTGGTAACAATCCTTGCGGAATTGCTCGTCGTTGAGGGGCGTGCCGTCCTTTTTCTGGGTGGAACGGGCATAGCCGACCAGAACGAAACGGTCGGAGACGAGCCGTTCGCGGCAGAGTTCATAGACGGCGGGGATGAGCTTGAGTTGGGCCAGATCGCCGCTGGCGCCGAAAATGACGATTGCGCAGGGGACGGGATTGGGCATGGGCGGGTAGCTTAATGCGTGAGGTGGGGGATGACAAAACAATATTTTCAAAATTCGAAACTCGAAATCCGAAATTCGAATCAAATTCGAAATTCGAAATTCGAACCTGAGGCCGTTTCGACGTTCAAATTTCGAATTTGATTCGAATTTCGGATTTCGAGTTTCGAATTTTCCACTACAATCCCCCCATGCGTGATCCACGGCTTGCGAAACTGGCGGACGTATTGGTGAACTACAGCGTCGGCGTGAAGCGGGGCCAACTGGTGCGAATTGCCGGGCCGAGCGTCGCCGAGCCGCTGGTGGCGGAAATTTACCGGCAGGTGTTGGCCGCGGGGGGACATCCGATGGTGCGACTGGCGGCGGAGGAATTGGAGGAAATCTTTTTCAAGTCGGCTGGGGAGGAACAACTGAAGTATTTGAACCCCGTCGCCAAGCATGAAATCGAGACAGTCGACTGCTCGATTGGAATCTGGGCGGATGAAAATACGAAGGCGCTGACGAATTGCGACCCGAAGCGGATGGCGAGGCATGCCGCGGCGCGGCAGCCGATCTCGGAAATCTTCCTGCGGCGGGCGGCGGAGGGAAAACTGAAATGGACGGGAACGCAATATCCCTGCCAGGCCAGCGCGCAGGATGCGGAGATGTCGCTGGCGGAATATGAGGATTTTGTGTTTGGGGCGGGGCTGCTGAATGAGCCGGACCCGGTGGCGGCATGGAAGAAGGTTTCGCGACGGCAACAAAATCTGGCGGATTTCCTGAATGGGAAATCGGATTATCACGTCGTGGCGGCCAACGGGACGGACGTCCGCATGTCGGTGGCGGGGAAGAAATGGATCAATTGCGACGGGCATGAGAATTTCCCGGATGGTGAGGTGTTTACCGGGCCGGTGATCGATAGCGCAAACGGAGTAGTGCATTTCAGTTTTCCGGCGGTTTACCACGGGCGGGAGGTCCAGGACGTGCGCCTGAAATTCAAAAATGGGAAAGTGATCCAGGCCTCGGCCGGCAAGGGGGAAGAATATTTGATTTCCATGCTGGACATGGATTCCGGCAGCCGATTTTTGGGGGAGTGCGCCATCGGGACGAATTACAGCGTGACGAGGTACACGAAGAACACGCTGTTCGACGAGAAGATCGGCGGGACGGTGCACTTCGCGCTGGGGGCGGGATATCCGGAAACGGGCAATTCCAATCAGAGCGGATTGCATTGGGACATGGTGGTGGATTTGCGCAA
>Ga0209415_10013279_pt1 | contig 13600 bp, 6 predicted proteins | sample PeaSoiSIISIP2007_FD_187696 | JGI IMG/M metagenome (GOLD analysis project Ga0209415, IMG submission 187696) | Peat soil microbial communities from Weissenstadt, Germany - SII-SIP-2007 (SPAdes) (version 2) | ecosystem: Environmental > Terrestrial > Soil > Wetlands > Peat | place: Germany... | reverse complement strand
CTCGATCGAATGGACAACAACCTATTGAAACTTCACATTTAGCCGCTGAGGCGACGGTTGGCGCTCGAAAACGACTTCTTCTGCAAGCTGTTCAGCCCTGCCGTAACTGCCGCCAACTGGGGGAATATGTCTTTCAAACTGCACCACTACCGACATTAGACAATGTCCTCTACATGGTGCGCAATCGGCGCGGCCGAGCTATAGTGTCCCTGAGCAGGCGCGGTACCCAAGGCGCAAAGATCATTTATGCGGCGGCAGTATGCACCGCGTAAAAAAACCGTTTGAGCTTGACCGCATCCAACTTGCCGTCGGTTCGCACGCCGGAGCACACATCGAGCCCGAAAGGACCCACCTGTTCAATGGCCTGGGCAACATTCTCCGGCGTCAGCCCGCCGGCCAGAAATAGCGGGACGCTGAGACGTTCGCGAATCGCACGACTTAGAGTCCAATCGTGAATTCTGCCCGTACCGCCCAATTCTTTGACGGCGAGTCTTTGGTTGCCGGAATCGAGCAGAATTGCATCTACATACGGCGCGATGCGCGCAGCCTCGTCGATGGACTCGGGACCTGTCACGTGCACGACCTGCACCACGGAAATGCCCGGCAGGGCCTCCTTCAGTTCGCGATGCGTGCCTTGAGCGAGATGGTCGCAGATCTGGATTGTGTTCGTGCGACAGACGTGCTGTTGCTCGATGATGTCGGCGACCCGTTGCCGCGAAGTCAGCAGGAATGTCCCAATGGCCGGCGGAACAGTCGCAACAATCTCCGCGATACTTTCATCGCTGATTACGCCCGGTCCGCTCGGCATGTGTGAAACCAGGCCCAGCGCGGATGCTCCACATTTGATGGCCAGAGCAGCCTCGTCGACACTGCCGATACAGCAGATTTTTACTCGGGGTAGAGTCATTGAGACATTGAACGATTTAGTCATTGAATCATTTATCACCACTTGGAACGGAGGTTTTCCAAAATGATTCAATGACTCAATCACCCAATGATTCAATGGTCCCTATTCGCCGTAGGGAACCCAGATATTCTTCACCTGGGTGGCGTGCTCGAGAAACCAGCGGCCCTCGGCCAGTTTCGGGTTGAACCAATCGATGGCGCGGCCTTCGTTTGTCCAAACCTGTTTCAGATTGCCCACGGACATCGCCTTGGCTGCGGCGGCATTCGCTCCGTCGCCGAAACACCAGATGGCATCGACATCGTCGTGCTCGGCGAGCGTTTTCAGAAGTTGTGACGTGTATCCGGTCACAACATTCAGCGCGCCACCGGGCAGATCGCTGGTGTCGAAAACCTGGTAAAGATCGCCTGTGATCAGAGGGTAGGCCTCGGATGGAACGGCGATCACCGTGTTTCCCACCGCAAGCGCGGGCATCACGAGAGAAAGAAAGCCGAGCAGCGGCGCCTCGCGGGGACAGATCACGCCAACCGTCCCAATCGCCTCGTTCATCGCGATAGCGACATTCCGGAATGGAGGATTGTGCACGGCGCCATCAAACTTATCCGCCCAGGCCGCATACGAGAAGATGCGTTCGATACTTAGATCCAGTTCCGCGGCAGCCTGCTTTTCGCCGACGACGGCGGCGAGGCGATGCGCAATTTCATCGCTCCGTTGAGAAAGATTCTCCGCGCAGTAATAAAGAACTTGGGCGCGATTGTGCGCGGTTGCTTTCGCCCAGGATGTGGCCTTGCGCGCCGCTTCGACGGCGTTGCGAATGTCCTTGCGATTGCCGAGCGGCGCTTCACCCAGCAATCGTCCATCGGCCGCGTGAACCTCCATGCTATAGCCGGAATCAGGGCGTGCCTGCTTGCCGCCGATGTAGAGCTTGATAGTTCGGTCGATCGGGGGAGTGTTGGCGTCTGAAGCGGTGCGGTCTTCGTCTAATTCCGGCTCCGGTGGTGCTTGCTTCTCGGCAGGAAGTGCCGGCGCGTTTTTGAACCATGCCGGCTCCATATATTCGAGCAGGCCTTCGCGTCCGCCCTCGCGTCCGTAACCGCTCTCGCGGTATCCGCCGAAGCCGCAGGAGGCGTCGAACAGGTTGGTGCAGTTTACCCAGACCACTCCCGCTTTAAGTTGCGCGGCAACGTGCAGAGCGACGTTGATGCTCTCGCTCCAGACGCACGCCGCCAAACCATAAGCTGTGTTGTTCGCGAGTTCTACCGCTTCCGCGGGCGTGCGGAAGGTCATCGCCGCCAGCACTGGTCCGAAAATTTCCTGCTGCGCAACAATCGACGTGGGATGCACGTTGCTCAGAAGCGTCGGCGGATAGTAGAAGCCGCGGGCCGGCAACGTGACCTGCGGCTGCCAACATGTTGCGCCGTCGGCCACACCTTGATCGACAAGCTTGCGGATGCGGTCGAGTTGGACACGCGCTACGATCGCACCGATGTCAATCGCTTTGTCGAGCGGCGCGCCGATGCGCAGGGTGCTCATGCGATCTTGAATTTTGGCAATCAAAACTTCGGCGATGCTCTCCTGCATTAGCAGCCGCGAGCCCGCGCAGCAGACCTGCCCTTGATTGAACCAGATTCCGTCCACCAGACCTTCCACCGTGCTATCGAGGTCGGTATCTTCAAAGACAATGAATGGAGACTTTCCGCCGAGTTCGAGCGAAAGTCGCTTGTGGCTCGTTGCCGTGGCGGCGCGGATGGCGCGTCCAACTTCGGTCGATCCGGTGAACGCGATCTTGTCCACGTCGGAATGCTTGACCAGCGCCTCGCCGGTTGCGCCGTCTCCGGTGACGATGTTGACCACACCGGCGGGCAAGCCAGCTTCCTGGCAGATTCCGGCGAAGGCCAGCGCGGTGAGGGGCGTAAATTCCGCCGGCTTCAGGACTACGGTGTTTCCTGTTGCTAGCGCCGGCGCGATCTTCCACGCCAGCATCAGCAAGGGGAAGTTCCAAGGAATAATCTGGCCGACGACCCCGCAAGGCACATACTCGGGAAATTCCTGGTCGAGAAGCTGCGCCCAACCGGCGTGATGATAGAAATGTCGCGCGACCAGCGGGATGTCAATGTCGCGGCTCTCGCGGATGGGCTTGCCGTTGTCCATCGTCTCAAGCACTGCCAGCAGCCGCGAGTGCTTCTGCACCAGCCGCGCGATGGCGTACAGGTAACGCGCGCGCGCATGCGGAGTAAGCGCCCGCCACTCAGAAGACGCGGCCCGCGCGGCTTTGACCGCGGCGTCAACGTCGGCCGCAGAGCCTTGCGCAATCGATGCGAGTTTCTCTCCGTTGGAAGGGTCAACAGTGTCGAAGTACTCCCCCGCCGCGGGCGCCTGCCATCGGCCGCCGATGAAGTGTTGGAAGCGGTAACCGTGACGCTCCAGCCAGGCAGCCGCTTCTTTCGAATCCTCTGGAGCGGGGCCGTATTCCATGCTCACGAATTTTTCGGCAATGCTCATTGGCGTTTGCTCGGTTCCTTCTGCGGACTAGTAACTTCTGCTCGAAATTTATGCAAGCGGATGCCGATACTCCGCGGAATAACGTCCGGTTGCGTGATGCTCCAGTTGCCGCTCGATGTCCCCGAGTAAGCCGCTGGCTCCGAAGCGGAACATCTCCGCCCGCAGCCACGACTCACCCAACTCCTCTTTAATCATTGCCAGCCAGTCCATCGACTGCTTCGCCGTGCGGATACCACCCGCGGGTTTGAAGCCCACCGCCATGCCCGTTTGCTGCGCGTAGTCGCGGATGGCGCGCGTCATCACCAACCCCACCGGCAGAGTCGCGTTCGTCGGCTCTTTGCCCGTCGAAGTCTTGATAAAGTCAGCGCCCGCCATCATAGCCACCAGGCTCGCGCGCGCCACGTTGCGTAGAGTCAGCAAGTCGCCGGTGCCGAGGATCACTTTCATGTGTCTCGATCCGCAAGCCTGCTTGAAGGCTGCCACTTCGTCGTAGAGCGCTTGCCAGCGTCCGCCGAAGACATGCGCACGAGTAATGACGACGTCAATTTCATGCGCGCCCGCCTCCACCGATCGGCGAATCTCAGCTACCCGCTCCGTCAGCGGCGATAGACCTGCGGGGAAGCCGGTGGACACGGCGGCGACATGCACTCCGCTGCCTTCGAGCGCGTGCAGGGCCGTTTCCACAAACGTGTGGTACACGCAGATGGCAGCGACCTTGATCTGCAACTCCCCGATCCCGAGCTTGTGTTCTAATTCCGGCTGGATGGGATGCCGGCCCTTAGCGCACAAACGGCGAACGCGTTCGTCGGTGTCGTCGCCGGAAAGAGTCGTCAGATCCATGCAGGTGATCGCGCGCAGAAGCCACGCCGCTTGCCATTCTTTTTTCACCGTCCGCCGCGCGACTTGGGATTGCGCGCGGCGCTCGACCGCGCTGGTGTTGACCCGCACTTCCCGGACCCAATCCAGATCGAGAGGAATGCCTGTATTCGGCAGCAAAGGCTGCCCGGAGAGAATCGCAATCGCATCGCCCTGCGACTCATGACGTGCGGCGCTCCGAAACTCGTTGTGATCGACCGGCATCAAGTGCTCTCTGCAACCATCCTTTGCGGTTCGATTGTACGGCAGATGCGGCGAAAGATGAATTCCCGCTTTCGTCTTGACACTGGGACTCTGCACGGCTACGCTACGGCGCGATTCTTGCCCGCGATTCTTACCTAGGGAGAAGCGATGTTCACACCCCACGGTCTGGGTATTGCGCTGTTCATGATGATCACGAGCGCCATTTGCTGGGGCTCCTGGGCGAACACTTACAAGGGCGTCAAGAATTATCGCTTCGAATTGTTTTACTGGGACTACGCCGTCGGCATTTTTCTGATTTCGCTCATCTTGGCGCTGACCATGGGAAGCACTGGCAATGACGCTTCGAGTTTCCTGAACAATGTGCGGTCGGCCGACACCAACAACATCGTCTCCACCATGATCGGCGGAGCGATCTTCAATCTGGCCAACCTGCTGTTGGTGGCCGCGATTGATATGGCCGGACTTGCCATCGCATTTCCAGTGGCCATCGGAATCGCGCTCGTCGTCGGCGTGATTTCGAGCTACGCTCTCCAACCGAAGGGAAATGCGGTGCTCCTGGCTGGGGGCGTCCTGTGCGCGCTCATCGCGGTCGTCCTGGACGGAAAAGCTTACGGCAGTCTGGCGATCGCCGGCCGCTCGGTTTCGAGGAAGAGCATCGTCGTCTGCGTAGTCTCAGGCGTTCTGATGGGGCTCTGGGCCCCGTTTGTGGCGCATGCGATGACCACCGGCAACACACTCGGACCCTACAGCATTGCAGTCTTCCTCACGCTGGGCGCGCTGCTGTCGTGTTTGATCTGGAACACGTATTTCATGAAGCATCCGCTGGTCGGGGAGCCCGTCAAATTCAGCGGCTTCTTCAGCGCGCCCGCTTCCGGCCACGCCCTCGGACTGCTCGGCGGATTCATCTGGGGCATTGGCATGGTTTTTAATCTGGTCGCCGCCAGTTTCACCGGCGTAGCAATTTCTTATGCCATCGGACAATCCGCGCCCATGGTGGCCGCTCTCTGGGGAGTTCTTGCCTGGAAGGAATTCGCGGGCGCACCCGGCAAAGCCAAGATGTACCTGGTCCTCATGTTTGTCTTTTATTGCGTGGGGATCTTGCTGGTGGCCAGGGCGAATGGCTAGCTAGTCCCGCCCTGTAAAGACAAACATAGAGACGGGCTGTCTCACTCAGCAGCGTGGGAGACGCGGCAAGCCGGGTCTCTACAGGGAAGCCGAGGTGCTCCGTCCCGGTCAATAGGAGTGTGATGCCGATACTTCTCCAACGATCCGTTTAAGGCCCTCCAACTGCTCTGTTCTCATTGACTTGTTCCGTTTCATCCACGTAAGATTCGCACCAATGCCCGGCCAGTCAATGATAGGCGAGACCATCTCGCACTACCGAATTGTCGAGAAGCTGGGCGGCGGCGGGATGGGTGTCGTCTATAAGGCCGAGGATGTCAAACTGGGCCGATTTGTCGCCCTCAAGTTCCTGCCGGACGAGGTCGCCGATGACCCTCAGGCTCTCAGCCGCTTCCAGCGCGAAGCCAAAGCTGCCTCTGCTCTCAATCACCCGAACATCTGCACCATCTATGAGATCGATGAAGTGGATGGCCGTGCGTTCATTTCCATGGAGCTACTGGAAGGGCAAACGCTACGTCATCGGATCGCCGGAAAAGCATTGGACATCGAGACCGTGCTGTTGATTGGAATCGAGATTGCCGATGCGTTGCATGCCGCGCACGCCAAGGGCGTGGTGCACCGTGATATCAAGCCCGCCAACATTTTCGTGACGGAGCAGGGGCATGCCAAGGTCCTCGATTTTGGATTGGCGAAAGTTGCCTCCGCTGGCAGCGCTTCGAACCAGATCGCATCTGCCAACACACAGACGCACGCCATCGACGACCAGCACCTGACCAGCCCCGGCTCTACGCTGGGCACCGTCGCTTACATGTCTCCCGAGCAGGTCCGCGCCAAAGAACTTGATGGCCGCACGGATTTGTTCTCCTTGGGGGCTGTGCTCTACGAAATGTCAACCGGCACGCTGCCCTTTCGTGGCGAAAGCTCAGGCGTGATCTTCAAAGCAATTCTGGATGGGACTCCAACGCCGATGGTGCGCCTGAATCCCGATCTGCCAGCTGACTTGGAACGGATCGTCAATAAGTGCTTGGAGAAAGATCGCAACCTGCGCTACCAGAATGCCTCCGAGATTCGTACCGATCTGCAACGGCTGAAGCGCGACACCGAGTCGGCCAGCGGCATAACGCCAGCCGGCGCGGCCACAAAAACGCAGATGGCGGCGCGCTCCAGTGCCCGTACAAAGATCCCCATGGCCGTGGCCGCGCTGCTGGTCGCTTTGGTTGTGGGATTTGCCGGTTACCGCTGGTATTTGGGGCGTTCTGTATCCTCGACCTCGACAGTGGCGGCCAAGCCGTCGATCGCTGTGCTGCCGCTGCAAAATATCAGCTCCGAGCCGGATGGCGCGTACTTCGCCGATGGCATGACGGATGAAATCACGACCAAGCTTTCCAAAATTCAGGGAATCAATGTGGCTTCGCATTCGGCGGTTACCGCGCTCAAGACTTCCGAAACCGATGCCGCGGCAACCGGACGCCGGCTGGGCGTCCGCTATCTCATCGAGGGGAGCGTGAGAAGGTCCGGCGATCAGATGAGGATCAACGTGCATCTGGTCGATTCCTCCTCCGGCTTTGACGTGTGGGCCGAGGATTTCAAGGGTGAGACGAAGGATGTGTTTTCGCTGCAGGAGCAGACCGCGCTGAAGATTGCCCAGGCACTCGACCTGAAGCTGAGTCCTACGGAAAAGCAGGCGATGGGGCGTCGCTATACCCAGAATGCGCAGGCCTATGAAGCGTACATTATCGGGCGCGCGCTCTTGGAGCATGAAAACGAGCCGGACAAATTAGAAGCCGCGCGAAGCCACTTCGAGCAAGCCTTGAAGCTCGATCCCGATTATGCTCCCGCGTTGACTGGTCTCGCCGGCGTGGAAGGCATCTACTATCGCGACATCGACGCACAGCCAGCCCACCTGGAGCGGGCCGAAGAACTTGCCCAACGGGCGGTCTCCGCGGCGCCGGATCTGGTGGAGGCGCGGATGGCGCTGGCTCGCACCTATGGCTGGAGATACGAGTATGGTAGATCCGTGGAAGGCCTTCGGGAAGCTGTCCGGCTGGATCCCGAGAATTCCCACGCTTGGGATGCGCTTTCGTGGGCGCTCGCATACGAACAGCCGCCGCAGGCTGCCGAGGCCGAAAAAGCGGCGCGAGAGGCGATTCGTCTGCAGCCGTCCCTTACGCCGGCCCAATATCACCTCGGCCGCGCGCTTCTGCTACAGGGACGCTATGACGAAGCCAGCAAAGCCTTCGAGCGCGCAGCCGAATTGGGGGACGTGCACTTCGAGGATCTTGGACTCGCTCAGGTTTATCTCGCCCAAGGCAAGTATGACGACGCGGCGGCTCGTCTGTTGAAGGATGGAGAACCAAAGGAGGCGATCGGCTCCTACCTTCTAAGCGCCGCCTATGCTGCCAAAGGTGACAAAGCGAAAGCTCTGGCCGAGTTGCAAAGGACTTTCAACCATGGCTACCGCGATTTTGCCGCGATCGAAGCCAGCCCGTATTTTGCTTCGTTGCGTCCTGACCCGCGATTCCAGCAACTCATCCGGCACTACCAGCAGGGCACTACCAGCAATAAGTAGGGTTCAATTCCTATCCAGCTGCATTCGGGCTTCGGCCTGCTACCCCAGCACTCCCACCCATTGCGCCTTTCGTCGTGACAGAGTGCGATCGGCATTTACACTGCTTGAGAATTGGCCGCCCACGGGTGACGGCGGGTTGTAAGATCCTCTTCTAAAGAAAATTCTTCGGCGGATACGGACCCATGACTCGCATGCTTGCGGCGACAGCTCTCACACTGTGCGTAATCACAGAATCAATCGTCGCGCAGCAGCATCCCGCATCTACCGCCACGCCTGCGAAGGTAGAGCAACCCGCGCCCACCCTGACGCCTCCCAAAGTGAACTTCGTCGACCTCGCCGAACACGCCGGTCTGAATGCCAAAACTGAAGACGGAGGCGACAAGACCAAGCGCTACATTATAGAAACCACCGGCAGCGGGGCTGCTGCGTTTGATTTCGACAACGACGGCTGGCCCGATATTTTCCTGGTCAACGGCAGCCGCCTGGAAGGTTTTCCCAAGGGCCAAGAACCGACCAGCCACCTCTACCGCAATCAGCACGACGGAACTTTCGCCGATGTCACCCAAAAAGCTGGCGTCGGCCTAGTCGGCTGGGGACAGGGAGTCTGTGCCGGCGACTACGACAACGACGGATTCGTGGACCTGTTCGTCACCTTCTGGGGACATGACGTTCTCCTCCACAACAACGGCGACGGCACCTTCACCGACGTTACGCGCAAGGCTGGCCTCTGGCACGACGATGTCCGCTGGTCCACCGGCTGTGCATTTGTCGATTACGATCGCGACGGCCATCTCGACCTCTTCATCGCCCACTACGTTGACTTCGATCTACCGCACGCGTCCGAGCCCGGCAGTGCCTCGACCTGCGTGTGGAAGGGCATGCCGGTGATGTGCGGCCCGCGGGGCCTGAAGGGAACGCACAGTGAGCTCTACCACAATAACGGGGATGGCACGTTCACCGACGTTAGCCAGGCGTCCGGCATCGCGAAGACCGACGCCTACTATTGCTTCACTGCGCTCACCGGCGACTTCGACAACGACGGCTGGCCCGACATCTATGTTGCCTGCGATTCCACGCCCAACCTGCTGTTTCACAACAACCACAACGGCACCTTCACTGAAACTGCCGTCGAAGCCGGGGTCGCCTTCAATGACGGAGGCCGCGAGCAGGCCGGCATGGGCGCCGATGCCGTCGATTACGATGGCGACGGCTGGCTCGACATCATCAAGACAAATTTCTCCGACGACACTGCCACCCTCTATCACAACAATCGCGACGGAACGTTCTCCGACGTCACCGCCGCTGCCGGACTCGCCAGGAATTCGCAATTTCTGGGATGGGGCACGCTCTTCGTCGACATCGACAACGACGGCTGGCCCGACATCTTCATGGCCAACGGGCATGTCTATCCTGAGCTTGACAGCAAGGGGCTCGGCCTCAACAGTACATTCCGCGAACGAAAGCTGCTCTATTGGAACGATCACAGCGGCAAGTTTCGCGACATCTCGCTCGATGCGGGCTCGGGGATCACCACCCCGTTCAACAGCCACGGCGTAGCCGCTGCCGATTTCGACAACGATGGAGCGGTCGAAATTCTCGTGAACAACAGTCATGATCGTCCCAGCCTGCTGAAAAATCTGGGCAACCATGGGAACTGGATTCTACTGAAACTGGAAGGAACGAAGTCGAACCGCGATGCCATCGGCGCCAGGGTTACTGTTCGCGTGGGCGGTCACCAGCAGATGCAGGAGGTTCGCAGCGGCGGCGGATACATCTCGCAAAGCGACTTTCGCCTGCATTTCGGGCTGGGCACAGCCACCAAGGCCGACGGCATCGAGATTCGCTGGCCGAGCGGCCTGGTGCAGCGTTTCGAAAACGTCGCCGGCAACCGCGTCGTAAAAATCCGCGAAAACATAGGCATTATGGAAAAGTGAATTTTCCAACCCCCGCCGATGAACATTCACCTGCCCGTCACAAAACCCTTGACTTTACTTTTCTAATCTATTTATATGGCCCGATCATTAAAAAGGGATTGCTCGAGAGGTCGGCGGTGAGGTTCCAGCCGCGACGGGGTCGAGCCCAAATCACCACTCCTTGTCCTTGCGATATAGAGAGTGGTAACTAAGGTGAAAACCGATGCTGAAGAGAAATGCGCTGCTGGTAGCGGCTGTCTGTTCCGTGTTTTCCCTCTGTCCACTGCTCTACAGCCAGGCAAACGGCAGTTTTTCTGGAACGGTTGCCGATAAAACCGGCTCGGTGATTGCCGGAGCGAAGGTGACCATCTCTTCCCAGGGAACCGGGCTCACTCGCGAAGCGAAGACCGATGGGTCGGGTTACTACCTTGTACCGCTATTGCCGGTCGCGTTTTACACCATCCGCGTGGAGTTCCAGGGCTTTCAGACGACCGAGCAGAAAAACATCCGTCTCCAGGTCGATGAGCATCTCGAGATCGATTTCACGCTGAACCCCGCGTCGGTTAGTTCGACGGTTGAAGTCAGCGGCACCGAAGTTGCCGTCGAAACCACGAACCCATCCCTCGGCCAGGTCATCACCGAGCAGGAAGTGGCCCAACTGCCCTTGAACGGACGCGATTTCGTGCAACTGGCAAGCCTGACGCCCGGCGCCACGCAAGAGACGAATCCGACCAGCTTTTTCACCGGCGGCGCTGACAGCGAAGTGGCCGCCCGCGGTTCGTTCTCTTTGTCGGTCGGCGGATCCCGTCCTAACAGCACCGATTGGCTTCTGGACGGGGTGGACAACAACGAATTGACAGCCGGAGGAATTGGGATTTTTTCCTCGATTGACGACATTCAGGAATTCAAGGTCTTGACCTACAACTACTCCGCGGAATACGGGACTCGCGCCGGGCCCACCGTGTTGGTGTCGACGAAATCAGGCTCCAATGGATTCCACGGATCGTTGTTCGAGTTCCTGCGCAACACCGACCTGGATGCCAAGAGCTATTTTGCGAACTCGGCGGAAAAGTTCAATTTGAACCAGTTTGGTGGCTCGATTGGCGGGCCCATCCAAAAGAATAAGACCTTCTTTTTTCTCGATGGGGAGCAGAAGTACCAGCGCCACGCCATTGCCTTCACGGGATTGGTTCCCTCGACGGCCATGCAGGGTGGCGATTTCAGCAAAGACCCGTTTGGCAATCCCGTTTCCGGCTTGGCGATCGTCAATCCTGATATGGTTGGGGCGTCAACAAATCCCAGCGTATATCCCAATTTTTATTTCCAGTGCGATCCGGTACTGGGCACGCCTCTGCTGCCAATCCCAGGCGGCGGAGGAGAACAGCCAGCGGGAACCCCATGCAACAAGATCCCGACTGGTCTGAATGGGCTGGCTAGCCCGATCGGGCAGGCCCTGATCGGTCTCTACCCGGCGCCCAACGCCAACGCCGGCTGTACTACCTGTTCCTTCAACTTCGTGAACCAACCGGTGCGCAGTCTCGACGAAACGAAGTTTGACGTTCGTCTGGATCACAACATATCGAGCGCCGATAGCGTGTTTGGCCGTTTCAGCTACGATCAAGCGTTTTCCTACGTCCCAGGGGGCGGTGGAGTTGGATCGTTCGCCGAGGCCAGCGCTTTCGGCAGCAATCAGCGGATCGTCAACCATGGGCGTCAAATCGCCATCGGCGAGACGCACACTTTTTCCCCGACGACGGTGAACCAGGCTACCGTTGGCTACAACCGGATTTTCGACTACATTCTTTCGCAGGGTACAGGGACATGCGAATCCGCTACGATCGGTGGCGGGATCCCCGGAGCGAACCTGGGCTGCCCCAACGGCCACACTTGCGAGCCCGGCGCCTATAGCTGCGGGCTGGTCAGCGTGCTAATGATTGGCGGATTCTGGTCGCTGGGCGATCGCGGTTACTCGCCGTTCCAGGGGGGAACAAACGTCTTTTCGTTCAGCGATTCCCTCGACTTGATTCGCGGCAAGCATGACATTAAGGTGGGACTAGGGTTTCGCGACAACCAGATGAATGTGGGCGCCGAGGCCTTCCAGGATGGTTTCTGGATCCCGGGCGCCATCGGCGGCACGTTTACGGGCAATCCTGAGGCGGATCTTCTGTTTGGAGTATTGGGTCTGTCCGAGCACGATCAGACCTACAACGGCGCGGTCACCGGCCGCCGTTGGAAAATCTACCGGCCGTTCGTCCAGGATGATTGGAGAATCACCAAAGGCCTGACCCTCAATCTTGGCCTGGCATGGGACATGACGACTCCCATCTCTGAAGTCGACGGGCGCATGGCGGACTTTATCCCTACTACGGGTCAGCTTCTTGTCGCCAATCAAAACGGAGTGAATTCGGCCGCAGGCGTACAGATGAATTGGAAGGCTTTCGAGCCGCGAATCGGCCTGGCTTGGAAGGTGCTTGGCAGCGACAAGACCGTGGTCCGGGCCGGCTACGGCATCTTCCACGATTCCGCCTGGAGTCAGGGTGCTCAAGGCCTCTGGCAAAATCCACCCTTCTTCGCCGAGTCTGATGAGTTTGGCTTCCCGAGCTGCCCCTTTGCTACATCGTATTGCCACACTGTACTTGGGCAAATGCCTTTTGGCGTCAGTATGTCCAACGCATTTTTTAGTTATCCGACTCCGCCCACGCTTTCGTCGTTTTCAGGGACGTTGTTTTTTCAACCCACGAACTTTAAGCTCGGCAGTGTCCAGCAGTTCAATGTGAACCTGGAACGGCAACTCCCTGGGAACGTGGTGCTTACAGCCGGCTATGCCGGTGCACGCGGCCATCACATCCTGCTGTCCGGAAATGACATCAACACCGCGGGCCCGACTGGTTGCGTTACGGGAGGATCGTACACCATCGGGTGCAACCCCGACGGGTCCCAATACATACCGTCTTACGCGGTACCGCAAGGAAACGCCGTCTTAGAGTTCGGCGATCTCGGCGACACCACCTACAATTCGCTGCAGATCAAGGCCGAGACTAAGACGCCAAAGTACGGCCTTTACGGTCTGTTTAGTTACACCTATTCTCGCACCTACGATAATGGTCTCTCCGACGGTTTGGGATCGTTGTTGAGTGCGCCCTACTTCCCGCTTCCGAATTGGCAGAAGCTGGATTGGTCTTTGTCGCAGATCAACCTCGACAATAACTTCACGGCTAGCGTCATCTACGATTTGCCGATCGGCAGAGGAAAGAAGTTTGGCGGTAACTGGAATGGCGCAACCAACACGGCTCTTGGGAATTGGCAATTGACCCTCATCGAACATGTCTCCTCAGGGTTCCCAGATCCTCTGATCGATAGCAATAACGCGTCCGGAGTGTTCTTCAATAACGGCGGAAACGGGAACAACTATAGCCGCCCCGACCAGGTTGCTGGTTGCAATCCCTACGCGGCTGACCACAGCAAGCTCCAGTGGATTAACACTTCTTGCTTTGCCGCGCCAGCAGCGGG
>Ga0209415_10013276_pt1 | contig 13601 bp, 8 predicted proteins | sample PeaSoiSIISIP2007_FD_187696 | JGI IMG/M metagenome (GOLD analysis project Ga0209415, IMG submission 187696) | Peat soil microbial communities from Weissenstadt, Germany - SII-SIP-2007 (SPAdes) (version 2) | ecosystem: Environmental > Terrestrial > Soil > Wetlands > Peat | place: Germany... | reverse complement strand
GAACGTTGGTTGGCGGCAAGGAATTCGACTCCTCGAAGGGAAAGCCCCCATTCGCCTTTTCGGTCGGCAAAGGCGATGTCATCAAAGGCTGGGATCAGGGACTGATCGGGATGAAGGTCGGCGGCGAGCGGCAATTGACGATTCCGCCAGAGCTCGCCTACGGCGATGGCGGCCAAGGCGACGTCATTCCCCCGAAGGCCACTCTTAATTTCGATATCAAGCTTCTCCGAATCGATCGGCTGGAAGACAAGCAGGAGGTCGAGCAGACCATCCTGAAGCCAGGATCCGGGACCGCTGCCGTCGAGGGGGACATCATCGACGTCGACTACACGGGAACCTATCTCAATGGAACGAAGTTCGACAGCAGCTACGGCAAGAAGCCGCTCCATATTCTCGCAGGCCACGCCCGCATGATCAAGGGCTTCGTTCAAGCTATCGAAGGGATTAAGCAAGGCGAAAAGCTGCGCGTCGTTATCCCGGCTTCTTTCGGCTATGGGGCGCAGCAGCGAGGGCCGATTCCGCCGAATTCCACTTTGGTCTTTGAACTCCAAGCCTCGAAGATCACCCCCAAGGCCGAAGTTCTCAAGCAGATCGACGCCGACAAGAAGAAGCTCAAGATCGAGGACTCGGCGCCGGGCGCCGGTCCGGAAATCCAGAACGGAGACGATCTGACCGCCAACCTGACCATCAGCGTGACGGCCGGTAAGCCTATACTCGATTCCCGGAGCCAGGGCGGCGGCCAGCCGGTCCCTTACTCGGTCGGATCCGGGCAATTACCTCGAGGGCTTGATATCGCATTCATTGGAATGAAGGCGGGCGGAAGGAGAACGGTCACGATTCCGCCCGACCTTGCCTTTGGCAAGACGGGTACTGGCAACGGGATGATTCCGCCGAATTCGACGATTATCTTCGAAATCGAGATCGTCAAGATCGGCCAATGATCACGATCGAAGATCAGGAGCCGGGCTCCGGAAAAGAGGCGAAGGACGGCAACCGTGTAGAAATCCACTACACCGGGACCTTTCCGGACGGAACGCAGTTCGACAGCAGCCTGGGACGCAACCAGACCTTCAAGTTCAACCTCGGCGCCGGCCAGGTCATCAAAGGATTCGACATGGGGATCCTCGGAATGAAGGTGGGAGGCAAGCGCAAAATCACCATTCCTCCGGAGTTCGGGTACGGCATCCGCGGGGCCGGAACCGTCATTCCGCCGAATCAAACTCTCGTTTTCGAAGTCGAGTTGCTCGACGTCTCCTAGTCTCTGAGTCTGCGAGTTCGCGCATAAAGGCCGCACCTGATGCCTCCGCCCCGTTGCATGCGCGGACCTTGGAGATGATGCGACTGAGGGGTGGAGGCGGACGGTGGTTGGGTTCTCACACCCGACTCCCCTGCTACTTCACATATTGCCGGGTCCGATCTCGTCTCCGTGCAAGTTCGCTTGCATAATGCCGGCCGACTTCCTTGGAATGCGCCGCGACCCATTCGCTCAGCATCGTCCCGCCGGCCGGGGGCGAGTCGGTTAGCAGCAGATTCTGCATTAGTCCCTCGATTTCCTCTCGCGTGACGATGACGTCGCCGACCAGCTTGCCCATAGCGGACGCCATCGCATAGGCGAGTCCAGGCGGCACGGAAATCACGGGGCGTCGCTTGCCGATCAGGCGCCCTATCGTCCGTACAAGCTCGCGATAGGTGAAGGTCTCCGGGCCGATCGCGTCGATAATCAGGTTCTCGGAGGAAGCGCCTTGCTCGACGGCGAGATTGGCCAGATCCTCCACGAAGATCGGCTGAAGCGAGTAGTTTCCGTCGCCGAACACGCCAAATACGGGTAGCCGGCGAAGCGTCCAGGCGATGTTGTTGACGAGGATGTCCTCTGGCCCGAAGATCACCGTGGGCCGCAGGATCGAGTAGGGAAGACGGGACGCGATGAGCGCCTTTTCAAGCTTGGCCTTACCGTTGAAATACTCGAGTGGAGAACTCTCGGATGGGTTTGTGATGCTGACGTGGACTACCTTGCCGACCCCAGCCGCCTTCGCCGCTTCGAAGAGCTTGAGTGTGTTCTCGACCGCGATCGAATGCTTGAAGTCGGTGGCATTGAACCGCACCCAATAGGTGTTGTAGAGCACGGCCGCACCTTTTAAGGACTCGGTCAGACGGGCTGGATCGTCGAAGTTGAATGGGTGGGCTTCGACAACCCGTTGGAATGGGTTCGGACGGTCGGGCGAGTTAGTGATGGTCCGAACCCTATGCCCGGCGTCTAGGAGGCGCTGGGCGATGTAGCGTCCAGAATAGCCGAACGCCCCTGTAACGACATGGAGCTGCGATTCGCTCATGGGTTCGAGTACCAGTATGCCCCAGCCTGCGAGGCATGATGGTCACGGTCAGGCGTCTCACATCCGCTCGCCCCAGGGTGAATGCTATCGGCTTGGCCCGCCCTCGGGTGGGCTTCGGGTAACTCAAGCCTTCCGGGTAACTCAAGCCCTAGCTTTTGCTTTTTATTTTCGACGGTTGCCCTTCCGGACACCGTAGACAGGCGGGAGACCGGAAGACAGCCGATTTTGGATTTTGGATTTCGGATTTCCGGACAGGTGGTAAATAAGCAGCATGAGGATGCCGATTGCGCTGGACGATTCAGACTGCGACAAGGTCCGCGGGACCTCCAGGCGCATGACGCGCCGTCCCTTTGCCACAAATGGAAAGAACCGGGCGCGATAGAGCCCCCGGCTTCAAATAGATTCTACGACTTTTGAACCCATAAAGATAGACGTGTGTCTGGTTATTGTCCCGACTACCGCAAGATCGCCAAGACCGTCAAATTGATTAGGAGCCGTGACTTGCCGTCCCGGCAAAGTAGCTCGCCCGTCCCGGGCGAGTCACGCCTCTGCAGCGGGTGGGTCCGTGAGTCGCTTCATTTCATGCCTCGGGCCACGCGCAATTTGCTCGCTCCCGCCCAACACAGCCTCAGTGCCCCGAGGCTTCTCGCCGCCGAGCCATGGGCGGCGCTCCCGATTGCCGAGATTTGGACCGGCCGGGAACAGAGCCTCGGGGCACTGGGCTTGGGCTCCGGGCCGTAGCGGGTGGAATACGCGTGGCCCGAGGCATTCAAAACCGGCTACTAGGTTGCGGCGACTTTGTTTGCCGCTTTCGCGGCGCGACTCTTCCGCCGGGCCGCCTGGTTCTTATGGATGATGCCTCGTTGAACGGCCTTGTCGAGCATCTTCTGAGCGGTGACGAGGGCGGTTGCCGCCTCGGGAGCGGAGGCCGCCGCACGAACCTTCTTGACGTAGGTCTTCAGCGCGGTACGAACCGCCTTGTTGCGCACGTTGCGCTTGGCGATTCTGCGCAGGTCCTTCTTGCTCGATCTCTTGTTTGCCATAAGTCTCTATTTCATGCGAGAGGGTGGATTATACCATCGGGGATTGGACTGGTGGACTGGTGGAGTGGTGGAGCGGTGGGGTGGTGGGGCATAGGCACCGACTCTGAACATTACTCCATTGCTCCGACACTCCAATTACTCCGCTCCTCGCCTCTACTTCCGCACGAACTTCCGCTTCGTCTTGTCGAAGCCGAGGTCGACCTTCTTCTGGTCGAAGTGCCAAACCGGCGAGCCGGACCGTTGATAGAAGCACTGGTAGCTCGACAGTAGGGAAGCGACCAAGCGCCGGGACGACCGCCGCACCACGTTCACCTCGGCGAGAATCGTCAGATAATCCGCGCCCTTCGGCCAGTGCCCCATCACTTCGATGAGGATGTCGAGGGTGCTCATCTCATCCGCGCGCGCCCCAATATTTCGTAGCTCTTCCATCCGCTGGGACGAGATGTACACGACCGGGTCCGGCTGGTCCATCCAGGCGAATTCGAAGACGTTCGGCCGGCTAGTCTTCGTCAGGGTGAACACGGCTCCGCTTTCGACGGGTTGCTCGAACCACCAGTCGAACAGGTTGTACATGAGTCGCGCGGAGTGGTTGATCCAGACTTGAAGTTCGCGGCCCTGCGTATCGATGAAGATCCCTTCCTGGATCTTCGGATCCGTCGAAAGCCAGCCGGTCGGAACCTGCGCAAGGGGAAAAGTGCCCAGCTCGCGATGGATCGACTTGAGGACTAGGCGAAGCTGTTCCGGCATCGTCTTCGGCGCCGGCAAGACGTCCTCGTCGACGACGTCGGTGGCGAGGGGATGCGACAGAAGCTTGCGGAGCGATGAGCTTAGACCGTCATCCGTTAACTCGATGTCTACGAGTTCGCCCTCCTCGTCCACAATCGTGGACTTGACGAACTGGAACGGCTCGGGGACTTCGGTGATGAAGTCGGGCTGGATTCCCGCCTTTTGGAAGCGATCTCCCCCCACCCAGACGATTTTGTCGCTGAGCTTCAGGGCGGCCATCAGGTTGGACATATCGTCGGGGAACGTCTTGTTGCTCGGAGTGATCTCGTAGTTTTCTTCGAGCAGCTTGGTCGCGGTAACCGTCTGATCGCTCAAAGCGATCTTGTTCGCCATCCGGCTTACGTCCTCGGCCTTAATATCGATCGGCGCGGCGTCGTCGACATCGATCTGTGGCGCCAGTTTGTCGGCGAGCTTGACCGCGATCGTGACCCACTTCTTGATTTCCGAATCCGGATAGATCACGCCGTTCGGCGAAAAGACGAAGCCCGGAACCTTGATCGCCTGCGCGTAAAACTCGCGCGCGTCGAAAATGAGAACGGATCGCGGGTCGTCGCTGTTCAAGGCTTGCCAGGCCACCGCGCCAAGCACCTTGAGCTTCACGGGAGCCGCTTTCTTGACCGCTTCGGCGACTGCGCCCGGCGAGCGCCAGTCGATTCGACCAAGCTTGGTCCTCGCCTCCTCGACTTCGGCGCTTGTGATCCCATTCAACGCGAGGGCTCGGTCGGCTGGTTCGTCGTGGGCCACGAAGCTCCACTTGGTTAGTGAGACAAAGCCGTCGGATACGACGTAGGTTTCATCCAGTTCCGCCAGGCGTCGAACCGTTCCCTCGACCTGGTCGGGCTCGGCGTGGCGAATTCGGCCGATCTCCTGAACCAGCAACCCCATCGGGATCGGAGCCCCGAAGGACTCGAGCACAAGGGTCATTCCCTGGGCGAACGGCCGATCTGTCCCGTTCAGCCGGGCGGCTGGGATCCATCGTCGCTCGTGATACGTGAATCGCTCGGGATTCGATGCCAATAGGGATCGAACCGTGGATAGCCCAATTCCCTTGTCCGACAGCCTATCCGCCAGTTCGCCAAGTTTGACCGCCGACTCCATTTCCGTCAGCTTTTCCAAGATCAGGCGGTCGACGTAGGATCGCGCAAAACTTTCTTCGGGCTTGATTTCGATTGTCTTTGCCAAGGAGATTGCCTCGACGCCGCAGGTTGGCGTCATGGCGCGCGATGCGACGCGCGCAAACTGAGAGGATACCTTATGGGGGCGTTAGGGCGTATTGGCGTTGCGGCGCTAAGGCGTTCCGGTCTTGGGGCTATGGTCTAACGCCACAACCCCGTAACGCGCCCTAACGGCTAATGCTGCAACGCCATAAGGCCCTAACGCCGCAATGCCGCAACGCCTAACTGACGCCTGATTTGTCAGGAACATCCAACCATTTGTTCCCGTTTGACAAACAAAGGGGTCGTAATATGATGGTCATGCGGAGGGGATTCACACTTATCGAGCTGCTCGTGGTGATTGCGATCATCGCGATTTTGGCCGGCTTGTTGTTCCCCGTCTTCGCCCGGGCCAAGGCCATGGCCAAGCAGACCGCATGCATCAGCAACCTGAAACAGATCGGCGATGCGATCACGATGTACATGTCCGACTACGACGACATCTTCCCCCATGCCGTCGATGCATCGGACAAGTGGGCGCCCCAGCAATGGGACCAGTTTCCCGCCTTCGAGGCTCAGATCCCGTACATGCCGTTGATGCCGGTTGCGCTCCATCCCTATACGAAGAGCGACGAAGTTTTCCATTGCCCGGCCGACACCGGAACCCACGTGCTGGACGACCACTTTCCCCAGGTGTTCGAGACCGCTCCGTCGATGTACGCCATCTATGGTTCGAGCTATTTCTTCCGAACCGAAATCGCGTTTCGATACTTCTCCGATACCGCCTTCAAGCTTCCCGCCCAGGTCAACGTGATGTTCGACGGGGCCGGTCACTGGCACGTTCCGTATCGGGCGATGGAACCCACCGACGACTTCGATACCTACCTCGACCTTCGCCATGAATACCGCTACAATTGCCTTTACGGCGATATGCACGCCAAGTCGGTCACGGCGGATCAGCTTCAGGAAGCCTGGAACCTGCAGTTGTAGCTGCGTGCAACAATCCCTTCGTGGAGGAACTCCTTCGGCCCTACGCGGTCGTCATCGGCGGCAAACTCTAGTTCGGTGTCGAGCTGGTCGTCGTTAATGGCCGTATCGAGGAGGTTCGATCTCATACTGGCAGGCCTGACCCCTATGTCCTCTCGCCGGCCTTCGTGAACGCCCATTCGCACCTCGAATATCGCGGCCTCCAGGGAAAGTTGAGCGAGGCCGAGTACTGGCCTTGGATCCGAGCGATCACGAAGGCGAAACTCGAACAATCCCCGGCGGACGTCGAACTGGACTGCAGGCAAGCTGCGGCGGAGAACGTCTCTGCCGGCGTCCGACTTATCGCCGAACACAGTGACCGACCCTTCGCGGGTGCGGCGTTGGACGAGGCGGGCCTACAGGGCGTGATCTTTCAGGAAGTGATCACACGCTTCGAGTCCGATGGCCCGGACGCGCGCCTCGAGCTTGCGAGAGCGAGACTGCGGGGACAAGCTACAGACGGCAATCGGATCGCATCCTATTACGCGCCTCACGCTTACCAAACTGTGGATGCAGCCACTCTGCGGGGCTTCGGGTGCTCAGACGAGCCATTCAGCATGCATGTCGCCGAGACGGACCTCGAAAATCAACTGACGTTGCAGGGAACTGGCACGATTGCGGATTTCTTTCGGGAGCTTTCGATTCCGTATGCGCCGACCGGCAAGAGGCTCGTACCCACGCTGGATGGGCTCGGGCTTGTCCGGCGAAACGCCCAGTTCGTTCATTGCTGTGCCCTGGAGGATGCCGAGATCACGCTTCTTGCCGAACGGGGCGTCGCGGTTGCCCACTGTCCGAGGTCGAACCGCAATCTGAACTGTCCGATCGCTCCCGTTCGAGAGATGCTCGACGCGGGGATCAAAGTTGGACTCGGGCTCGATTCCGCGGCCAGCAGCGGGCCGATCGACATGTTCGAGGAAATGCGCTGCGCGTTGGATGTTTCCCGACAAAGAGGAAAACCGGTGACGGCCGAGGAAGTCTGGTTGATGGCGACGGAGATCGGAGCCGACAGCCTTCGCTTCGCGGTGCCCGCGATTGCTGATTGGCGGATCGAGACGGGGTCGGACGTCGAGCTCATCCGGATCCACGTTGCCGGAGTGAAAAGCATGGAGGGTCTAATTCGTCAAGGCAGTCCGCAGAGGGTCGAGTGGTCGCACCCGCAGCAGCTTCCGAGCGTTTGAACCCGGCGGACGCCGCCTGGCGGGGTTTTTCGTCATCATCACCTAGCGAAATAGAAAAATGATGATAGAAATCGGTGCCCTGCCCAACGAGCCTGACCTATAGGCGCTATCTGCCGCATTCAACCCGCTCTGCACATGGCTGGCAAAGCGGGCCACGGTAAAACGGCGCGTCAAATGGTGTTCAAACAACGTCAGAATGGATTGCGAAAGCGTTGCGGCCTTGAGGCGTTACGGCCTTGAGACTCCGTCCGGAACTCAGCGCTTCAACGCCCCAATTGCTTAACGCCCACGATGTCTTTCTGTCACATCCATAACCACACCGAATACTCGCTCCTCGACGGGGCGAACCGCATTCCCGAAATGGTAATGCGGGCCAAGGAATTGGGGATGGAGTCCCTGGCGATCTCCGACCACGGTGTGATGTTCGGCGTCATGGAGTTCTACATGGAGTGCCAGAAGGCGGGGATCAAGCCTCTCCTCGGCGTCGAGGCCTACGTATCGCCGCGCGGGCACAAGGTTATGACCGGCGGGGAAGGGAAGAGCACGTACCATCTGCTCCTCCTCGCGAAAGACCTGGAGGGCTATCGCAATCTAAGCAAGCTTTCCTCGATCGCCGCGCTGGAGGGCTATTACTACAAGCCGAGGATCGACCACGATCTCCTTCGCAAATACAGCAAGGGTGTGATCGGGACGTCCGCCTGCCTCGGCTCGGAGGTCTGCCAGCACCTCCTGAAAGGCGAATACGACAAGGCCCAATACACGGCCGGGATGTACGCGGAGATTTTCGGCGAGGGCAACTACTTCATCGAGCTGCAGGATCACCGGCTGAAGGAGCAGGCTCAGATCAAGGAGGGTCTGCTGCGCATCGCCCGCGAGCTGAAGCTTCCCATTGTCGCCACGAACGACGCGCACTACTTATGCCGGGGCGATTCGAAGCCGCACGACGTACTCCTCTGCATCCAGACCGGCGAGCTTGTCGCGAATGACAAGCGGATGAAGTTCGAGACCGACGAGTTCTATCTGAAGTCGCCTGACGAGATGGCGAAGCTATTCAGCGACACCCCCGAGGCATTGGAAAACACGCTGCGGATCGCCGGGATGTGCAACGTCGAGCTTGGCAAGCAGCGGGCGAACATGCCCCAGCCGGAGGTTCCTCTAGGGATCGAGAACTTCGACTATTTGAGGCAACTGGCGTTCCAGGGATTGAAGGATCGGGGACGGGAGTCGGAGGGCCATCTCGAGCGCCTCGATTACGAGCTTGGCGTCATCAAGACGACGGGCTTTGGCGACTACATTCTGCTCGTGCGCGAATTCGCCCAGGCGACGCGGGATCGAGGGATCTTCTTCGGCGTCCGCGGTTCGGCCGCCGGCTCGCTCGTTTCCTACTGCGTAGGCATCACCGACGTCGATCCCGTCGAATACGACCTAACCTTCGAACGCTTCCTGAATCCGGAACGGATCTCCATGCCGGATATCGACATGGACTTCGAAGACGCGCGCCGCGACGAGATCATCAAGTACGTGACCGAGAAATACGGCACCGACCACGTCGCTCAGATCGTGACGTTCGGGACGCTCGGGGCGAAAGCCGCGATCAAGGACTCGGGCCGGGTGATGGGTTATTCGCCGGTCGAGACCGACAAGATCTGCAAGACGATTCCGACCCTGCCCGGGATGACGCTGGACAAGGCTTACAAAGAGATCGCGGAGTTCAAGCAAATGGTCGACACCGAACCACGCGTGCGTGACCTCGTCGACGTGGCGAAGTCGGTCGAGGGGATGGCGCGGCACTGCGGCGTGCACGCGGCTGGCGTCGTGATCTCGCGGGAGCCGTTGATGGAGCACGTCCCTCTCTATCGATCGAACGACGGTCTGCCGGTGACGGCCTACGAGATGGGGATCCTGGAGAAGATCGGGCTTCTCAAGATGGATTTCTTGGGCCTGTCGAACTTGACGGTTCTGGCGCGGTGCGTGGAGAATATCGGTTCATTCGACATTCATTCGATCCCCGACAGGGATGAGAAGACATACGATATGCTTGCCCGGGGCGAGACGACGGGCGTGTTCCAGTTAGAGGGCGGAGGAATGACGCGTTACGTCACCCAACTCAAGCCCAACTCGATCCGGGAGCTTGCGGCCATGGTAGCCCTATACCGGCCGGGGCCGATGGAGCATATCGCGGCGTTTATAGAATCCAAGTTTGGACGCAGAAAGGCTACTTATATCGATGAGCGGATGAAGCCGATCCTCGAGGAAACCTACGGGATCATCGTCTACCAGGACCAGGTTCTCAAGCTTGTCCAGGCGATCGCAGGGTTTTCCCTTGGCAAGGCGGACGTTCTCCGCCGCGCAATGGGGAAGAAGGACGCGGAGGCGATGGCCGGGGTCAAAGCCGAATTCATGGCCGGGACGGCGGAGCGCGGCATCCAAAACGGCGACGCCGAGAAGATCTGGGAACTGCTCTTACCTTTCGCCGGCTACGCATTCAACAAGGCGCACGCCGTCTGCTACTCCATCCTCGCCTATCAGACCGCGTACCTGAAGGCTAACTACCCGATCGAGTACATGGCAGCCCTCCTCGCGGTTTACCGGTCGAAGGAAGACCGCGTGACGGCGTTCATCGAAGAATGCCGCAAGATGAGGATCCGCGTCTTGCCTCCGGATGTCAACTCGTCCCAGCTTGATTTCAGCATCGAAGGGAAGGAACTCGACGGGGAACGAGGAGAAAATCATGGGCGGGCCCCCCATGCCACGGGAGGGATTCGCTTCGGCCTCGCTGCGATAAAAGGCGTGGGAGACGGTACGGTCGAAGCCATCATTGCCGAACGGAACGAGAACGGCCCGTTTGTCCATCTCTACGAGCTTTGCGAGCGAATGAAGCCGCACGGCCTCAACAAGACCGCGGTCGAGGCTCTCGTCAAGGCGGGGGCGATGGAATGCATCGACGCCAACCGTCGGAAGCTCGTGGAGAAAATCGAAGCGGCGATGCACTTCGCCGAGCTGGCCAACCAAGACCGCCTCGCCGGCCAAGACTCCTTGTTCGGCGACAGCCAGGCCGGGCCCCAGAGCCAGCACTACCCGCCCCTCCCGGAGACCGACCACTACAGCCGGGCCGAGATTCTCGCAATGGAAAAGGAAGTGATGGGTATCTACGTCTCCGACCATCCTCTGCGAGGGCTTGAGCGCGTGCTTAAGCTCAACGCGACCCACGAATGCGGTCAGATCGAGGAAACCCCGGAGGGAAGCATGGTCAAACTTGCCGGCGTCATCGCGGGTCTCCGGACGATCGTGACCAAGAACACGGGCGAGAGAATGGCTTCCCTCGTGCTTGAGGACTTCACCGGGCAGGCAACGGGCATCGTCTTCGCAAAAACCTACCAGAAGCTGCGCGACACCTTGGTCAAGGACACCGTGGTTCAGGTCAACGGGTATGTCATGCATCGGGAACGAGCCGGGGAGCGGAGCATCGAAGTCCGGGTCGAAGATGTCAAGCCGCTCGAACCGGGACTCGATCTCGGCCCGATGGAATCGCCGCCTGCCAAGCTCGCCAGGATTTCTATTCCCCGCGCGACGCCTGGCCAACTCAGCGCTCTTCGCGAGGTGCTCGACAAGCATCCCGGCGATTACGAAGTGCAGATTCAGGTTCTGCCCGAAGACTCCCATCCGCCGTTCTATCCCGGCAAGCACATCAAACCCACCGACTCATTCATTGAGGAGGTGAAGACGGTCGTTCGAGCTGAGATCGAGATCAGCGACCAAGACGCCTCGCCGTTTCTGAGCGTCGTGGCATAACTGAACCAATTTTACGACTCGGCGGCTGGTGTCGCGAACTCTCTTCACGCAGAGTCCGCAATTGGGAGAATCACGCCAAGACGCCCTGATGGAACCGGGGGTCTTCGACAAGGGCCGCAAAGGCGCAAAGAGGCTGCGAGGGCAGGTTTGAAACCGGCTCAAAGCAAGCCAAGTCGGGGAATTTGTGAACCTGAGGTTCGCCCATTGGGAAATGGGCGCCACGACGAGCGCTGCCTCACTCGTTGGCATAACGCGTACACCCTGCTCCTTCCTCGCCTGGCACAAGTCAGCCGGCAAGAGGAAGGGACCTACGCCGGATATACTTGGTCGACGGCAATGAAGTTCCCCTATTCGATGCTGCGCGATTTCGTCGAGACTGAGCTTGACGCCGACGCGATGGGCGATTTGCTCACGATGGCGGGGTTTGAGTTGGAAGGCATCGAAGAGGTCGAGGGTGAGCCGGTTCTCGACGTCAACATCATGTCCAACCGCGGCGACGGATGCAGCGTGTTCGGTCTCGCCCGCGAGGTGCTGGCGAAGGACGCGGGAGCCAAGCCGACCGAGCTGTTCGAGCGAGCCGCTGCTCGGTTTGGTGGCGGGACTTCCAGCCGTATCTCCTCCGACGCACCCATTCGCCTCGCTCAGGGCAGGCCATCGTCGCAAGTGGAGGGGGGTTCGGTGACGATCGAAACCGAAGAATGCACCCGCTACGCGTGCCTTCTTTTCGAGGGCGTCGAGAACGGCCAAGCGCCGGCGTGCATTCAGGAGCGGCTTCGGAAGGCGGGCCAGCGACCGATCTCCGTTCTCGTCGACCTCACCAATTACGTGATGCTCGAACTGGGCCAGCCGCTCCACGCCTTCGATCTTGACAAGCTTGCGGGGCCCGCCATCGTCGTCAGGAGGGCCAGACCCGGCGAGAAACTGACGACCCTCAACGGTGAGGAACACGAAGTGCGTCCGGACCAGATGATGATCTGCGACGCGGAAAAGCCGGTCGCGGCGGCCGGCATCATGGGAGGAGCGGACACGGAAGTGGACGCGAACACGAACAGGGTGCTGCTGGAGTCGGCTCACTTCGTCAACGCGTCGGTTCGCCGCACTCGAAAGCAGCTTGGCCTCTCGACGGAAGCCAGCTACCGGTTTGAGCGGAGCGTCGACCCAGAGGGGGTCGTGGCGGCGCTGGAGCGCTTCGCCGAATTGCTCGCACAGATCGACGGTGGCGCGAGCCGAGTCCCGGGAGTGATCGACGTCTACCCGGATCCGGCGACTCGCGAGCCGATCCCGCTCGATCTCGCTCGCACGGAAGTCTTGCTGGGCATGCCGATCCAGCGCGAGCAGGCCGTCAGCTATTTACTCCGCCTTGGATTCAAGGTGGAACAGGGCCCAACGGAATTCTCACTTTCAGTGAGTCCGCCGACTTGGCGACCCGACGTGGTTCGACAAGAGGACATCGTCGAGGAGCTTGGCCGCGTCCACGGATACGACCGGATTCCTGAGGCTGCGCTGGAGGGGACGACGATTTGTGGCGGATCGACGGGATTCGAGTTGTGGTGCGATGCGGTTCGGGACGCATGTCTTCGCCTTGGATTCGCCCAGACCGTCTCCTATTCGCTCCGGGATGTTGGGCCGTTGGACGAGCCTGGGGTCGAGGGGATTACGCTCAGGAATGCTATTTCGCCCGAGACGGCCTGGTTGCGTTCTTCCAACCTGCCGTGTCTGGCGGATAACGCGCGACGCAACGGCGGCCGGGACGTTCATCTTTTCGAACTGGGACGCGTGTTTTCCAAGACGGGAGGAGCGGTCTCCGAGACCGTGAGGCTCGCTCTCCTCAGTCAAGGGCGCTTGAATCCCATCGACTGGCTGGACAAGGACCCGCAACCGGGCAACTTCTTCACGTTGAAGGGCGCTATCGAGGAGATTGCGAAAGCTTCAAGGGCAGAGGTCGGCTTCACGCCGGGGACCGACCCGAGATTTCATCCCACGAAGCAGGCTCGGGTTGCTTCGCGAGCGGGAGAGCCCCTGGGGATTCTCGGTCAGATTCACCCCGACGTGGCGGATGCCGCCGGGATACCGGTCGATACGATTCTGGCAGAGTTGAATCTCGAGTCGATGTACAAGGAGCATCACGCCGCGCCGCGGCTAAAGCCCCTGAGTCGGAACCCTTCGGTGCGACGCGACATCGCTCTCCTCATCGATGAGTCGGTCCCTTTCAAAGACATCGACGCCGCGCTCGAACGATCGATCGGCGATGTGCTAGAGAAGATGTGGCTCTTCGACGTCTACGAAGGGAAG
>Ga0209415_10013273_pt1 | contig 13602 bp, 19 predicted proteins | sample PeaSoiSIISIP2007_FD_187696 | JGI IMG/M metagenome (GOLD analysis project Ga0209415, IMG submission 187696) | Peat soil microbial communities from Weissenstadt, Germany - SII-SIP-2007 (SPAdes) (version 2) | ecosystem: Environmental > Terrestrial > Soil > Wetlands > Peat | place: Germany... | reverse complement strand
GTGGCCAAGGTCGAGCCGCCCTGGTTCCAGCTCTACATGCTGAAGGACCGCGGCTTCATGACCGAGTACATCGCCCGGGCCCAGGCGGCGAAGTGCCCGGTCATGTTGTTCACCGTCGACCTGCCAGTGCCCGGCACGCGCTATCGCGACGTGCGCACCGGGCTTTCCGGCCCGCCGCAGGCCTTCCAGCCGCTGTCGCGCGCCTGGGACGGGATCACCCATCCCGCCTGGCTCTGGGACGTGCAGATCAACGGCGGCCCGCACAGCTTCGGCAACATCGCCGCCGCCGTGCCCGAGGCGAAAGGGCTCGGCGACTTCTGGGGCTGGATCGGACGCAACTTCGACGCCTCGATCACCTGGGCCGACATCGACTGGATCCGCCAGCAGTGGAAGGGGCCCTTCGTGCTCAAGGGCATCCTGGACGCCGAGGACGCGCGAGAGGCCAAGCGCATCGGCGTCGACGGGATCATCGTCTCGAACCACGGCGGCCGGCAGCTGGATGGGGCCTCGTCGACCATCGCGGCGCTGCCCGCCATCGCAGACGCGATTGGGGGCGACATGCCCGTCCTGCTCGACGGTGGCGTGCGCTCGGGCCTTGATGTGGTGAAGGCGCTGGCCTCCGGCGCAGACGCCTGCCTGATCGGCCGGGCCTGGGCCTGGGCGCTGGGCGCGGCCGGCGAAAAGGGCGTTGCACACGTGATTGCGGTGATGCGTAGCGAGATGCTGACCGCGCTCGCGCTCACCGGTTGCCCCGACATCCGAGAGGCGGGCCGCGAACTTCTGGCGAATTGAGCAAGGGAGCCATTTCATGCAGCAGGTTGCCATACCAACCCCAGACGGCGACGCCCGCGCCTTTGTGTTCACGCCCAGCGGGCAAAAAGGCCCGTGGCCGGCGGTGATCTTCTTCATGGACGCGCCGGCGATCCGCCCGTGTTTGTTCGACATGAGCCAGCGACTGGCCGACCACGGCTACTACGTCCTGTTGCCCGACATGTTCTGGCGCGCGGGCCCTTACGAGCCGATCAACATCGCAGAGGCCTTCCGCGACGAGGCGACCCGGCGCGAGCGGTTCGGCAAGTTCATGGCCTCGACCGACCCCGAGCGCTCGACCCGCGACACCAAGGCCTTCCTCGACTGGCTGGCCAAGCAGCCTGAGGTGCAGGGGACGAAGGTGGGCGTCACCGGCTACTGCATGGGCTGCGGCCTTTCGTTGCGCGCCGCCGGCAACTTCCCGGACCGCGTCGTCGCCGCCGGCGGCTTCCATGGCGGGCGTCTGGCCACAGACGCGGCCGACAGCCCGCACCTGCTCGCGCCGATGATCAAGGCCAGGGTCTACATCGCCGGCGCCGACGAGGACGCGGGCTTCCCCCCCGAACAGGCCGACAAACTGCGCGAGGCTCTGACCGCGGCCGGCGTGGAGAACGAGATCACGATCTACAAAGGCGCCCGTCATGGCTATGCCTGCGCCGACATGCCCGTCTACAACGAGGACGCGGCCGAGCGGCACTGGCGCGCGCTGTTCAAACTGCTGGACGGGACGCTGAAGGTGGCGGCGTAGGGGTTGTCGCGGAGGGCCACCGTGCTCGGGCATATCTCGTTCGGCGTGTCAGACCTGGAACGCAGCCAGCGGTTCTACGACGCGGTATTGGGCGCGCTGGGCTACGTGCGCCTGTTCTCGAGCGACCGGGTCGCCGGGTACGGCGCTGCAGGATCGACCGACGAGCGCTTCGCCATAATGCTGCACCCGGAGGCCGGCCCGCCACCCGGTCCCGGCTTCCACCTGGCGTTCGCCGCGACGAACCGCGCGGCCGTCGACGCCTTTCACGCCGCGGCCGTGCGCCTCGGCGGCCTCGACGAGGGCGGGCCGGGCCTGAGGCCACAATATGGCCCGGACTACTATGCCGCGTTCGTGCTCGACCCGGACGGCCACAAGCTGGAAGCCAAGCACCCACCGCCCTCGCTCTGATTGTGCGGTCGGCCGAGGGCGGGGGCTGCGCTTGATCCTGATCAACGCGCGCGGACCACAAGCGGTCCTTCATGCTGACACTGAAGGAGATTCCGCCATGGGCTATGTTTCGATCGTTGTCGCAACCGCCGCCACGGACGACGACTCCGCGGCCCTGTCCGTCGCTTGCGGCCTTGCCAAGCGGCATCAGGCGTCCGCCACCGTCGTGGTCGCGATCCCGCAGCTGGCGACCGCAATGGCGTCGATGTCCGTAGCGGGCGCGCGCTACGCGCGACAGGCGTGGGCTGGGCTGGCCGACAGCCGTCAGCGCCTGATCGACGACGTCGGTGCGGCCGTCGCCGAGGCCGCGCGGCGCTACGGCCTGAACGCCGGCGGGCCGGCGCACATCGCGATGGCGCTGGCGGCGGAGGACCCGTGGTTCGCTCTCGAGCGGGAGTTGCCGCTCGCGGACCTCGTGGTCATGGCCCATTCCGCTGCGCGCGGGGAAGGACCCTGGACGGGTCTGCTCGCCGAGGCGCTGATGGCCGGCCGCGCACCCGTGCTGATCGCGGGCGCTCGCGAGCGCTTGGCCGGGGCGCCGGCGGCGGTCGCCTGGGACGGAAGCCCCGAAGCCGGCCGCGCCGTCCGCGCCTCCGTGCCGCTGCTGAAGGAGGCCTCGAGCGTCACGATCCTCCAGTATGCGGGAGAGCTGCACGTCTCGGCCGGGTCGGCGGCGGACCCAGACCGGCTCACCCGCTACCTCGAAGCGCAGGGCGTGCCGGGGACGAGCGTCCGCCAGGTGACCGGCGCCAAGCCCGGACCGGCGTTGCTCGAGGCTTGTCATAGCCTTGACGCCGCCCTCCTCGTCGCCGGCGCCTTCGGCCACGCGCGCCTGGCGGAGACCATCTTCGGCGGCGCGACCCGCACCTTCCTGCACGCGGAAGGCCTGCACCTCTTCCTGTCGCACTGACCGCCCGCGGCGGCGGCTGGCGTCCGGGGCCGCAACGAGGCAGTCTGGCGTCCGCGGGTTTCGCGGTCGAGGAGCAAGGGGTTGGGGCCAGACCGGTTTGAGGGGCCGGTCTACGCGATCGGCGCGATCTGGGGTTCTGGATGATGTCCTGGCTCGTGGCGGCGGCGTGGAGCGGTCCGACCGCAGCGAGGCCGGCGGCCGGCTCTCAGGCGCTCTACCGCGTGACCGTCTTCGGCGGCGTGCTCCTGCTGTTCGATCCGTTCATCCTCGGCGCCGCTTCGCCGCTCTGGGTTTCGCCGCCGGCGCTGAGCTGGGCGATGGTCGCGCTGACCGCGGGTGGGTTCGGCTTCTGCTGGTGGGCGCGGTTCTATCTTGGGCGGCTGTGGTCGAGTTCGGTGACTCGCAAGGAAGGGCACCACGTGGTCGACACCGGCCCGTACGCCCTCGTCCGCCACCCGATCTATACCGGCATCCTCGTCGCGGCCTCCGCCACGGCCGTCGATCGGGGCACGGTCACCGGCCTCGTCGGCCTGGGCCTGATAACCTTGGGCTACTGGATCAAGGCGCGGCTGGAGGAGTCCTTCCTGCGCGCCGAGCTCGGGGCAGACGCATACGACGCCTATGCGTGTCGCACCGGCATGCTCATGCCCTTTCTCTAGTTCCCGCCGCAGAATGACCCGCATCCTTCTCATCCGTCACGGACACGTCGAGGGCATCGTCCCGGAGCGGTTCAGGGGCCGCACCGAGGTTCCGCTGAGCGAGCTCGGCCGCGGGCAGGCGGCGGCGACAGCGGCCCGGCTCGCGGCCGGCCGGCGGTTCGCGCTGGTCTACACGAGCCCCATGGGCCGTTGCCTGGAGACCGCGCGCGCCATCGCCGCGGCCGGCCGCGCCGAAGTGGAGACCCTGCCTTCGCTCACCGACCTCGACTATGGGGCGTGGCAGTGGAAGACCTACGACGAGGTGCGAGCGGCACAGCCGGAGCTGTTCGCCCGTTGGTTCGCGGCGCCGGAGACGGTCCGCTTTCCGGGCGGCGACAGCCTGCAGGACCTCGTCGCCAGGACCGCCGACGCCCTGCGCACGGTCATCGAGGAGCGCGCCGACGACACCGTGGTCATGGTCGGCCACGACAGCGTCAACCGCTCCATCCTGATGCAGGTGCTTGACCAGCCGCTTTCCGCCTATTGGCGCATCGCCCAGTCGCCCTGCGCGATCAACGAGATCGAGGTCGGCGAGGGCGAGCCCAGGGTCCCGCGCGTCAACGACACGGCCCACCTGGACGCCGTGGACCCCATAACGCCCGCCGGTGCAGGATAGGGTTCTCAAAGCCCAAGACTTAGGGGACCGGATGTGGACATCGTTTCGTTCGCGACGCCGCAGGGCGTTATCGAGGGCCACTGCGACCCGCGTTTCCGCGGCGTCGCAGACGCGTTCGCGGAGAATTTCGAGACGCGCGGCGAAGTGGGCGCGAGCGTCGCGCTGACCGCCGAGGGCCGCACCGTCGTGGACCTGTGGGGCGGCCGCAAGACAGCCAGCGGCGAGCCCTGGGAGCGCGACACCATCTCGATCGTCTTCTCGTCGACCAAAGGCGCATCCGCCCTGTGCGCCCACATGGCCGCGGACCGGGGCCTGCTCGAGTTCGACGCGCCCGTGACCCGCTACTGGCCGGCGTTCGGCCAGGCGGGCAAGGAGAGCGCACTGGTGTCGATGATGCTCGACCATTCGGTCGGCGTGCCGGCGCTGCGCGAGCGCGTGAAGCCGGGCGGCTTCTACGACTACGACTACATGACAGGCATGCTCGAGCGCGAGGCGCCGTTCTGGAAGCCGGGAACCCGCCACGGTTACCACGGCATCACCAGCGCCTGGACGGTCGGCGAGATGGTCCACCGCTCGACCGGCAAGCGCATGGGCGTCTTCCTGCGCGATGAGGTGACGGGGCCGCTCAGCGTCGACTTCTGGATGGGGTTGCCGGAGGAGCATGAAGCCCGAGTGGCGCCGATGATCCCCTACCCCACCGACATGGCCGCGCGCGACACGCGGATCGCCCGGGCCATGCGGGCCGACCGGCAGGGGCCGACGGCGCTGTTCATGACCAACCAGGGCGGCTTCGGGGTCAATAGCCGAGCCGCGCACGCCGCCGAGATCGGCTCGGCGACCGGCATCTCCAACGGCCGCGGTCTGGCCCGGCTCTATGCGCCGCTGGCCAACGGCGGGACGCTGAACGGCGTGCGCCTGGTTGGCGCGGACGCATTGGTCCGCATGGGCCAAGTGTCGGTGGCGACGCACGAGGACGCGACCTTGATGATCCCCACCCGCTTCTCGCTCGGCTTCATGAAGTCGATGGACAACCGGCGGCTGGAGAACGCCGAGTCGTGCTCGGTGGTGCTGTCGGAGGCGGCGTTCGGCCACGTCGGCGCCGGCGGCTCGATCGGCATCGCCGACCCGGAGTGCCGGATGAGCTTCGGTTACACGATGAACCGCATGGGCCTCGGCATTCTGCTCAACGATCGCGGCCAGAGCCTCATCGACGCCGCCTACCGCACCAACGCCGGCGGCGCCTGGACGCACTGAGAGCGGCGCCGATTCCTCCTTTGGCTGAGAACCGACCTTCGGTCGTTGGCTCCTATGGCTCTGCTTGGTTACGGCAGATAGCCCCGCTCACGATAGTAGCGGGCTGCACCCGGGTGCAGCGGGACGTCGCCGACCCTGGCGACGCGGTAGCGGTTGTACGAGTAGTTTCCGACCGTCCACTGGAACAGGTCCTGTTGCTCGTCGAGCGCCTTGGCGACGAGATAGGCGAAGCTCGCCGGCATGTCGGAGCGTCCATAGATGGCGGTGCCCGAGCGCGCGACCGCGTGAATCGGCGTCTCCTGGCCGCGAAGCAGCCCAGTTGGAATGTCGCGGCGTTCGAGCCCGAGGTCGTGGGAGAGTTTGGCGAGCAGCGCCTCTGGCAGCTGCAGGTAGGCCAGGTCCTCGCGCTGGCTGGCGTCGTACCAGATGTTGAATTCCGGCGAGTTGGCGAGATTGCCGTAGTGGATGATCACGTCGGCGTCCGCGCGCTCTGCCGGAACGAGCGAGGAGGCGAACGTGGCGCCGGCGGCCTTCAGCCCGTCCATTGAGACGCCGTAGTAGGGAAAGATGACGCCGGCGACGTCGGGATCGGCGACGATCTTCAGCGGTCCCTTATGGTCTTTGAGCTGCGCCAGGTCGGTGATGCCCGAGCCGCGCCTGACCGCCACGATGATGTAGACGGGCGATGCGATGTTGGCGATCAAGCGAAGTTGCCGTCTCGGGCCGTCCCGAGCGTAAGGCCCCGTGCCGTCATAGGCGGCGATCAGGAACTGATCGGCCGTGGCCCCGAACTCCACCCGGCCGTTTGGCGGCGCGGGGATGAAGCTGTCGGGGATGACGGTTCCGCCCATGTGCGGGTTCCATGGGGGCGGCATCCGCGCGTCGCCGACGATGCGCGGCGCGTCGGCCATGAAGCAGTGATAGCAGATCTGAACGTCGTAACCGTAAGGCGCGAGGGCCGCTTTCACCACATCGGCCACCACGCCCCACGGGCAGGTCTTGCAGGCGCCGCCGAACACCGGTCGGTGCGCGGCGATGCCGATGCCCGGGAGCTGGGCCGGAACGGCGGTGGTGTCCGCGGAGCCATGCGTCGGCCAGATCACGGCGCCCGCGAGCGCGAAGGCGAACACGACCATGAGGTCCCTGAAGGCTCGAGCCATTTTCCACCCCACTGGGTTTGCGCCGGCTGGGCCGACGATAGCGCATTGCCGGAACGCGGACATAGGCGACTGCTCTGCTTGCCCGGCGTTCCCCCGGGGTGCGAAGGTCAACGGGCGGCGTTGGCGGGAGGCGGCCATGGATGTGATCGAGGCCATCCGTTCGCGGCGCTCCATACGGGACTATCGGCCAGATCCCCTCCCCCGCGCCTTGATCGGGGCGGTCATCTCTGACGCGGCCCAAGCGCCGCCGCCGTTCGCCGGACAGGTTCCCTGGACCTTCACGGTGTTGGAGGGCGTCGAACGCATCGTACGCCTTGGCGCGCGCGCCAAGGCGTACGCCCGCGATCACAGACCCGACGGCGGCGGTTGGGCTTGGACGGAGCGGGAGGACTTCAAGGTCTTCTGGAACGCGCCCGTCGTGGTGATCATCTCCGGTCCGGTCGAGGACTGTTGCCGGGCGGGCCAACTTATCCTCCTGTCGGCGCACGCGCGCGGATTGGGCGCATGCTGGGTCGGCGCGCCGATGCTGTGGCTGAGGACGGCCGAGGCGAAGGCCGAGGTCGGCATTCCGGCGGACCTGACGCCCGTCTCGGCGATCTGCCTCGGCTATGCGGCCGCCGTCCCAGAGCCGCGCGAACCGGTCGAGCCCACGGTCATCTGGAGCGCCGAGACCACATTGCTATAGGCGCGCCGCTCGACTCGACTGCTGCGCCGCGCTCAACTTGGCGGAGGCGACGTGCAGGGGGAGACGATGAACAGTCGCTGGCTTCTGAGCTTGATCGTCCAGGCGCCGCTGGGCGCCGTCGTCTATGGCGTTTGCGGCAAGATCGGACTGCCCGTCCAGGACCAGGTCATGGCTGCCTTTCTCGTCATGCTGTCCTGCTGGGGCATGCTGGCGGTGGTCCTGATGGCGATCACGAGCGCCGCCAAAGGGCGGACCTAGCAGCAACACCTGGTTCTCGCCCTGATCGGCGTGCTGATCTGGCAGCTGTGGTCCGGCTTCGCCCGCGGCGTGATCTGCCAATACACGCCGCTGCGGCGCGACAAGTGGCCGGCGCTTTTCTAGTTCATGGTGGTCGTCTACGCGGGCCTGTTGGCGCTGTTCGGATATGCGATGATACAGGTGCTGCTGGGCCACAAGGCGGACTAGCCAGCGGACAGGCGCCGCACCCGGCGGCGCCGGACATTCAACCTCTCGGAAAGGAGCTTCCCGATGGCGAAGGGTCAGAAGCGAAGCAATCGCGAGATTCGCAAGCCGAAAGCGGCGAAGGCCAAGCCGGCGCCGCCGGCGCGCGACTACCTGTCGCCCGCGAAGAAGAAGAAGTAGGCGCCGCGGCCTAGGGCGGCGGCGCGCAAGCGGCGCCAGCGTCGTTGCGGCGTCGCTCACACCGTTTGACAACCGTTGGCGCGCAGACTGGCCGCGGAAGGGCCAACCATGACCGATCGTCCCTGGTTCCGCGCGCGCGAGAGCGGCCTGGGTTGGACGCCGATCACCTGGCAGGGATGGCTGCTGACGGCGTCGAGCGCGGGTATCGTGATCGCCGCCAACCTCGCGATTGTCACCTACATCACGGCCGCGCATCGCTGACGGCGAGCGGCCGTTTGAGCAGCGCGCCCTCCGCCGGCGCGATCTCCGCCCGGAGCGTGCCAGGAGGACCTGGACGATAGCGCGGCGTCGGATCGCCCCTGAGGTCCAGCCAGTCACGCCAGCGCATTGTACAACCCCTCGCCGTTTGAGGCGGATCAAGGCGGGCCGCCGCGGGCGGTTCATCATTCATTGCTCATTCCCTTCAAGAAGAAGATTCGAAATGAAACACTTCTTCCTTCTTTCGGCCGCGTCGGCGGTCTTTCTGGGTTGGGTCACCGTCGGCTGGGCTGCTCCGTCCGATCAACAACAGAACAACTGGCAGGGGCAGTCGTCACAGCAACACGCCAAGGGTGGTCCCGCCGCCTCAAACAATGGGCACGCCGGGCAGGGTGCGGCCGCCGCGTTCCAGGGCGCACCGAGCGCCAAAGGTCGCCCAAGCGGCCAGCCCGCCGGCGCCGGAACGCCAACCTTCCAGACCCGGCAGGTTCAGCAGCATCCTGTCCAGCCCCAGACGCCTAACTTCCAGACGCAGGTGCAGCAGCACTACGTCCAACCCCAGACACCCACGGTCCAGACGCAGAGAACAACCCAGGGCTTCACTGGCCAGCCCAACGTCGGGCCGCAGAATTTCAATCCCCGCTTTGGCGCGCCGGGCTACCATCCTGGCGGCCAGCGGCCGCAGTACAGCCCACAGTACTTCCCGCACACCTTCAACATGGGCGTGCGTTACCATTGGCGCGGAGGCTCCTGGCGCGGACCTCAGGGCTGGTACTACCGGCCCTGGTACTACGGACAGATCCTGCCCTTCGCATGGCTCGGGTCGAGTTGGTGGATCAACGACTACTGGTACTACGGCCTGCCGGTGCCTCCGTACGGCTACGAGTGGATCCGCAATGGCCCAGACGCGCTTCTGGTCGACGTCAACAACGGCCGGGTCGTCGAGGTGATCCCGGGGATCTTCTACTAACCCAATAGATCGCGCCCCCGCTGGGCGCACTTGTCACTCGCGAACCGGCCTGCACCAGATGGACGACTTCAATCATGCTGCGCTTCGGCCCGCAGTGGCGCGGCGAGACGACGGACCACCTTTCCGGGACTTGCCCGACGCCGATATCGAAAGGACACGCGCCGCCCGCCGCGCCGATTTCAGCGCTTCTTCCTGGCGAGCGGTGACCCCATTGGCGGTTATGGCCCCATCGGCGTCAATCAGCTCCCACCGCCAACCATTGTCTGTCGGCGCCACGTTGATCGCGTGTGTCGCGTTCACTCGCTCTTCGCTGTGCATCAGCGAGCGACCCCGCTAACGAGGCTTGTTCGTGCGGGCGAGCCGATCAAGTTTGCCTCGCTCGTGGGCGATCAGTTCGATCAGCAAGCTACGCTCGGATCGGTCCTGCGCTTCCTGAAGTTGGCTGCGGAGTCGCTTCAGGTTCTCCCGGCACACCCACTCGTCCAAAGATGCCGCCATTTTGCCGCCCCGGCAGAGGATTTCCGCGTCGCCGCGCCGGCTGACAGTCTTGGGGTAAATCAAAGCCGGTTCGGCGCGTCTCTGGCACTATCCGATTTTCGGCAAATCAGCCCTGACGAAAGTCAGTTTTCGACCGTGTACATGTGCGATTGCCGTCGCGCCGCAACGGAGGAGCCAGCCGCCCATGCCTCCCGATGAAATCCGCATCCGCGCCGTTCCGCCCTGGCAGCCAGTGCAGGGCGAGGAAGCGCCGTTTCTCCCTCTTTCCGTCGATGAAAAGGCCGAGCTCAGGCGGATTGGCCAGGCCATCTCCTTTAAGACGGCAGGCTCCCAAGTCTTCGCTCGAGGCGAGAAGGCGAGCTATCTATACCTGCTTACGGCTGGCGTCGCAGAAGCATACTTCGTGCTACCAAATGGAGCGAGACAAATAGTCGCCTTTTATTGGCCGGGAGATGTTCTGGGCTTGGCTCAGGAGGGCGTCTACGTGAATAGCGTTGAAGCGCTGTCTCCCTGTACAGTTTACCGCTTTCCGGCTGACGGGATGACCGAATTTTTGCTTGCTCACCCATTGATCGAACATAAGTTCTTTATTAAGGCAGTTCACGACCTAAGAAACGCGCAGCGTCAGTTGATCATGATGGGCCGACTTGACGGCCTGAGAAGACTCGCAGCGTTTATCGTAGATTGCTCCGCCCACGAAGACTACTTCGACTCGAAGCGCAGAGTTCTGACCTTACCGATGACGCGCTACGACATCGCCGACTATATTGGCACTTCGTCAGAGGTGGTGACGCGAGGCCTCGGCCGCCTCGAGGCGATAGGTCTCATCCGTCGACTGTCGCCGCGGAACCTCGAACTGAAGAGCGCGGAGCTCAGGGCGTTCGTCAATCTTGCCGGCTAGTGAAGACTGTTACGACGATCCAGGGCTGGCCTTCGCGACAGCAGCCTGCGCGATTGCGGCAGATCAATGCGACGGTTGGTGAAATAGACGAAGCGTAGGCTTCAGAAGCACGCCGGAAGGGACCCCGCATGGTCCCCTACACAATCGACCTGCTGAACGACGACGGCTCGATCGATGAGACTCGGGTGGTTGTGTGCGAGCACGACGATGCGGCGATCGACCACGCCGGCGGCATCGACCATCCACACGCGATAGAGGTCCGCCAGGGCGATCGGCGTGTCGCACTGTTTCCAACCTTGGCCCAACCGCCTCCGTTCCAACGGCCTCGGCGCCACTAGCGAACCATCACGACGAATGTCCGATCTGGGTCCGAAGCAGACTTTGGCGGCCGGCCCGAGAGCGGACATCTGCGTCCACTTCAAAGCTGCGCGTCATCCACCCCGCTCGGCAGCGACGCCCTTGCGGCCGGCCGCGGGAAATAAACCAGCAAGGGGTCAGGAATAGGCGTAGACCCTTTCTCGTTTCCGGGAAGTTTTTTTCTGGAACACAGGAATAATACCGATGTCAGAGAACAATAAAGCAATAGTCAAGCGCGTTGTTGACGAGCATTGGAACAAGAAGAACGCCGCGATAGCGGCTGAGCTAATCGCCGAAGATTGCGCGCTCCATACTCCAGACGGAGCACTAAGAGGCGTCGAGGGCGCCAGGCGCCTCCTGAATGCCTACGCGACAGCTTTCCCTGACTTCCATATCACAACCGACGAACTCATTGCCGAGGGTGACAAGGTCGCGTTCCGTTACACCTTCGCGGGAACCCATCAAGGCAAGTTGGGCGAGGTTGCCGCATCGGGCAAAAAGGTGACCACGTCGGGTATCGGCATTTACCGGATCGTCGGCGGCAAGGTCGCCGAGGGGCGCCTGGAGTGGGACAGGGCTAGCCTGCAAGAGCAGATCGGCTCGGCCGCACCGGCGAAATCGGCCATGCAGCCGGCCTAACGGGCTCTCGGGTACTAAACGGCTTAGTGGCCGGGCGCCTTGAGAGGCGCCCGGCCCTCTCTCCATCGCCGCCGCTGCGCAACTTGATCTTCGTCAATGGCTCGCGCGCGATCTGATCCAGGCTAGTGGCGAATCACCTCGCACGGAGGCCCCATGCCGCGCGGCGACAGTCCCGAGCTCGTGCAAGAGGTAGCCTTTCTCGTGCGCAGCGCCGAACGGGTCTTCGCAACAAGAGCCGATCTGCGCGATTGGCTGGTTTGTGCGATACGCCGGCGCCTGCACGGCAGCTCCAAACCCCCGCGGGGGCAATGCGGCGCGGTGGAAGCGGCGGCGTGCGCGATCCGTTTCAGGGGCGAATGTCCGCTATCGAGCAGCTCTACTCAGCTCGACGAGGTCATAAGCAGGCTGCCCGCGTCGCGGTTGGAAGCCCTCCTTCGCTTGCAGTGCGACGCTGACGACGGATAGGTCGTTCCCGCAGCGCTTGAACGGCCCTCAACGCGCGGGTAACCACGCGCGGGAAGCTGTGCGTTGGGATCCCCGGTCCATTCGGATTGCAGCGGGCCACCAGGCCCTCCGCCAACCGCTCAGTGGACTCCGCCGTTGCGCTCCCAGGCGCCGCTGCGCTTGATCCACACCTCCCGCATGTGCGGCTCGTCGGTGCGGATCTCAATCAGCTCGGCGTTGGGATAGACGCGGTCCGCGCTCGCGAACGCCGCGTTCCGGGCCAAACCGAAGTCCGCGGCGGCCTCAAAGTCGGGGTAGGCGAACTCCAACAGCCTGGGGCCGGGAGTCTCGGTGAAGAGCGTGCAGGTCATCCTCATCACGCTTCCCAATCTACGCTGTGCACCCAAGCGAGCATCAGAGCACAGACCGCCGTGTCGCGAATTGACTTCAATCAATGCGGGGGGCCTCGCACCGCCTCGCGCACAGCCAGCGAATGATCGCTTTGGGTCCGAAGCGGACACCGGCGACACGCCGGAAGCAGACGAACCTGTTGAGCAGGCGCCCGACGCCGTGAACTGGTGTAGGGTGCGTTCACCCCGGGGGAATCCCTATGCGAACCGTACTGGCGATGGGCCTCTCGGCCCTTTCGATCGTCTCGCTCGTCGCGTGCAACAGGTCCGGCTCAACGGCGGGTGACAGCTCTTCTGCCGCAGCAAACGCTGTGCAGCCCGCATCCGGCCCGCTGAGGGCGGATCATATCCCTCACCGCAAGCCCGGCCTGTGGAAACAAACGATCGCCATGGACGGAGCGCCGGCGGGCCCGGGGTTCACCGAGCTGTGTGTCGATGCTGACTCGGAGGCCAAGATGTCCCTGGCCGCCCAAAACATCCCGGGCGCGCACTGCGATACACCTCGGTTCACAAAAAACCTCGACGGCACTCTCACTTTCACGGGCGGCTGCGACATGGGCGCGAACGGCAAGGTCCAGACCACCGGCACTCTCAAGGGCGACTTCAATTCCGCCTACACGGCCACAATCGCCTCAACCACGTCCGGCAGCCCGGTGGCTGCCATGAACGGCGCCCACACCATGGTCATCACGGCCGTGTGGACGGGTCCTTGCGCTCCGGGGCAAGTCGGCGGCGATATGATCCTCGCCAACGGCATGAGGATAAATCCTATGAGGTCTGCCGCGGCGACGCCGAGCGCTGGGAATTAGCGGCGCACAACGTGCATCGATGTTGAGCGTCCGCTTTCGGTCGGAAGCAGACATCGGCGTTCGTCCGGAAAGAGCCTTCTGACGGGAAGCGGAGACTCCGCGTCCGGGGAGCCGGTCGATCCACAGACGAAATGGGGCGGCCCGCGCGCCTGGCAACAGCGACTTTGACCCGTTCCACTCGTTGCGAGGGCCTGGTTGTATGAAGCATTTGGCTTCGCCGGTGGCTAACTTGACTCATTCACGGTGGCGGCGGAGAGACTCCGGCGGCAGAGGATCTGGCGTTGGTGGTCGCGGGGCGGATTCTAAAGGCGCTGCTGGTCAGCCTGATGCTCGCGGCGTCGGCCTA
>Ga0209415_10013272_pt1 | contig 13602 bp, 9 predicted proteins | sample PeaSoiSIISIP2007_FD_187696 | JGI IMG/M metagenome (GOLD analysis project Ga0209415, IMG submission 187696) | Peat soil microbial communities from Weissenstadt, Germany - SII-SIP-2007 (SPAdes) (version 2) | ecosystem: Environmental > Terrestrial > Soil > Wetlands > Peat | place: Germany... | reverse complement strand
ACAGGACGAGGATGACCAATGGGCCATTAACTGCCCGCACCACTGGCCCTCGCCAAGGCAATCGATTCCATGCGCTCCATTCGGGAATCCACCGGCCGTCCCGCGCGGGAATAAGCCGACGCCAGAGCCATGTGGCAGTCGAGGCTGCTGGGGTCGAGCTTCGCGGCTGCTTCCAGATGCGCGATGCCCGTCTGGAGATCTCCTGTTCCCGCAAGCGCTCGTCCATAGACATATTGAGCGAGCGGATTCTCGGGGGCGTCTTCGGCCGCCTTCTTTGCGAACGGCAGTGCCCGATTCATGCGTCCACGCTGCACCAGGTTGTACGCGATCATGGCACGAACGTCATCGCGCTGCGGACTGGAATCGAGGAGACTCTCGAGCTGTTTGATCCCTTCGTCGGGATGTTGCGGAAGCAGCCAGGTCCCATACAGGTACCGAACGTCAGGGTTTGAGGGAAAGCGGGCCAGCAGATCGCGGAATCCGGCCTGCGCCCCATCGTTGTCGCCGATCATGGACCTGCCCATCGCCGTGCCGGCAATCCGGTAGAGGTCCTGCTCGGCGGGTGGGATATCGTTCGGCATGAGCGGTTTGTGAAGGGCGGCGAGACCCAGCCCGGTCACGAACGTCTCGCTTCGGGGCCCGCCGCGCACAATCGCCGAGTAGCTGCGAAGGGCGAGGTCGAATTGCCCCGCTCGCGTCAGAAGAAGGGACTCGTGGAAGCGCAGTACGTCCACCATGTCCGCCGGGATTCCAGTGCCCAGAGCAAGGGCGCGACGGATGTGATCCAGTGACGCAGAGTAGTCGCCCGTCTCGAATTCGCAAAGCCCCAGGGTGGACCAGCCCTCAGCCTGCTTATCCTCCAGGCGCACGAATTGCAGGAGGGCGTCGCGGCAATCCGTGAAACGCTCGGCGTCTGCCGAGAGGTTGCCCAGAAACCACCAGCCTGCCACCCACTGTGGATTCATCTGAACGGCCTGCCGGTACAGCACGATGGCCTGTGGGCCGTTTTTTGCCTCACGGGCTGCCGTTGCCTGTGCGGAAACGCTGCTGAAGTCGGCTGGAGACACCGCCAGCGCGAACATCACGGACACATAAAGAAACACTGCTAACTACCCCTTGGCGCCATGCACACTGCTCCGGCGACGCCGCCTGGCCGTCCTCACACCGCGAAGTTGTGACGTAGCTCGACCCGAGGAAGGTTAGCAGCCTTAAAAACCTTTACAATTCTCTAACGATGCACATCAGTTGTCCGTGGGTTGGATCGATCGTGCCTTTGACATGAGCCGGCTGATCTCCCGTTTCGAGGCCCCGCGCGATCGAAGCAGTTCGGCGTAACCTCTCATGGCGCGTGCGGCCTCTGGATTTCTCGGCGCACTCGCATCGAACATGGCAAGCGATTCACGATAGAGAGACTCGGCTTCCTCGGCCCGCGATTGCACGGCGCGAAGGCGGGCCAGCTCCGCGATGCTCGCCGCTACGCGCCAGTTCGGATGGTCATAGAAACGGCGCTGCGTCTCCACGGCGGCGGGCAGGATCTCTTCGGCCTCGTTGATCCGGCCGTCATCGAGATAGAAACTGGAAAGCCGCGTCTTTGCCCATGCGGTATTGATTCCGTTTGGCCCGTCTTCCCGCGTGAGAATGGTGACCGCGCGGAGCCCATCGGCCTCGGCGAGCGCGCACTTCCCGTCCGTGTTGTAAATCAGCGCACGGTCCATCAACACCTGAGCCAGGCGCGGATGTTCGGGCCCAAGTTTGCGTTCGAGGATCTCGATCGCCCGGTTCAACAGCGGCAGTGCGCGCGCGGAATCCTTCTCAACGATGTAGACGCCAGCCAGAGTGGTGAGGTTGGCGGCGTATTCCGGCGTATCCGCGCTCTTTCTCTCAGCGACCGTCACGCCCTCGGCGGCCAGAGCCTGGGCCTTGTCGCGATCGCCCTTCTGCAGTTCGAGCATGGCCATGAACCCGAGAGCGGACGATAGTTCGACGGCGGAGCCGGGCATCGCGCGGCGTTCCATGGAGATCGCCGTGGTCAGGAGTTCTTCGGTCCGGGAGGGGTTGCCCAGCATGGTCTCCACAGACGCCAGTCTGACCATCGCGTAAGCGACATGCACGCCATCGTGTCCGAGCGTGCTTTCGTTCACCTCCACGGAGCGCTGGAAGCAGTCTCCCGCATCGCGCCAGCGTCCCAGTTGCTGATACGTTTCACCGAGATTCGAAAGGACGATCCCACGCAGCGCGTCCGGCGGCTGCGGCTGCGTTCGCCATAGCCGATCGGCTTCCTCCAGGGTGCGCGAAGCGGAAGCGAAATCCCCGCTCGATTCCTGATCGAGCGCCCGGCGGTTCAGGCAGCGCACGTGGGCTTCGGGTTGAATCGTCGTCGAACAGACAGGCGCCGTTGGGGAATTCGCGAGGGTAGGCTGCGGAACATCGGCGGTTCCGGGGACAAGCAGCCGGACCGCCAGAAACAGGGACAGGTCCATTTCGTTTCTCCTGCCCGCGAAGGGCATCCAGGGCCGCACAGGCGCGCGCCGGCCGAACTCCTAAGAGCCGCACAGGCGCGAGCTGGCAGCGCCTCCACGCACGGCGGACGCTCGACAGCCTCTCCGGCCCGGTGCGACCGTTGTGCAGCAACTAAAAAAGAACCCTGCCGGCCTTCGGACGAGTGACCGGCAGGGTTGACGGAGACTACGGGTAAACCGAAGCCGCCGTGACGTTATGCAACATTCTGCAGGCGTATACGTGAATAAACAACGCTCGTGACCTAATACGTTTCGAACGGTGTAAGACGCTGACGAATCGAAGGTCAGAAAGCAATCCTGAAGTCGCGTTAGATAGCATCGCCTGGCGGCTCACCGGGTCTGAACAAAATTTGGCGATAATATTGGGTCTTCTGTCCGCGCAGCACAACCAACATCGCGGCAAACAGGCTTTGTCGCGTCTGTTACGCTGTTGGATACTGGTTTACATCCCGTTTACAAATGAGTGGAAACGTCAACATTACTCTTCCCGATGGAAGCTCGCAGTCTTATCCGCAGGGAGTCCGGCCGATCGACGTTGCGCGAGCGATTTCGCCTCGCCTGGCTGATGACGCAATCGTCGCGCGCGTGAACGATCAGCTTTACGATCTGACCCGTCCGGTGGAAACGGACGCGAAGCTGCAGATCCTGACGCCGAAGAATCCCGAAGCTCTCGACGTGTACCGTCATTCGACCGCCCATCTGCTTGCTGCGGCGGTGCTGGAGCTGTTTCCGGAGACAAAGCTGGGCGTGGGTCCGCCCACGGAGACCGGCTTCTATTACGACTTCCAGCGTGAAACTCCGTTCACGCCCGAGGATCTGGCGAAGATCGAGGAGCGGATGCGGGAGCTGCAAAGCCGCGACCTTCCTTATGAGCGCAAGCTGACCCGCAAGGAAGACGGGCTGCGCAAGTACGCCGACGACTGGATGAAACGCGAGCTGATCACCGAAAAGGCGGGCGACATCTTCAGCGAATACACCCTGGGGCCGCACTTTATCGACTTCTGCCGCGGACCGCACGTGCCGTCCACCGGAAAGATCAAAGCCTTCAAGCTGCTCTCCATCGCCGGCGCCTACTGGAAGGGCGACGAGAAGAACCCCCAGCTCCAGCGCATTTACGGCACGTCATTCTTTTCGAAGAAAGAGATGGACGAGTACCTCCATCGCCTGGAAGAAGCGAAGAAGCGCGATCACCGCAAGCTCGGCCAGGAGCTGGATCTGTTCAGCGTGCAGGAGCTGGCCGGGCCGGGACTCATCTTCTTCCATCCCAAAGGCGGCATCGTCCGCAAGCTGATGGAAGACTGGATGCGCGACCAGTATCTGGCGCGCGGCTACTCGCTGGTGTACACGCCGCACGTGATGAGGCTCGACCTGTGGAAGACTTCCGGCCACGCGAATTTCTACAGCGAGAACATGTTCAAGCCCATGGAGCTGGACGACGCTGAGTATCAGCTCAAGCCAATGAACTGCCCGGGACACATTCTGATTTATGCCGACAAGCTGCGCAGTTATCGCGAGCTGCCGGTGCGCCTGGGCGAGCTGGGAACCGTGTATCGCTACGAGCGTTCCGGCGTGATGCACGGCCTGCTGCGCGTACGCGGATTCACCCAGGACGACGCGCACATCTTCTGCACGCCCGGGCAGATTGAAGACGAGATCGTGAGCTGTCTCGAATTCGCCGTAGACGTGCTTCGCACGTTCGGCTTCGAAAGCTACCAGGCGGAAATCTCCACCTGGGACGGCGGCGCAAGCGGCAAGTACGACGGTGCGCCCGAACAATGGCAGCTCGCCGAGGGCGCGCTGCACAAGGCGGTCGATCGCCTGAAGATGGACGCGAAGGTGATGCCGGATGAGGCGGCCTTCTACGGGCCCAAGATCGATGTGAAGCTGGTGGACGCTATCGGGCGTCTGTGGCAGCTCTCCACGGTGCAGTTCGATTTCACCCTCCCGCGGCGCTTCGGTCTCGAGTACGTCGCCGAGGACGGAAAGAAACATCAGCCGCTCATGGTGCATCGCGCGCTGTTCGGCTCGGTGGAGCGGTTCTTCGGCATCCTGCTGGAGCACTATGCCGGCGCCTTCCCGGTGTGGCTCGCACCGGTGCAGACGGTCGTGCTGCCAATCACCGACCGGCAACTTGAATACGCGAATCAGGTTGGCGCGAAGCTGCGCGATGCGGGATTCCGTGTCGAGGTGGACGATCGCAAGGAGAAGGTGAACCTGAAGATCCGCGACGCGCAGCTACAGAAGGTCCCGTTCATGCTGGTGGTCGGCGATCGCGAAGCTCAGGCGGGTTCGGTATCGGTGCGCAACCGCAAACATGGCGACCAGGGCGTGAAGCCCGTGGACGATTTCATCGCCGACCTCAGCCGACTGGTGCACGAGAAGGTGCCGGTGGAGTAGACAGCCGCCGCGCCGCATACATCACCACGCGTACCAGCAGCAGCCCGACGATGATCGCCGCGTAGTAGACGGCCCGCAGCACGATCGATTTCCCCTGCAGGTAGTAGTGCAGCGCGCCCGCGAGAGCGGCGACGTAGACCAGCCGATGCAGCCACTGCCAGCGGCGCCCACCCAGCCAGCGAATCGCAGCGGCGTACGACGTGGCCGCCAGCGGGACCAGCGCAACAAACGCGATCAGGCCGAAGATGTAGAACCGTCGCTGCGTGAAATCGCCGTACATCTCCCGCCAGTCCCAGGCCTTGTCGAACCGCAGATAGATCCAGACATGCACGCAGGCATAAAAGAACGCGAACAGGCCGAGCATGCGGCGATAGCGAATCAACGCATTCAGGCCAGGCAGTTTGCGCAGAGGCGAAATGCACAGCGTGGCGATCAGAAAGCGCAGAATCCAGTCGCCCGTGAAATGCTGCGCCTTTTCAATCCAGTTGGGACCGAGAAGGTGGTGCGCCCAGCGCCAATACAACAGCGCGGCGGGGACGAGACCGGCGAGGAACACCGCTGCCTTCGTCCAGCGGCTGGTAAGAAGGGGAGTGATGCGCACTCCACGATCATATTGAAAAGAGCGGACGGGCGGAAGACTGGTGAACCGCCCGTCCAGGCAGCCTCGGAGGAAGAGACTCGCTAACGCTCAAATAGTCCGCTGGCGGACCTTTTATTCTCGGGCGATCTTGCCTGCGCCCGCGCTGGGCTGCACGCGGTAGATTTCCGCAGCGATCCCGAATCGCTTTTGATACGCCGAATGGATCTCGTTTTCGAAACGATCCTCCGTTCCCTCATCGAGCAGATTCACGGTGCAGCCGCCGAAACCGCCGCCGGTCATGCGTGCGCCGTAAGTGCCCGGGATGCCGGCCGCGGTGTCCACCAGGAAATCGAGCTCCTCGCAACTCACTTCGTAGTCGTGCTGCAGGCTGCGGTGGGAAGCGACAAAGAGCCGGCCGAGTTCAGCGGAGTCGCCGCGCGCCGCAGCCGTCGCGAATTGCTCCACCCGCAGGTCCTCCGAGATGACGTGTTGGGCGCGCTTCCTGGCGATCGGATCGCAAACCAGATCGAGCTGCTCGAGTTTCGCGTCGCGCAGGCTGGCCACACCCATCGCGCTGGCGGCTTCGGCGCACTCGCGCACGCGATCCCGGTACGCGGAGCCGCTCAGCTCGTGCTTCACCATGGTATTCACGACGACGATGGACACGCCCTTCGGCAGAAACACCGTCTCATGCTCGAGCGAGCGGCAGTCGATTTTGATGGCTGCTCCCGCGCGGCCGCAAACCGATACGTACTGGTCCATGATGCCGCAGGGGATGCCCACAAACTCGTTCTCGGAGCGGCGGCCCATCTTCGCAAGCTCGATGCCGCGCGCTTCGGCGCCCAGCGCGAGGGCGACGGAGATCTCCAGCGCCGCAGAAGAGCTGAGCCCCGCGCCAACCGGCACGGTGCTCGAGATCAACACGTCGAGCGCACGGAGATGGGGAATCTGCCGCGCGATGCCGATCACGTAGTCGGTCCAGTCGTGCGCGGGCTTCAGCTCGGCGACATCGGCTACCGGCCACTCGCGCGTTTGGTCGAGGTTCTCCGAGCGAATGCGCAGCTTGCCTTCACGATTCGGCGCGGCCGCCGCGCAGGTCGCGAAGTCGATGGCGATGGGAAGCACGAAACCGAGGTTGTAGTCGGTGTGCTCTCCGATCAGGTTGACCCGGCCAGGCGCACGGTACGCCGACGGCTTCCCGCTCTCCGGGAACCGTTCCGTAAAGAGTTTCTCGATGTCCATCAGCCCTTGCGCGCCAGCACGGGAAGGTAGGCTGCGCCGTACAACCCGGCTTCGTTCCCGAGGATCGCCTTCACGATTTTCGTCTCCGTATGACGGAAGGTGAAGGAGCGAGTTCGCGTTTCCTCCAGCATGGCCGGAGCGAAGAAGTCCCACGCGGGAAGCGGACCGCCGCTCAGCACATACAGCGGGAAGTTGAAGATGTTGACCAGCGTGGCCAGCGCGATGCCCAACGACTTGCCCATGGATTCGAAGATTCGTTTGGCCTTCTCGTCGCCGCCGACGGCCAGGTTGAAGACCTGCTCCGAGGTCAAATCCGCGCCCAGACCGATGATCTTCGCCATCCCCGAAATCGCGGTCGCCGAGGCGTGCTTCTCCAGGCAGCCGCGATTGCCGCACCCGCAGGGGTTGCCCTCCGGCACTACCGTCATGTGGCCGATCTCGCCGGCCATGCCTACATGTCCGTGAAGCACGCGGCCGCCGGAAATGATGCCTCCTCCGATGCCCGTGCCCAGCGTGAGCAGCACCAGGTCGTTCACGTCCTTGCCCGCGCCAATCCACTTCTCCCCGAGCGCCGCGGCGTTTGCGTCGTTCTCCAGCACCACCGTAGCGCCCAGCCGTTTCTCGATGTCGTCGCGCAGCGCATAGCCGTCGAATGCGGGCAGGTTGGGCGAGCCGACGATGACGCCCTTCTCGATAATGATGAAGCCGGGCACGCCCATGCCGACGCCGGCAAGCACGCCGCCCACCTGATCGCGCAGCTTAACGATGGCGTTCACCATGTCGCCGATGACGGCGTCGCGGCCGGCCTTCAACTCGGCCCGCCCGGAGATGCTCGCCAGAATCTCGCCGCTGGTGCTGATGGCGGCGGCGCGGAGGTTGGTTCCGCCCAGATCTACACCGATGGAGTATTCAGCCATGACAACGGCATCATATCAGGTGCCGCGCTTCGTCAGCGTGCTCATGAAGCTGCCGAATAGCTCCGGTCCCGGGACAGTCGGCTGCGCATCACCGCAATGCTCCCCGGCCCACTCCAGCAACATCGGAAGCGGCATCCACCGCGTCTGCTCTTTGCCTTGCCCATCGCTGAAACGGTAGAGAACCTGCGACAGCTTCGCGGGCAACTCCACCATCTGAATGTTCTCGCCGGTTGGCGTGGAGCAGTTCGCCGCCGGTGAGGTCACCAGATATTCGCGGCAGCTCGCCGGCCGGTGTTCGTAAATGCTGCAGCTTTCGTCTTCGAGGAACGGGCATGGCAGGCCGAGTCTGAAATACTCGACGCCAAGGCGATGACGTTCACCTGGATCGGAGGGCACTTCGAAAAGGCCATTGGCCCGCAGCTTCGCCACTACATCCGCAAATCGTGCCGTCACGCGCTCCCGCTGCTCTTTCGGCATGGCGGCCATCAGATCGGCGAGATAGCGCGCCTCAATCTCGCTGATGGGGACAATCTGCCGGCAGCACGCGCCGCAACCCGCCCGGCAGGAAACGCGCCGGCCCTGCGATTCCACACCCTGCACTGCTACGTGGATCAGCACATCGTTGAGCTCGTGCAGAACGGGCAGCAGGTCCACGGGGTGGATCGGTTCTACCGGAACACGAGCCGCAACGAAGATGGGTTGCTCACCCCACCGCAGGTTGAACCGGACCTCCTGCAGACTCGTCCCGGGCACACCCGATTATAATGAGGCGGCATGTCCTGCGAGCTGCTGGCGCAGACCATCGACCCCGCCCGCGTTCTCACCCGTCCCATCGACCGCATCGCCTTCGCCTCCGATGCCAGCGTTTATCGAATGGTCCCGCAGGCCGTGGTGCTTGCTCGTGGCGTAGAGGAAATCCAGGCGCTGTTCCGCTTCAGTCATGAGCGGCGGATTCCCATGACGTTTCGCGCGGCGGGAACCAGTCTGTCCGGCCAGGCGGTGACCGACGGGATCCTCGTGGAAGTAGCGCGCTACTGGCGCGAAGCACGGGTGGAGGCCGGTGGCCGGCGGATTCGCGTGCAGCCCGGCGTGATCGGCGGCCACGTGAACCGCATGCTCGCGCCGTTTCGAGCGCGCATCGGCCCCGATCCGGCGTCCATCAATGCCTGCATGATGGGCGGCATTCTCGCCAACAATTCCAGCGGCATGTGCTGCGGCGTCGAGCAGAACGCGTACCACACGCTGCGCTCGCTCATCTTTGTTCTGCCGTCGGGTACCGTGATCGACACCGCTGCATCGGATGCAGAGGAACTGTTCCGGGCGCGCGAACCGCAGCTGGCTGAAGGGCTGCTCCAGCTTCGCGCGGAGATTTTGGCCAGCTCTGCGCTGTGCGAACGCATTCGCGCGAAATACCGGCGCAAGAATACCACCGGTTACTCATTGAACGCGTTCCTTGATTTCGAGCGGCCCCTGGACATCTTCCGCCACCTGCTGATCGGCTCCGAAGGCACGCTTGGGTTCATCGCCGAGGCAGTGCTCGATACCGTGCCCGACCTCCCCGTTAAATACACCGGACTGCTGCTGTTTCGCGATCTTCACGACGCTTGTGCGGCCATTGTGCCGCTCCGCGAGGCCGGCGCTCGCGCACTCGAATTGATGGACCGCGCCTCGCTGCGCACCGTCGAGCACCTTCTTCCGCCGTTTCCCGACGCCGCGGCCGGCCTGCTGGCGGAATTTCAGTGCGCCGACGAATCCCAGCGCGAGGCTCTGGCGGCGCGCGCCGACGCGACCATTGCCAAACTCGACCTGCCGGAACCGGCGCGCTTCACGCACGATCCCATGGAGCAGGCGGCATTGTGGAAGATTCGTTCGGGCCTGTTTCCGTCCGTCGGCTCGGTTCGCCGAAGCGGCACCAGCGTCATCATCGAGGACGTCGTCTTCCCGGTGGAGCGCCTCGCCGATGCCGTTCTCGACCTCGAAGCACTGTTCGCAAAGCACGGCTACGACAACGCCATTATTTTCGGCCACGCCAAAGACGGCAATCTGCACTTTGTCATCACGCAGTCGTTCAACGATCGGCCGGCCATCGATCAGTACGCGCGCCTGATGGACGACGTGGTCCGCCTGGTGGTGGAGCGCTACGACGGCGCTCTCAAGGGCGAGCATGGCACCGGCCGCAACATGGCGCCCTTCGTGGAGACGGAGTGGGGCGCCGAAGCGTATGGCCTGATGAAGCGCGTCAAGGAGCTGGCCGACCCCGACAACCTGCTCAATCCCGGTGTCATCGTCAATCCCGATCCGCTGGCTCATGTGCATCACCTCAAGAGCCTGCCCACTGTGGAAGAGGAAGTGGACAAGTGCATCGAATGCGGCTTCTGCGAAGTGCATTGCCCCAGCCGCGATCTCACTCTGACGCCGCGACAGCGAATTGTCGTCCGCCGGGAAATGGCGCGCCAGCGCGATTCAGCGCTCGACGCCGATTTCCCGTACATGGCTCTGGACACCTGCGCGGCAGACGGATTGTGCGCTACGGCGTGCCCTGTCGGCATCGATACCGGCGCGCTCACAAAGCGATTGCGCCGCGAGCGGCATTCCGTCGCGGCGCAGGGGTTCGCACGATTCCTGGCGGATCATTTCTGGCTGGTGGAGCGCGGCGCGCGGCTGGCCCTGCGTTCCGGCTTTCGCGATCTGCCACAACCCGCTCGCCACCACCATCCGCTGACCGAGAGCGCCGGCGCACAAGCCGTGTACTTCCCTGCCTGCATTTCCCGTGTCTTCGGAAGACTGCGCGGCGAGCCCGACGATTTCTCACTCGTCGATGTCTTCCTGACAGTGACCGCCCGCGCCGGTGTGGCCGTCTTCATTCCGCCGGACCTTACTGGAACCTGTTGCGGCGTGCCATTCTCGTCGAAGGGCTACGACCGGGCTTATGAGCTTGCGGTCAATCGTATCATCGACCGGATGTGGCGCTGGTCGGATTCTGGTCGCCTGCCCATCGTCGTGGACGCCAGCCCGTGCGCGTATAGCCTGCGGACCTGCCGCGAGCATCTCACTCCCGAACACCGGCAACAGTTCGACCGGCTACAGGTCCTGGACAGTGTCCGCTTCGCGCACGACACCCTGCTGCCGCGCCTCGCCATTATTCGACAGCTCGCCTCGGTGGCGCTTCACCCCGTCTGTTCGCTGATCAAGCTGGGTCTCGTCACCGAACTGAAATCCATCGTCGCCGCCTGCAGTCAGAAAGCGGTGGTTCCTCCCAGCGCAGGCTGTTGCGGGTTCGCCGGCGACAGAGGCTATCTGGTGCCCGAACTCACCGCATCGGCAACGCGACAGGAGGCCGCCGAAGTTCGCGCCGGCAACTTCGACGGTCATTATTCCAGCAGCCGAACCTGCGAAATCGGCATGACGCGCGCCACCGGCAGCGTATACCGCTCGTACCTTTATCTACTCGAGCAGGCCAGTCGTCCTTGATTTTTTCCGGAACCACGGCGCGAAAGCAACCGTAAAGCAGATATGAGCTTCTGGCAGGACTTCCGCTTCGGCGCCCGAACTCTGCGCAAATCGCCCGGGTTCGCACTGACTGCCGCCCTGACCATGGCGCTCGGAATCGGCGTGACTACCGCGATCTTCAGCACCTGCGATGCGATGCTGTGGAGGCCGCAGCCGCTGCCTCACATGGACACCCTGATCATGGTGGCGCAGCGGGATCCCGGCGATCCGAACGGCTGGGATGCGGCGGCACCCGCCGATATGGACGAAATCGGACGCAGCACCACGTCCATCGCGAAACTCACCAGTTGGCAGGGCGGCCTCGCCAACCTCGCCAGCGCCGGCGCCGCACCTGACCGTGTCAATCAGGCCCTGGTCAACGCGAACTTCTTCGATGTTGCCGGCGTGCAACCGGCGCGCGGTCGTGCTTTTCAGCCGGGCGAGGACCAGCCTGGCCAGGACCACGAGGTGATTCTGAGCGACAACCTCTGGCACAGCCGCTTCGCCGCTGACCCCAACATCGTCGGACGAACCATCCGTATTGACGACATCCCCAGCACCGTGGTCGGCGTCATGCCACGCAGCTTCGATTTCCCTCTGGCCACCGAGATATGGACGCCGATGGGTCTCAAACCCGATCAGCGCAACTCACACAGCTTCCAGACTCTGCAAGCGGTAGCGCGAGTCAGGCCGGGGCGTACCCTCGAACAGGCCTCTGCCGAAATCAATGGTATTGCCGCCCGGCTGGAGCGGTCTTTTCCTGAAACGAACAAGAACCGCCGCTTCGTGGTCTGGCCGGGGAAGCGCATGCTGATTGATTACGAGACAAGCCAGTACCTTGTCATGCTGCTGGGCTCGGTTTTGTTTGTTCTGCTCATCGCCTGCGCCAACGTGGCCAACCTGCAGTTCGCACGCGCCACCGGCCGCTTGCGGGAAATGGCCGTGCGCCGGGCCCTTGGCGCCAGCCGCGCGCGGCTCATGCTGCAGCTCATCGTCGAAAGCACGCTCGTATCGCTCTCCGGCGCCACACTCGGGCTGCTCGTGGCGCAATGGGGCACGAAGATGATTCGCGACGGCATGCCCCCGGAAGTGGAACGCTGGGTTCTTGGCTTCAGCGACATTCATCTCGACGGCCGGGCACTGCTGTTCACGCTGTTGGCGGCCCTGGCCAGCGGAATCCTCGCGGGTCTGGCTCCGGCGTGGCAGTCATCGAAAGCAAGTCTCACCGATGCCCTGCGCGAAGGCGGGCGCGGAGCCTCTGCGGGAAAAGCGCGCCAGCGGCTGCGCAGCATCCTGGTAGGCGCGGAGATTGCGCTGGCGGCGGTGCTGCTGGTGGGCGCCGGGCTGATGGTTCGCGGTTTCGGTGCGCTGGTGGACAACGGCAAGGCGCTCCGGCCCGACACTCTGCTCAGCCTGCGGCTGGCGATCACCGACAACAAATATCAGGAGAAACCGCAGATTGCCGACTTCTACCGCCGGGTTCTGGAGAGAATTCAGGCATTGCCAGGAGTTCGCTCCGCCACGGCCATCAGTGCGTTGCCCTACAGCCAGCACTCCACCGGAATGGACTTCCTGATTGAAGGCCGGCCACTGGTGCCCGGCGACGTGCCCCACGGAATGTACCAGGTCACGAGTCCGGAATGCTTCGACACGCTGCACATTCCTCTGCATGATGGCCGCCTGCTCAGCGCCAGCGACGGCGCCTCATCGCAGCCTGTGGCGGTAATCAGCCAGCGCCTCGCCGACCGCTGGTGGAAAGGCGAATCGCCCATCGGCAAGCGCATCCGCATCGGCGGGGGAGATTCCAAAGAGGAATGGATGACTATCGTCGGCGTCGTGGGCGACATACCGCACAATGCCCAGGAGCGCGCGCCGCGCCCCGCCTTATACGTGCCCTGGCAACAGCGGCCCGTGTTGTGGATGGACATCGGAATCCGCACCGCCGGCGATCCTCTGCTCATCGCCCCCGCTGTGACGGCGGCGATTCACTCGGTGGATCCCGACCAGCCCATCACAGATATGCACACGATGACGAAATCGATTCATGACCAGATGATCGGCCTGAATTACATGGCCGCGCTGATGGGCGTGTTCGGAGCGATTGCGCTGTTGCTGTCGGCAATCGGAGTTTACGGCGTGATGGCGTATACGGTGTCCGAACAGACGCGGGACATCGGCGTTCGCATGGCCCTCGGCGCTTCACGCGGCAGCGTGCTGGGAAGCGTATTTCGCCGGGGATTGCTGGTGACGGCGGCCGGGCTGGCGGTCGGCGTGCCAATCGCCTTTGCGCTCGCACGAATGCTGGCATCCCTGATTTTCGGCGTAACCGCGACCGACCCGGCCACGTTCATCGGCATCCCTCTGACACTGCTGGCGGCGGCGTCACTGGCCATCTATCTTCCCGCGCGCCGCGCGACCCGAATCGATCCGATCATCGCGCTTCGCTATGAATAGGCTG
>Ga0209415_10013271_pt1 | contig 13602 bp, 11 predicted proteins | sample PeaSoiSIISIP2007_FD_187696 | JGI IMG/M metagenome (GOLD analysis project Ga0209415, IMG submission 187696) | Peat soil microbial communities from Weissenstadt, Germany - SII-SIP-2007 (SPAdes) (version 2) | ecosystem: Environmental > Terrestrial > Soil > Wetlands > Peat | place: Germany... | reverse complement strand
CGCCGCCCCGGACAAGACGTTCGTCTACATCGGGAACACCGACGAGGAGGTCGGCAGCCCGACTTCCCGGCCGATCATCGAGCAGCTCGCACGCGAGTCGGAGTGTGTGCTCGTGCTCGAGCCGTCCGTGGGCGCCGATGGCGCCGTGAAGCTCTGGCGGAAGGGCGTGGGCATGTACCGGCTGTCGGTCCAGGGCGTCGCCAGTCACGCCGGCGCCGATCCGGAGAAGGGCCGCAGCGCGGTGCTGGAACTCGCCCACCAGATCATCGATCTGTACGCGATCGCCGACCTCGAGAAGGGCACGACCGTGAACGTCGGGGTGGTCCGCGGCGGCACGCGGTCGAACGTGGTCGCCGCGTCGGCGGAGGCGGAGATCGACCTCCGGGTGCGCACGATGGACGAGGCGCGCCGGGCCGACGGGCAGATCAAGACCCGGCCGACGTTCGTCGCGGGGACGACCGCGCGGATCGACGGCGGCCTCAACCGGCCGCCGATGGAGGAGACCGCGGCGTCGCGGCGGCTCTACGAGCTGGCGAAGCGGTTGGCGGCCGACGAGGGCGTCGACCTGCCGTGGACCGGGACCGGCGGCGGCAGCGACGGCAACTTCACCGCCGCGCTGGGCGTTCCGACGTTCGACGGCCTCGGCGCCGTCGGCGACGGCGGACACGCCGACCACGAGCACATCATCGTCTCCGCGATCGCGCCGCGGCTTGCGTGGTTTACGCGGTTGCTCGCGGAGATGTAGGCACCGGACTGGCGGGCCGCCCGCGATGAAGCGCATCCGGGTCCGCGACGCCCGCGCGTCGTTCCGCGTCGTCGCCGAAACGGCGCGGTCGCAGGCCGCGACCATGGTCCTCCGGCCGGGCGAGGCCACGGGCGGGAGCGACAACGTGCACCCCGACTCGGACCAGTGGCTCTACGTCGTGTCCGGTGCGGGACGGGCGGTCGTACGCGGTCGCGCGTCCGCCCTCGAAGCCGGGACGCTGCTCTTGATCGAAGCGGGCGAGACGCACGAGATTCGCAATACGGGGACGGGATCGCTTGTGACGGTGAACGTGTACGCGCCCGCCGCCTACTGACCGGCGGTCGAGCGCGCGCTGACGCAAGACTGGGGGGGCGTCTTCGTCGAAGACGCCCCCCGCGCTACGGCCCTGTCGACCGGGGGCGGCGCCCTACGGCACCGCGGCGATCATCTCGATCTCCACGTGCAGCTCCGGGCGGGCAAGTGCCGCGACCTGGACGGTGCTGCGCGCCGGCAGGTCACCCGAGAAGGCGGTTCGGTACACGTCGTTCATCGCCGCGAAGTCGCCCATGTCCGTCAGGAACACGGTGACCTTCAGCACGTGCTGCATGCCAGAGCCTGCGGCGTCGAGGATCGCCTGACACGCCTCCAGGGCGTTGCGCGTCTGCAGGCGGATGTCCTCGGGGACGGCCCCCTTTGGGTCCGCGCCGACCTGTCCCGAGGTAAACACAAGATTTCCCAGGCGGATGCCCGCCGAGAACGGCGAGGTGGGGCGGGGCCGCCCCGGGGGAAAGATCGCCTGACGTTCCATTCCGTCACCTCCACAGCAAGGGTGCGCACTGGGCGCGGGGCAGACGACGGCCAACGCCGGCCCCGCTGGGTGGTTTGGCAGGCGTCACCGGCCTTCCTGCCGTCGCCGCGCTGGGGCGCGCGACCGCGCCACACGTCGCCGCGCGAGCGGGGTGCCGGTTCGGGCGAGGGCAGCGTCGCCCGCACTTCTCCAGGCCACCGGGCAGGTCTCTCGCACCTCCAGCACATCGGACCATGTGAACACGAAACGATTGATCTGGTGCACCTGTGAGGCGGGGTATCGGCACGCGTCCGGACGTGCAGCGCGCTGGTCCGACGGACGCGCGTCACTGGCCGCGCCGGCGAACGCATCGCGTAGGCCGACGGTGCGCCGGCGTCCCCTGACGATGGTGGACACTGGGGCGGAGGTCGGCTAATCTTTGAGCCCGGTCGTCGTGATGCCCCGGATGTAGTAGCGCTGCAGCCACAAGAACAACGCGATGACGGGGATCGTCGCGACGGCGGACGCGGCGAACAGGTTGCCCCAGAACTGTGTCTGGCTCGTGGTCTGCTTGGCAATGAAGACGGTGATGACCTGCTTCGTGTCGTCCGACATCACGACGAGCGGCCAGAAGAACGCGTCCCACGCAAACAGGAACGTAAACAGCGCCAACGTGACCAAGCCCGGGAGGACGTTCGGGATCACGACGTGCATCAACACGCGCAGGGGCGACGCGCCGTCCATGATCGCCGCTTCGTCCAACTCGGTCGGGATCTCCTCGAACACCTGCTTGAGAAAGAAGATGCCAAACGGGCTGAAGATCCACGGCACAAAGAACCCCCAGTACGTATCTTGCAGGTGCAACGTCCGGACCGTCGTGAACAAGGGGATCACGATGGCGTCGAACGGGATCACCAGCAAGACGAGCACGCCCGCGAACAACAGGCGGCGGCCGGGGAACCGCACCCGCGTGAGCGCGAACGCCGCCAGGGCGGAGAGCAGGACCGTGCCGACGACCTGCGCGCCGGCCACGACCAGCGAGTTGAACGCGTAGCGTCCGAACGCCTGATCCCGGAAGACGCCCGTGAAGTTGGCGAGCGTCGGCCGATGCGGCACGAACGTCCAGAGCGACAAGGGATAGACGGTCGAGAAGATGTCGGCGTAGGGCTTGAACGCCGAGGCCACAAGCCACTCGTACGGCCCGATGAACACCAGCACGATCGCGAGCACGGCGATCGCAAGCCCCAGGCGGCGGAGGATCGCACCCGGCATGGGCGTGTCCCTCACTCCGTGCGAAGGAGCCGGAAGTACAGGGCGCTCAGCCCGAGGATCATCAGCAGGACGATGATCGCCAGCGCCGAGGCGTACCCCATCTGGTAAAACAGAAAGGCGCGCTCGTACATGTAGTACGTCGCGACCTTCGTGCGATCGAGCGGGCCGCCTTGCGTCATCACGTAGACCGGCGTGTAGACCTGGAACGCGTTGATCGTGGCGATCACGAGGGCGAACAGCGTGAAGCGCTTCAGCAGCGGAAGCGTGACGTTCCAGAACTGCCGCCACGGGCCGGCCCCATCCACCTGCGCCGCCTCGTAGTAGCCTTGCGGGATGCCTTGGAGGCCGGCCAGGAAGATGAGCGCGCTGAAGCCGAGGTCCTTCCAAATCGTGACCGCGGTGAGCGAGGGCAGCGCGAGCCTGGGGTCGACGAGGAAGTTCAGGGGCGGGACGCGCGCCGTCCGGAGCAGCGCGGCGATGATGCCGATCGTCGGGTTGTACATCAACGCCCACAGGGTCGCGACGACCACGAACGGGGTGACGACGGGCAGGTACACGGCCGTGCGGACGACGCCGGCCCAGCGCCAACTCTTCTGCATCAGCAGCGCGATGCCCAGGGCGAGGGGCAGCTGCACCCCGATCTTCATCACGGCGTATTGACACGTGACGAGGAGCGACAGGAGAAACCCGGCGTCCTGCGCCGCGCGGACGTAGTTGCCGACGCCGACAAAGACGCGCGTCCCGGACAGCAGATTGTACTGGTACAGGCTGTTCACCAGCGCCTGACCGACCGTGCCGACCCGGAAGATCAGCAGACCCGCGAGCGGGACCGCCAGGAAGGTGCCGGCCGTCAGCAGCGCGCGCCGGGTCGACGGGGACGGGAGCGCCCCGCGCCGGCGCTGCGGTTCGATCGGCATCAGTGGATCCTCGTGGTCCGCGGACGCGGCTCCGTCGAGGCCCCCCGCGCTACTTGTGCGTGGTCCAGAAGTCGTCCAGGAGGGCCTGCACCTTTGCGGCGAACGTGGTCATCTGGGTCTTCACGTCCGCCCCCGCGCTCACGTTGGTGATCGCCTCGCTCAGCAGCGTCGAGTACTGGGTGTAGATTGGGATGCGAATCCGCGGCGCGCCCCACCGTTCGAATTCCTGGAGGTCCAACGACTTCGGGAAGTGCTTGTACGCGTCGACCTTGTTGGCCGCGGTGCGCCGGGCGGGCAGCTGGGGATTGTACTGGAACCAGAATTGCTCCGCCGGTCCACTGGTGATCCACCGCGCGAAGAGGACCGCCTCCTTGGCGTGCCGGGTGCGGGCCGAGACGGTGTACGTGAGAGAGCCATTGTGCACGAACGGCGTCCGGAAGTACGGTGTCGGTGTCACGGACCACTTCACGTTCGGGTACTTCGCAACGAGCTTGCCCTCCGCCCACTCGGCGCCGAGCCACGCCGCCGCCCGGCCCGTGGGCATCGCGTCTGGGATCGGGGAACTCGGCATGATGTTCTGTTTCCACATGTCCTGAAACAGCTGCATCGCCTGGACGACCTCGGGCGCGTCCTGGTACCCGACCACCGTGCGCCCGTCCGGACTGATCCCGGCCCACGCCTTGTACGCGCTCGATGTCTTCGGGGCCCTGGGGTCTCCCGCCGACCGGAGGCACCCCGCAAGGAGGTACTGCCCGGTGATCAGGTCGAGCCCGTAGCGGTCGGGTTTGGTCACCTTCTTCAGCGCCTCGAAGGCCTGGGGCCACGTCCAGGCTGTGGCCAAGCTTTCGGGCGGCTTGATCCCGGCCGCGTCGAAGGCGTCCAATCGATAGTAGAGGAGGGGGGCCGACTGTTCGGATGCCAGCCCGTACAGTTTCCCCCCCCACGTGGCTTCCTGGAGGGACGACGGATAGAAGTCACGAAGGTCATCGGCGGGGACGTACGGATTCAACGGCAGCAGCACATTCTCGGCGGCGAAGCTCGCCACCGCAGGTCCGTCGATGTAGAGCACGTCCGGCGGATCAGACGCGGCCACCTGGGTCTGGACCTGCCTGTACAGCTCCGTGATGGGCATCGCGTTGCGTTGCACCTTGATGGACGGGTACTGCCGCTGGAACTCCGCGATCATGGCCTCGTGCCCCTCGTCCCAGGGGCTGCCGGCCTCATCCAGGAACCGGAGCGTGACCGCTGCGTCGCCCGCGCCGGCCAGCGGCCCGGTCGGGTCGACCCAAGTGGCGGCGGCGCGAACGGTCGGGGGCGTCAGCCCGGAGAAGAGGCTGCCGGACACGTGGAGGCCCACGACTGCGCCGATGGAGTGCTGCAGGAATCGGCGGCGGGACGCCCGGCTCACGCCGCGCGGGCGGGGGGTGACGCAGGGGCCAGTAGGTTCTGTGGGCGTTGACATCTCGGGTTCCTCCGTCGATCGGGACGTGCGCGCGCGTACTGGGTAGTTCGGTGGGCCGCCCGGGCCGTCCTCTCCGCGCCGGGCCCACCGAGGACGAGGGGGTATCATGACGACGCGGATTCTGATGGACTGCGACACCGGGACGGACGACGCCTTGGCCATCTTCTACGCACTGAGCCGTCCCGACCTCGAGGTGGTCGGGGTCACGACGGTCTTCGGAAATACCGACGTCGCACAGACGACACGCAACACGTTGCAGATCCTGGACCTCGCCGGGCGCGCCGATGTGCCGGTCGCCCGCGGCGCCGAGCAGCCCCTGGTCGGCCAGTTCACGCAGGGGGCGGCGTGGATCCACGGCCGCAACGGGCTGGCGGAGGTGGCCCTGCCCGCGCCTGCCCGCCGCCCGGTGGACGCGCCGGCGCACGAGTTTCTGCTCGAGCAGCTGCGTGCGGCGCCTGGGGAGATCACCCTGGTGCCCACCGGCCGCCTGACCAACATCGCGACCCTCCTTCGGAAGGCGCCCGAGTGTGCTCGGCTCGTCCGGCGGTGTGTGCTCATGGGCGGTGCCGTGGCCGTGCCGGGCAACGTGACGTCCGTCGCCGAGGCCAACATTTACGGTGACCCCGAAGCGGCGGCCGTCGTGTTCGATTCCGGCATGCCGATCACCATGGTCGGGCTCGACGTCACCATGCGCGCGATCCTGACCGAGGCGCAGATCGACCGGCTCGCCCGAGCCGGCGGTCGCGCCCTGGAGGTCGTCGGCACCGTCGCGGCCTTTCGGGTGCAGTCCTACAAGCGGCGGGACCCTCGCATCGGCGGGTGTGTGATTCACGACGTGCTGGCCGTGGACGTCGCAGCCGATCCCACGATCGTCCGAACGCAGCGGTGGCGCGTCGACGTCGAGACGAACGGTGCGCACACGCGCGGGATGACGGTCGCCGACCGCCGGCCGCACACGACCGCGCAGCCAAACGCGGATGTGGGGGTCGAGGTCGATGCCGGTCGGTTCCTGGAACGGTTCGAGGAACGCATCATGACGTACCGTGAGACGTAAGCGCGCGTTGGCTCGGACGCGGCGGCATGACCACGCACGGGGCGGACTGAGGCGATGGTGACATCACCCCTGAGGTTCACCCTCGTCCTGGTGGGCACGGCGGCCTACCTCGGCTTGGCCGTCCTCGGCTGGGGCGGGCTTGCGGCCTTTGTTTCCCATCCGGCGCTCATCGCGCTCGCGGCTGTGCTCTTCGCCCTGGCTGTCGTCGCGCTGTTCGCCGGCGGCAATCTGAGCGCAGGGGAGCGCGAGGATCGCGGCAACCGCTGGGTCATCGCCGCCTTTGCCCTGATCGGGCTGCTGGGCGCGTATCTGCCGGCCTACACGGACCGGAGGGCGATCTGGACCATCGACGGCGATGCCGTTCGCTGGCTTGGCGACGTGCTCTTCGCGGCCGGGGGTGCGCTGCGGATCTGGCCCGTCTTTGTGCTCGGCCGCCGGTTCAGCGGGTTGGTCGCCATCCAGCCCGGGCACACGCTGGTGACCAGCGGCGTCTACGGTGTCATCCGACATCCCAGCTATCTGGGGTTGCTGGTCGGCTCGCTGGGGTGGGACCTCGCGTTTCGTTCGGGAGTCGGCGTGTTGCTCGCGGTGGCCCTCATCCCGCCGATCGTCGCACGGATCCGCGCCGAGGAGGCGCTGCTGCGCGCGCAGTTTGGCGATGAATACGAGACGTACCGCGCCCGCACGTCCCGGCTGATCCCCGGGCTCTACTAGCGCAGGGCGGACGCCACGCCAGGAGCCTTCTCCACGGCCGAGTGACGCGCTCCGGCGCAGACCGTCTGTACGTCAGCCGTCAGGGTGCTCGCCCAACACCCGCCCGCGGCACCCGACACGTCACCCGCCGCGCATGAACGACGGATAGTCGGTCATCCCGCCGTCGACGAACACCGTCGTGCCGGTGACGTAGGCGGCGACGTCGGAGACGAGCACCACGGCCATCTGGGCGATCTCTTCCGGCCGGCCGATCCGGCCCATCGGGATCTTGCTGAGCAGATCGGCGCGCGTGGTCGGGTTGGTCCAGACGTCCTGGTTGATGGGCGTCTCGACGGCGCCCGGGGCGATCGCCAGCACCCGGACGCCGTAGGGCGCGGCCTCCTGGGCCAGCGTCTGGGTTAGCATGCTCAGCCCGGCTTTGCTCGAGGTATACGCGCTGTACCCCGTCCAGGCGATGCGCTCGTGGACGGACGTGAGGTTGAGGATGACGCCGGCGCGCCGGGGCACCATGCGCCGGAGGGCCTCCCGGGCGCAGGTGTAGGCGCCGATCAGGTTGATCTCCAAGACGCGGCGCCATTCCTCCAGCGCCGCCTCCCAACCGAGCGCGCGCGGCCCGTCGATCCCCGCGTTGTTCACCAGGATATCGACGCCGCCCCAGGCCCGGTCGAGCGCGGCAAACATCTGCGCGACCTGCGCGGGCTGCGTGACGTCGGCTTCGAACGGAGCCGCGTCGCCGCCGAGTGCCTTCGCGCGCGCGACGACCTGGTCCGCGGCCTCCGGGTGCACCACGTAGTTCACGCCGACGCGCGCCCCGGCGGAGGCGAGCGCCAGCGCGATCGCCTCCCCGATGCCCGAGTTCGCGCCGGTGACGAGCGCCCGCTTGCCGGTGAGCCGGATGTCCATACGCGACCCCCTCGCCTCATGAGACCAGCGCTTGCCCGATCGTGACCGCGAAGTCGGCGCCCTCCCACCGGCCCGCCTCCGGCCAGTAGAACGTGAATTGGATCTCGCGGCCGGCGGGAAGCGCGGCGGTCGGGAGATCGGCGACATGGACGCCCAGGCCGGTGTCCCGCGTCGGGAGGTCCGTCGGCGCGTGCCATCCGTCCGCGCTCCAGTGCACGAGGGCCGGGGCGAGCGTCTCGATTCGGAGCGTCGTCCCCGCGCGTGCCGACTCGCACTTGTGGTTGAAGCGCCAGACGGTGACGCCGGCGCCGGAGGAGGCGGCGCGGCCGCGGTACCGAGCCTCCGGTTGCGGAGGCGCGTCGAAGACGCGGCCGTCCTGCAGCGACCGCCTGAGCTTGATGTACTCGGCGTGCGCCCACACGAGCGGCATCGCCGATCCCGAGGGTCGTCCCAGAAACAGCTCGCGCTCCGGGATGTCGGGCCCGTCCCAGATCTGTTCCGGGAGGAGGCCGCTCTCGTTCGCAAACGCCTCCATCGTCCGCAGCAGCGCTTCCGCGGCGGCGCGATTGCCCGCGGCGAGCTCGTAGTGTGCGCGCTCGCCGGTCAGCAGCGGCCACACGCGACCGACCCCGGTGCCGTCGAACGGGCTGCCGTCCTCGTGCTCCCCGTACCCGTCGTTGTTGTAGCGGTGCCATCCCGGCCCCAGCGGGGTCTCGACCTTGAGCAACGCATCGATCACCCGAACGGTGTCCAGCACCCGGGGGTCGTCGGGCGCCCGCAGGCCGAAGCGGACGAGCGCGAGCGCGTCCGTGCTGACGAGCTCGGCCGCGGGGAGGAGGTTGCTTCCCGGCGGCCGGTTCTTGATCGGGACGAACCCGTCGGTCGGCGAGGCCGCGTCGGCGACCTCGGGCGGCGCGATGCGGACGTAGTACCCCCGAACGCCGACCCGGCGCGCGAGCTCGGTGTCTTGGACGTACGTCCACCGTTCGATGTTCGCGTTCCAGATGTCGGCGGTCTCCCGGAGATACACCGCCGCCCCAGCGTCCGCGTTGAGTTCGGCGATGTCGGCGGCGGCGAGCAGGCCCGCGATCTCGACGGCGAGCGTGAAGGGGGAGTAACCGGCGTCTTCCTCCCACCGGTCCTGCTGGGTCACGGGGCCGTTGCGGGCGATGAAGCCGGCCGCGCGGCGGACCATCGACCAGATCCGCGGATGCTCGCGGGCGTCGAGCGCGCCGACCCGGCGGGCAAGGTCGACCAGCAGGATCGGGAAGGCGGTTTCATCCATCTGCACACCGCCCCAGTACGGGGAGCCGTCCAGCCACATGTTCTGCGGCCAGTGGCCATCCGCTTCTTGGGTGATGAACAGGTAGCGGAGGACGCGCTGGAACCCCTCCACCGCGCCCGCGGCGAGCAGCCCCCCCGCGGACTCGACCAGGTCGCGAGGCCAAATCAGATGATACCCGCCGAGGTCGCCGTCGCCTTTGGAGAACCCCCACGGAATCGAGAGGCTGGCCAGGATGCCTCCTGGGAGCGTCTTCGACGCGTGGGTCCGCAGCACGGCCGTGCTGACCCGGTAGATGTCCTGCGCGCGCGTGTCTCCGGGCCCGGCCGGCTGGCGGTCACGCTCGGGGACGTGCACGGCCGTGACCGTGCGCTGCCAGTGCCGCCACCCCTGGACGTACGCGTCACGGACGCCGTCAAACGGATCCAGCAGGCTCGCGATCGCGCGATGGCCAGCTTCCTCTGGCGTCCACCCGAATCCGAGCGCGAGGATCGACGTGCCGCCCTCGGCGGCGAGGTCGATCTCGCCGATGAGCGCGGTGTTGCCGTTCTCCGCGCGCGCGTACGTGCGGGTCAGGCGTTTGTCCCGCATGAGATCCTGCCAGCCGTCGGACGCGCCCACGTAGCCGGCCGACCGTGCCCGCCAGGGCACCGACGCGTGCACCGCGAGGGAGCGGTCCCCGCGCGCGGCGAACAGCATCGGGACGCCCTTGTACTCGCCCACCCAGGCGGTGTTCCCGGCGCCCTGATTGCCCAGGTGCGGCGCGAGCAGCACGTACAGCCGGTAGTCGTCGAGCGTCCCCCGCAGCGGAATGAAGCGGATGCGCTGCAGGACGACGTCCCGAGCGGGGTCCGCGAGGATCTCCTTTTCGATCCGGTACCGTCCGTCTCGGCAGATGTTCGTGAGCCGGAACGCCGGGACGCCGCTGGCGACGTACTGCACCTGCGGCCGCGTGTGTCGCTTTTCCTCGGAGAAGAACTCGCGGCCGTCCGTGACGATCAAGCCCATGTCGCGGATGCACGCCATGTCTTCCCGCGGCCAGTAGACCTCGTTCAGGATGCCGTGGCTGACCGTGAACCAGACCCGGCTCGCGAACGTCAGCGCGGTGCCGACGCCGGTCTTCGCGCTCGAGGTCCACCGCGCGGGCGAGCCGGGCCACCCCGGCGCCTGCGCGGTCGCGCTGTCCATCGTTGCGACCCCCCGTTCTACGATCGTGCGGTGGTCTACGGTCTCAGCGGCTCGCCGCGGGCGACTGCGCCCGGCGCCTGGAGGCGACCGCGCCGAGGGCGACCGCGGCGGCGATGCAGGCCGCGCCGACCGCCGCGACCGCGGGGTAGTTCCACCGCGCCGCCGTCCACCCGCCGAGGATCGCCCCCACGACGCCCGCGGCCGCCGAGGCCGCGTTGTACACACCGATGCCTTCGCCCTCGCCGGCCGGGCTGCGCTGTGCGGCGAGTGCCGTGCCGCCGACGCTGATGACCGCCCAGGCCACCACGAATGCCGCGAACGCGATCTCCGCCAGGACGCCGCCACCACGCACGCGGACGGCCGCGAGGGCAGCGATGGCGCACAGGCTCGCCACGCGGACCGCGAAGCCCCGACGGACGACCTGCTCGGCCCCGATCCGGGACTCCAGCGGCCGGCCGGCGCAAACAGAAACAGCGAGACCCCGACGGCGGCGGCGTACGCCAGCGACGACCGGCCAGGATCAACGCCGAACGCGTCGGCCATCATCACCGGGTAGACCGTGAAGCACGCGGCGGCGCCGGCGAACGCCAGCATCCACGCCGCCAGGAACACCCCAAACGGAGACGCGAGCACGCGTCCAAGCGGCTGCAGTGGATGCTCCGGGAGGAGACGGTGGGCCACGCTCCCCGGCCCATGTTCGACGTGTGCCGCGCTGTGGGCCGGCGCGCGCGGCCCGGCCGCAGGGCGGGGTGGCGTCCGCACCGTCAGCCACGCGGGGACCGCCGCGGCGGCGGTCAGGGCCCCGTCGACCAGGAGGCCGACCCGTACGTCGACGAGGCTCATCACCCCCGCGAGTGCCAGCCCGACAACCTGCCCCGCGCAGTAGAGCAACTGCACCGCCCCGATCCGGCGCGGCCACTCGGCCGTCGGGTGGGCCTCCACCACGAGCAGATACGCGACCGTGGACGCCGCCGCCGATCCGCACCCCGCGACGAACGCCAGCGCTAGCCGGCCGCCCAGGCTCGGGACCAGGGCGAACGCGGCGACGGCGCCTCCGGTGATCGCCGCGCCGGCGGTCAACAGGGCGCGGTGCGCGCGGCGCCGGTCGGCAAGCACGCCGCAGAGCGGCGCCGCGACGCTCCCGAGGTTGAACGCCGCCATCGCGAAGCCCACCTCGCTCGCGGTGCCATGCTGGATGACGGCGAGGGGCACCAGGATGGGGACGCCGCCGACTGCGGTCACGCCGACCAGCGCGTACGGCGCGTACCACGGTTCCCACAAGGCCCGCCACGGGCGGCCGTCGCCGGCGAGTGCCGCCGCCGGCCCGTCGGTCATGAGGCCGGGTCGGCGTCCGCCGCTGTCTCCAGGCTGGTGGGCAGCACCCACCGCCGACCATCCTGGGCGAGGAGCCGGTCCGCGGCCTCGGGGCCCCAGCTGCCTGCGGCGTAGTTTGGGAACTCCGCCGGCGGGACCGCCGCCCACGCCTCCAAGATGGGGGTGACGACCGCCCACGCGGTCTCCACTTGGTTGTCGCGCATAAACTGCGTGGCGTCTCCCCGCATCACGTCGAGCAACAGCGTCTCGTACGCTTCGGGTGACGGCACGTGGAACGCCTGCTGGTAGGCAAACACCATGTCCACCGGGTCGAGGTGCATCACGGGACCGGGGTACTTGGCTTGGAACCGGAGCACGAGCCCCTCGGCGGGCTGGACGCGGACCGCGAGCCGGTTCGGCTGCCAATGGTCGATCGCCGTCCGTGGAAACGGGAGGTGGGGAGCCGGGTGGAACTGGATCGTGAGCTCCGATGCCTTCCCCGGCAGCCGTTTGCCGGTCCGGACGTAGAACGGGACGCCCTGCCACCGCCAGTTGTCCACGAAGAACTTCACGGCCGCGAACGTCTCCGTGTTGGACCCCGGGGGGACGCCTTCTTCCTCTCGGTACCCCGGCACGCGCTCGCCGTGGATCGTGCCCGGCCCGTACTGGCCTCGTACCGCGACGTCCGCGACGCCGGCCGGGTCGATCGGGCGAATCGCACGGAGCACGTCGACCTTCTTGTTGCGGATCTCGTCCGCGTCGAACGACACGGGCGGCTCCATCGCCAGCAGACACAGGAGCTGGAGCAGATGGTTCTGCACCATGTCGCGGAGCGCCCCGGAGTTGTCGTAGTAGCCGCCTCGGTGCTCGACCCCGACGTCCTCGGCCACCGTAATCTGGACGTGGTCGATGTACCGGCGGTTCCAGACCGGCTCGAACAGCGCGTTCGCGAAGCGGAACGCGAGGATGTTCTGGACCGTTTCCTTGCCGAGGTAGTGGTCGATCCGAAAGATCTGGCGCTCGTCGAACGACCGCGCCAGCGTCTTGGTCAGCTCGCGCGCCGACGCGAGGTCCCGGCCGTAGGGTTTCTCGACGACGATCCGCGCCGGTACCTCGCCGCGGGACAGCCCCGCGGCGCCGAGCTGGTCGGCGATCGCCGCGACCGCCGTGGGCGGCGTGGCGAGGTAGAACACGCGGGTCGTGCCCGCGCCCCACCCCTGTTCCGTGGTCTGGAGCCGGCTCGCCAGCGCGGCGCCCGCGCGCGGGTCCTCGAAGTTGAGCGAGAGGGCCGTGATCCGCTTGGCGAACTCGCTCCACGTCGCGTCGTCGGCCCGCCCGCGGCGCGAGTTCTGGTCCACGCCGTCCCGCAGGCGCTGGCGGTAGGCCTCGTCCGTGGGCGACTTCCGGCCGGAGCCGATGATCGCAAACCGGTCCGGCAGCCACCCGTCGAGAAACAGGTTGTACAGCGCCGGGACCACCTTGCGCCACGCCAAGTCACCGCTGCCGCCGAAGAGCACGATCGTCACCGGGTCCGTTCGCTTCTCCGCGTGGGTGCGTCCGTGGTCAGCCATGCTGCCACTCCGTATGGAAGACGCCCCGTTCGTCGACCCGCTCGTAGGTGTGGGCGCCGAAGTAGTCGCGCTGCGCCTGGATCAGGTTCGCGGGAAGCCAGCCGCTGCGGTAGCCGTCCAGGTAGGCCAGCGAGGCGGCGAACGCGGGGATGGGGATCCCGGCCGCCGCGCCGCGTTGGACGACTGCGCGCAGGCCGTCCGTGTGGCTGGCCACCGCCGCCCCGAGCGCGGTGTCCAGCAGCAGGTTGGGGAGGTCGGGCCGGGCGCGGTAGGCGGCGTGGATCGGCTCGAGCACCCCCGACCGGATGATGCATCCGCCGCGCCAGATCCGCGCCACGACGTCCAGCGGGACGCCGTAGCCGTAGGCCGCGGACGCCCGCCCGAGCGTCGCGA
>Ga0209415_10013270_pt1 | contig 13603 bp, 16 predicted proteins | sample PeaSoiSIISIP2007_FD_187696 | JGI IMG/M metagenome (GOLD analysis project Ga0209415, IMG submission 187696) | Peat soil microbial communities from Weissenstadt, Germany - SII-SIP-2007 (SPAdes) (version 2) | ecosystem: Environmental > Terrestrial > Soil > Wetlands > Peat | place: Germany... | reverse complement strand
CAGCGAGATCGTTGGCAGGCGCGTCGCCGCGCCGAGCAACAGCAGGGCGGCGAGCGGCCACCACGACGGCAGCCGCCGGCCGACGACGGCAGTGCTCGAACTGCTCACGCGCGACCGGGCGCTCCCGGCGAGGGGCCGGCCGGGCGCCGGCGAGGCCGCCAACGACCGCGAGGCCCGGCGCGGACCGCTCATTGGCCTGACTCTAGCGGCGGCGCGACGAGCGCGCCGGTGCTCAACCCCCGGTCGCCACCACCGCGGCGAGCGTCGTGGCGGATGCGACACCCCTGGCGCCGGGACTCCCTTGCCTGCAGAGTCCCGGCGGGGTGCCTGTGTCGCCGGCCTGCCTCCCAGCGTCAGCGGCGAGCAGCCGTCTCGCGGCTGCAGCGCGCCGACCTTGCCAGCGGGGTGATGCAGTGCTGCGGACGTACCAGCACCGCTCCCGGTCGCCGCGGCGCCGACTGGCGGCGCAACTGCGCACGGTGCGGGTGGGACGCGCGCGCGGCGACGAGCTCGTGGGCGTCATCGAGCGACGGCTCGAGGAGCAGAGCGGCACGGGCCAGGTCGCGAGCGCGGTGCACGGCGCGCAGTGCGGTCGTCGGGTGTGAGGCGCGCCAGAACATGTGTTCGTATGGTGGGAGGCGCTCCGGATGGACCGCGCCGGCACCTGTTCCGAAGGCCTCCCTCGACCGCGAGATTGGCGCTGCAGCGCGAAGTTGGCGCCGCCGGAGTGCAAGCGGAATTGCAGAACATATGTTCGTGTCGGGGGCCCTCTCGCGTCCGGGCGACGTCCACAGGAGCCCTCGACCGGCTTCGGTGTAGGCTTGCCCGCTGGCACCAGCGATGGAGAAGTTCGTCATTCAAGGCGGGGCGCCGCTGAGCGGGACGGTCGTGCCCGCGGGCAACAAGAACGGCGCGCTGGCGATCCTGGCGGCTTCGGTGCTGACCGACGCCGAGCTAACGCTCAGCAACGTGCCGCGCATCCGCGACGTCGACGCGATGCTGCAGATCCTCGAGGGACTCGGCGTCGAGGTTCGCCGGCACGGCGAGAACGAACTCACGCTGTGTGGCGCCGAGGTCGACGCCAGCTCGGTGGATCCGGCCCTCGCGGAGCAGATCCGCGCGTCGTTCCTGCTCGCCGGGCCGCTGCTCGCCCGTTTCGGACGCGCCGAGATGCCGCCTCCGGGAGGCGACTTCATCGGCCGGCGGCGCCTGGATCCGCACATCGACGCCTTCGAGGCGCTGGGCGCCGTCTGCGACCACGACCGCGCCTTCATCCTGCATGCCGAGCACGGCCTGCGCGCGGCCGACGTGTTCATGGACGAGCCTTCGGTGATGGCGACCGAGAACGTGCTGATGGCGGCCGCGCTGACGCCCGGCACGACGGTCGTGCACAACGCCGCGTGCGAGCCGCACGTGCAGGACCTCGCGCGCCTGCTCGTCAAGATGGGCGCCCGCATCCAGGGCATCGGCTCGAACCTGCTGACCGTCGACGGCGCCGATCGCCTCGGCGGCGCGACGCACCAGATCGCGCCCGACCACATCGAGATCGGCAGCTTCATGGCGCTCGCGGGCGTCACCGGCGGCGAGATGCGGATCACCGACACGATTCCCGACGACCTGCGGATGATCTGCCTGGTGTTCGACCAGCTCGGCCTGCACAGCGAGTTCGACGGCAGCGACATCCTGATCCCGGGCGGGCAGCGTCTCGTCGTGAAGGCCGATTTCGGCGGCTACAAGCGCAAGGTCATGGACGGACCGTGGCCCGCGTTCCCAGCCGATCTGACGAGCGTCGCGGTCGCGTTGGCGACCCAGGCCGAGGGTTCCGTGCTGATCCACGAGTGGATGTTCGAGAGCCGCCTCATATTCACCGACAAGCTCGCGACGATGGGCGCCGACATCGTGCTTTGCGATCCGCACCGCGCGATCGTCACCGGCCCGCGCCGGCTGCATGGCGAGCGGCTCGAGTCGCCGGACATCAGGGCCGGCATGGCGATGCTGATCGCGGCGCTGTGCGCCGACGGGCGCAGCGAGATCGGCAACGTCTCGCAGATCGACCGCGGATACGAGCGCATCGACGAGCGCCTGCGCGCCCTCGGTGCGCAGATCGAGCGCGAGTCGACCACCGTGGCCTCCTAGCGCAAGCACGCGCGCCGGCCGCCCCGGCGCAACCGATCGGGGCGGCGCGTCCGCTACCGTCCCCGGGCGATGATCCTCCCGATTCCCAGCGGCACCCGCGATGTCCTGCCCGACGAGATGGGCGAGCTGCGCACGCTCACCGAGCGCCTGCGGTCCGTCTTCAGCGAGGCCGGCTACGGCGAGGTCTACACGCCCGCGCTGGAGTACGAGGCGGTGCTCACGCGCGGAGCGCTCGGTGGCGCACGGCCGGCCTACCGCGTGTTCGACGAGAACGGCGAGGTGCTCGTGCTGCGATCGGACATGACGGTCCCGATCGCGCGCCTGGTCGGCGCCCGCTTCCAGGCGAGCGATCCGCCGCTGCGATTCGCCTACTTCGCCCACTGCTACCGCGGTGTGCGCCCGCAGCGCGGCCACCCGCGCGAGTTCCTGCAGGCTGGGATCGAGCTGGTCGGGGCCGCCGCGCCCGACGGCACCGCCGAGGCCGTGACGGTGCTCTGCCGGGCGCTCGACCGCGCCGGCCTGATGCGCTACCGCGTCGGGATCGGCGACGCGGCGCTGTATCCGGCGTTGATGGAGGCGCTCCAGGTGCCGGCGGACGTGCGGCCGGCGCTTCTGGCGGATCTTGGCGACGGCGACTTTGTGGGATTGGAAAATGCGCTCGCTGAGCTCGCGATCGACGAGCGGTCGCTCGAGCTGCTCCTGCGCGTGCCACAGCTGCGCGGCGGTCCCGACGTTCTGCACGGACCGCCGGGCCCGGTCGCCGACGCGGTCGCCGGTCTGCGCCTGATCCACGAGCTGCTCGCGCCCGATGTCGCCAAACGCGTGATCTTCGACCTCGGCCTCTCCCGCGCGCCCGGCTACTACACCGGGGCGGTGTTCGAGGTCTACGACCCGGCGGTCGGCATGCCGATCGGCGGCGGCGGACGCTACGACCACCTGCTCGGTCAGTTCGGGCGCGAGCTGCCCGCGGTCGGCTTCGCGCTCGAGGTCGAGAAGCTCCACCAGGCGCTGGCGGCCGAGGAGCGGCTCGGGGAGCCGGCGAGATGAGCCGGACCGGCTTGACGATCGCGGTGCCGCGGGGTGCGCTGTTCGCCGAGACGCTCGACTGGCTCGAACGCCTCGGCGTCGCCACGGGCGAGGTTCGCACGAACGAGCGCAAGCTGCTGTTCGAGGACGTCGGACTGATCACGATGCGCCCTTCCGACGTGCCGACCTATGTGGCAGCCGGGGCGGCGGACATCGGCGTGACCGGCAAGGACGTGCTGATGGAGCAGGGCGTGCTCGCCCGCAACGCCTCCGGCCGGGACGTCTACGAGCTCCGCGACCTCGGCTTCGGCCGCTGCACGATGGTCGTTGCCTCGGTGGCCGGTCCCGACCGCGCCGCGGAGGCCCTGCGGCGGCTCGGTGTGATTCGCGTCGCCACCAAGTACCCGCGGGTCGCCGCGGCGCACTTCGAACGCACCGGTCGCCAAGTCGAGATCATCGAGGTCAAGGGCTCGGTCGAGCTGGCGCCGCTGACAGGTCTGGTCGAGGCCATCGTCGACCTCACGGCAACGGGTACGACGCTGCGCGAGAACAACCTCGTGATCCGCGAGACGCTGGCGGTCTGCACCGCGCGCCTGATCGCCAACCCGGTCGCCCACAAGCTGAAGGCGCCGGCGATCGACGACCTGCTGGAGCGCTCCCGTGCGGCTTGAGCGCCGCGGGCTCGGCGCGCCGGAGGCGATGGTCGATGAGATCCGCGCGCTCGTGCCGCAGTCGCCGTCCGTCGCCGCCGCGGTCGCCGAGATAATCGAGGCAGTCGTGGCCGAGGGCGACGCCGCGCTCAGCCGTTACACGGCTCGCTTCGACGTCGACCCGCCGCCGCCGGCACGCGTCGCGGCGGAGGAGCTCGCACACGCGCTGGCGGTGCTCGACCCTGCCGTGCGTGCCGGCCTGGAGGTGGCGATCGCCAACGTGGCCGAGGTCGCCTGGGCCGCCGCCGACGAGGATCGCGAGGTGACGCTCGCGCAGGGCCAGACCGTGCTGCTGCGCGAGGTGCCGGTTGCGCGCGCCGCGGTATACGTTCCCGGCGGCCGTGCGCCCTACCCGAGCACCGTGGTGATGGGCGCCGTCACGGCCCGCGCCGCAGGTGTGGCGGACGTCGTGATCGCCACGCCGCCGCCGATCGACCTGGTGACGCTCGCCGCCTGCGAGCTCGTCGGCGTCAGCGAGGTGCACCGTATCGGCGGCGCTCAGGCGATCGCAGCGCTCGCCCACGGCACCGAATCGATCGCACCGGTGGACGTGATCGTCGGCCCCGGCAACCTCTACGTGCAGGAGGCCAAGCGCCAGCTCTCCGGTCGCGTCGGCATCGACGGCTTCGCCGGGCCGAGCGACCTGGTCGTGCTGTTCGACGCAGCCGATGCCGGCTCGATCCGCCTGGTGGCCCACGACATGCTGGCGCAGGCCGAGCACGGGGAGGCGAGCATCGTCATCGCCGTCGCGCCGGACGCCGCGCTGCTGGACGCGCTCGAGCGCGACCTGCGCGCGCTCTGGCAGGGCGAGAGTGCGCCGTTCGTGCTGCTCCACGCCGGCTCGCTCGAGCACGGGCTCGATTTCGCCAATTGCTTCGCGCCAGAGCACCTCGAGCTGATCGGAGCGGACGCCGAGGCGCTCGCGCCACGCGTGCGCGCCGCCGGCTGCGTGTTCGTCGGCTGGCCGGGAGCGACCGCGTTCGGCGACTACGTCGCCGGCTCCAACCACATCCTGCCCACCGGTGGCTCTGCCCGCTTCGCCTCGGGGCTCGGGCCGCGCCATTTCCGCCGTCAGATGGCGGAGCTGCGGATCGCGCACACGGCGCTCGACGCGCTCGTGCGTGCGGGCGTGCCGGTCGCGCGCGCCGAAGGCTTCCGAGCCCACGCGGAGTCGATGCGCGCCCGCGTCCCGGACTTCGTGGAGAATCCATCCTGATGAGCCGTGAAGCGCAGATAACCAGAGCCACGCGCGAGACCAGCGTTGCCCTGCGCCTGGCGCTGGACGGGACCGGAGCGGGCGCGCGCGAGACGGGTGTCGGCTTTCTCGACCACATGCTCGACCTGCTCGCCCGGCACGCGCGGCTCGACCTCGAGGTCGAGGTCACCGGCGACCTCGAGACCGGCGGCCACCACACGGTGGAGGACACCGGCATCGTGCTCGGCCAGGCGCTCGACCAGGCGCTCGGCGACCGCGCGGGCATCTTCCGTTACGGGGACGCGATCGTGCCGATGGACGAGGCGCGCGCGCTCTGCGCGATCGACGTCTCGGGCCGTCCGTATCTGCGCCTGGTCGCGCAGCTGCCGTCCGGCTCGACCGGCGGCTTCGACCACGAGCTGCTCGAGGAGTTCTTCCGCGCCGTCGTCAACAACGCGAAGCTCACCGTGCACCTCGAGATTCAGGCTGCCGGCAACGCCCACCACATGATCGAAGCCGCCTTCAAGGCGTTCGCTCGGGCGCTCCGCGGCGCGGTCGCGATCGACCCGACCGAGCCGGGCGTTCCGAGCACGAAGGGCGTGCTCTGATGGACCTTCCCGCAGCGTTCCTCTGGTCACGGCCGCGTCTGGCCGCCGCCGCGTGTCGTCCTGCGGCGCGGCAATGGCCCCGCCCACCAACGGCTTCGCCCTCGGTGCCGCCGCTCCACCCGTGATCGGACTCGTCGACTATGGGATGGGCAACCGAAGGTCGGTGGAGAAGGCGCTCGAACACGTTGGCGCGAGCGTGCTCGTCAGCTCCGATCCGGCGGCGCTGGCGCGCGCCGACGCGCTCGTCATTCCCGGCGTGGGCGCCTTCCCCAAGGCGATGGAGCGCCTGCGCGCGCTGGAGCTCGACGGCTTCCTGATCGAGCGAGCAGCGGCGCGGACGCCGCTGCTGGGAATCTGCCTGGGCATGCACCTGTTCTTCGAGCGCTCCGGCGAGCTGGGCGGATCGGAGGGGCTCGCCGTCGTGCCGGGCGAGGTGCGCCTGCTCGCCACGGGCCAGCTGAAGGCGCCGCAGATCGGCTGGAACGAGGTTCGCTGGGAGCGTCGGGCCGCCGTCCTCGACGGGCTCGGCGACGCCACTGCCTTCTACCACGTGCACAGCTTCGTCGCGGTGCCGGCCGACTCCGCCGACGTGCTGGGGAGCGCCGAATACGGCGAGCGCTTCGCGTCCGTCGTCGTGCACCAGTCGTTCCTCGGCGTGCAGTTCCACCCCGAGAAGTCATCACACGACGGCCTGCGGCTGCTCGCCAACTGGGTCGCCGCGAGCGACGGTGGGGCGTGATCCTCTACCCGGCGATCGACATTCTCGACGCGCACGCGGTGCGCCTGCTCCAGGGCGACTTCGAGCGGCGCACCGAGTATGCGGCGGACCCGCTCGACGCGGCGCGTGGGTGGGCCGCGGCGGGCGCCCGGCGCCTGCACGTGGTTGACCTCGACGGTGCCCGCAGCGGCGCGTCGGTCAACCTCGCGCACGTCGAGCGAATCGCGGCGCAGACCGGACTGCCGGTGCAGCTGGGCGGCGGGCTTCGGTCGCTCGCGGCGATCTCCTCCGCGTTCGCTGCCGGCGTCGCGCGGGTCGTGCTCGGGACGGCGGCCTTCGCCGACGACGAGCTGTTGGCCGATGCGCTCGCCGCGCACGGCGAGCGGGTCGTCGTGTCCGTCGACGTGCGCGGTGGCATGGTCTCGACGGCGGGCTGGACGCAGACCGGGTCACTGGACGCGGTCACGGCCGTGGCGGGGTTGGTCGAGCGCGGGGTGCGCAGCTTCGTCTACACCGACGTCGATCGCGACGGGATGCTCGGGGGGCCGGACCTCGACGGCGTTGCCGCCGTCGCCGACGCCGTCGAGGGCGAGCTGCTCTACTCCGGGGGCGTCGGCTCGCTGAGCGACCTCGAGGCGCTCGTGGCGCTCCGCCATCCGCGCCTGGCGGGCGTGATCGCCGGCAAGGCGTTGTACGAGCGGCGTTTCAGCGTGGCGGAGGCGGAGGCCGTGCTGTGCAGCTGAGGCGCGTCATCCCCTGCCTCGACGTGGACGCCGGACGCGTCGTCAAGGGCACGCGCTTCGTCGACATCCGCGACGCCGGCGATCCCGTCGAGCTCGCGGCGTTCTACGACCGCGCCGGCGCCGACGAGCTGGTGTTCCTCGACATCACCGCCACGCACGAGAAGCGGGCCACGATCGTCGAGCTGGCCCGGCGCACCGCCAACGACGTCTTCGTGCCGTTCACGATCGGCGGCGGGATCCGCTCGGTGCAGGACGCCCAGGCGGTGCTGGACGCCGGCGCCGACAAGGTCGCCGTCAACAGCGCCGCCGTCGCGCGCCCCGAGCTGCTCGACGAAATGGCGGCGCAGTTCGGCGCCCAGTGCGTTGTGCTGGCGATCGACGCCAAGACACGGGGGAACGGGAGCTGGGGCGTGCACGTCAGCGGTGGGCGCGTCGAGACCGCGCACGACGCGGTCAGCTGGGCACGCGAAGGCGTCGAGCGCGGAGCGGGGGAGATCCTGTTGACAAGCATGGACCGCGACGGCACCACCGAGGGTTACGACCTGGCGCTCACGCGGGCGGTTGCAAACGCGGTGGGCGTGCCCGTGATCGCCTCCGGCGGTGCCGGCGAGCTCGATCACCTGGTCATGGCGCTCCAGGCCGGAGCCGATGCCGTGCTCTGCGCGTCGATCTTTCACTACGACCGGTTCACCGTGGCCCAGGCCAAGGACCGTCTCGCCGCGGCCGGGATCCCCGTGCGGCGCTGATGGGAGCGGGCGTGGTGCAACCCAGCGCCGTGCTGGCCGCGCTCGCCCGCTACCCGCCGCTCGAGCGCGGCGCGGGACGCCTGGCGGTCGTCGGAGGGTTCGTGCGCGACGTCGCGCTGGGACGCGATCCGCGCGAACTGGACCTCGTCGTCGAGGGCGACGCCGGCGAGCTCGCCCGGTCGCTGGGGGGAGAGGTGGTCGTCCACGAGCCGTTCGGCACGGCGAGCGTGAGCGGCGAGGGCTGGCGGGTCGATGTGGCGATGGCGCGCCGCGAGCACTACTCGGCTCCGGGGGCGCTGCCGACGGTCGAGCCGGCGAGCATCGAGGAAGATCTCGCCCGCCGCGACTTCACCGTCAACACGCTCGCGGTGACACTCGACGACGGCGTGTTGCTCTGCGTCGACGGCGCCGAGCAGGACCTGTCGAGCGGCACGCTGCGCGTCCTGCACGAGCAGAGTTTCGTCGACGACCCGACGCGCCTGGTCCGCCTCGCGCGCTACGCGGAGCGCCTCGGCTTCGTCCCCGACGCCCAGACGGTCCTGTTGGCGAGGGAGGCGAGCTTTGCGACGCTCAGCGGGGCCAGGCTCGGCGCCGAGTTGCGTCTCGCGCTTGCCGAGCCCGACCCGGTCGCCGTACTCGCGCGCCTGGCGGAGCAGCTGCCGCTCACGATCGATCGCCCGCTCGCGCAGGCCGCGCTCGACCTTTCGCCGCCCGACGGCGACCGCTCGATGCTCCTGCTCGGAGCGCTGGCGCGCGAGGAGGCCTGGCTGCACCGTCTCGAGCTGACCTCGCGGGAGCTGGCGGTCGCGCTGGCGTGCCATCGCGCCAGCGTCCCGACGGACACTACGCCGAGCGCTCTGTGGCGAGCCTGGCACGGCGTCCCGATCGAGGCCGTGGCGGTGGCGGGTGCGCGCGGCGGCGCCGACGCGGCGCGGCGGTGGATCGGGGAGCTTCGCCTGGTCACGCTCGCGATCGGCGGGGACGATCTGATCGCCGCCGGCGTGCCGGAGGGCCCGCAGATCGGCCGCCGGCTCGAGCGGACCCTCGCCGCACGGCTCGACGGCCAGCTCGCGGGCGGGCGCGAGGTGGAGCTGGCTTACGCCCTGGAGAGGGGGAGCTGACGCTCCGCTTCGAGTTCCCTGCCTGGACAGCCGTGTTCAGCGAACGAAGCGACGGTGACCTGCGGGTCAGCTCGCGCGGCGCCGGCGAGCCGTTGACAGTGGTCCAGAAACGCGTCGTGGCGCTGCTGGGAGTGGACGGTGTGGCGGTGCCACGGCAAGTCCACGGTGCGCAGGTGGCGGTGCTCGGCGAGCGGCCGGAGGGCTATCTCGTGGCGGTCGCGCAGGCCGACGGGCTCGTCACGTCCATTCGGGGCGCCGCGGCCGGCGTGCACGTGGCGGATTGCCTGCCGATCGCGATCGGCGGAGACGGCGGCGTCGCGATGCTGCACGCCGGATGGCGGGGCCTGGCCGACGGCATCGTCGACCATGGCGTGGCGGCGCTGCGGGCGCTCGGGGTGGAGGGGGCGCTCGAGGCTCTGGTCGGTCCCGGCGCCGGGGGCTGCTGCTACGAGACCGGCGATGAGCTCCACGAGCGCTTCGCCGCCTACGGGGCGAGCGCCGGGCGGATGCTCGACCTGAAGGTGGTGGCGACCGGCGCGCTACACGAGGCCGGCGTCGCCCGCGTGCACGACATCGGCCTGTGCACGATCTGCGCCCCGGGCGAGCGCTTCTTCTCGCACCGGCGGGAGGGAGCGGCCACCGGGCGCCAGGGCGGGTTCGCTTGGCTGCGTTGAGCGGCGAGGTGGTGCGCGCGAACCTGGCCGCCGTGCAGGCGCGGATCGCGAGCGCCGCCGCGCGCGCCGGGCGGGCGGCCGACGAGGTCGAGCTGCTCGTGGCCGTCAAGTACGTCGGCGTCGAGGACATCGAGACACTCGCGGACGCCGGCGTGACGCTCGTGGGGGAGAACCGCGCGCAGGATCTGCTCGAGAAGGCGCGGCGCGCGCCGGGCCGGCTGCGATGGCATTTCATCGGCGCGGTCCAGTCGCGCAAGGTCCGCCAGATCGTCGGCCACGTCGAGCTGATCCACTCGGTGGCGAGCGACTCGGTGCTCCTCGAGCTGGGGCGCCATGCGCCGGCCGGCTTCGAGATCCTCGTCGAGGTCAACGTCAGCGGCGAGAGCGCGAAGGCCGGCATCGCGCCCGGCGAGCTGGACGCGTTCATCGCACGCTCGCCCGTGCGGGTCGTCGGGCTGATGACGATGCCGCCGCAGACCGCCGATCCGCAGCAGAGCCGCCGCCATTTCGCCGCGCTGGCCGGCCTCGCCCGCGAACGCGGCCTGGCGACGCTCTCGATGGGGACCAGCCAGGATTTTGAGGTCGCGGTCGAGGAGGGGGCGACAATCGTGCGGATCGGCACAATTCTCTTCGGTGCGCCCGCTGCGGACGGCGCCGGCGGGACCGTCCGGTAAAGTGGTCGTTGCAGGGAATCAAGGCCGATCAGCGAAAGATCCAGCCATGCCGCTCCGAGACTCCTGGCATCGCACGCTCGTCTACTTCGGTCTGGCCGAGGAGGCCGACGAGTACGACGATTACGAGACCGAGGCGGTGCGCGAACAGCCCGAGGCCGCGCTGGCCGACCGCTACCGCGAGCGCCCGAACGTGCGCCGTCTGGCCGGCCGGCGCCGCCGCGACGAGTTCGACGACATCTTTGCCGATGACGACGCGCCGGCGCCCGCGCGTCCGGCGGCGATGCTGCGCTCGGTGCCCGGTGGGCGGGCCGGCACGAGTCGCGGGTCCGCGGGGGACTTCGGCGTCCACCTGGTGATTCCCAAATCGTTCAACGACGCGCAGCAGGTCGCCGACAAGTTCCGCGACGGGATCCCCGTGATCCTGAACCTCCAGGGCATCGATACGCCGCTCGTGATGCGCCTGATCGACTTCGCGAGCGGTCTCACCTACGCGCTCGACGGGGGCATGCAGCGCATCGCCGACAAGGTCTTCATGCTCACCCCGCGCAACGTCGAGCTGTCCGCCGAGGAGCGGGCACGCCTGATCGAGAAGGGCTTTTTCAACCAGGCTTGACGCGGCGTTTCGCGATCGCGAGGCGCAGGGTCGAGGAACGGGGTTGGGCGTTGGACCGTCACACGGCTGTCGGGTTCACGGAGCGAGCGTCTCGCGGCGGGCGCTCGCAATCGAATCCAGCGGCCCCGCCGGACCGCTGCGGCTGCCGGTAGCCTTGCTCCGATGGTGATCGGATTCGCCGGATCGGGGAACATGGCTCGGGCGCTGGCGCTCGGCTTCGGCGAGCCTGCGCTGTTCACCGACCACGGGTCGGGGCGGGCGGCGGCGCTCGCCGCGCTGCTCGGCGGTGAGGCGCTGCAATCCAACCGCGAGCTGGGCGAACGCGCGCAGCTGCTGGTGCTCGCGCACAAGCCGGCGCAGCTCGAGGCGGTCGCCGGCGAGATCGGCGCCACGCAGGCGGTCGTGCTCTCGCTGCTCGGGCGCGTGACGCTCGCGCAGATTGAGGCGGCTTACCCCCGGGCGCAGATCGTGCGCGCGATGCCGAACACGGCATCGGCGATCCGGGCGGGCGTGACCTGCGTGTGCGGAGCGGAGGTGGCCGAGGTCACGGAGCTCCTCGAGCGCGTCGGCGCGGTGGTTCGCCTGGAGGAGCGGCTGATGGATGCTGCGACGGCGGTCAGCGGCGTCGCGCCGGCCTACGTGGCGCTGCTAGCCGAGGCGTGGATCGACGCCGCGGTCGGCCAGGGAATCCCGGCGGCCCAGGCGGCGGCGCTGGTCGGCAGCTCGCTCGCGGGCGCCGCGGCGCTGCTGCAGTCACGCGACATGGACACGCTGGGCGTCCGCCGGGAGGTGACATCGCCGGGCGGGATGACCGCGCGCGGGCTGCGTGCGCTCGAGCAGGCCGGACTGCGTGCCGCGTTCGCCGACGCCGCGGCGGCCGTGAGCGGGCCGACCACCACGTGATCCTCGCGCTGAGCAACGTCCGCGGCACGATCGCGGACTTCATCGTCGCGCTGACCTGGGTCTACACGCTCGTCATCTTCGCCTACATCCTCACCAGCCTCGCGTTCACCGCCGGGCTGCGGATCCCGTACTCGCGCACGAGCGACGCGGTGCTCGGTTTCCTGCGCGACGTGTGCGAGCCCTACCTGCGGATCTTCCGGCGATTGCTGCCGTCGTTCGGAGGTCTCGACCTCAGTCCGATCGTCGGCATCATCCTGCTGCAGGTCGCCGGCACGCTGATCGCGAACGCGATCCGCTGATGAGCACAGGCGGGGCGGCGTCGAGGCGAGCGGCCGCCGTCACGGCCGTCGTGCTGATCGCCGATCAGCTCACCAAGGAGCTGGTGCGCAGCTCGCTCGCGCTCGGCGCGCAGCGGCACGTGCTGCCGGGCGTGACGCTGGTGCACGACCAGAACAGTGGGATCGCCTTCAGCCTCCTCACCGGCAGCGAGGCCGGCGTGATCGTCGCGTCGGTGGCCGTGATGGCCGCGGTGCTCGCCTACTCCGTGCGCCACAGCGGGCGCCGCTGGATGTGGCTCGCGTGTGGCCTGATCGTGGGCGGCGCGCTCGGCAACCTGGTCGACCGGCTGGCGGTCGGTCAGGTCACGGACTTCATCAAGCTGCCGGACTGGCCCGCCTTCAACCTCGCCGACAGCTCGATCACGCTAGGTGTGCTGGCGCTCCTATGGATGGTGGGTCGCGATGGAGCGACTGCGCGTTCCGCCTGAGGCCGCCGGCGAGCGCCTCGACCAGTTCCTCGCGCTGCACGTCGGCTCGCGGGCGCAGGCGCAGCGGCGAATCGAAGCGGGCGCCGTGACGCTCGACGGCGCCCCGGCGCGCAAGAACGACCGGCTGCGGGGTGGCGAGACGGTCGCGATCGAGCCGCCCGGCGAGGTGACCGCGCCGGCGCCGGGGGAGCCCGCGGAGCTGACGATCGCCTACCAGGACGAGCAGCTGCTGATCGTCGACAAGCCGGCTGGGGTGGTCGTGCACCCCGCCGGACCGCATCGCGACGGAACGCTGTCGCAGGCACTCGCGCTTCGGGGCGCCGCCGGCGGGGAGGCATGGCGTCCCGGCATCGTTCACCGCCTGGACCGGGACACCTCCGGGCTGCTGGTGGTTGCCAAGAGCGAGGAGGCCCACCGGCGCCTGAAGGCGGCACTCGCGGCGCGCCAGATCGTGCGCGAGTACCTTGCGCTCGTGGAGGGCGCTCCGCCGGCGCGCAGCGGAACGATCGACGCGCCGCTCGGGCGCGACCGCCGCGCCCGCACGCGAATGTCGATCGACACGGACAAACCCAGGTCCGCGCGGACACACTTCGTGCTGGAGGAGACGCTGCCCGGCGCCGCGCTGCTGCGCGTGCGATTGGAGACCGGTCGCACGCACCAGATCCGCGCCCACTTCGAGGCGATCGGGCACCCGGTCTGCGGCGACCCGCAGTACGGGACCGCAGGGCTTCACGGGCTGCGACGCCAGTTCCTACACGCCGCGCGCCTCGAGCTCGCGCAGCCGTTCAGCGGGGAGCTGCTGGTTGTCGATTCGGCGCTGCCCGACGATCTCTCGCGCGCCCTTGCGCTCGCCCGGCTTGGCTGAGCGGCGCTCGCGCGCGGCCGGGCACTAAGATGTGAGCACACAACCCTCGACCCGTGCGGCGTCGAGGATCTGCGTCCTGCCTGGAGCGAGGCTCCAGGTCCGCCG
>Ga0209415_10013268_pt1 | contig 13604 bp, 8 predicted proteins | sample PeaSoiSIISIP2007_FD_187696 | JGI IMG/M metagenome (GOLD analysis project Ga0209415, IMG submission 187696) | Peat soil microbial communities from Weissenstadt, Germany - SII-SIP-2007 (SPAdes) (version 2) | ecosystem: Environmental > Terrestrial > Soil > Wetlands > Peat | place: Germany... | reverse complement strand
CGGGCGGGCCTGAAGGACCCCAAGCGGCCCAGCGGCTCGTTCATCTTCCTCGGCCCCTCGGGCGTGGGCAAGACCGAGACGGCCAAGGCCCTGGCCGAGTTCCTGTTCGGTGACGAGTCGGCCTTGGTGCAGCTCGACATGTCCGAGTACATGGAGAAGCACACCGTGAGCCGTCTGGTCGGTTCTCCTCCGGGCTATGTCGGTTATGAGGAGGGGGGCCAGCTGACCGAAGCGGTCCGCCGCAAGCCCTTCTCGGTCGTGCTCTTCGACGAGATCGAAAAGGCCCACCCCGACGTCTTCAACGCCTTGCTCCAGATCCTGGAGGACGGCCGGCTTACCGACGCACAGGGCCGCACCGTCGACTTCAAGAACACGGTCATCCTCATGACTTCCAACCTGGGCACGGCTGACCTGGCCAAGACCTCGGTCGGGTTCGCCAAAACGGACGAGGCCGTCACCCACGAGAAGATGAGGGCCAAGGTCCACGAGGCCTTGAAGCAGACTTTCAGGCCGGAGTTCTTGAACCGGATCGATGACGTGATCGTGTTCCACGAGCTCTCCAAGGACGAGATCACCGAGATCATCGACCTTTACACGCGCAGGGTGCGCGAGCAGCTGGAGTCGCAGGGCCTCAGCATCGAGCTGACCAGGGCAGCCAAGTACCTGGTGGTCGAGAAGGGCTACGACGCCACCATGGGTGCCCGGCCCTTGCGCAGGGCCCTGCAGCGGATGGTCGAGGACCCTCTTTCGGAGAAGATCCTGTGGAAGGAGTTCCGCGCCGGCGACACCATCATCGTGGACGCCGAGAACGGCGAGGTCACCTTCCGGGCCATGGAGCACTTCCAGCCGCCGCCGGTCGAGCTGGCTGGCACCGTCAGCAGCGACTAGCGCACGCCGCGCTACCTCGGGGAAATGGCTCTCGGGCGCCGGGCCTCGGCTTTGGCGGTGCTGGGCGGTGCCGTCCTGCTTAGCGCGTCTGGTACCAACTTCGAGGTCTCGGTCAACGTCGAGCGGTCTGGCCAGGGTTAGGGGCCCTTGGTACATCGCTACCCGTACCTGAGCACCAGAAGATGACCAAGACGAGGCCTGAGCGTGACTTTTCGTCCCGATGGCCTCACGGGCCGTACTTAAGCCGATGGGCCGAGGAGCCACCTACGTCGAGGTTGCCGACGAAAGGGCGGCCCTGTGGGTCGCCCTTTTGCCATTTAGCGCTTCTTTAGGTGGCCCGTCATCATCCCCGGTCCCGCTCGCACGGATGGGGACCGCCTCGTCTCAGGCGTGCGCCTTGACGCAGCCTGGACATTGGGCCGGTTCTAGTCGAGCGAACTGGTACTGGTGACGGTGGGTGTGGGCCCGAGCGGTAACCACTTGGAGTGGTCCTTTCGGGCCCCGTTTCAGCCAGGTGGGCCAACCTGTATGGGCGAGCTCTGTATCGGCACTTCGCCCTCCTCTCCGATCATGTTGGGGGACCTGGTCCTTCTCCTTCTGTGGGATGTTCACGCCCACCGGCCCGATTGGGCGGGACGGACCGGCGGGGTTACCCCCGAAGCCGGCCCGTGCCCGAGCCATCACCGCGGGGGCGGTGGACAGGCGGCTGCCTGATGTCCCAGGGCCCGCCACCAGCCCTTCGGCGAAAGCGACACCCGAAGAGGGCTCGCCGGGTCTGGGTGGGAGGCGGGTGCTCAGACGGTGCTAGAGGCTGCCTCGAGGGCCTGGGCCACGCTTCCTACGTGGGTGACCTCGATCTTGTGAGGTTTGGCCTGCGCGGCCAGGGGGATCGTTACCGTGAGCACACCGTCGTGATAGATGGCGGTGATGTGGTCACGGTCCAGGCTCTCGCCGAGGAACAGTTGTCGGCCGAACTGCCCGTAGCCCCGCTCTGCCATTTGGACTTGGTCGGTTTCCTCTCGGAACGCAGTGCGCTTCGCCCCCACGGTGAGGACGTCGTTCTCGACGGTCAGTTCGATCGAGCCGGGATCGGCGCCAGGCAGGTCGAACTCAGCCTTGAGCTCGTTGCCTCGGCGGTAGGCGTCCACTGGGACCGGGCGGGGCCGACGTTCGCTTAGCATCTCCTGGGTGACCCGGTCGAGGTCGCGGAACGGTTCAAATCGCATCAACATGGTCGCACTCTTTCATTGGCGCTCGAACAGCTGGCGGTCTGTGACCGCCGTGCCTCGAACGTCTAATACTCATCATACTCTAGTTCACTGGTACTAGCAACGTACTTCTAGAATTCTTGGGGTAGGACGGTCAGGTGATGACGGGGTGGGGTAGCAGCATTAGCTGCAGCGGTACGCCAGAGCGGGTACCGAGCCGTCGCTGCCATGACCGCGGCCCATGACCCCGCTCGCCGACGGTGGTGGCGCCGATACGAATTTCCGGAGCACCGGTGGCGGACGATGTCGAGCCTTCGTAGTCCTACTTGTCGGTTGGTGCCCCGTTCCTTTTCGGCACCCCCCCATCGCCGGTACTCGAAATGGCCCTACAGAGCTTACCTGCTCAGGCCCACCCGGGCCAAGGCGACGGGCCGCGCCTGTTGGCCCGTGCCGACTCGGCCGGGGCAACGCATGGCTTCGCCAAAGCCTGCCAGGCCTCGTTATGAAACTGTTGAGGCCCTTCCACGGATCATCAGCGGCCTGCAGGCCAAGGGCTACACGTTCGTGGCGATATGCGGCCCATACCGGCCTACCGCCAGCGCAGCACCTCCGGCCCCGCATGCGCTTGTCCTTTCAGTCCGCGCTAGGCCGCCCACGCTGGCCCCCGGCGGGGGCACGGTGGTGGTGACGGGCAGGGTCGAACATGCCACGTCCTGTCAGCTCCAGCTGTTGTCCCACCAACCCTTCCCTGTCGTGTACTCGCACAACCCCACGACCGCGTGCCGCAGTGGCAGTTACTCTGCCCATTTGGTAATAGGGGCCAACCCAAGCCCGGTAAGTCGCACGGTTGCGTTCGGCCTGGTGGCGCGCAACGGCCCTTACTCGTTCCTTGGCCGGTTCTATGTAGTTCTCGCGGCACCGCCTGTCCCCAGACACCACCAATAGTCAGAAATGGCGGGGCTGTTCCCTCACCAATGGGCCATACATAGAAACTAAAAGCATTTTCACCGTACCCTTGCTCGCTGGGCCTGCGACGCGTGCTCCGGCGAGCTGACGGCGCGTCAGCTCGCCGGCTTGGCTGAGGGCGCCAGATGGCAAAGGAACCAGTCGACTGCCAAACGCCCCACCTCCTCGAGGGCTCCGGGCTCCTCGAATAGGTGGGTGGCGCCGGGCACGACCGCGAGCCGGCTCGGGCAATGAAGCTGCGCTTGTGCCCGACGGTTCAGCTCGAGCACGGCCTCGTCGTGGCCACCCACTATGAGCAGCGTCGGCGACTGCACCTGGGCGAGCCTGGGGCCAGCAAGGTCAGGACGTCCGCCCCGGGACACGATGGCGGCGATCGCCAAGCCCGGTTGGGCCGCGGCCCACAGCGCCGCCCCCGCCCCCGTGCTGGCCCCGAAGTAGCCGACGCGTACCCCTTTGGCCTCTGGCTGCGCCTCGAGCCACTCGGTGACCGCTCCCAGCCGGTCGGCCAATAGCTCGATGTCGAAAACCCGGGCTCGGACTTGCTCCTCGTCGGGCGTGAGGAGGTCGAAGAGCAGGGTGCCGAGGCCTGCCTCGTTCAAGGCGACCGCCACGGACTGGTTGCGAGGGCTGTAGCGGCCGCTCCCGCTCCCGTGGGCGAAGATGACCAGCCCGGAGTGAAACTCGGGCACCCTGAGGTGCCCGGCGAGGCGAACTGTCCCGGAGTTCAGCACGACCTCCTCGTCTCGGACGGGCGGGTCGGTGGTGCCCGCCGTCGCCGGTGGCGCGGCCACACGTGTGGCCGCCTGACGCAGGAGCGCGACCACCTCTTCGTCCGATGTCTGGGAGAAGTCCCGGTAGAACTGGCCGACGGCGAAAAATAGCCGTGGGGTCTCGAGGCACACGACCTCGTCGGCCACGTCGGCCAGTTCTCTAAGCGACGTCTGAGGAGCAACCGGCACCGCCAGGACGACGCGCGCTGCACCGTGCGCCCGGGCAACCTGGCAAGCGGCCCGAGCAGTGGAGCCCGTGGCGATGCCGTCGTCCACCACCACCGCGGTCCGTCCGGCGACGGGTGCGCGCGCCCGCCCGTCCCGGAAGCGCATGGCCAGGCGCTCGAGGACCGCCCGCTCGGACCGCTCCAGCGCGGCCACCTCGGCCTCACCGACGCCGGCTATGCTCACCACCTCGTCGTTCAGGACCCGCACACCGTCTTCGCCGATCGCGCCTATGGCGAGCTCGGGTTGGTAGGGTACGCCAAGCTTTCGCACGACGATCACATCGAGCGGGGCCTCCAGCGCGGCGGCGACCTCGAAGCCTACGGGCACCCCGCCTCTCGGCAGCCCAAGGACCACCACGTCCTCGTCGACGAGGTACCGGAGCCTCTCGGCCAAGCGCCGGCCGGCGTCCGCCCGGTCGCGGAACCGCGCAGCCACCGCTAGCCCTTCGCGACCCCGAGCGGCTGGGGCCCAAGACCCTCCGCCCGCGCGGCCGGCGGCTGTCGCTCGTTTGGTGCCGGTCCAGCTGTTCTGATGGGGGTAATAGTAAGCCGCGGGGACGTATCAGGGCTCACCCGACGAGGATCCCGACGGCGGAGTGGTTGCCTGCTCCGATCACCAAGTCGCCCACCCGGTAGCCGGGGGACCCCGCGGTCTTCAACCTCGGCGGGGCGCTTGAGATCATGACCTTGTTGGGGATAGTGCCGCGTGCATATTGCCGGCCGTGAGGGCGCCGCTGGGCCCAGAGTGCTGCTACCTCATCGGGGACCGAAGACCTCGCTGAGCGACCACGTCCTCCGCATCGAGGCAGAACGCCACTTGCTAACGGCCACGAGGAGGAGGGTGGCGTCCCACGGAACGGTGGGCTTTGAGATGATCCTCGGTGCCGTCAGCTGAGAGCAACGAGCTCTGGAACTGACCGGTCTTCAGTATCGCGCCGCTGGCGGATTTTGGCCATGGAGCCTTCGGAAAGGTAGTGGCGCTGTGTTGCCCAGTCGTCGTGCTGTTCGGCTAGCACGGCACCGACGAGGCGCACTACGGCGTCGTCGTTGGGGAATATTCCTACGACATCGGCTCGTCGCTTTATCTCCTTGTTGACCCGCTCCAATGGGTTGGTGGACCAGATCTTCCGCCAGTGCTCGAAGGGGAACGCGCTGAAGGCGAGCACGTCCGCCTTAGCCTGGTTCATGAGATCGGTGACCTTGGGGAACTGGGCGGCGAAGGTGTCGGCCACCCGGTCCCAGGCCGAGGCGACTTCGGCCGGGTCGGGGTGCGCGAACACGGTGCGGAGCGCGGCGGCGACCATGTCGGCTGAAGCCTTGGGCACTTTGGCCAGCACGTTGCGGGTGAAATGACCCGGCAACGTTGCCAGCTGGCCCCCTGTAGGTTGCGCCGAACGGCCTTGGTGAGCCCGTCGTGGGCGTCGGAGACGACCAGGCGCACCCCGCCGAGGCCTCGGTTGCGCAATGAGCGTAAGAACTCAGCCCAGAACGTCTCTGCCTCGCTGTCGCCGACGGCCAGGCCGAGGACCTCACGGTCACCAGCTGTCGTGATCCCCGTAGCCACCACCACGGCCTTTGACACGACCTGGTGCAGGTCGGGGTCACGGACCTTTAGGTAGGTGTCGTCCAAGAACAAGTACGGGATCTGGGCATGGCCCAAAGCACGGTCCTTGAACGCAGCGACCTGGACGTCCAAGCGCCGGCAGATGCGGGGGACCTCGCTGCGGGATATGCCCGACGCGATGCCCATGGCCTGGACTAAGTCGTCGACGCTGCGCGTCGAGATGCCCTCCACGTAGGCCTGGGCGATCACGGCGTAGAGGGCCTGGTCTATCCGCCGGCGTGGCTCGAGCAGGCTGGGGAAGAAACTGCCGGCCCGCAGCTTGGGGATCTTCAGCTCCAAGTCCCCGGCCTGGGTGGCCAGCAGACGGGACCGGTGCCCGTTGCGCTCGGTCTGGCGGGCCTCGGTGCGCTCGTAGCGCCGGGCGCCGATCACCTCGGTGGCCTCGGTCTCGATCAGCTCCTGGACGACCAGGCGGACCGATTCGCGGATCAGATCGAGGCCGTCACCAGCACGGAACATATCGAGCAGCTCGGACAGGACAGAATCATCAAGGGCCATCGTGCCTAACTCCTTTGTGCGTTCTTGGACCGAACACACCGAGGCTTACGCCGATGGCTCACCCAGTGGTGGACCCTTCAGCTCCCCCAAAGCCCACCACTAGGGGGGGACTCCACCAGGAGGAGAAGAAAAAGGAAGGCCGCGACTATGTGCGGAGAGAGTTCCGCTACGGGTCGTTTGTCCGTGAGTTCTCGCTCCCGTCTGGCGTGTCGGAGAGCGACGTCAAGGCGACGTACAGGACGGCATCCTCGAGGTCCGCGTACCGTTACGGGAGACCAAGACAGCCACTACGGTCCCCGTCGCCAAGTCCTGATGATCCCGCCCGTCCAGTTCGGAGGGCGAGCATTTTTAGGTCTTGGCGCCTTGTAAGTGAGCGCAAGTGCAAGGGTGTAGCGCTGGTCGACGGGTGGGACAGTACCAGGAGCCTGGTAACCACCCGCCACCTGTGAGGCGGGCCCGCCGTGCCGTTGGCGCGGCCTGCCGGTGGGGGGTCAGGTTTCGACCCGCCCCCGGCACACCCCGGTTCGCTAGAGGTCTCGATCAACCAGGACGGCACCAACCTCTCGGGCGGGCAGTGCCAATGGCTGCCGATTGCCCGCGCTCTCGTGGCCCAGCCCTGGCTGCACCCGTTCGACGATTGGTTCTTCGCACGCCGCTCAGGCACGGCGACGACTTTGTCGAGTTGGCACCGAAAACGCTTTATTGATCGGTGCGGGCCACTCCTTCGTGGTGTTCTTGCGAGAAGCCTTTCCTCTCAACGTGCTCAGCGCCATCAAACAGGGTTGGCCGTGGCGCGCTAGAGGTGGCACAGCTCGCGGGGACCCCACGAGGTCGTCGTCCGGCGGCGGGGAGCGCAGGCCCTTAGCCATGTTGGCCATGACCGTGATGCGCATGGTGACGTGCACCCAGTCCAGGAGGTGCTCGGCGTGCCGTCCAATAGAGCAGTTCACTCGGGTTCTCCCCGCGGGTAGGCACGGCACTCATCCCCTAGGGGTGCGGTCCTTCGGCCCTACGTGCGGCTGAGGCACGGTCATAGCGTCTCCTTCGGTAGCCCAAAGGGCGAGAAAAGGGAGCCCCTATCAAAGCGCTCGTTCACCATGGTCCCGGGAAGAAAGCGCGGGAGGAAGTCCCACGCTTGCGCTTCTTGCTTGTCACTAGTTGGGCAACGACGGCGCCTCCACTGTCGACCCGAGCAGGTCAAGAAGAGGGTTCTGCCTTTTGGCAAGACCCGACTCCCAGGTTGCCCAGGTGTATGTGACTTCGGCGCTTGTGGAGGCTGTTCGCGAGCTAACTGAGCATCTGAAGAAGTAGGGCGAGCAACATTGGCCGAGCCAAAACAGTCCATGTCCGGGATCGAGGTCCAGGTACCTCCGTCGCGCCGGTTCCAACGCTCGGAGCGGCGGCCGTTGCCCGGGCCGGCCCACAGCACCGCTCTCACCGCTGACATCACACCTCTGCCGGACCTCTCGCAGGGGCGGGCGCGCACAGGCCCGGTCCGGCGCGAGCGGCCCGTGTATGTCGACCTCCTTCCTCCGTGCAACGCGGCGTGCCCGGCGGGCGAGAACATCCAGGGTTGGCTCGCCCTCATGAACGCGGGACAGCACGAACAGGCGTGGCGGCAACTCGTGGAGGACAACCCTTTCCCCGCTATCCATGGCCGAGTCTGTTACCACCCCTGCGAGAACTCGTGCAACCGGGCCGAACTCGACTCGGCGGTCTCCATCCATGCGGTCGAGCGGTTCCTGGGCGACATGGCCCTCGAGCGCGGCTGGGCGCTGAGTCCCCCGACAGTGCGCACCGGGAAGCGCGCCCTGGTCATCGGGGCCGGCCCGAGCGGGCTCTCGGCGGCCTACCACTTAGCAAGGCTCGGCCACGACGTCGAGGTGCGTGACGCTGGCCCCGAGCCAGGTGGGATGATGCGCTACGGCATCCCCGCCTACAGGATGCCCCGCGACGTGCTGGAAGCCGAGGTCGGGCGGGTCAAATCGCTCGGGGTGCAGGTGACCGCCAACCACCGAGTCGTGGACCTGGAGGCCGAGCGAACTGAAGGCGCCTTCGACGCCGTGTTCGTCGCCGTCGGCGCTCACCTCTCGAAGCGGGTCGAGATCCCCGCTCGCGACGCGGGGCCGATCGTCGATGCGGTCGCCTTCCTCCGAGGCGTCGCCTCTGGTGAACGCCCCGTTATCGGCCGGCGAGTGGCGGTCTACGGAGGGGGCAACACGGCCATGGACGCGGCCCGTACGGCGCGCCGCCTGGGTGCAGACGAGGCCCTTATCGTTTACCGCCGCACACGAGAACAGATGCCGGCGCACGAAGAGGAGGCAGTGGACGCCGAACGAGAGGGCGTACGGATCAACTGGCTGCGGACGATCAAAGCGTTTGAGGGCTCGCAGCTCGAAGTCGAGGTGATGGAGCTCGACGAGTCCGGCTTTCCCAAGCCGACAGGGCGCTTCGAGACGCTTGCTGCGGACACCGTGATCTTGGCGCTCGGCCAGGAAACCGACACCGCCTTCCTGCGCAACGTCCCCGGGGTCGAGTTCGAGCGTGACGGCACCGTGAGGGTCTCGACTTCGTTCATGACCGGGTGCCCCGGCGTCTTCGCCGGGGGCGATATGGTGCCGGCCGAGCGCACAGTCACGGTCGGGGTGGGGCACGGTAAGCGGGCAGCCCGCGAGATAGACGCCTGGCTGCGGGGCACCCATCGCGAGAATGGCCGCAAGCACCCCCTTGTCGGTTTCGACATGCTCCACCTTTGGTACTTCGGCGACGCCGCCCGCCGTCACCAGCCCGCGCTCCTTCCCTCCGAACGGCTCGCCAGCTTCGAAGAGGTCGTGGGCGGACTTTCGACGAGCGAAGCAACCTTCGAGGCACACCGGTGCCTGTCGTGCGGCAACTGTTGCGAATGCGACGGGTGCCTCGGCGCTTGCCCTGAGGGCGCTGTCATCAAGCTCGGTCCGGGGCATCGCTACCGCTTCGACTACGACCGTTGCACGGGCTGCCGCGCTTGCTTCGAGCAGTGCCCGGTGCACTCCATCGACATGTTCCCCGAGCCCCGCTGATGCGCACGACCATCGACGGCAACGAGGCGGCGGCATCGGTCGCCTACCGGCTGTCCGAAGTCTGCTGTATCTACCCGATCACCCCGTCTTCACCCATGGCCGAACTGGCAGACGAGTGGTCGAGCCACGGCCGCCCCAACATCTGGGGCACTGTCCCCTCGGTGATCGAGATGCAAAGCGAGGGCGGGGCGGCGGGTGCTCTCCATGGTGCGCTCCAGGGCGGGACGCTCGCCACGACCTTCACGGCGTCGCAAGGCCTGTTGCTCATGGTCCCGAACATGTACAAGATCGCTGGCGAGCTGACTTCGGCCGTGGTGCATGTGGCAGCCCGGTCGCTGGCCGCCCAGGGCCTGTCGATCTTCGGCGACCACGCTGACGTGATGGCCGTGCGCCAGACCGGTTTTGGCCTCTTGGCGTCGGCCTCGGTCCAAGAGGCGCACGACTTGGCCTTGGTCGCCCACGCCGCGACGTCCGCCACCCGGGTGCCGTTCGTGCACTTTTTCGATGGCTTCCGGACCTCGCACGAGCTGAGCACGATCGAGTTGTTGAGCGACGAGGACCTGCATGCCCTTGTCCCCGATGACCTGGTGCGCGCCCACCGGGCGCGGGCGCTGTCACCGGAACGACCGTTCATCCGGGGCACGGCGCAGAACCCCGACGTGTACTTCCAGGCCCGCGAGACCGTCAACCCCTTCTACGCCCGCACCCCGGGCCTGGTGCAAGAGGCGATGGACCGCCTGGCCGAGCGCACCGGCCGGCACTATCGGCTCGTCGATTACCACGGCCACCCCCAAGCCGAGCGCGTCCTTGTCATCATGGGGTCGGGAGGCGAGACGGCTCGTGAAACGGTGGCCTTTCTTCAGGCTCGCGGCGAGCGGGTGGGCGTGGCGCAGGTCAGGCTTTACCGGCCCTTCCCGGCCGAAGCACTCGCGGGGGCCCTGCCTCCGAGCGTGCGCACTGTTGCCGTGCTGGACCGGACCAAAGAGCCGGGTTCGCTAGGAGAGCCGCTGTTCCTGGACGTCCTCGCCGCCTTGAGTGACGCCGTGTCAAATGGCCAGCGGGATCTGATGCCCACCGCGGTGGGTGGGCGTTACGGCCTGTCCTCCAAGGAGTTCAGCCCGGCGATGGTCGCCGGTGTTCTCGCGCACCTGAAGCTCGAACGTCCAAAAAGCCGCTTCACTGTCGGCATCAACGACGACGTGTCAGGTATGAGCCTCACCTACGACCCCTCTTTCGACATCGAACCGCCCGAGACGGTGCGGGCGGTCTTTTTCGGCCTCGGATCCGACGGCACGGTCGGCGCCAACAAGAACACCATCAAGATCCTCGGCGAGGAGGAGGGCCTGTACGCCCAGGGCTACTTCGTCTATGACTCAAAAAAGTCCGGTTCACAGACCGTCTCGCACCTGCGCTTCGGCCCGAAGCCGGTCCGCGCGCCCTACCTGGTCTCCCAGGCTAGCTTCGTCGGCTGCCACCACCTCGGCCTAATCGAGCGGGCCGAGATGCTCGGGCGCGCGGCGCCTGGGGCAACCCTTTTGCTCAACGCCCCTTATCCGCCGGACGAGGTCTGGGACGCGCTGAGCGCCCCCGTCCAGGAGCAGATCCTGGCCAAGGGGATCCAGCTGTACGTGATCGATGCTGACCGCATCGCCCGCGAGGCGGGCATCGCCGGCAGGACAAATACCGTGCTGCAGACGTGCTTCTTCGCCATCTCCGGCGTGCTCGAGAAGGAGCGAGCGATCGAGCGTGTCAAAGCCACGATCGCGAAAACCTACGGCCGCCGGGGGGCCGAGGTCGTCCGGCGCAACCAGGAAGCCGTCGACCAGGCACTAGGTGGGCTCCACCGGGTTGAGCTTGCTTCCCGGGCCGTAACGGGCCGGCGGCCGGCACCGGTCGTGCCCGAGAGCGCGCCCGAGTTCGTGCGCCGCGTGACGGCGGTCATGATGGCGGGCAGGGGCGACGAGCTCCCGGTCAGCTCGCTCCCGGTCGACGGCACGTACCCGAGCGGCACAACGGCCTACGAGAAGCGCAACATCTCCGACGTCGTCGCGGTGTGGGACGCCGACCTGTGCATCCAGTGCGGCAACTGCAGTTTCGTCTGCCCGCACAGCGTCATCCGCTCCCGCTACTACCCGTCATCGGCGCTCGACGCCGCTCCCGGGACCTTCCGCTCGGCGCCCCTCAACGCCCCGGGACTGCCCGACGCCCGTTACACATTGCAGGTCTATGTCGAGGACTGTACAGGCTGCGGGCTATGCGTGGAGGCCTGCCCCGTCTCCGCCGGCGGCGACCCCGTGCGCAAGGCCATCAACCTGGGCGAGCGTGAGCCGCTAGTGGCGGCCGCACGCGAGAGCATCGCCTTCTTCGAGCAATTGCCGAGGACCGACCGGTCGCGAGTCGACTTCGGCACCGTGAGGGGGACGCAGTTCCTCGAGCCGCTGTTCGAGTTCTCCGGCGCCTGTGCCGGCTGCGGCGAGACCCCGTACCTGAAGCTCTTGTCGCAGCTGTTCGGCGACCGCCTAACGGTCGCCAACGCCACGGGGTGCTCGTCGATCTACGGCGGCAACCTCCCCACCACACCCTGGACCGTCGATGCTGACGGGCACGGGCCAGCCTGGTCGAACTCTCTGTTCGAGGACAACGCTGAGTTCGGCCTTGGGTTGCGCCTGGCGGCCGACAGCCATACCGAGCTCGCCCGCCGCCGCCTGTCAGAGCTACGCGACGAGGTGGGCGCCGAGCTTGTAGACGAAATCCTCGGAGCCCCGCAATTGCGCGAATCAGAGCTGCGGCTGCAACGAGGCCGGGTCGCCCAGCTCGGGCGACGGCTCGAGGACCTGGAAGGGCCGGTGGCCGACGACCTGCGCAGCGTCCTCGACCACCTGGTCAGGCGTAGCGTGTGGATCGTTGGCGGCGACGGCTGGGCCTACGACATCGGTTCGGGCGGCCTCGACCACGTCCTAGCGAGCGGGCGGGACGTCAACGTGCTGGTGCTCGACACCGAGGTCTACTCCAACACCGGCGGCCAGATGTCGAAGGCGACCCCGTTGGGCGCCGTCGCCAAGTTCGCCTCGGGGGGCAAGACGATGCCGACCAAGGACCTGGCGCTGCAAGTGATCGCGCTTGGCAACGTGTACGTCGCCCAGGTGGCCATGGGCGCCGACCCCCAGCAGACCCTCACCGCCTTCAGGGAGGCCGAGGCGTACCAGGGGCCGTCACTGGTCATCGCTTACTGCCATTGCATCGCTCACGGCATCGACATGAGAGATGGCTTGGACCAGCAGTACCGCGCCGTGGCCAGTGGGCACTGGCCGCTGCTCCGCTACGACCCCGCGGTGCGCGACGCAGGCCGTAACCCGTTCTTCCTCGACTCGCCGAGGCCGCGGATGACCCTGGCCGACTACAGGAAGAACGAGCTGCGTTTCAGCGCTCTGGCTAGTGCGGATCCGGCCAAGAGCGAGCGCGTGCAGGCCCTGGCCCAACACACGGCCGATCTGCGCTGGCAGATTTACGAAGAGATGGCGGCCCGCGGCGCCGACGAGTTCCCTGCCCGCGCTGGCAAGGACGGGTGAAGGTGACAGACCTCGCCACCAATTACATGGGGCTCCACCTGGCCAACCCGCTGGTGGCATCCGCTTCGCCGCTCAGCCACAGCCTGGACGGCATCCGGCGCCTCGCTGACGCCGGAGTCGGCGCGATCGTGATGTTCTCGCTGTTCGAAGAACAGCTCCGGGAGCAAGCGCTCCGCACCGCCCGGCTCGTCGACGCGCCTGCTGAGAGCTTCGCCGAAGCGCTTAGCTACTTCCCGGCTATTGCCAAAGAGGACGTTGGCCCTCGCCACTACCTAAGGCTGGTCGAGCGCGCCGCCGCCTCGGTCCCAATACCCGTGATCGCCAGCCTCAACGGCGTTTCCCGCGAGGGCTGGACCGTGTGCGCTCGGGCACTGCAGGATGCCGGCGCTGCAGCCATCGAGCTCAACATTTATTACCTCCCTGGTGACCCGCGCACTTCTGGGCGAGAAGTGGAGCAGCGCCACGTCGACGTCCTGCAGCGAGTGAAGGCGGTCGTCAGCGTCCCCGTTGCGGTCAAATTGAGCCCGTACTTCAGCTCGCCTGGGGAGATGGCCCTCCGCCTCGACGAAGCGGGTGCCGACGGGCTGGTCCTCTTCAACCGGTTCCTGCAGCCCGACATCGATGCCGAAGAGATGGCCGTCGTGCCTCGGATGTCTCTGTCCACCCGGGCCGACGCAAGGCTCCCGCGGGCTTGGACCGCCCTGCTGCGTGGCAGGGTGCGGGCGGCGCTTGCCGCCACCTCGGGTGTCGAGGGCGCAGACGACGTTGCCGCTTACCTGCTCGCCGGGGCCGACG